>Ga0335078_10011265_pt1 | contig 13264 bp, 12 predicted proteins | sample Lox_Sample_32_FD_206711 | JGI IMG/M metagenome (GOLD analysis project Ga0335078, IMG submission 206711) | Soil microbial communities from Loxahatchee National Wildlife Refuge, Florida, United States - Lox_Sample_3.2 | ecosystem: Environmental > Terrestrial > Soil > Wetlands | place: USA... | reverse complement strand
GAGTCCAGCCTTCATGCACGCCTGGGACAGGAACTCGGCCTGGTCCATGCCGAACTCGGTTGCAACCTGCGGAAGGAGTAGGCCGCTCATCCCGTAGCGGGAGATGATCAGCCCGTCTGTGCCGATCCTCACCATCGAAGGACGATCCTTTGTATTCTCGGCGACGAGGGGCCGAGGAGGAGTGAGGATGCTGACCTCCACCACCACAGAATCCAGCTCCGACCTCGAGACAGGGGGGAACCTAGGATCCTCGGTGGCTGCAGCGACCGCAGCTTCGCAAATCGCTTCGCCGAGGGGCTTCACCGGGTATGGGAACCCGATGCACCCTCGGAGCCTTTCAGGGGCCTCCTCGGCACGGTTTATGGTCACGAACACCCCCCTGAGCTCTGAGAATGGCATCTCGGTCGGAGGCCTCGGTTCTGCCCCCCGGCCGGATACGTGGGCCTCGATCGACTCCCTTGCGAGCTTGACCGCGGTCCGCCCCACGTCCGCAGACAGTGGCATGCTATTTCTCGTCGAGCTGCCTCGCCAGCGACCTTAACCTTTTCCAGTGGCCGCCATGCCAGTAGAGCTGGCCACAGGAGGTGCAGCGGTAGAAGAGCCGGTGGCTGTTCTCTACTGACGGAGGGACAAGTCCGGCGACCCGGGCCCGGGGAAGGATCTGAAGCTCCTTGCCGCAAAGAGAACAGAGCGAGTCCCCCCTGCGCAGCCCTACCCCCAGCCGGGTGGCGCCCTCCGAGATCTCGCGAAGCCTGGAACTGTCGCTCTTGCCTTTCAAGAGGATGGCCAGCAGGTCTCGGGATGCTGCCGCGGATACAAGCGATCTGTCGGAGCTGAGGATGATGCGTCCTTCTTCCGCCGCGGTCTCGATGAGTCCCTCGTCCTCTCCTTCCTTGTAGTATGCGGCGTCGAACCCCAGCGCCCTGAGCTTCCGGGCTAGCGACCCGTGCATCGCGTCCACGGCGAACTTCGTACGGGGCTCTTTGGGGCGTCTACTTTGTGGTCTCCGCGGTCCTGACGGTTTCATACAGCCTCCGCGCCGTGGGGTCCTTCACGAAGTGGTCACGTATCGGAGCTATGATGCTGTCCAGTGCCTGGCCCACCCCCTTCTTGAGGTCCGCCGGATGGAGGGTCCCGGCTCTGAACGCCTCCTCGAGTTCCTCGGCCGAAGAGTACTCGACGTTACCCCCGTACTTCTCGGGCCTTTCTATCCTGAGAGACTTCTGCTTCCGGAAGACGATGTACTTGGAATACTCTATGAGGGCGTTCCCCTCCAAGACCTTGGGCGGGCAATAGGCGGAGTTGACTTTCTTCATGATTACCTCGGTGCTGTCATGGACATAGATTGACGTCTCAGGTTTGCTCTTGCTCATCTTGCTCGCTATCTCGGCGTCAAGGGAACCGTTCTCGTCGAACCCCTCCGGCTCCTTGGTCCCCTGCAGGCCGATGAGCATGTGATGGTGGACTGCCACAGGCTTCTTCCATTTCATCTTGTCCGCCACCTCCCTGGCGAGGATGTTGGCCCTTCTCTGATCGAGTCCCAGCTGGCAGATGTCGACGTCCAGCCAGAAAATGTCGGCCACCTGCATCATGGGGTAGAGCAGTTGTGCGGCCTGCACGGCCTCCTTCGAAGTCCGGCCCGCAATCGTAAGTGCGCGCTGCGCCCTGGCGAGGGTGAGGTTCTGACCCACGGTAACGACCTTCTTCCAGTACTCCTCGCTCCGGGCCGCGTCACTCGTCCACATGACGTCGACCTTGCTCATGTCAACCCCCGCGGCCTTCCAGACTTCCACGAAGTACTTCCCCACCTCCTGGATCTTCTGGAGATCACCTCCCATCTTGTTGTTGACCCAGGCGAACCAGTCGGCTATCCAGAGCTTCATCCTCACTCCTGCCCTGAGCATGTCGTCCACGAGTATAGGGCGAAGAACTCCGAACGGGAGGTGCGCCAGTCCGCTGGGTTCGAAGCCATCGTAGGCGGTGGGGTGCTCGTTGGTCTCGAGGAGGTGCCTTAGCTCGCCTTCGGTGATTATCTCCTCGCCCACCTGCTTTATGCATGATAACCTGGATTCTATGTCCATTGAGCAGCCCCTTCCCATTTCATGGGGAATTAAAACCGTTAGTGACGCCCGCGTGCTGTTGGGTAGCGCCTCGCCAGATAGGCGCCCGTCACGACAACCACGACCGCTACCACCGCGGCGGCAATAATCAAGGTCTGAGAAACCGAACTACCAGTGACGGTGAGCCTGAGTATCACAGAATACAGGACCTCCTGAGAGGCGTTGCTCGCCGTCAGCGTGAGATAATACACGCCGGGCTTGAGGCCATCCGTCGCCAGGGTGAGGTTTGAGGAAGCATGGCCCCCCACGTCAACTGAGACGCTCGAGGGGCTAAAGGCTGCGGTCATGTTTGCTGGCGCTCCAGTTCCGGAGATTCCACTCAATTCGAGAGATAGGACTGCGGGGCCCGACGACTCCGAGAATTGCAGCGGGAGCGTGACGGAGCCCCCCGAGCCAGGGATGGTCGCGGCGGTGGGGAGGCTGACGGAGAACGAGGAGGCATTGTTGGTCGGCACGAGCTCTCCAATCGCGTTCCCCTGAACTTCGACGAACCAGGGCGTCCCATTGGGGGCCAACGCCAGAGTGTAGATCCCCCCGTACGCCGAGGAGCAGCAGGAGGCCGAATACTCGATGAGCTCCCCCGAAGCTGGGTCGAACTCCGCCACCTTGTTCCCGTAGTGCTCGGCGATCCAGACCGTCCCGTCCTTCGCTACCGCAATGCCGTTGGGGAAGGACACGTCGAATCCGAAGGCGCCCTTCGTCTGGGATGTCCAGTACCTGTCCAGCGAACCAGAGGCGGGGTCATAGCTGTCGAAAGAGCTGTCCACGTGCTCCGTGACCCAGAGGCGGCCGTCCGGGCTGAGGGCGATTCCGCTCGGAGTCGGAAGGCTCGATTTCAGGGTGGTCTCCCCTCCGGTGAACGAGGTCTGCTCGCTGTATTCGAACACGTAGGTCTGGTTGAGGGGGGCGAATTCGGTGATCCCGTCGCTCGTGCCGCTGACCAACTGTGATATTACCGCCTTCCCGAGCATGTTGGCGTCGGCAGCCGTGAACCAGAGGTCCCCTTTCCCGTCCTCCACCAAACCAGCTGGGCCGGTCGGGAAGACGGGGAGGTCGAAGGTAGCGAAGGTGCCGGTCCCAGGGGAGTATTCGTCAATCTGGTTTGAGAACAGGCAGGCAATCCAGATGAAGCCGGACGGATCGGTGGCTATCGCCCCAGGGCCGCAGTCAAGCGGTTCGTTCGTGGACCCGATGTTCAGCTGGAGGCTCGGGATGGGGAACTCCAAGATCTTAGAGCTGCCGTGGGGCAGTTCTGCGAGCACGCTCGAGGTGAGCTCAGTGAACCAGACGTTCCCGCTGGCGTCCGTGGTTACCGCCTGCGGTCCTGACTGCGAGGTGGGAATCGGATAGTCTTGGAAGGCGCCTGTGCTTGGGGTGTATGACACGAGCTGATTGGCGGTCTCTTCGAGGAACCAGACGGTGCCTTGAGAGTCGACCGAAACCGACCAGGGACCCGAATTTCCGGTGGGGACAGCGTGAAGGACTATCCTGTACTCGTTGGAGAGCTCGAAGTTTGTCCCCCCCGAAAGCGTTGTGAGTGCGGCTCTCGCGGGCGCCGGGGCCAGGAATTGAAGGGGAGAGATGGCGAGGAGAAACACGACCGTCCACATCAGCACCTTGGGTCTCCTCTGAACAAAGACGGACCTCAAAGAAGCCAGTCCGACTCCAATCGTCGCAGGTTCAATCTTTCGTCCGTTCCGTTCTTGGACGTCGAGATCTGGCGGCTAAGGGGGCCCAGCCCGCCTGAAAACCTTGGCCGCAGCAGCGACCGTGAACCCGAACACCAGAATGGCAATCCCCTGATGGAGTGTCACCACCGGTGGCGAGAGGTCTGTGTTGACCACTATGCCTCCCAGGACGATTTCGACGATTATGGACCCGAGAGCCAGGTAAAGCAGCTTCCTCGCCCCACGGTCAGCATCCTTTGCCCGCCAGAAAGCGACTGCGGTCAGAATGAGGAAGAGCCCGGAGAGGGAAGCGAAGATCCTGTGGGTGTACTCGACGATAGAAGCCAGGTTCGCCGGAGGGATGAGTTGACCATTGCATAAAGGCCAATCTTCCGGAGTGTTAACGCCACAGGCCCCACCGTACCCGGCCACTGTCACGTACGCCCCTACGACTAGGAGTGAAAACAGGGTCACGACGGTCAGGGCGAGTAGGACGTTCCTTCCTTGCATCGACGGTGCAGTCTGGCGTGGAGTTTTAACAGTTCTGGGCAGATCAGGGTGATGTTGTATTGCAAGCGCCGTCTGAGTTAGGAGACCACCAGTGCCCCATTCTGCATGAATGGGTGTATGGCACAAAATATGTCGCAGTAAATCCGGAACGTCCCGGCCCTGCTGGCGGTGAAAGTGACGTCATACGAATGCCCCGGCTGGACCGCTATGATCGAGTTGTCGTCGTAGTAGGTTATCGCAAATCCGTGCGCTTCGCTGGAGGCACAATTGATCACATGAATCGAAACTGTCTGCCCCAGTTGGACATTGAGGGTCGGCCAGGTCTCGTTAGTCGGGACGTAGTAGCTCCCGTTTAGCCCTGCGAATGGACTGCGGGGGTCGGCTTCGACTATCAAGAAATAGGCATGAGCCCCGTTTCCCCCGTTGGCTACATGCTCCACGGCCGAGCTGGTGTCATTGGAAACGGAGCTGCAGGTGGCATTCATCAGGCCGGGGGAACCCGTCTGGGCCGACCCGCTCCCAGGCGCATAGAGCACGAAGGCAACCAGAATCGCGGCGCACGCTGCCAAGACCAGGACGATAGCCAAGTTTCGGAGCGGTGGCTTCGCTCCCCGCTCTGCGGTCACACTCCCCTCCGAAGCGCGACCAGTGGTCGTCGGCGTTTCCTAAGCCTTCTTCAGAAGCGAATCGACTTTGCTCTTCAGGACGGGGGCCGGGACTGCGCCGACGACGATGTCCTCCACCTTCCCTTTGGAGAAGAACATCACGGTGGGGATGCTCATGATTCCGAACTGCATCGCGAGCTCCTGGTTCGCGTCGGTGTCCACCTTTACGAACTTCACCTTTCCCTGGTACTCGTCCGCCAACTTGTGAACGACGGGCTCTATCATCTTGCAGGGTCCGCACCAGTCGGCGTAGAAGTCGACCACTACCGGCTGAGACGATTTCACGACCTCGTCCTGGAATCTGCTGCCCTGGATTGCCATTACAGTTTCAGTCATTTCTTTTGAGCCGTTCCTGCCTCTTCATAAATCTGCCTAGCGATGAAGGGCTGATCCTGCCATTGGCACGGATTCTGCCAGCGCGGAGGCCTTAGTCACGTCCCCCGCCGGGTTGTAGGAGACCAGAGTGGCCGCGTCCAGGGTCCTCAGCAGCAGGTCGTTGAATCCGAGTCGCCTGGCGTAGTCCGAGACGAGGTCCGGCTTCACACGGGTCCTGGGGTGCCTGGTAATTATCGCGCAGCAGTCTTTGTATTCCTCCAGGGACAGGTCGTAGGTGGAGATCCTCTTCGCCAGGCTCACTATCTCCTCCTTGTCGTAGGTGAGGAGGGGCCTAAGGATCGGGACGGTGGTCCCTTGATCGATTGCCGCCATGTTCCACAGGGTCTGCGAAGCTGCCTGAGACAGCGAGTCCCCGGTCGAGATCGCTGTCGCCCCGAACCTGGGGACAAGCGCTTCTGCAGTCATGCGCATGAACCTTCTGAAGAGCGAGGGCTCCAGGTCTCCCGGGACATCGGCGGTCGCCACCTGGTACTCTGCGAAGGGGACGAGGACAAGGGTGCTCTTACCGCAGTAGGCAGAAAGCGCCCTGACCAGCTTCAGGACTTTACTTTCAAGAGCGGGCTCCGGCGTAGGGGCGAGATAGAAGTGGAGGTAGACTGGGACGCACCCCCTCTTCATCATCAACCAAGCGGCCACCGGGGAGTCTATCCCTCCTGAGAAAAGATGCAGGACCCGCCCCGCGGTGCCGACGGGGAGCCCACCTGGGCCCGTCTGTTTCCCCGAGTACACGAGGGCATTGCTTTTGGTAACATCGAGTCGCAGGCTAACGTCGGGGTTAGACAGGTCGACCGACATTCCCGTCTCTTCCGCGACCGCGGCTCCAAGCTTCACTGCAAGGTCGTGGGAGGAAAGGGGAAAGGTCTTGTCAGAGCGCCTGGGCTCTATCTTGAACGTCTTGGCCTCGACGGATCGGGCGGCCTCGAGGACCTGGGCGAGTATCTGTTGATACTCCGGCTCAACCAACGCCACAGGTGAAAACCAAGCGACGCCGAACGTACTACGCAGCCTCCTGGACACCTCTTGCTCCTGCCCCTCAGCTCTCACGATGAACCTGCCGTCAGCCAGCCTCACCTCAGGTCGGTGGCCCCTCAGCGAACGGGTAAGGTTCCTGCGGAGAACCCTAACGAACTCCGGCCTGTTCTTCCCCTTCAGGGCCACCTCAGAGAAGTGGACGACGTAGGTGCCCCCCATTGGTCACCCCGCGCGGCATGCCAGGATAAAGCGGTTTAGAGTTTCAGTGGAGGACAGCTGCAACCATGGCGACCAGGAAGATGACCGCCAGGTAGGGGCTAGAGAACTTGAACGCCAACCAGGCGTTGGGTTTAGTGGGGGACCTCAGGAGTTTGATGTTTGTCGTCAACAGGAGCAGGTCGAAAACGACTGCAACCCCGAGGTAAACGTAGAACCCCGGTCCCAAGAAGTAGTATGCATAAAGCAGACTCACCGGGATCAGTAACAGGGTATTGGCAACGATGTATCTTGAGGCTGCCACCGGCCCCACGACGGATGGGAGCATTGGTACGTTTACCGCCGAGTAGTCCTCCTCCGTAATCACCGCAAGAGACCAGAAGTGGCTCGGAGTCCACACGAACACCAGTGCCCCGAGGAGCCACCCTACTACCGCGCTGCTCGAAGTTACCGCATACCACCCTGCCAGGGCCGCGCAGCTTCCCGCGAACCCGCCCAAGACGATGTTCCAGCTCGTCCTGGGCTTGAGGACAATCGTGTACACGGGGACGTAGACGAAAGCACCCAACCCGATGAAGAAGGTCGCCGTCAGGTCCAATGTCAGGAAGGCCACAATCAGGCCAGCGGCGACCAGCCCCAGACCGATGTAGAGAGCATGAAGTGCCGGCACGATCTTCCCGGACGGAAGTGGCCGCCCCATGGTCCTCTTCATCTTCGAGTCCATTCCAATCTCAAGGTAGCTGTTCAGTGCGAGGGCCCCGCTTGACGCCAGCGCTCCCCCTAGCAGCACTCCGAAGAGCGTAATCAAAGGCGGGACCCCTCTCGCAGCCACGACTGCCGATCCAAGTGCGGCCATGAGGAGGAGGGGGGTTATCTTGGGCTTTGTTAGGGCGAAATAGTCTGAAAGACTCAACCAAACTGCTCCGAAGTGATGGTGGCCGAGGCGTCGTGTATTTTGGTTTTCTGTGTGACTCTTGAGGGTACCCGCAGCCTCATGTCGAGCCTTTGAGAATGGGTTTAAGAGCCCCGCAAGCCCCGAGATGTAAGGTGCAGTTTCGTCTTACCCCGGGCGCCACTCTCGCCATAGGGGTACTCGCATTCCTGGCCGGGTGTGTCTGGGCGGCTCTTGACATGATAGGCTGGTACCTAGGCCAGCAGTACTTCGCCATCTTCGACCAAGAGTCCCTCTCGGGTATAGTCGTCAACTACTACCTCGTCGAACTCCTCGCCATATGCGTGACCGCCGGCGGAGCCTACCTAATCTACAAGGGGATGGTGGGAAGCGGAACGTCCTCTGACCCTGACTCGATACGGGCAATGATGGCCGAAGCCCTCGGCTCTCGAAGGGACTTCCGGATCGGGGTCATCGCAGCCGTAGCATATGGGGTCGTCTATCTTCTGGTGTCCAGCATCTTGGTCTACCAGCCGTCCATCAACTTCCAGGCCGTCTACGGTGTCAGCGGCACGACCTGGGTCGCAGCCGCATGCTGTGGCTCGCCGGGGACGGTCCCCGCCCTAATTGTTTACCTTCTCCCTCAAGCCCACCTGGCCCTTCAAGTCCTGCCCTTGGACGCCCTCTTTGCGCTGGTCGTCCCAATGCTCGTGGGCTTGAACGTGACAATGGCGGCCCACGCATTTAGGAACAAGGTGTTGCGCTCAAACACGGGATGGCTGGGTTCGATCGGCCTTCTTGCAGGGCTCTTCACGGGTTGCCCCACCTGTGCCGGGCTCTTCCTTGCAGGAGCCATTGGAGGATTCGGTGCGACCTCCCTTGCAGTGGCGCTGGCGCCCTATCAGGCCCTCTTCATCCTGCTGAGCATTCCACTTCTGCTGGCAAGTCCAATCGTAATCGCGACCTATTCTAAGAGGGTAATGCGGGCGGCCTGCGCGGTCCCTATGCCTCAGGCCAGTGGTGCGCGGTCCCGCTAGAAGGCGTCCAGTCTAGACTAGGAGCTTGAAGTCGACGTGCAGGCAGACGAGTGGTTGTTGCAATAGGTGTTTGGCAGGACGATGAGATATCCGAACATGCCGTTGGATACGTGGTAGTAGCAGTAGTACTCATAGATGCCAGGGATTGAAGCCCTGAACGAGCCGATGCTCCAGGTCGAATCCTCACTTGCGTTCTCGGCGATGAAGTGGAACATGTTGTCCACTTGGAATGACCTTATGGGATTACCGTCACTTCCTGGGGAGCTTGCGGGCGCGGGATTGAGCGGCACGGTGAATGTTGCGCCCGGCGCCAGGAGGCTCGATCCGGACACGCAGTCAGAGCTAGACAGGCCGGCGCTTGCCTCCGAAAAGGCCGCGTTGACGCAGCTCGACTGGAAGTATGTGTCTGTTAGGAAGTCGTGCATCCCTGTGGACGTATTCGCGTTCGAGCCGGGGGTACCATAGGTGTTGTTCAACTGGAAGCTGTAACCTCCTCTGATCAATGTGAACGTGTGAGCATCGGAATCGTTGGTCTGGAAGAGTATCTGTACGACGTCTCCCTGATTCACGATTATCGTCGGCGGACAGAATCTGTCCTGGCCAGTGTTGTCGGTGTTGCACCAGTCAAGCTTGAACGACATGGTCGTCGGAGTCGCGTTGACGGACGCCAACCCGGATTTCGCAATCAGCGTGGGAATCTGGCTTTGCAGGGTGCTGACCTGGCCCTGCAGCGTAGAGACCTGCTCGTTCGCCCCGACATACGCGAAAGCGATCGCGCCCACTCCGATGAATACTGCAAGGACCCCGACCGCGAGGGCAAGGCCGAACCCTTTCGGCGCAGCTTCAGCCATGAACCCTAATCCCTTAGGGAAGTCAATATTTAACATTTGACCAGTGATTTTCTGGTTACGCGGAGGCAGCCGGAAAGGTTCTGGCGCTGGCGCCCTAAGGGGTGTAACCTTTGTTGGGCAAGACCACTAGGAACCCGAACATCCCTATGTTTTGGTGGTAGAAGCAGAAGTACTTGTACACCCCCGGTACCTTCATCGGACCAACTGTGACCGTCGCGTGAATGAAGGCGATCTCGCTCTGGCCAGGCTGAAGGAGGAATGAACCCGTGCACGGTCCGATTGGAGCACTGTTGATCTACGCATGCGAATCCGATGGAAGCCACGGCGACAAAGAGAGCGACCAACGCGACCGCTATTGAGACTCCATAACCCTTTGGCGCGGCTTCGGCCAACTGCAGAATTCGAAGATTCTTTACTAGAGCATTGGGCTCGCAGGAATTGTGGGCAGAGTAAAGGATCCCATGGTATAATCAGTATCCGCAAAGAACCATCTTGCAAATCCTATTATGCAGCTCGGCTAGGGCGTGTCTAAGTTGGAGAAACTTGGCCTTGTCATGGTGATACTCACCATGGCGATTGCCGGAGGCGTTCTCTATTACGTGTCGCAGAACCCGTTCAGACCTTCAGAGCAAGCGACCACGGTCACCGGCATAACCTGCACCTCATACTCGGACACCTTCACCGTCATCGCTAGCCAGTCAGGATACAACAACAGCATCGGCAACGGCGCACCATCGAAGTACTGGCCAGTCATGTGCACGCATGCAGGGGACACAGTCACGATAAGGGTCATAAACGAGGACACCGTCGAACCGCATGGTTTCGCGGTATCAGGTTATCTTGACGCGGGGGTCACGGTCCTCCCGGGAAGAACAGAGACGATTACGTTCTACGCCAGCGCCCCGGGGGACTTCAGGGTCTACTGCAATGTGATCTGCGCGGTCCATATATTCATGCAGAGCGGGCTCCTTGTCGTAACCAAGTAGATCGCAAAGGCAACCCCGGACCCGTCCAAGTCGGGGCGACAGTGCAAAGGTTATAACAGAACCGTCCCCTAACAGGTGAGGTTGAAGTCGCAGGAATACTGGATGGTCGTGGCAGCACTGGTGATCTGTATCTTCATCCTTTCCGAATGGGTCGCCAGCATCTGGTATTAGGGAACCCTAACCCGTTAGTATTGCCTTTTTATATTGTATTGACGAACACACGCGGGCCCATTGCTCGGTAGCAATGCACTTGCAGCCGTAGCACAGACTCCCCCTCCGTCGACGGTGCTTTTTCAGAACGTCTGGAACTGGTATTGGTATCTTGGCGTCGCATCGGGGGTGGTGACGTTTGCCCTCTTCGCATACATTTTGTTCAGGTACAGGAGCCGACCAGGAAAGATTCTGCCTCCGGAGAAGTCCAGAGAGGTGAGAGAGACCTGGAGAGGGCCGATCATAGTCATCGTCCTCATGTCGATCGTTCTGCTTGCGGTGGGCGCGCAGACGATCATGGCCCTTCCCACCTACGACAACCCGCCAAGCGACCCTGGCAGGATGACCGTGGGGGTCATCGGGCAGCAGTTCTTCTGGTCTTTCGCTTATTCTAACAACAAGACCATCGCCTGCCCGTGCGAGGTCCCTGTGAACACGGAAATTATTCTCAACGTGACTTCAAAGGACGTCAATCACCAGTTCGGGCTACCGGACTTCAGGGTGAAGACCGACGCCATCCCTGGGAAGTACAACGTAGTCTGGATCGAACCTAACTCTGTCGCGAACTATACGATGCAGTGCTTTGAACTGTGCGGGGTAGGGCATGCTACGATGATTTCGACCCTCGTAGTGGTCCCGATGCCGACTTTCGAGGCGTGGCTGAACTCGACGGTGAGCAGCTAGATTGCCAGACGCCCATAGTCCTGACGGACGCGCGGAAGAGACGGAAGCAATCAAGTCGGGATACTCCCCCACTCTCGCTTGGCTGAAGAAGTGGATGTTCACGACAGACCATAAGGAGGTCGGCCTGCTCTACTTCTGGACCTCAATCTGGTTCGTGGCGATCGGTGGTGCCCTGGCAGGGCTCATGAGGACCCAACTCGCTTTCCCGGCACCCTGGGACATCCTCTCCGCTTCGGCCTACAACCAGGCAGTTTCGATGCACGGCCTGATAATGGTCCTTCTCTTCCTCTCGCCTCTCGGTGCGGCCTTCTCCAACTATTTCGTCCCGCTGCAGATAGGAGCGAAGGACGTAGCGTATCCCAGGTTCAACGCATTCAGTTACTGGATGTACCTTATGGCCGGCATCACCATGATCTCAGGGTTCTTTGCCCCCGGGGGTGCCGCCCAGGCGGGTTGGACGAACTACGCCCCCCTTAACTCGCTGACCTTCTCCCCCGGCCCTGGGGAGACCCTCGTAGGGTTGGGCCTGCTGCTTCTCTGGGGATCCCTGACGATGGGGAGCGTGAACCTCATCGTGACAATCCTGACGATGAGAGGGCCTGGGATGACCTGGAGGAAGATGCCCCCCTTCACCTGGATGACCCTCTTCACTCAGATACTCCTTCTCTTCTCGGTCCCGTCCATCCTTGCAGGGACCCTGGCGCTGATAACGGACAGGGTGCTCGGCACGGTATTCTTCCTGAACCCGGCCGGGAGCACCATACTCTGGGAGAACATGTGGTGGTTCTTCGGGCACCCCGAGGTCTACGTAGTTGTCCTCCCGGCGTTCGGGGCCATAGCTGAAGTCTTCATGGTGTTTACAGGTCGCCCGCTCTATGCGAAGCAGGCCCTCTTGATTTCAGTGGGGCTCATACTCGTGCCGTTTAGTTTCTCGATCTACGCGCACCACATGTTCCTCACTGGAATCAACGCTCTAGAGAGAGAGTTCATCGATCTCAACACCGAAATCAATACTCTCCCGTCGGGGCTCCTGGTGATCTGCATGGCGGCGACCGCCATAGGAGGGTCGATCAAGTTCAAGGCTCCGCTGAACTTCGCCGTCGCCGCCCTGATTGTCTTCGTCATCGGCGGAATCTCCGGGGTCTTCGACTCGTCGGTCCTGCTGGACCAGGAGCTCAGAGGGACCTATCAGGTCGTAGGGCACTTCCACTACATCATGGTCGGCGCCGCTGAATTCGGGCTAATGGCGGCCATATACTACTGGCTCCCCAAGTGGACGGGGATGATGTACAGCGGGGCAGTGGCGACTGTCCACTTCCTCACGTCTTTCGTCTTCTTCAACATGACATTCTTCCCGATGTTCTACCTGATTGAGATGCCCAGGCGTGTGTACACCTACCTCGCGTCGACCGGGTGGGGGAACCTGAACTTCATCGAGACCCTGGGCGCCTACGGGTTCATCCTCTCACAGTTCCTCCTTCTCTACGTCTTGGTTCAGGCCTTCAGGCACAAAGGGACCCCCGCGCCCCCCAACCCGTGGAACTCGTCAGGCCCTGAATGGACGTCGGACCCGAAGTCGTATCTGAACAACTACCCGGCAGTCTTCGCCGGGGCGCCGTCGGGGGAGCACGCCCCACACGTGATGACCCCGTTGAACAGCAGGCCGTTCACTATCTCGGTTGGTGTGGGGCTGGCCTTCATCGGGCTCATCCTCTGGTGGCCGCTCCTGGTGATAGGGGTTGTCCTCGGTGTTTACGGGGTCTACGGGTGGGCCAAGGACGACCTGAATACGACGTTCACAATGCCTGGGGAGGAGAAGGCAGGGGAGACCTGGCCGTTCAAACCCGACGGGGAGAACTTCGGCGTGTGGAGGATGAAGATCGGGACCTGGCTCCTTCTCGCTTCCGACCTGGTCTTCTTCTCTGCGGTCGCAGGGCTCCTGGTTTTTGTGAGGCTGCACCTTCCTGACTGGCCTGTCGTCGGGTCTGTGTTCAACACCCCGCTGGTCACCCTCAACACACTGGTCCTGGTGACGAGCGCCCTCACCTTGATGTTCGC
>Ga0335078_10011264_pt1 | contig 13265 bp, 9 predicted proteins | sample Lox_Sample_32_FD_206711 | JGI IMG/M metagenome (GOLD analysis project Ga0335078, IMG submission 206711) | Soil microbial communities from Loxahatchee National Wildlife Refuge, Florida, United States - Lox_Sample_3.2 | ecosystem: Environmental > Terrestrial > Soil > Wetlands | place: USA: Florida... | reverse complement strand
GTCGGCGGCGAACAGAGCTACACCGGCATCAGCGGCATCCTGCTCGGGCTCGACCTCGAGTGGGAGAAACTCGGCACGATGCTTTACGGCGTGGTCGGCGGTTCGAGCGTCAATCCGGGCGGCCTCGCCGGCAAGTATGTCGGCGTCAAGGCCTCGCTGACCCCTGGCATCGGCCTCTCGGCGCAAGGCGGACTCGCCGGCGCCGGCAACGGCTTCGAGCTGGTTCCGCTCGGCCTCGGCGGCCAGGTCGGCGTCGGCGCCACCGGCGGCCTCGCTTATTTGAGCATCGATTTCGCCGGCATGAAGGCGGCGGCGCCGATGGCGAGCGCGACGAAGTTCGTCGTCTACTTCGCCTTCGATAAGTCGGTGATCACCGCCGACGGCAAGAAGGTGGTGGACGCGGCGGCCGATTATTACAAGAAGAACGGCACGCTCAAGATCAAGGTCGACGGCTACACCGACCTCGCCGGCACCGCCCAGTACAACATGGGCCTGTCGAAGCGCCGCGCCGACGCGGTTCGCGCCGCGCTGGTCGCCGACGGCGTGCCGGCCGGCGTCATCACCGAGGCTTGGCACGGCAAGCAGAACCCGGCCGTACCGACGCCCGACGGCGTGCGCGAGCCGCGCAACCGTCGCGTGGAGATCCTGGTCGGTCCCTAAAGCCGGGATCGGTGATTTCACGAAACGCGGCCCGGACGAGAGTCCGGGCCGCTTTTTTTGCGCCGGCCGCGCGGCGGCGCTCCTTGCGGGGCGGCAGGCGTGCGCCTATAGTCCGCCGCCGAAGCCGGGTTCCGGCGAGGCGATGAAGCGCGACATCATCACGATCGGCGATCTGACCAATTCCGAGATCGAAGAGATTTTCGATCTGGCCGACCAGTTTTTAAAAGAAATGTCCGTGCCCGCCCATCCGCACCGCATTCGCGGCCGGCGCACCGACGCCCAATCGCACCTCATGGCGGCGCTGTTCTACGAACCGAGCACGCGCACCCGCTTTTCGTTCGAGGCGGCGATGCTCCGCCTCGGCGGCAACGTGCTGGGATCGGCCGACGCCGCCACCACCTCGGCGGCGAAAGGCGAGAGCGTCGCCGACACGGTCCGCGTGGTCGAGAATTACGCCGATTTCGCCATCATCCGCCATCCCTCCGAAGGCGCGGCGCGCGCCGCCGCCGAATACGGCGACATCCCGGTGATCAATGCCGGCGACGGCGGACACGAGCATCCGACGCAGACCCTCTGCGACCTCTATACCCTGCGCAAGGAGAGCAAGGCGCTGAGCAGCGCCAACGTGATGATCGTCGGCGACCTCAAGAACGGGCGCACGGTGCATTCGCTGGTCTATGCCCTCGCCCGCTTCGGCGCCAACGTCATCCCGCGCCCGGCCAAGGGGCTCGAGCTGCCGGTCGACGTCAGCCGGCGCCTGATCGAGGAATACAAGGCGACCCCGGTCCCGGCCCGCCAGTTCTTCGCCGGCAACGAGGAGTTCGGCGATCTCGACGTGGTCTATGTTTCGGCCGAAAGCAATCTCGGCCTGGTGCCGGCGAAGCAGCGGCCGCGTCTCGACAGCGACGTCAACTCCGGCGCGCCGCACCGCGGCATCGACGTCGTCTACGTGACGCGGCTCCAGGGCGAACGCCTGGCCGGCGGCGAAAAACGCGGCGATTACCCTGTGATCGACAAGAGCTTCATGAGCGCCAAGCGGTTCCGCGACACCAGCGTCATGCACCCGCTGCCGCGGGTCAGCGAGCTGAGCTACGACCTCGACGAGGACCCGCGCGGCCTCTACTTCAAGCAGGCGGCCTATGGCGTGCCGATCCGCATGGCGCTGATCGCAAAGGTCCTCGGCCTCATCCCCTTCGTCAGCACCGAGCCGGCGCCCGAAATGACCCTCTACAGCCGCGAGGACGGGATCGCCTGCTCCAATCCGCGCTGCATCACCCATCACCCCAGCGAACGGCGCCATCTGCGCAAGAAATTCTGGCTGATCAAGACGCGGCCGGCGATGCTGCGCTGCATCTATTGCGAGCACAATTACGCGCCGCAATGCTACGGCGACGTCGCGACGCGGCGCTATACCACCGATCTCGCCGAGCTCGACACGATCTATTCGGACCAGATCGTGTTCTTCGGCGACGAGGCGCAGGCGCGGGAAACGGGGTTCAAGCCCGAGACGGCGACCGAAAAGGTCCGCCACGGCTGATGCAGATCGACGGCACGCTTCTGCTGGGTGGCGCGCTCGCCTATCTGCTGGGGTCGATCCCGTTCGGCCTGCTGCTGATCCGGCGTGCCGGGCTGGGCGATCTGCGCGCCATCGGCTCGGGCAATATCGGCGCCACCAACGTCCTGCGCACCGGGCGCAAGACGCTGGCCGCCGTGACGCTGGCGCTCGACGCCGGCAAGGGCTCGGTCGCGGTGCTGATCGCGGCGCGGACTGGCGCCGACATGGCGGCGGTCGCGGCGGTTTGCGTCGTGCTCGGCCATATCTTTCCGGTGTGGCTCAAGTTCAAGGGCGGCAAGGGCGTGGCCACGACCGCCGGCGTGCTGCTCGCCTATGTGCCGCCGGTCGGCGCCGCCGCGCTTGCGCTGTGGATCGCGGTGGCGGCCCTCTTCCGTTATTCGTCGCTCGCCGCGCTGACCGCGGCCGTGAGCCTGCCGCTGTGGCTCTGGCTGTTCGGCGTGCGCGACCCCGAGACGGTTGCGGTCGCGCTCGCCCTGGGCGCGATCGTCATCCTGCGCCATTTCGCCAATATCGGCCGCCTGTTGCGCGGCACGGAAAGCAAGATCCGGCTCGGCGGCTCATGAGTCCCGCGCGCCGCGCCCTGAGCGAGGCCGAACGGCTCGACTGGCTTCGGCTTATCCGCAGCGAGAATGTCGGCCCGGTGACGTTCTTCCAGCTGCTCAACCGCTTCGGATCGGCGGCGGCGGCGCTGGCGGCCTTGCCCGAATTCGCGCGCCGCGGCGGCAAGGCGACGCCCCTCGCGGTCGCCTCGAAAGCCGAAATCGAGCGCGAGATCGCCGCGCTCGCCGCCGCCGGGGCCGGCCTGGTCGCCTGGGGCGAGCCGGATTATCCCGCGGCGCTATCGACCATCGCCGACGCGCCGCCGATCCTGTCGCTCAAGGGCCAGCGCGTCCTGGCCGCCAAGCCCGCCATCGCCATCGTCGGCGCGCGCAACGCCTCGGGCAACGGGCGCCGGCTGGCGCGCGACCTGGCCGCGCAGCTCGGAGCGGCGGGGCTGGTGGTGGCCTCGGGCCTGGCGCGCGGCATCGACGCCGCCGCCCACGAAGGCGCGCTCGCCACCGGCACCGTGGCCGTGCTGGCCGGCGGCATCGACATGGTCTATCCGGCGGAGAACCGCGCCCTGCACGAGGCCATCGCCGAGCGCGGCCTGCTGCTGGCGGAGATGCCGATCGGCACCGAGCCCCAAGCGCGGCACTTCCCGCGGCGCAACCGCATCATATCGGGCTGCGCCCTGGGCACCGTGGTGGTCGAGGCGGCGGAGCGGTCGGGCTCGCTCATCACCGCGCGCTTCGCGGCCGAGCAAGGCCGCGAAGTGTTCGCCGTTCCCGGCTCGCCCTTGGATCCAAGGGCCAAAGGAACCAACCGGCTGATCCGCGACGGCGCCACCATGGTCGAGAGCGCTGCCGACGTTCTCGCCGAGCTCAAGCCGCAACTCGGGCGCCCGTTTGCCGAGTCGGACGGCGATGGATTCGCGCCGCCGCCGAGTGCCGAAATCGGCGAAAAAGAACTGGGAGAAGCGCGTCGACTCGTCCTCGGACTGTTGTCGCCGTCGCCATTGCCGGTTGACGAATTGCTCCGGCAGTGCCAATGCTCCCCCGCCATCGTGCTTACCGTCATCCTGGAATTAGAACTCGCAGGCCGAGTCGAGAGGCAGCCGGGAAACACCTTAAGCTTGCGTTAACCATGTTCGATTCCCATGTGTGACCCGTCGGCAGCCACTTTCGGCAGAGAATGAGCAGCGTCGTCATCGTCGAATCGCCTGCCAAGGCGAAGACCATCAACAAATATCTCGGCAAGGACTTCACCGTCCTGGCGAGCTATGGGCATGTCCGCGACCTGCCGCCCAAGGACGGCTCGGTGCGTCCCGACGAGGACTTCGCCATGTCGTGGGAAATCCACGACCGCGCCGGCAAGCGGCTGAAGGAAATCGCCGAAGCGGTCAAGGGCGCGACCCACCTTTATCTCGCGACCGACCCCGACCGCGAAGGCGAAGCGATCTCGTGGCACGTGCAGGAGATCCTCAACCAGCGCAAGGCGCTGAAGGGCGTCGACGTCAAGCGCGTGGTGTTCAACGAGGTCACCAAATCGGCGGTGCTCGACGCCTTCAAGCATCCGCGCGAACTCAACCGCGAATTGATCGACGCCTACATGGCGCGCCGGGCGCTCGATTACCTGGTGGGGTTCACGCTCTCGCCGGTGCTGTGGCGCAAGCTGCCCGGCAGCCGCTCGGCCGGCCGCGTCCAGTCGGTGGCGCTGCGCCTGATCTGCGAGCGCGAGACCGAAATCGAGGCCTTCAAGCCGCGCGAATACTGGTCGGTCGAGGCCGAGTTCACCACCGCGAGCGGCGACAAGTTCATTGCCCGGCTGACCCAGCTCGCCGGCAAGAAGCTCGACAAGTTCGACCTCGCCAACGCGGAACAGGCCCGGGCGGCGGCCGACGCCATCCTCAAGCATCTCGACTACGCGGTGGCCTCGGTCGAAAAGAAGCAGATCCGCCGCAACCCGCCGCCGCCCTTCACCACCTCGACCCTGCAGCAGGAGGCGTCGCGCAAGCTCGGCTTCGGCGCCGCGCGCACCATGCGCACGGCGCAGCGGCTCTACGAGGGCGTCGACATCGGCGGCGAGACCGTCGGTCTCATCACTTACATGCGCACCGACGGCGTCACCATGGCGAACGAGGCGATCGCCGCCGCCCGCGACATGGTCACGACCAATTACGGACGCGAGTATCTGCCCGACCAGCCGCGGGTCTACACCACCAAGGCGGCCAACGCGCAGGAAGCGCACGAAGCCATTCGCCCGACCGACATGCATCGCCGCCCCGAGGACCTGCCGCGCCATATCGATACCGACGAACGCGCGCTCTACGACCTGGTGTGGAAGCGCGCGGTCGCCAGCCAGATGTCGCAGGCGGTGTTCGATCAGGTCGCGGTCGACCTGGCCCCGCCCGATAGCTCGGTCACGCTGCGCGCGACCGGCCAGACCGAAGTCTTCAGCGGCTTCCTCAAGCTCTACCACGAGGACGAGGACGATCCCGGCGAGGACGAGGAAAACCGGCGCCTGCCGGCGCTCAGCGAGCGCGACGCGCTCAAGCGCGGCGAGGTCAAGCCGGAGCAGCATTTCACCCTGCCGCCGCCGCGCTACACCGAGGCGAGCCTGGTCAAGAAGCTCGAGGAGCTCGGCATCGGCCGGCCCTCGACCTACGCCTCGACGCTCCAGGTGCTGCAGGACCGGAAATACGTCCGGCTCGACCAGAAACGGCTGATTCCCGAGGATCGCGGCCGGCTGGTCACCGCCTTCCTGGTCGAGTTCTTCGAGCATTATTTCGAATACAGCTTCACCGCCGATCTCGAGCGGAAGCTCGACGACATCTCCGACGGCAAGATCGAGTGGAAGCAGGTGCTGGCCGATTTCTGGAAGGATTTTTCGGCCGCGGTGGCGGGCACCAAGGACCTCAACATCACCCAGGTGATCGACGCGCTCGACGAGGAACTGGGCGCGCATTTCTTCCCGCCGCGCGCCGACGGCACCGACCCCCGCCTCTGCCCGCTGTGCAGCCAGGGCCGCCTCGGCCTCAAGCTCGGCCGGTTCGGCGCCTTCGTCGGCTGCTCGCGCTACCCCGAATGCCGCTACACCCGGCCGCTGGCGGTCGACAGCGGCGACACCGCGGCCGATTTCGAGCCCAAGCTGCTGGGCAACGACCCGAACACCGGCCTGCCCGTCACCGCGCGCAAGGGGCCCTACGGCCCCTACGTGCAATTGGGCGACACCCCGCCCAGGCCGCCGAAGCCGCCCAAGCGCCCGAAGGGCGTCAAGCGCACGAAAGAGGAAATCGCCAAGGCCCGGGAAGAAAAGGCGGCGGCCGCGGCCGCCGCGGCCCTGGTGCCGAAGCCGAAGCGCGCCTCGATCCCCAAGGACATCGTGCCCGCCGAGGTCGATCTCGAAAAGGCGCTGCGGCTGCTGGCGCTGCCGCGCGAAATCGGCGCCCATCCGTCCGACGGCGCGATGATTTATGCCGGCATCGGAAGGTTCGGGCCCTACATCAAGCACAACAAGGACTACAAGTCGCTGACCGCCGACGACGACGTGCTGACCGTCGGCCTCAACCGCGCCGTGAGCCTGCTCGCCGAGCCGAAGAAATTCCGCCGCGGCGCGCCCGAGCCGATCAAGGTGCTGGGCGATCATCCGAGCCAAGGCGGTCCGGTGAAGGTGTATAATGGCAAATACGGCCCTTATGTCAGCCACGAGGGGGTCAATGCCACGCTGCCCAACGGCATGGCGCCCGAGGAGCTGACCATGGAGCGCGCCGTCGAGCTCCTGGCCGAACGCGCGGCGCGCGGCGGCGGGCGTAAAGGCCGTGCCACGAAAGGTCCCCGTGCAAAGAAGACCAGCAAGAAGAAAGAAACCGTCCCCGCGGCGGAATGACCGTCACGCGCGCCCCGGCCGGCGCGGCGGGGGCGGCGAATTTCCCGAAATCGGCATCGTCGAAATCACCGGTCTCGACCTCGATGGCGAGATGCTCGGTCGCGCCGAGGGGATTCCCGGCGAGGCCGAGATCTTCGTGGTCGCCGAGCGCAACGTGCCGGCGCTCGGCGTCGGCGAGCGCGCGGTCGCCCGTTTCGTCCGCCTCGGCCCCAAGAGCTACGAGGCGCGCATCATGCGCGCCGTGGGCGGCGCGCCCGACCGGGTCATCGGCGTCTTCCGCCAGACCAAGGAAGGCGCCCGCATCGAGCCGACCGAACGCAAGGTCAGGACCGAGTTCCGCGTCGCCCAGGCCGATACCGGCGGCGCCCAGCCCGGCGAGATCGTGCTAGCCGAGGTGGTGGCGCAGGAGCGCTTCGGCCTGCCGTCGGCGCGGGTGGTCGAGCGCATCGGCGACAGCGCCAATCCGCGCGCCTTCAGCCTGATCGCGATCCACAGCCACGGCATCCCGGTCCCCTTCCCCAAGCCGGCGCTCGAGCTGGCGGCGCGCGCCCGTCCAGTCAGCCTCGGCGAGCGCGCCGATCTCCGTGCGACACCGCTGGTCACGATCGACGGCGCCGACGCGCGCGACTTCGACGACGCCGTGTGGGCCGCGCCCGATCCCGAGCATCCCGGCGGCTGGCACACGCTGGTGGCGATCGCCGACGTCGCGCATTACGTGCGGCCGGGCGACGCGCTCGACAAATCGGCCCGCGAGCGCGGCAATTCGGTCTATTTCCCCGACCGCGTCGTGCCGATGCTGCCCGAGGAGCTGTCGAACGAGCTGTGTTCGCTCAAGCCGGGCGTCGAGCGCGCCTGCCTGGCGGTGGACATGTGGCTCGACGGCGACGGCAACGTCACGCGCCACCGCTTCCGCCGCGGCCTGATGCGCTCGGCGGCGCGGCTCACCTACGAGGAGGTGCAGACCGCGATGGACGGCGCGCCCAACGAGAAGACCGGGGCGCTGCTGGAGCCGGTGCTGCGCCCGCTCTACGGCGCCTACCGCGCGCTCGAGCGCGCGCGGGCGCGGCGCGGCACGCTCGATCTCGACATTCCCGAGCGGCGCATCCTGCTCGACCCCTCGGGCCGCATCGCCCGCATCGAGCCGCGGGCCAGGCTCGAAAGCCACAAGCTGATCGAGGAGATGATGATCGCGGCCAATGTCGCGGCGGCCGAGGCGCTCGAACGGCTGAAATTGCCGTGCATGTACCGGATCCACGATTCACCCGATCCGGCCAAACTCGACTCGCTGGCCCGGTTCCTCGACGGGCTCGGCATCCACGGGCTCAAGCTGAGCAAGGGCCAGGTGGTGCGGCCGCACCATTTCAACGCCATCTTGAGCCGCGCCAACGGCACGCCCTACGAGCGGCTGGTGCACGCCCTGGTACTCCGGAGCCAGGCGCAGGCCGAATACAACCCAGAGAACATCGGCCATTTCGGGCTGGCGCTGAAACGCTATGCGCATTTCACGTCGCCGATCCGGCGCTATGCCGACCTGCTGGTGCACCGCGCGCTGATTTCCGGCCACCGCTTCGGCGCCGACGGCCTGCCGCGGCCGCCGGAGGACTTCCGCGCCGCCGGCGAGCACATTTCCATGACCGAGCGGCGCGCCGCCGCCGCCGAGCGCAGCGCCGCCGACCGCTACACCGCCGCCTTCCTCGCCGAACGGGTCGGCGCCGAGTTCACCGGACGCATCAATGGCGTGACCCGCGCCGGCCTGTTCGTCACGCTCGACGAAACCGGCGCCGACGGGCTGGTTCCGATGCGCAGCCTGCCGGGCGGCGACTACTACATCCACGACGAGGAGCGGCATCGGCTCAAGGGACAGCGCTCGGGACGCACCTTTATCCTCGGCGATCCGGTGCGGGTGAAGCTCGCCGAGGCGGACACCGTCACCGGCAGCCTGATGTTTTCCCTGATTGGGGGCGACCTAGGTCCATCTGAACAACGCAAGCATCGTCGCCGTTAACCGTGAATTGATCGGGGAAAACGCGAGTCCAACCCGAGTCTAAAATGCGGCGTTAACGCTGTTCCCGCTTGCAACCGCCTGTAGTCAAAGGCAAGAATGAATGAGCGGGGGCTGATTAAAAAATAACAACCATGATTGCGTCCAAGTCGTTTGGAATTCTAGGGAACGTTGTAGGACGTTTCCGGTTTTTTGCCTTTTCGTCGGGCTGCCTTGCCGCAATTGCACTTTCCGCGTGTGCCGTCCCCCAGGCCGCTCCGACGCAAACGGCGGCCCCGGCGGTAACGCCCCTGGCCGATAACAGCGACAGCCGGCTGTTCGCCGAAACCTACGAAAGCATCCTCCAGTACCACATCGAGGCCACCCGGGCCGACGTGATCGCCCTGGCCGCGCTGGGCGAACTGCCGGCGCTCGACGCCAAGGTCTCGATCGCCCGCGACGGCGACACCGTCACGCTGCGCCGGGACGGACAAACCTGGCAATTCGGGGCGCCCCTGCCCTTCGACAGCACCGAATGGGGCAAAGTGACCGCCGCGGCGATCAAGACCGCGCGCGACGCCTCACCCGCGCTGGCGGCGCAGCCCATCGACGAGCTGGACGAACTGGTCATCGACCACGCGCTCGCGACGCTCGACCGGTTCTCGCATTACTCCCGCCCGGAATTGGCGCGCGAATGGCGCGCCGCGCGCGACGGCTACGGCGGCATCGGCATCATCCTCGACGGCGACACCGGGACGCGCATCGCCTCGGTCATGGCCAATTCGCCGGCGGCGATCGCCGGTATCCGCATCGACGACCGCATCGTCACGCTCGACGGCGTGTCCTCGGCCTCGATGACGGCCGAGGAGCTGCGCGAGCGGCTGCGCGGCCCGGCGTCCAGCCTGGTCGTGGTCGGGATCCAGCGCGCCGGCCTGGAGAAGCCGATCAGCCTCTCGATCAAGCGTGCGCATCTGGTGCCGCCCACCGTCACGCTGCGCGAGGACGGCGGCATCGCGATTATCAAGATCACCAGCTTCAACCAGTGCACCGCCGAGAGCGTGATCGAGCTGCTGCAACAGGCCCATCGCGAACTCGGCGACCGGCTCAAGGGCATCGCCCTCGACCTGCGCGACAACCCCGGCGGGCTGCTCGATCAGTCGATCGAGGTGGCGAGCCAGTTCCTCGACGGCGGCACCATCGTCACCACCATCGGCCGCAATCCCGAGAGCTTTCAGTATTTCGCCGCCCCCAACGACCATCACGCCGAACGGCTGCCGATGGTCGTGCTGGTGAACGGCGGCTCGGCGTCGGCTTCCGAGATCGTCGCGGCGGCGTTGCAGGATTCGGGCCGCGCCATCGTCATCGGCACCGCCTCCTACGGCAAGGGCACGGTGCAGACCGTGTTGCGCACCTCGAACGACGGCGAGCTGACCGTGACCTGGGCGCGGCTGGTGACACCGCGCGGCTATTTCCTACACCACCATGGCGTGGTGCCGACGATCTGCACCGCCGGTGCGCCGAAAGGCGCCGCCATTGCCGCCATCCTGGCTAAAACCCCGTCGCCGGCGCTGACCCGGCCGCGCGACATGCTCGACGAAAGCGGCTGGACCGCGTTGCGCGACGCTTGCCCGGCCGAGCGCGCCGACCGCAGCCTCGACGTCAAGCTCGCTCACCGCCTGCTCGAGGACCGGGCGCTCTACACCCGGGTGCTGCACAACGACCCAGTCAATCTGGCGCACAACTACCAGTCCGCGGCGCGCTGACCGTAAGTTCTAGTACAATCCGGCGCTGCAAAACCGCCAGGCGCCGCTGCTGTGGGTATACAGCAGCAGGTAGCGCCGTTCGGACGTGTGCGCTATCAGCACCACGAGGCGGTCGCCGACGCAATTCGCGTCCGGGCTTTCCGGCGGCGACAGGCGTTTCGCCTTGGCGCAGGCCACGATCGCCGGCGGCAATTGCTCGCGGATCGCGGGCGGGGGATTGCCATTGAGCGCGACGTAATACCGCCGCGCCTCGCCGCCGCGCACGTCGGCCATGACTTCGATCCGGCCGAGCCGCATTTTGTAGTAACCGGCGGTCTGTTCACCATCGGCGGCCCCCGCGCCGACCGGCCGGAAGGCGATGGCGGCGCAACTCGCGTTCGACGGCGTGTCGGCCGCACCGGCCCCTCGCGTCCACGGCAAAACCGCCGATAACGCCACCACGCTTGCGATCAACCAGGCGCGCATTTGCGGCGGATTATGTTGACCCAGAGCCGTTATCGCAAGGCTCGCCAAGGCGCGGCAACGGGTGTTTGCTCAAGGGATGGCGATCCTGAAATGGAATTTAGCCGCGGCGGCGGGGGCGCTGTTGCTGCTCGCGACCCCGGTCCGCGCCGCCGAGGTCGATCTCGCCCTGGTAATGGCGGTCGACGTCTCCGCCAGCGTCGACGCGGGCGAATACCGGCTCCAGCACGAAGGCATCGCCCGCGCCTTCGAGAGCCCGGCGGTCCTGTCGGCGATCGCCGGCGGCCACGCCGGCGCGATCGCGGCAACGGTGATCGAGTGGTCCGACCGGAACAAGCAGGTGGTGACGGTGCCCTGGACGCGTATTGCCGACAAGGCCTCGGCGCTGGCCTTTGCCGCCAGGGTGCGCGCCACCCAGCGGAGCTCCCACGGCCTGACCGCGATCGGCGACGCGCTGCTGGCCAGCGCCGCCGCGTTCAAGCTCCTCCCTGACCATGCGGCGCGGCTTGTGATCGACCTCTCGGGCGACGGCATGGCCAATATCGGCCCGCCGCCCGACGAAGTGCGCGACGCCCTGGTAGCGCAAGGCATCGTCATCAACGGCCTCGCCATCCTCGCCACCGAGCCGTGGCTGAGCAGCTATTACAACGACTACGTGGTGGGCGGGCCGGGCGCGTTCCTGCTCGAAGTCGCCGATTTCACGTCGTTCGCCCAGGCGATGCAGCAGAAGCTGATCAACGAGATCGCCGCCCAACCGGCGCCTGAAAACGATCCGGCCGGGCGCGAGGCCCGGCCGAATTCACGTCCCCCGACCGAATGGGCTCAGATGCAGTAGGTCTTGAGCGGCGCGAAGCCGTTGAACCCGACCGAGGCGTAGGTCGAGGTGTAGGCGCCGGTCGACAGAATTTCGACCTTGTCGCCGACCTTGAGCTCGAGCGGCAGGCGATAGGCGGTGCGCTCGTAAAGGATGTCGGCGCTGTCGCAGGTCGGGCCGGCGATCACGGTCGGCCCGCGCGGGCCGCCGTCGGCCGGCGTCTTGATCTTGTACTTGATCGCCTCGTCCATGGTCTCGGCCAAGCCGTTGAACTTGCCGACGTCGAGATAGACCCAGCGTTTCGGATCGTTGGCCGACTTCTTCGAGATCAGCACCACCTCGCTCTGGATCACGCCGGCGTCGCCGACGATCGAACGGCCGGGTTCGACGATGATCTCGGGCAGGTTGTTGCCGAAATGCTTGGTGATCGCCGCCATCACCGCGTTGGCGTAGTTGACGATCGCCGGCACGTCGCCGCGGTAGTGCGCCGGGAAGCCGCCGCCGATATTGACCATGCGGAGATTGATGTCGGTTTCAGCCAGCAGCGAAAACATCTTCGCCGCACGCTCGATCGCGCCGTCCCATTGCGACAGGTCGGTCTGCTGCGAGCCGACATGGAACGAGACGCCGTAGGGATCGAGGCCCAGCGCGCGGGCATTGCGCAGCAGCTCGACCGCCATTTCCGGGGCGCAGCCGAACTTGCGCGACAGCGGCCAGTCGGCGCCGGTGCATTCGACCAGGATGCGGCAGAAGACGCGCGAGCCCGGCGCGGTGCGCGCCAGCTTTTCGAGCTCTTCCTGGCTGTCGAACGCGAACAGCCGGATGCCCTTCTCGTAGGCATAGGCGATGTCACGCTCTTTCTTGATGGTGTTGCCGAACGAGATATTCTCTGCCGCCACGCCGCGCTCGAGGCAAAGGTCGGCCTCGTTGCGGCTGGCGATGTCGAAGCTCGACCCCAGATCCTTGAGCAGGCCGAGAATCTCGGGCGCCGGATTGGCCTTCACCGCGTAGAACACGCGGGCCAGCGGCAGGTAGCGGCGCAGCAGCTTGTAGGCTTGACCGACGACATCGAGGTCGATGATGAGGCAGGGTGTCTCGGGTTGCCTCTCCGCCAGGAACTTCGCGATCTTCTTGTTGGTTTCTCGCATCTCCAGAATCCTACTCAGGCGCGCGGCTGCATCGGTGCCGCGCGCGCGGCACGAGGTTGAGGGAGCGCCGGCCGCGAAGCGCGGCGGCAGCAAAAACGGAATCGGTGCTCAATTCAGGACGCTCGAAGGAGCGCGGCGCGCTCCAGTGAGACCGTCGAGGGCTTCAGAAGAGGGCGAGGACGCCCTGCACTGCATAGCAACCATATCGTCTTCCCTCTCGGGACCGGTCCACGACGACCGGTTCTGCCAAAAAGGACGCGTTACGTCGTTGCATAACCACGATGGGCCATAGGCACGTGCGAGTGCGTCGTAAGTTGTAAATACGCTCATCGCGCCACGATGCAAGAAAAAATTCACTGAAGCGTAAATTTTTTTCGCGTCGTTGCATCGCATCCACGCAGCGAAGTCGCCGCCCGCTTGTCGTCGCATCCGAGTC
>Ga0335078_10011263_pt1 | contig 13265 bp, 10 predicted proteins | sample Lox_Sample_32_FD_206711 | JGI IMG/M metagenome (GOLD analysis project Ga0335078, IMG submission 206711) | Soil microbial communities from Loxahatchee National Wildlife Refuge, Florida, United States - Lox_Sample_3.2 | ecosystem: Environmental > Terrestrial > Soil > Wetlands | place: USA... | reverse complement strand
GCGCGTGGTGGGACGAACATCCATCGGCGCCCGAGGTGTGCGCCTCCGAAGAAGCCGCCCGCATCCTGCGTCTGAAAGCCGGCATGATGCTCGAATGGAGCGCCTGGGGCAAAACCCTGCGGACCAAGCTGGCCTGCATACAACGCACGGATTCGGTGCGCATGAACGCGCGCTTCGAATTCATCTTCAGCCCGGGCAGCCTGGACGGGTTCCCGGCGATCTACTACGGCAGCCTGCGCGTGAAGCCGCGCGACGTGGCGGCGGTGCAGCGCGCCGTCTATGAGAAGATACCCACCATCACCGTCATCAACATGGCCGACGTGCTCGAAATCGTGCAGCAGGTGGTGGATCAGATCGCCCTGGTGGTGCGCTTCGTCTCGGCGTTCACCATCGTGGCGGGGGCGATTATTCTGGCGTCCAGCGTGGCGGGCACGCGCTTCCGCCGCATACGCGAAGTGGTCATCCTGAAGACCCTGGGCGCTACCCGCCGGCGCGTGGCCGGAATATTCTCGATGGAGTTTCTGGTGCTGGGCGGGGCGGCCGGACTGCTCGGGAGCGCGCTGGCCACGGGCTTTGCCGCGCTGGTGGTGAAGCGGCTGCTCAAGGCGGACTTTCACTTCGACCCGGCCGCGGACCTGTCCGCCATTGCGCTGACCGCATTGGTGGCGAACGCGGCGGGTTGGCTGGCCAGTTATCGCATCCTGGGGCAAAAGCCCTTGGAAGTGCTGCGGGATGAGTGATGCACCCCGTCGCTCGTCCGGCTTTTGTCCTGTCGCTTCCCGAACGCGTGGTGCGCTCGATGAGCGCCCTGAGCGCCGGCCTGTTGCGCGAGTTGGGCAATGTAGTGCTGCCCCGAGATGTCCGCCGTACGCGGCTTTATCGCGAGTTGGTCGAGGACACGCTGCGCTTTCTGATCGAAAACGTGGGGCAGGTGGAAGGCGCCTATCCGCCGGATGGCAAGCTGGCGGATAGCTTCGCCGCGCGCCGGTTTGCCGGCAGCGGCATCGAGGTGCTCGGTCTGCTCACCTTCCGGGCTTCACCTGTGTGGGTGCTGGCCGCCCTGGCCGATCTTTCGGGCACCGGGCGCCGTATGATCCGCGAGATCGCGCAGAACCTCCAGCAAGAAGGGCTGCTGGAAAAAGGCTCCGATTACGAAACCGTCGATCAGATGCTCGACGGTCTGGAAGGCGCCGCGGGCCGCCTGGCCCAAACCGCCAATACGCCGCCGCTGGATGTGGCCAGCCTGCGCCAGGAGTGGGCGGAATTGCGGCGCGAGGCCGCCAAGATCCCCACGCTGCGTTTGCCTTCCGCCGAAGCGGTTAGGCGAAGCTGGGAAGAGTTGAAAGCCACGGCGGCCGCGCAGGGCCGCCCGGTTTTTCAGGTCTCGACGTTGATGGCGCTATCAGCGGTCAGCCGCATTCCGGAAAACCTGCTGTGGCTTTCGCGTTGCGCCCGAGGAGCCGCGCGGCGCACGGGGCAGATCATGGCGGAGGTTCTGCTGGAACATTACCGCGTCACCATGAAAGAGATTCGCAGCACCGGCTACATGGCGTATTGGGTGCGTGAGTTCCGGCCGTATCTGAAAGCGGCCGCAAACCAGTTCTCGCCGCGGCGCGTAACGGCGACCGAGCGCATCCTGGGGAAACTTTGAATCCCGTCTGCACTGGGCGAACTAACACCGCCCGGCTTGCCGAAGTCCCATCAAGTGGAGTATAGTCGTTCTGACGGGTAAGCAGACCCAAGGAGGGTTAAAATGCGGAAATTTGTACTGGGCTTCACATTCCTATCAGCGCTTGCCATGACTGCCATGGCTGCCGAGTTTACCGGATACATTTCAGATGCCGGCTGCGCGGCCAAGCAGGGCGCCAAGGCCGCCGCCGACGGTCATGCGGGCTGCGCGAAGGGCTGCATCAAGAGAGGCGACAAAGCGGTCCTGGTCACCGCAGACGGTAAGGTTTACGCCATCGCCAATCAGGACAAGGTTGTGGACCATGCCGGCCAAAAAGTCACCGTAGAGGGTAACGCGGACGGCAATACCATTACGGTCAGCGAAGTGAAGTAATCTGGCGGCGGGAAAGGCGGCTATTGCAGCTTGCCTCTCCCGGCCACCTCCCACACTTCTTCCACCTCTCCGTTGCGGATTCCGTAAACGCGCTCGTGCAGATTCACCGCCACGCAAATGTGGTTGGGGATGATGCGCAGGCGCTCTCCGATCTCGAACTTCCGCCCACAATGGCGCACGTCTATGTAACCGTGCTCCTCGTTCATCTTGTGGAACACGGCTTCCGGCGCTTCCAGAGCGTGACCGAAGGTCGACTCGGCGGACCCAGCCAGACGGTCGGACGAAAACGTCTTGGAACCGCCGTCCACGATGATCTGGCCGGGCCGGGCGGTGGAGACGACCGTCACCAGCAGTGTCGCGGCGCAACCTTCGGGCGCGCAGCCGCCGCTCTGGACGGTGTTCCAATCGTTGTAGACATAGGTCCCTGGGCGGATTTCATTGAGTCCCGGCAATTCGTGGGAGTGGAAGAGCGAAGGCGTGGAGCCGCCGCTGACGATGGACACCGCGATACCCGCGCGGCGGAAATCCGCCAGGATCGACTCGATCAGGCGGCCGAGCGCGGCCATCGCCTCCCTGCCTGGCGGGCCGTTGTCCTTGATGTGGCCCGGATAGAACGCGATGCCCTCCAGCGATAGGCTTGGAAGCCGCTGGATAGCGCGCGCCAAGTCGAGCAGTTCGGGGCCCGGAGAAACGCCCACGCGCCCCAGCCCCACATCGGTTTCCGCAAGCACCCCGATATTCACGCCCGCGGCTTCGGCCGCCGCGGCAAGCTGCTGTGCGGCGCACAGGCTGTCCAGCGACACGGTGACGCGCGTGCGCCGGGCAACCGCCATCAACCGGTCGAGCTTCGACTGGCCGATCACGGGGAAGGCGACCAGCAGATCGCGAGGTCCGGCGTCCAGCATCACCTCCGCCTCGCCGACCTTGGCCACGGTCAAGCCCGCCGCGCCCAGTTCCAGTTGGCGGCGGCCGATGCGCGGCGATTTGTGCGTTTTGGTGTGCGGGCGCAGCCGTAGCCCGTGGGCCTGCGTGTAGTCCGCCACGCGCCGAAGGTTGCGCTCCATCCGGTCCAGATCCACCAGAAGTGCGGGCGTGTCGATTTCAGAGACGTGCATCAGCGCTCTTCGTGGAAACGCATCACGATTTTGTCGCCGGTCATGTCGTAGCGCAGCTCGAGCTGCTTGACCTTCTGTTTTTCCATGGGGAAGTAGAGCAGCCCTGAAACAGGCTTATCGGTTTTCGTTTCGGGCAGCACCTTCTCTTTGAGCACCTTCAGCAGAGGGTTTTCCTTCTCGCTGGCGCCGGAATGCGCTTTGGCCTGTGCGCTCTCGGGATCGCCGCCGCTGCCCACGCCATCGCCGCCCAACCTGCGCGGACGATCGCCCAAGCCGGGAATCCCACCCAAGATCGGACCGTCGTTGTCATGCAGCGGCGTGGCGCCAGATCCACCGGCGGTCTGCCGGATGACCAGCGAGCCGCGCCCGGCGATCTGGCTGGGCGCGAAGGGCGTGCTCTTCTCGCCGTCCTTGTCGGTTTTCAGCACGAAATCGTCGCGGCTGATCTCCACCACTTTGCCGAAGCGCGGGGCGACTTCCACCGCGACCACGATATAGTGTCCCTCCAGATCCGAGCCCAGCAGTTCCTTCACGCCTTCCGGGTGAGCGTATACCTTAGCGGTGATGACCACGGATTCGTTCTCGCCGCGGGTTTCAGCCGGTTTCGCAGGATCGTTCTTGCCGCCCGCCAGGGTCGCAGCCAGCACCATGGCGAGTCCGGCGATACGGGCGCCCATACTACAGCCTCCGCTGCAATTATAGCGAGTTTGAACGGGCGCATTGTCGCGGCCCGTGATGCCTCAACCCCAGGAAACGTCGAGTTTGGGAAGTACATCGGCGCTGGTCAAGATGTATTCATGACGGTCAAGCTTCGTGCCGTCGAGGCACCGTGTAGCCGCTTGACGGGCGACGCGAAGCTTGTGGAATCCCAGTTTCTCCACGATGCGGCGGCTAGCTTCGTTGCCGTCGAAGTACCCGATGCTGATCGCCTTCGCGCCAAGGTGGCCGAACGCGTAACGAATTGCGGCGTTGGCAGCCTCCGTCGCCATGCCCTGTCCGGCGTATTTCCGCGCCACCCAATAACCGGTCTCATAGACGTCTGTCTCGCCGGTGAGATCCAACGCGGTTCGGACGACGAAATCTCCGTTGATCCTATGGAATCCGGCCAATGGGATACCTGCTTGGCTCTGGAAGTCCATCGTCCGTCGAATGGAGTGTTCCAGCGCTTGCCGCGGCCGTTGGTTGTCGAACGCCCAAGCCATCCAAAGCTGCAAATCGTTCCAGGCATCTTCCTTGGCGACCTGGATAGCATCCAAATCGGCAAGAGTTGGCGGACGCAAGACCAGACGCGGCGTCACGATGGGCATTAAGTGGCGCATAGAGCGGCTCACCTGCAATGGTAGCTGCCTGGGCGTAGGAATGGCCACCCGCGCGGGCGCCGGCGGAGTTCGCAAAGTAGCCGGAAGTCGCGCAGCGTTTACCGATCCCGCAGCCATGTGGATGCGCACGGCCTCGTCAAGTTTTCTGAGACGAGCTTTCCTTTCGCGGCACAGCCTTCGGACGGAGATTTCAATTCCGCGGCATCAGTCGGGTTCAGGCGCCCATTCCAGCCCTTGCAAGGCGGCGAGCGTTTCGGTGGCTCGCGTGGAAAGGCTGGGCTTCCTTGGACATCAAATCTTGACAATCAAGATGACAGCAGTTTATTCTGAGACAGACGTTGTCGCCGGAGCATCCATGGACGAACCGAATACAGACCTGATCCAGGGCACGCTGGACATGCTCATTCTCAAGGCTCTCAGCCTGGAACCCATGCACGGATACGGCATCGCCCGCCGGATCGAGCAGGTATCGCGCGGAGTCTTCAAAGTGAATCCCGGGTCGCTGCTCACCGCGTTCCAGCGGCTGGAGCGCGTGGGGTGGCTCGATTCCGAGTGGCGCCAAACGGATAAGTCGCGCCGGGCGAAATTCTATTCACTCACTCGTGCTGGGCGGAAGCAGCTTGAGGTTGAGACGACGAACTGGAACCGCCGGGCGTCCGCGATCGCGCGCCTTCTGAGGGCCGAGGGATAAACATGTCCCTCTGGCGTCAGTTCACCCGCGGGTTGCGCGTGCTCGGAAACCGGAAAGCCGCGGATCGGGAAACCGCCGACGAGGTAAGCCACTACCTGGAAGAAGCCACGGCCGCCCTTATCGCCAGAGGACTCGCTCCCGATGAGGCCCGCCGGGTTGCACGCCTGGAACTGGGAGGCGCCACGGCAGTTCGCGAACAAGTGCGCGGGTACGGGTGGGAGAACCGGGTAGACATCTTACTTGCCGATTTGCGCTACGCCGCGCGCAGCCTGGCCGGAAATCCGGGCTTCACAGGGGTCAGTGTACTCACACTGGCGCTGGGCATCGGTGCATCCACCGCAATTTTTTCCGTGGTGGACGCCGTCCTGTTGCGCGCGCTGCCTTATCCGCATCCGGAAAAAATCGTGCGCGTGTGGGAACAGGCTCCCGACAGTCACCGCATGAATCTGGCGGACCCCAATTTCGACGATTTTCGTACACAGAGCGACACATTCGCGGATCTGGCGATATATGCCGATTGGCTGTCCTCTGTTTCCGGCGGCAGCGAGCCTGTGCGGGTCGACATCGCGGAAGTCTCCAGCGGTTTCTTTGAAGCCCTGGGCGTCGCGCCTTCCCGGGGTCGCGGTTTTGCGGCCGAAGAGCAGCGCCTGCACGGCGCGCCGGCAGCCATCGTCAGCTACGGCTATTGGCAGCGATACCTCGGCGGCGCCACGGATCTCTCCAGATTTCACTTAAGGTTGGAGGCGGCAGTCTATCCCGTTATTGGAGTGATGCCGGAGGGATTCGATTTTCCGGCCGGCGTGGCCGCGTGGATTCCGCGCGAGTTCGACCCCATTCTCAGCCGCACCGCGCATAATTGGCGTTGTCTCGGCCGCGTCCTCGATGGAGTTACGGTCGCCCAGGCGCGCGCGAATCTTAGCGCGATTGCCCGCCGCATCCGGAATCAGTACGGGAAGAAAGTAGATCTCAGCGACGCCGCGGTCGTGCCTCTCGCCGACGCATTGGTCGGAGACGTGCGGACCGCTCTGCTGACTCTTTTGGCAGCCGTGGGCCTATTGCTGCTGGTCGCGTGCGCCAATGTCGCCGGCTTACTTTTGGCGCGTACGTCCGCCCGCCGCAAAGAACTGGCGGTGCGTGCGGCGCTGGGGGCGGGGCGCGGCCGCCTGATTCAGCAGTTCCTGGCAGAGTCCTTTTGGCTCTCCTTAGCTGGAGGCACATTGGGCATCTTGATCGCGGCGTGGGCGGTCCGGATACTGCCGGCAATTCTACCGGCGAATTTGCCGCGGCAGGAAGGCGTGGCCATCAACGCGCCGGTTCTGCTGTTCGCTTTGGCGGCGATTGTAGCCGTGACCGTTTCGCTGGGACTCTTTGCCGCGTGGCGCGCCGCTACAGGGGATCTCCAGGAAGCCCTGATGGCCGGCTCCCGCAGCTACAGCGGCACGGGCGCCAGCCAGCGGCTTCGCGGCTTTCTGACGATCGGCGAAATTGCGACCACGCTGGTGATTTTGGCTGGAGCCGGTCTTCTGGGCCGCAGCTTCTTGCGGCTCATTTCCACGAGTCCTGGATTTAGCCCGCAAAACCTGATCACCATGGAGTTCTCGCTTCCGGCTCCGCAATGGCATATGGAAGAGCCGGTCCTCGTGCGCCAGATTCATCTGGTGGACGATATATTGACCCGGCTTCGCGCCATTCCAGGCGCCAGGACGGTGGGCTTCGCGGGGGCGTTTCCCGTCGCCGCCGGCGACGATCTCGCGGACGGAACATTCCTGATACTCAATGGCCAAAAGCCGCCCGCCACTTTCGATGAATTTGAACGCATGGCTCAGAATCCATCCCAAGCCGGTCACGCCTCTTATTGCCTAGCCGGCGAAGCGTACTTCCGCACGATGGGCATTCCGCTGATCCGCGGGCGGATGTTCGGTGAACAGGACGATCGCAATTCGCCGCATGTGGCGGTGATTAGCGAATCGTTGGCTCTCGAGCGCTGGCCCCATCAGGACCCCCTCGGCCAAACGATCGAGTTCGGCAATATGGACGGCGATTTGAGGCCGCTCACGATCGTTGGCATCGCCGGCGATGTGCGCGCGCGCGGCCTGGATTTTCCTCCGAGTCCCATCATCTACGTGGATTACCGCCAGCGCGGAGTGAACGCCAATGCATCGCCCACGATCCTTACGCGCAGCGCCGGGCCGGCAGGGGAGATCGTTTCCACTGCGCGCAGCATTTTCCACGATCTCGCTCCCGATGTTCCCGTCAAATTCTCCACCTTCGCGGATGAAATGGGCGGCTGGCTCGCAGACCGCCGTTTTCTGCTTCTCCTTGTGGGATTATTCGCTGCCGCCGCTTTGGCGCTTGCCGCGGTCGGCATTTACGGAGTGGTGGCCTTTTCGGTCACGCGCCGCACGCAGGAGATCGGCATCCGCATAGCGCTCGGCGCGCAGCGGAGCGCGGTAGTGCGCCTGATCGTGGGCGAAGGCGCCCGGCTCGCGATTGTCGGCGTGGCCATAGGCATTGCGGCATCCTTTGCGATCACGCGCCTTTTATCCAGTCTCCTGTTCGGAGTTAGCGCCACGGACCCGATCACGTTCGCCGGCGTGGCTGTGCTTCTCTGTCTGGTCGCGCTGCTGGCGTCGTATATCCCCGCGCGCCGCGCCATGCGCCTCGATCCGAATTCCGCATTGCGTTACGAATAACCGGCGGTTCTTTGAACCACCAACCGTCGCGGCGGCAGGGGCCGGCGTTGCGATTTGGGTACTGCGGCACCGCAACTGCGGAGCGGCCACGCGCCGGTTGACAGACGAAAGCGTCTGTCCCACCCGCTACGGACAGGCTTTGCAGGAGTGCTGGACGGGCGCTTTCGCCAACCTCCCGCACCCGCACTGCTATAATCTCCTTTCAGCACTTTTCAGGAGTTCCTACCTCATGGACGACAAAGAACGCGCCCGCGCATTAGAACAAACTCTGGGCCAGATCGAAAAGCAGTTTGGCAAAGGCTCCATCCTGCGCCTGGGGTCCAAGGACGCCATCGTGCCAGTGGCCGTGATTTCCACGGGATCGATCTCGCTCGATGCGGCGCTGGGCGTGGGCGGCTTCCCGCGCGGCCGCGTCAGCGAAATCTACGGTCCGGAGTCTTCCGGCAAGACCACCATCGCGCTGCAGGTCGTGGCGGAAGCGCAGAAGAAGGGCGGCATGGCCGCGTTCATCGACGTGGAGCATGCCCTCGATCCGGCCTATGCGCGGAAGCTCGGGGTAGACGTCGACAACCTGCTGGTTTCGCAGCCGGATTACGGCGAGCAGGCGCTCGAAATCACCGGCGCGCTAATTGCCTCCGGTTCCATCGACGTGCTGGTGGTGGACTCGGTGGCCGCGCTGGTCCCCAAAGCCGAGTTGGATGGCGAAATGGGCGACAGCCACATGGGCTTGCAGGCGCGCCTCATGTCGCAAGCGCTGCGCAAGCTTACCGGCGTAGTTTCGAAATCCAAGACGTGCCTGATCTTCATCAACCAGATTCGCGAAAAGATCGGCGTCATGTTCGGCAACCCGGAAACCACCACCGGCGGCCGCGCTTTGAAGTTCTACGCGACGATTCGTGTGGACATACGGCGGATCGCTGCGATCAAGGACGGCGAGGCGGTGGTCGGCAACCGCACCAAGGTCAAGGTAGTCAAGAACAAGGTGGCATCGCCATTCCGCGAGGCGGAATTCGACATCATCTACGGCGAGGGCATATCGAAAGAAGGCGACCTGATCGACCTGGGCGTGGCGCAAAACGTCATCGAGAAGAGCGGCTCCTGGTTCAGCTATAAGGGTGACCGCATTGGGCAGGGCCGCGAAAACGCCCGCCAGTTCTTGAAGGACAACGCCGACATTCGCCAGACGATCGACACGGAGCTGCGCCGGCAACTGGGCCTGCTGAAATCCGAGGCGGACGCGAAAGCGACGCCGATGCCGGAGCCAGCCGCCAGACCCGAAGCACAGCCGCGTACCGGCGCGGCAGCCACCGCGCGGCGTTGATGGACTCGGAGGCTTGGGGTTGGCTTGATCCGAGCGAAAGCGAACCCGTAAGCACTGCCATGAACGTGAGGGCGTCCTCTCGACAACGTTCTTGTTCCTGGCTGTGAACGCGCCAGCCGACGCCTTAGCAGATTGAGGCCGCCGCTGAGCGGAAAGACGCGCCGCCGAGCACTCCCTCAGCGACCAAGCATCACATGGAGAAGAAACCGGGAATTTGCCCCGTGTCGCCCTAAACAAAAAGCCACCGGATTGTGCTACAACGGCCAAGAGCCTGATGAATGAACTTTCTTGCATGAATGAACGCGTACCCCAGCAGCGTCGAAGCGGAATCCGGGCCGAATTTGAAGTTGTAAATGGCTGATATCAATCTCACGCAGGACGAAGCGGACAAGCTGATGGCAATGGAAAAACGCGCCACTGATGAGAAGGAGTGGCTATTTCCGGCCCCAGGCGACCGGGTTGCAATTCCCTTGACCTCACTCGACAAGCGCGAACGCTTCATGCTCGATGTGACCCGCGCGCAAATCAAACTCACGAAAGCCACCTTCCAGAACCGAGCGAGGGTAGTGATTATTCTCATGCGGTTGGACCTGGATGGTCCGGCACACCGGAACCCTGACGACGAGGAGATCCCCTGCCCGCACCTGCACATCTACCGCGAAGGCTACGGCGACAAGTGGGCAATCCCGGCCCCCGTTTCCAGATACACCGATACGCTGGACCTGTTTTCAACGTGCGAAGCGTTTATGCAGCACTGCAACATCATCGGCCCGCCCAAGATTCGGAAAGGGCTGTTCTCATGACGACCGTGCAGGAGATCGAGAAACTTCTGAACGATTACCGCGCGTGGCTGAAAGACAAAACGTCGTTGCGCGAAGTTAATGACACTTGGGTTGAAATCACCACGCCCTACCTTGACCGGCACAACGATGCTCTACAAATCTACGCGCGCGCGGAAAACAGCGGCTACGTTCTGACCGACGATAGCTATACCATTCACGACCTCGAAGCGTCCGGCTGCAATCTCTACACGGAAAAGCGCCAAGACCTTTTGACGATGACGCTCAATGGCTTCGGCGTCCGGAGGAATAACGAAGCCCTTGAGGTTCACGCATCGCCCGAAAACTTTCCGGCGCGGAAACACAATCTCATTCAGGCTATCCTCGCGGTGAATGACCTGTTTTATCTTGCACAGCCGGTTGTTGAGAGTCTGTTCTTTGAAGATGTGATTGCATGGCTCGATGCCAGCGATATTCGCTACACGCCAAGGGTGAAGTTCCCCGGCATCAGCGGGTTCGACCATCTATTCGATTTTGTTATTCCAAAGTCCGCCGGCAGGCAGCCAGAGCGCATCCTACAGGCGATCAATCGCCCGACGCGCGAGACCGCGGAGGCGTTCATCTACAAATGGAGCGACACGCGCGAGGTCCGGCCCGCTGAATCGAAGGCTTACGCCGTTCTTAATGACTTCGAGCAGCCGGTCTCAGGGGGTGTGCTTGACGCATTCCGAAATTATCAAATACACGCCGTGCCATGGAGCCACCGCGCCGAGGTCGTGACAGAACTCGCCGCCTGAGCGAGCGTGGGCGGACACGTCGACCGCCGTTACCGCCAATTTTCGTTAAGCGCTGACGGCGCGGTGGGCCTTCTCAGGTGTGGCGGGGTGCCTAACGCTCAACGCCTTGCTCACACTCCTGGCACACGGTGGACGTTCGGCGCGGCGCGGAGCGCCAGACTTGCGCGTACCCCTCACAGGCGGGACAACCTACCCCACGCTACAATGGATGTATCCATGCAAGGTACGCGCTGGCTCATCCTCCTGGGAATTATCGTGATCCTCGGGGGTGTTGCCATGACCTTCCGGCTTCAGAACCGGGAATTGCGCGAACAGGCCCCTCCCAAGCCGCAGCCCCTGGCGCCGACCCTCAATTCCGCGGCACAAGAGTGGGTCTGGGTCCAAACCGACGCCCAAGGCCGCACCGTGTGCCGGATTACGGCCAAGGACGCGCGTCAGGTCAAGGATTCCAATGTCATCGACCTGGAGCAAGTCGAGTTGCGCCTTCCCTCCAAGCACGGAGACAATTTCGACTTGGTGCACAGCGCGCACGCCAAATACAACCAATCCGAGAAGCGGCTCTACTCCGATGGCGACGTCGACATTACGCTCGCCGTGCCAAATGAAGGACAGCCCAAACACACGCTGGTTTCGATTCACTCCTCGGGCGTGACCTTCGATAGCACCTCCGGTAAGGCCGTCACGGATCGCCCCACCACTTTCATTTTCGAAAACGGGGAAGGCCAAGCCGTCGGCGCGTCCTACGACCCCAACACCCACGAACTGCACATGAACAGTCAGGCGGAGCTGAATTGGCATCCTCCCGGGCCGAATGCCAAGCCCATGAAGATCGAAGCCGGCCAGGTGGTCTATCGGGAGGACGCCGAGACGATCTGGCTATCTCCCTGGGCCCGCATGACCCGCGACAACACCGTCGTGGAGGGGGCCGATACGGTAATCACGCTCCAGGACCGCGCCATCCATCATATCGATACCCAGAAAGCCCACGGCGTCGATGCTTATCCCAGCCGGAAGCTGCAGTATGGCGCCGATCAGCTTGCCGTGGAATACGGCGACGACGGCGAGGTCGAGAGGATCGTGGGCCAGACCAACGCGCACCTGGCTTCCGAATCGGAAGGGTCGCGCGTGACGGCGACTGGCGACCGGGTGGACCTGGAGTTCGCGGACTCCAATGGCCAGAGCGTTCTCACCAAGGCTCTGGTCAATGGCAACGGCGTCCTCCAAAACGAACCGCTGGCGGTGCCCGGAAAAGATCCCGCCGAAACGCGCATTCTGCGCAGCCAGATCATTGTGGTCGCAATGCGGCCGGGCGGGCGGGAACTCGACAACCTGGAAACGCAGGCGCCCAGCACCCTGGAATTCCTGCCCAACCACACCGGCCAGCGCCACCGCAAGTTCTTCGGCGACCGCATGTGGATTGCCTACGGCGCTAATAACCGTGTGCAGTCGTTCCGCAGTTTGAACTGCCGGACCGAGAGCGACCCCACTCCCGAAGAGCGCGCGAAAAAAGGGCCGCAAACGTTCACCGTCAGCAAGAATGTCACCGCGGCCTTCGATCCCAAAACCAGCCAGTTGACCCGCATGGAACAGTGGGAAGACTTCACCTACGACGCTGGCGAGCGCCACGCCCGCGCCGACCGGGGTATCCTGGAGCAGGTCGAAAACCGCATCACGCTGGATAAACACGCCCGCATGTGGGACAGTCACGAAGCCACTACGGCCGATCACATTCTGCTCGATGAAAAAACCGGTAACTTCAGCGCCGAGGGTCACGTCAACTCCAGTCGGCTGCCGGATCAGGACAAGAAGAAGAGCGACTCCCCGATGCTCAACGGAGACGAGCCCCTGCAAGCCGTTTCCCGCTCCATGACTTCCGCCAATCATAACCGCCTAGTCAAATACGATGGGGACGTGGTGCTCTGGCAGAGCGCCAACCGCATCCAGGCGGACCACGTCGAGATCGACCGCGAGAAGCGCATGCTCATCGCCGACGGCCATGTGGTCACCCAATCCCGAGAGGACAAGAAGGACAGCGATCCGCCACCCGCCGCCGCGCCGGGGTCGTCCACCGCCGCGCCCGCGCCGAAAGCCGCCGCATCCGAAGGCGCTTCCGCAAAGCCGGGTGAGCCCGCTCCCACCGTTTTCACGCTGGTCAAAGCCCCGCACCTGGTTTATACCGATACGGACCGCCTGGCGCATTACTCCGGCGGCGTCTCTCTGACCCGTGCGGGTTTGCAGGTGAAGGCCATCGATCTGCGCTCGTGGCTGAACGAGGAAGGCGCCGACAATCGCCTGCAGAAGGCCTTCGCCGACGGGGCCGTCGAGGTAGTGCAAGTCGGACCGATCCGAACCAGGACCGGCACCAGCGAGCATGCCGAGTATTACACCGATGAGGACAAGATCATCCTGCGCGGCGGCGACCCCCAGATGCACGACAGCCTCCGCGGCAGTACGCGGGGCGCGGAACTGATTTACTATTCCGACGACG
>Ga0335078_10011262_pt1 | contig 13265 bp, 15 predicted proteins | sample Lox_Sample_32_FD_206711 | JGI IMG/M metagenome (GOLD analysis project Ga0335078, IMG submission 206711) | Soil microbial communities from Loxahatchee National Wildlife Refuge, Florida, United States - Lox_Sample_3.2 | ecosystem: Environmental > Terrestrial > Soil > Wetlands | place: USA... | reverse complement strand
AACTTCTGGCCGTAGTGGAACGTGAAAACCAAGCCCTTCGCAGCGCGACTTTATTCAATCCCACCGAATTTCAACAGGGTAGAAAAAGCTTGCTTCCTCGCCTTGACCAATCGTATAAACGCCTCAAGGAGGTGCGATTGGCGTGGCTGCAGCTGAGTCCTGCGGAGCGCCGACGCAACACAGCTGTTGTTGCCCTGTTTCGCCAGAATCAGGACTTGATCATGAAGATCGTCCTGCTGGACCGGGAAAACGAACAGGCGTTGCTTCGCCGCGGACTCGTCCCTCCCACGCAACTGCCGTCGGTCAACCGCCAGAGGCCGCATTTTGTGGCCGAGTTGTACCGCCGCGGCGGCAGTTAACGAATCGCAATCGATTCGATGACGATAGAGAAGATTGTTGTCCTGGAAGACGACAAGCAGATGCGCCGGTTTCTGGAAGACGGCCTGCGCTCCCAACGCTACAACGTCTGGCCCGTGTCCACCCTGGCCGAAGCACGCGAGTTGCTGGCCAAGGATTCGTTCGACCTGCTGCTCTCGGACATGCGCCTGCCCGACGGCCAGTCCCTTGAGCTGTTGAAGGATCTGCAGCAGCGGCCGCAAAAACCCCTGGTGGTGGTGATGACCGGCTACGCCTCCGTCGATACCGCCGTGGAATGCATGCGCCACGGGGCCTTCGATTACCTCGTCAAACCCTTTTCCCTCGAACAACTGGAGGTCGTGCTCAAGAAAGCGGAGGACTTTACCCAGTTGCTCAAGGTCAACCAGTTCCTCGTGCACGAGGAAGATTCCGCTTCCGAATGCGAATTGCTCGGCCGCAGCGAGTCGATGGACCAGTTGCGCCAGCTCGTCCGCAAAGTGGCCCGCACCGAAGCCACCGTGCTGATCCAGGGCGAAAGCGGCACGGGCAAGGAACTCGTCGGACGCGAACTCTATCGCCAAAGCCCGCGCGCCAGCGCGCCGTTCATCCGCGTCAACTGCGCCGCCATCCCCGAAAACCTCATTGAAAGCGAATTCTTCGGCCACGAAAAGGGCGCCTTTACCGGCGCGCTGAACAAGCGCGAAGGCCGCTTCGAACTCGCCCACGGCGGGACGATCCTGCTGGACGAGGTCAGCGAAATCCCGTCCGGCTTGCAGGCCAAGCTGCTGCGCGTGCTGCAGGAACGCGAACTGGAACGCGTGGGCGGCAACCGCACGATCAAGGTGGACGTGCGCGTGATCGCCACCACCAATCGCGTCCTGGAAGAAAGCATCGAACGGAACGAATTCCGCCAGGACCTGTTTTTCCGCCTCAACGTCGTCCCGATCCGCGTCCCGCCGCTGCGTGACCGCCGCGATGACATCCCTTATCTGGCCGGGCAATTCGTGCAGCGGTTCGCCCGCAAACACGGGGTCCACATCCGCGGATTGTCGGACGGTTGTTTGAAGTCCCTGCACGATCATCCGTGGCCGGGCAATGTGCGGGAATTGCAGAACGTGATCGAGCGCGCCGTGATCCTGTGCGGGGAACGGGAAATGTTGGAGGCGGACCACCTGGGCCTGGCGCACACGCCGGCGCCGGTGCCGGCGCCCGTTGTCCGGCCCTCGCCGCTGGCGAGGGTCGCGGCCCCGCCGCCGGCCGTGGAAGAATTTCCGTCCCTTGGTGAATTGGAGAAACAACACATTTTTGCCGCGCTGGATCGATGCAAGGGCAACCGGACCCACGCGGCAAAGTTGCTGGATATCAGCATCCGCACGCTGCGCAACAAGCTCAACGAGTACAAGAGCAGCGCTGGCCACGCAGACGCCGCGTCGGATCAGCAAGAGAACCGGCAGCCGGTAGAGTCGCAGATGACGTAACGCATGTGCCCCGGGCGCGTCCCGGGAGGGAGATGCCCTTGGTGACGAAAGACAACCAGTTTGCCCCCGGCAAACCGGCGCGCGTCCGTTCCGTGCTGTTCCGGTACGGGCTCGCCGTGCTGATGTTGCTGGCCGGATTGCTTCTGCGGGGCCTGGTGGCCTCCGTCTTCGGAACCGGCAACAATGTCCTGCCGTTTCTGCTGCCCGTTGTCCTGAGCGCCTGGTACGGCGGGATGGGGCCGGGCTTGTTGAGCACCGCCTTGATGGCCGCCGTGATGGTCCATCTCTTCCGCGGCTCGGACCCTTCCGGCTTGAACAGGGTTGAAGCAGTCAAATGCGTGCTGTTTCTCGTCCAGGGCGTTTTTGTCAGCTGGTTCATGTCCACGTGCCAGAGCACGCAGCGATGGCTGGCCGCGCTGGTCGGTCATTCTGACGACGCCATCGTCGGCAAGACCCTGGAGGGCATCGTGACCAGCTGGAACTCCGGGGCAGAACAGGTATACGGCTACACCGCCCGGGAAATGATCGGACGCCCGATCACAAGGCTTGTCCCGCCCGACCGTCTGGAGGAATGGCGGCAACTCACGGAACAAGTGCTGCGCGGCGAGCCGGTCCGCCGCTTCGAGACCATGCGCCTGCGCAAAGACGGCCAGCGCATCCACGTCTCTCTGACCCTTTCTCCCATCAAGGATGCGACTGGCGCGATGATCGGCCTGTCGGCCATCGCCCGCGACATCACGGAACGCAAGCAGGCGGAGCTGGCCCTGCGCGAAAGCGAGGAACGTTTCCGCACCATGGCCGACACCGCACCCATGATCGTCTGGATGACCGACGCGGCCGGCGAATGCACCTTCTGCAACCACGCCTGGCTGAATTCTACCGGCCAGACGCTCGACCAGGTGGTCGGCCAGGGTTGGCTCGCCGCCGTTCACGCCGATGACCGCGCCGGCGTTTGGCAGACGTACGAAGCCGCGTTTCAGCAACGCCGTTCGTTCACCGTCGAATTCCGCATCCGGGGCGCCGACGGGGAAGACCGCTGGCTGCTGGCCACGGGCGCGCCCCGGCTGACCGCCGACAACAATTTTGCCGGGTTCATCGGCTCCGCCATGGACATTACGGAGCGCAAATGGGCGGAACTGGCGTTGCGCGGCTCACGGGACGAATTGGAATCGGAAATCGAAGAGCAATCGGCCCAATTGGCCGAAGCGACCAGGCGTTTGATGGAAGAAAACCTCAAGCGCCAGCACGCCGAAGAAATTCTCAAGCACCTCGGTCAACAAAACTGACCAGCCGGTCATCCTTACCCACCTCCGCCTTTGTCACTCGGCATCTTTTTCCCTGTTGAGCGGCCTGTTAAGTCCTAAGTGCCTGCCAGCGAGCATGTTTTGTCCTGTGGCACGGACAAAGCTAACCAACCGCCGAGAACTGAATGCTATGATCGAAGGACTGTTCAACAACACGTACTATCTGGCGGCTAAAAAGCTGCTCGACGTCACGGCGATGCGGCACGAAGCGATTGCCAGCAACCTCGCCAACCTCGAGACGCCGAATTACCACCGCATCGACGTGGCCCCTTCCTTCAACACGGAACTCAAACAGGCCCTGGCCGCCAACGATCCCGACCAAATCGCCAACCTGCAACCGCACCTCGAAGTCGACTCGACCGCCGTGGCCGCCAACCGCGACGGCAACACCGTGCAATTGGAAACCGAACTGCTGCACCTCCAGCAGAACACGCTGGAGCATTCGCTGGAAACCCAACTGGTCACCTCGCAGTTGTTGAACGTGCGGATGGCCATCAAAGGGTCCCCCTGAGGACTGAGCCATGATCAACTTTCTCCCCGGCATCAACAGCACCGCCGCCGCGCTCAACGCCGAGCGGATCCGCATGGAAATCATTTCACAAAACATCGCCAACGCCAACAACACGCACGGCCCCGACGGCCTGCCCTATCAACGCCAGCAGGTCGTCTTCCAAAGCGTCCTCGATCAAGAGCAGCAGGCCGGCGCCGCGCCCGGCGCGCCACCGCAACTCGTCCAGATCGCCGCGATCCAGAAAGACACCAGCCCGCCCCAGTTGGTCTACAATCCCGGCCACCCCGACGCCGACGCCAACGGCATGGTCGCCATGCCCAACGTCAATATCCACGAGGAAATGGCCGACCTGATCGCTTCCTCGCGCTCTTATGAAGCCAACCTGGCCGTGGTCAAAAACGCCCGCATGATGGCCCAGCAAACCCTGGCCATCGGCAAACCCGTGTGATGATTGAATGAACCCGCTCTCCGCCATCAACGCCTACGTGCAGCCCAACGGGCTGATCACGATGCTGCCCAAGTTCTCCCAGGGCGCGATCCCCCAGGCGGAGCTGCAGACCCTGACCAATGCCGCCTCCACGGGCAATGCGGTCCCGGCCACCGTCATGCCGGACACTCTCTCGCCCACCGCTCTGTCGTCCATCACCCTCACGCCCCCGGCCAGCCCGGAAATCGGCGGGGCGCCCGGCACGTTCTCCAATGTGCTGGGCCAGTTGGTCAACGACGTCAACGCCAAACAGGTGGAGGCCACGAACACCGTCACCGGCCTGCTCAGCGGCCAGAACGTGTCGCTGCACCAGGCGATGATCTCGATCGAAGAAGCCAGCACCTCGTTCCAGCTGATGGTCGAGGTGCGCAACAAGCTGTTGGACTCCTACCAGGAACTCATGAGGATGCAGATCTAATTTATGGGCCAGAACCTTTCTCAAATCTTTCGCCAGCTCTCCGGCATCTGGAAACAACTGGGGATCAACCAGCGCATCAGCATCGTCGTCACCGCCGTGGTCGTCGTCGTCGGCCTGTCCAGCGTCGCCTACTGGTCCAGCCGCGCCGATTACGCCCTGCTCTACGGCAAACTCGACGACGCCGAGGCGGGCAACGTGGTCGCCGCGCTCGAAGACGCCAAAGTACCCTACCGCCTGGGACACGGCGCCATCTACGTGCCGTCCGACAAAGTCTACGCCATGCGCATGCAACTGGCCGCCAAGGGCCTCCCCAAAAGCGACGGCGTCGGCTTCGAGATTTTTGACAAACCCAACTTCGGCATCTCCGATTTCGTCCAGCGCGCCAATTACCTGCGCGCCGTCCAGGGCGAACTGGCCCGCACCATCAGCCAGCTCGACGAAATCGACGCGGCCCGCGTGATGATCGTGATGCCCGAAAACCGCCTGCTGATGGACAACCAGAAGAAACCCACCGCCTCGGTGTTCGTGCGCGTCAAAGGCAGCGGCCAACTCTCGCCTTCCGCCGTCAACTCAATCCAGTTCCTCGTCGCCAACTCCGTCGAAGGACTCCAGCCCAACGCCGTCACCGTGGTGGACAACCACGGCAACGTGCTCTCGGAAAACACCGAGAGCGATTCCGCCACCGGCCTGACCAGCGGCCAGATCGGCGTGCGCCGCAACCTGGAACAGTACCTGTCCCGTCAGGCCGAAAGCATGCTCGAGAAAGTCCTCGGCCCCGGCCAGGCGGTCGTGCGCGTGGCCGCCGAGATCAATTTCGATACCGTGACCCGGACCGAGGAAAAGTACGATCCCGACGGCCAGGTGGCCCGCACCTCCACCAGCACCGAGGAGAAGAACGATACCACCACCGCCAACAGCGGCGGCGTCGTCGGCGCCGCGTCCAACGCCGGCTCCACCAACAGCACCGCCTCGGCCACCGCCAACAGCACCCATACGCAAAAGAAAGTCGTCAGCAACCAATACGAAATCAACAAGACCGTCAGTAACATCGTCGAGGTGCCCGGCGCCTTGAAACGCATTTCCGCCGCCGTGTTCGTCGCCTCAAAAGTCGAAGGCACCGGCGCCGACCGCAAGGCCGTGCCCCGCACGCCCGAGGAAATCGACAAATTGCGCAAACTCGTGCAGAGCGCTCTGGGGCTGGAACTCGATGGCGACGGCACGCGCAAGGACGAGATCACGCTCGAGGAAATGCCGTTTAGCGACGGGTTCAACGTCGAAGTCGCGCAACAACTCGACAAACAGCAGCAGGTCAATCTCTGGTGGGACATCGGCAAGAACGCCGGCTACGTCCTGCTGGCCCTGGGCATCCTGTTCATCTTCTGGCGCAGCCTGAAGAAAACGCCGGCCGAGACGATTACGCTGAACGCCAACCAGGGACGCGCCTCGGGCAATGGCCGCCACGGCGTCGTGACCGTCGAGGTGCTCAACCAATTGATCCGGGAAAACCCGGCCAACATGAACCAGGCCGTCCGCAGCTGGCTCAACCGGGACACCACCGTCTCCAGGAATTAACGGGGCCCCATGCCTGCCACCGCCGACATCACACCGCCCCCCGCGCTCGACGCGGCGAAGATGACCAAGGAACAAAAACTGGCCGCCTTGCTGATCATACTCGGCCCGGACAGCGCCGCGCAGATTCTCAAGAGCCTCGACGAACGCGACCTGCAACAGGTCACGGCCGAGATGGCCAACATCCCGGCCATCGACCAGTACCTGCAGCGCGAGATTCTCACCGAATTTTCCCAGGTGGCCGTCGACGGCGGCACGGCGGTCCGCGGCGGCGCCGACTACGCCAAGAGCGCCCTCGAAAAGGCCCTCGGCTCCTCCCGGGCCGCCGAGGTGCTCGGCCGGGTCGGCCCCGGCGGCGCTTCGGTGGCGTCCATGAAAAAGCTGGGCGACCTCGAACCCCGCCAGCTCGTCAACGTTCTCAAGGACCAAAAGCCGCAGGTCATCGCCCTGTCGCTCAGTTTCCTTGCCCCCGAAAAAGCCTCGTCCGTGCTCTCCCAGCTTCGTGAAGAAATCCGCGAGCAGGTGGTCGAACGGCTGGCCACGCTCGGTCCCGCCCCGATCGAGATCGTGGAGAAGGTGGGCGAATTGCTCGTGAAGAAAATCAGCGCCAAACCCGCGCGCGGCATCAGCCAAACGGGCGGCGTCAAACCCGCCGCGTCCATGCTCAACGCCATGAAGAAGGACCTGAGCAAAACCATCCTGCTCTCGCTCGGGCAACGCAATCCTGAACTGAGCGCGGCCATCCGCAACAAAATGTTCACGTTCGAAGACCTCATCATCCTCGACAAGGCCGGCCTGCAAAAGATCCTGCGCGAAGTGGATTCACGCGCCCTGGCCACCGCGCTCAAAACCGCCAGCGAAGCGCTCAAGGCCAAGTTGCTCTCCGGCCTGTCCAAACGCGCCGCCGAGGCCGTCAACGAGGAAATCGGGTTCCTCGGCGCCGTCAAACCCAAGGACGTCGAAGCCGCCCAACTCACCGTTATCGAAATCGTCCGCCGCCTCGAAGACGCCGGCGAGATCGACCTGGGCGACGGCCAGGTCACGGAGCGCTATGACTAAATCCCTCACTCTGGTCCAACCCCTGCGCAACGTGCGGCTGGCCTCCGAGCGCGACCCGGACGCCGCAGCCTACGAACGGGGCCGCCGCGACGGGGAATCGGCGATGAACGAACAATTGCTGGCCCAGCGAGCGGAGTTGGTGGAATTGCACAACGGCGTGCTCACGTCGCTCCGCCAGGCCGTGCCGAAGGTCGTGCATGAATGCGAAAACACGGTGATCACGCTGGCCATCGAGGTGGCGCAACGGTTGGTGGCCGGCCTGCCGGTCACCGCCGAAATGATCGAAGCCGCCGTCCGCGAGGCCATGGCGCAGGTCGAAGAAGCCACGGACTTTTCCATTTACCTGAATCCCGAGGACCTGGCGCTGCTGCAGAAGCTCAGCGCCCCGCTGCTCGACCCCAAGAGCGGCGGGGACCGGATGCATTTTCACAGTTCCCCGGACGTCACCCGCGGCGGCTGCCTGGTGCAGACCCGCTTTGGCGTCATCGACGCGCGCCGGGAAACAAAGGTGGAACAATTGAAGAAGGCGCTGCTCACGTGAACTCTCCCGCCGCGTCCACGCCCCTGGGCAACATCCTGCAGCGCGCCCGTTCGGCCCGCGTGATCGAAACGCGCGGGCGGGTGGTGCAATTGATCGGCCTGGTCATCGAATCCCAGGGGCCGCTGGCTTCCATGGGCGAGGTCTGCCGCATCGAGTCGGCCCGCCGCGACGCCACGACGCTGGCCGAGGTGGTCGGCTTTCGCAATCACAATTTGCTGTTGATGCCGCTGGAAGAAGTCCACGGCATCCATCCCGGCAGCGAAGTCATCGCCACCGGCGCGCCGCTGCAGGTCCCGGTCAGCGACGCGTTGATGGGCCGCGTGATCGACGGCCTGGGCAACCCGCTGGACGGCCTGGGTCCGGTGCCGGCCGACCAGTTTGTCGGCGTGAACCTTCTGCCGCCGCATCCGCTCAAACGGCAGCGGATCCGCCAGCCGTTCCGCACCGGGATCAAGGCCATCGACACGTTCATTCCCTGCGGCCGCGGCCAGCGGCTGGGAATTTTCTCCGGCAGCGGCGTGGGCAAATCGACGCTGCTGGGCATGATCGCCAGCCAGGCCGAGGCGGACGTCAACGTCATCGCGCTGATCGGCGAACGCGGCCGCGAAGTGCGCGAATTTCTGGAAAAAGACCTCGACGAGGTCGGCCGCCGCAAATCAGTGGTGGTGGTGGCCACGTCGAACCAGCCGGCCCTGTCCCGATTGAAGGGCGCGTTCCTGGCCATGGCCATCGCGGAACATTTCCGGGATGAGGGCAAGAACGTGTTGTTGATGATGGACTCGGTCACCCGGTTCGCCATGGCGCAACGCGAGATCGGCCTGGCGGTGGGCGAACCGCCGGCCACGCGCGGCTATACACCATCCGTGTTCTCCCTGCTGCCGCAATTGCTGGAGCGGGCGGGCATGGGCGAACGCGGCTCAATCACCGGGCTGTTTACCGTGCTCGTCGAAGCCGACGACATGAACGATCCGATCGCCGACGCCACACGGTCGATCCTGGACGGCCACATCGTGCTGACGCGCGAACTGGCGACCCAGAACCATTATCCGGCCATCGACGTGCTGGAAAGCGTCAGCCGTCTGGTGCGCGATCTGTTGACGCCCGAGCAACTGGAACTGGCCGGACGCGCCCGGGAAAACCTGGCCGTCTACCACAAGAACCGCGACCTGATCAACATCGGCGCCTACCCGGCCGGCAGCAACGCGTTGATCGACCAGGCGATCCGCCTGCACGAGCCCTTGCGCCAGTTCCTGCGCCAGCCGGTCACGGCCGGGTTCCCGACCGCCGAGAGTTGGAAACTGCTGGCCGAAGCCGCCGGCAAACCCGGAGCAACGAAATGAAACGGTTCCAATTTTCCCTGCAAGCGTTGCTGACCGTGCGCCGGCGCCAGGAGCAGATCGCACTGGAACAATTTGCGCAGGCCGCCGCCGCGCGGCAAGAGGCCGCCGACCGGCTCAACGCGGTAAAACAGGAGTGCGAAACCGCCTGGGCGCTGGGCCGCGAACGCCTCGGCGCCGGCGCGCCCGCCTCGCAACTGGCCCAGTTGCAGGATTACTGCCGGGTGCTCGAACAGTTGCGCAAGACCTGCGAGCGGGCCGTGAAAGACGCCCAGCGGGCGGTGGACTTAAAATGGGAAAAACTGCTGGCCGCGCGCCAAGCGCGCGAGGCGGTGGACAAATTTCTGGAGCGGCAACGGCAGCGGTACGACCGCGAACTGCAACAGGAAGAGCAAAAAATGCTCGACGACATCGTCAACCAGCGGGCGCAAGCGGGCTCGCACTGGAAAGCGGCCCTGCAGAACGCCCTGAATTGATCCCATGAAAATTCTCCAATCCAACTGGCTGTGCGCCCTGCTCGGCGCGATCTGTTATCTGGCCACGTCGCTGCTGGTGTGGCCCAAACTCCATCTCCCGCCCCGGCCCGCCGCGCCGGTCGTCGTCGGCGACCACGTCGGCACGCCCGGGGCCTCGTGGAACTTCAAGAACCCGGAAGTGAATGAATTGATGGCCGACCTCCAGGCGCAGAAGGACAGCCTGAACGCCCGCGAGCGCCAATTAAACGAACTGGCCGCGCGCCTGGACGCCGAACGCCAGGAAATCACCGTGGTGACCCAGACCGTGGCGCGGCTGCAGGCGGACTTCGACCAGCAGGTCGTGCGGGTGCGCGCCGAGGAAACGTCCAACCTCAAGCGGCTGGCCAAAATTTACTCCAACATGTCGCCGGAGGGCGCCACGATGATCCTCAAGGAATTGCCCGACGATCAGGTCGTGAAAATCCTCGTCTTCATGAAAGACAGCGATACCGCGCCGATCCTGGAATTGATGGCCCGGGAAGGCGAGAAAGAAGCCAAACGCGCCGCCACCATCACCGAACGGCTGCGTCTTTCCATCACCTCCCAGCCCAAACAATCATGAGCTCAACCAAATCAGTTGCCGCAGGCAAGGCCGCCGCGAATCTGTTGCCCGTCGACCCGCAACCGGACGCGCCGTCGCCCCAGGGGACCCCGGACAAGACGTTCGCGAAGATCATGGTCGGGCTGATGGCCGGGAGCCTGGCCGCGGCAGCCGCCAACGGACCCGCCGCGGCCACACCGAAACCGGATTCGAAGCAAAAGCCGGCCGCAGGCACAGACCCAATCGCCGCGCCCGTATCGATAGTCCCCGTCCCGGTGCCCACCCCGCCTGCGCCCGTTCCGGCACCGGCCACTGCGGCGACAGCGTCGCCCGGCAAGGAGCCCGCGGTGACAGTTCCATTGGCCGGCACGCCCGGAGAGGACAGGGAAGCAGCGGCGTCCATCCCGGCGCAGAGCGCTCCTGTCCCGGCCCCGGTCTTGCCTGCCAGAGCCGCGCAAAATTCCCCGACGAGCGAAGGCAAACCAATTCTTCCCGGCATGACCAGGATCACCCCCGCGGCCACGGCCACGCAGGCGCCGTTGGCGACCGGCGCCCCATCGAAGGACGCCTCCTCCGCCAACCAGCAGGATGTCAAACCGGCGGTCGGGCCGGCTCCCGCTCAAGCGCCGACTCCTGCTCAAACACCGGCGCCCACTCCCAATCGATCTCTGACGCGCGAGCTTTCGCCCCTGCCTCCCGCCGATGGCACGGTGATTGCAAGACAGGGAAACCGCATGAAAACGGATGGAAATGTGGACAAAAGTTCCCAGACGGCAGAGCAAAATTTGCCGGGTGGGAAAATTTCCTCCAGCCCCATGAACGCTCAAGCCGATACGGGCGGCAAACAGGCTTCGCCCGAGCTCGCGGCGAAAAAGCCGGAAGTCCCGGCGCCGGCCACGAGGCCGGTTCCTCCTTCTTTCGAATCGGCCGTCCAGCTTGTCCGCACGGACAGCAAACCGGCAGCCGAAGAAGCCCCGGCCACAGCCGTGCGCGCGCCGCAGGCGCAGACGCTGCTGACCGATGTCACCGAGCAGGTTGTCACCTTCAGAAACATGGGCGTCAATTCGATGAATGCTGTCGTGCGGCCCGACAGCGCGACGGCGATTTCCCTGCAACTGAGCCTGCACAACGGCCAGGTGGAAGTGGCCGCCCGCGTGGACCGGGGCAACGCCGAGAGTCTCCAGTCGCATTGGGGCGAGTTGCAGACATCGATGGCGCAGCAGGGCGTCCGCGTCAGCGCGCTTCATTCCTCTTCTTCGGACACGCAAACCTCGTCCCGCACACCGTCGCAGAATCCCGGCGCGGCGCCGGGCGAGCAACAGCAAACCCCGCGGCGCAGCCTGCGTTCCCCGCAGACGCTGGACGAATTGCCGCTGGTCGGCTCGGTCACCGAGCCGTTGCAAGCACAACCCTCAACGCCTCCCGCGACGGCGAGCCGCGGTTGGGAGAAATGGGCCTAGGCACATCATGTCAGTCACCGCCATTAATTCAAGCACCGCCAGCGCAACGGCCGCCACCGCCACCAGCCCGTTGCCGACGCAAACGCTCTCGGAAAACGATTTCCTGAACCTGTTGACCACGGAGTTGAGCGAGCAGGACCCGATGAATCCCGTGGACGACACGCAGTTCATCAGCGAGATGGCGCAGTTCAGCACGCTGCAGGCGACCACGGGAATGCAACAGAACATTTCCCAATTGGGCGCCACACAGCTCCTGGGCGACAACGTCACACTCCAGAACGGACAGGGTGCCACCGTCAGCGGAACGGTCTCCAGCATCTCGATCGACAGCGGCACGCCGCAGATCGTCGTCAACGGCATCCCGTACGCCTTGAGCGCGGTGACCAGCGTCTCGGCCCCGTCCAGCTCCACCACATCCTCTTCGGCCACGCAGCAGTCGCTGGCCAAGACAGCGCAACCGAACCAACCATAAGGAGTACAACCCATGCTCAGTTCCCTCACTTCGGCGGTCAGCGGCCTCCAGGCGTACCAGGAGGAGCTGGACGTCATCGGCAACAACATTGCCAACGTCAACACCACCGGCTTCAAGAGCAGCGCCATGGACCTGTCCGACTCGTTCAGCAATACGCTGGCGTCGTCGAGCTTGAACGGCGGTTCGACCGAACAGATCGGCACCGGCGTCGTCACGTCAGCCGTGGAAACCGAATTCACCCAGGGCGCCATTACCACCACCGGCGTGCAGACAAACCTGGCCATCTCGGGCAGCGGCTTCTTCGTCGTCAAAGACCCCGTCAACGGCGACAGCTACGTGACCCGCGCGGGCGACTTCCAGCTCGACGCGAACGGCTATCTGGTCACCGCCGGCGGCCTGCGCGTGCAGGGCTACAATGATTCCGCCCTGACCACCGTCGGAGACATCCAGATCAATGGCACCAACCCCGCCCCGCCTTCGACGACCAGTTCCACCGCCACGATGACGGGCTACACCATCGACGCCACCGGCAAGATCACCATCGACATGTCGGACGGCTCCGAATACGTCGGCGGCCAGATCCTGATGCAGAACTTGACCAACCCGCAGAGTCTGGTGAACGTCGGCAACAGCCTGTACTCCAACTACGGCGCCGCCGGCCCGCTGGGCGGGTCCACAACCCCGACGCCCGCCGCCTCCGGCACGAACGGCCTGGGCCAGATTCTGTCCGGCTCGCTCGAACAATCCAACGTCGACTTGTCCACCGAGTTCTCCAACCTCATCCAGGCCGAACGCGCGTTCCAGGCAAACGCCCGCGTCATTACGACCAGCGATGAAATTCTCCAGGAACTCGACAACCTCAAACACTAATCCACCATGGCTGACACCCCTGCACAACCCGCGTCCGGCGAGAAGGAAGCCGCGCCGGCCGGCGAAAAAACCGCCGCCAAAAGCGGCGGCCTGATGGCCTGGCTGCCCCTGATCATCACCGTCGTGACCATGCCGGCCCTGGCCTACGTGATGACCGTGTTCGTGCTGGCCCCGAAACTCCAGCGCGCCATCGCCGTCCAGACGGCCGACGCGAGTCCGGAGAAGACCGAAGCGCCGGCCCCGGAAGCCAAACCGGCCGAGGAATCCTCCGAAGGCGCCGCCAAGCCCGCCGCGGCGGCCAATCCCGGTGAGACCGGCGGCAAGATCACCGTGCAGTTGGGCAAGG
>Ga0335078_10011260_pt1 | contig 13266 bp, 14 predicted proteins | sample Lox_Sample_32_FD_206711 | JGI IMG/M metagenome (GOLD analysis project Ga0335078, IMG submission 206711) | Soil microbial communities from Loxahatchee National Wildlife Refuge, Florida, United States - Lox_Sample_3.2 | ecosystem: Environmental > Terrestrial > Soil > Wetlands | place: USA... | reverse complement strand
GCGCCTCCCCGTCCCCGCTGATCCCTCGGCTTTCTCCGTCACCGGCAATCCCGCGCGCGTCCTCTACCTCATGTGCACCGCGTACTTCCGAGCCCCCGCGCGCATCTTTGGCTCCGTGAAGACCTGGCGTCCCGTCAGTCCCATCCGCGGCCTGGCCGACCTGCGGTCGCGGCCCCGGCACGTTCTCGCGTTCCGGCCAGGGCACCGGCCCGGTCGTGGTCGCGGGCTCCTCGAACCGGGCGACCAGATCACGCCATGCCGCGTCCTCGTCGCTCTCTCTGCTCTCCGTGTTATCCCAGTCCGGCACGTCCCCACCGATGTCCGAAGCGAAGCCTGCTTCCCACGATAGCCGCCTACGGTCCGATGCCGGGAGGGTAAATCTGAGGAGTACGCGTGCTTACCTGCCCAAGCCGGAAGGATTAAGCCCACGGCGTACTAAGGCAGCTACCCGCCGGTATGGTCGCTGGCGTAGGGCAGTGCCCGCCGGGCCTCGAGCCAGCGTCGCCGTTTCTCCGCGGCCGTGGCATCCGGCAGTTCGAGCACCGCGGCGATCGCCTCCGGCCGCATGTCCATGGCGTGCGCGGCCTCGAAGAGTTCGCATTCCAGGCGGTCCAGGCCCAGCCGGGCCGCCTGCACCAGCACGAGCGCGGCCCCCATGTCCAGCCCCTCGGCTCGCCCCGAGGCCGCCGCCTCGGTCACCGACTTGATCGCGTCCAGATCCGGGATGAGGCGCTTCTCCGTTTCCCACAGAAGCAGATCCACCCCGGACGCGTAGCGCTCGGTCAGGTGCCTGCGCGACGCGTTGACCAGCTCGGGCGATGGCGCAGGTGGTTCCACATCTCTCACGTTAGTGGCTCGGAAACCGCCCGTCGACCATGCGGGACTGTCGCGGCTACCCGGCGTGATCCTTGATGAACGTGAGGCTGCCCTCGAAGATGGTCCCGGCATCGTTGTCCAGTGTCGCCACGTGGTAGCTGTCGGCGCACTCCCGCACGGTCACCTGGCCGGCGGGTATTCCGGCCCGCAGCGCCTGCATGCTCGCGGGCCCGACTACGTGGTCAGTGGTGCTGCGGTAGACGAGCACCGGCTGGGTGACCTCGCCGAGGCGCTTGACCGTTTCGTTCCACAGCTTCGGCAGCGTGGCCGCCGCGCGAACCGGCACCCGGTCGTAGCCGACCTCGCGCTCGCCGGGTTTCTTGATGTCGCTGGCGATGCCGGGCAGCGACCGGAGCGCGTGCTTGAGCACCGGGGCGAGCAGGAACAGCCGGGTGTCCGGGGCCAGTGACGGGTTGACGAGCACCAGGCCGCGTATCGCGCTGCCGTGGTTCTCCGCCAGCCGCAGCGCGAGGCAGCCCCCCATGGACAGGCCGAACACGAAGGTCTGCTCGCACCGGCTCGCCAGCCTGCCGAAAGCGGCGTCTACCTCGGCGTACCAGTCGTCGCCGCCGGTCCGGGCCAGGTCCTGCCAGGTGGTGCCGTGCCCGGGCAGCCGCGGGAGGCTGACCGTCAGGCCGTGACCGGCCAGGTAGTCCGCCCAGCCGCGCAGCGTCTGCGGGCTGCCGGTGAAGCCGTGGCACAGCAGCACGCCGACCGGGCCGCCTGCGGCCTCGAACGGATCCGCGCCGGGAAGCACTGATGACATGGTGGAATCGTCGCACGCTCTATCGTCCCGCTCGCCGCCGGGCCGCTTTGGAGGTCTTGTCTTCCTTCGTCGCTCGTCGCAAGCTCCTCGCTCCTCAGTCCAGACAAGACCGCGGCCCTTTGGCTCGCGGGAGGTGCCATGTGATGCATCCCGCGGGGTCCCGGGACGTGGGACGATGTGACCGTGGGCTACTGGCTGACGAAGTACACGCTCGGGATGACGCTGAAGATCCTCTTCAGGTCCCGCGCGTGGGGGGTGAAGAACGTCCCCCGGCGGGGCCCGGTCATCCTCGCGAGCAACCACCTGTCGTTCTCCGACCACTTCTTCGGGCCGCTGCCGGTGCCGCGGAAGGTGACCTTCCTGGCCAAGTCGGAGTACTTCACGGGACGCGGGCTGAAGGGGCTGATCAGCAGGGCCTTCTTCGCCGGAGTCGGCCAGATTCCCATCGATCGTGCCGGAGGGCCGGCCAGCGAGCAGGCCATCAGGACCGGCCTGCAGGTCCTGGCGGCCGGGAAGGTGCTCGGCATCTACCCGGAAGGCACCCGGAGCCCGGATGGCCGCCTGTACCGGGGCAAGACGGGGGTCGCCAGGCTCGCCATCGAATCGGGCGCTCCGGTGGTGCCGTGCGCCATGATCGACACGTTCCAGTTCCAGCCGCCCGGCACGCTCTGGCCGAACTCGCGGTTCCGGCCCGGCGTGCGGTTCGGGGAGCCGCTGGACTTCTCCAGGTACCACGGCCAGGAAGCCGACGGCCAGCTGCTGCGGACCATCACCGACGAGATCATGCAGGCGATCGCGAAGCTCTCCGGCCAGGAGTACGTCGATATCGACGCCCGCCGCGCCAAGGCCGGACTAGCCGCGGGCGGCGGCGGGGACAGCCGTCGTGATCAGGCGGATGGTAAGGAAAATGGCGATTTGGGCGACGTTGCCGGGACTGACGGCACCGCCTGACGGCACCGCCTGACGGCTCAGCCCGGCCCGGGCCGGATTTTGTTTCTCCTCAGCTCGCGCCGCATGCATCCGCGCAGTCCTCTCGCCCACTAAGGTTGTCACCATGCGAGTGGGAGTCCTCACCGGTGGCGGCGACTGCCCCGGCTTGAACGCAGTTATCCGCGCCGTGGTCCGCAAGGGTGTCCAGGAGTACGGCCTCGAATTCGTCGGGTTCCGCGACGGGTGGCGAGGGCCGCTCGAAGGCGACACCGTGCCGCTTGACGTGCAGGCGGTGCGCGGCATCCTGCCGCGCGGCGGCACCATCCTCGGGTCGTCCCGCACCAACCCGCTGAAGAACTCGGGCAGCGGCGGCCGCAACGGCATCGAGCGGATCAAGGACAACCTGGCCGGCCTGGGCGTCGACGCGCTGATCGCCATCGGCGGCGAGGACACCCTCGGCGTGGCCACCCGCCTGGGCGAGCAGGGAGTTCCCGTCGTCGGAGTGCCGAAGACGATCGACAACGACCTCGGCGCCACCGACTACACCTTCGGCTTCGACACGGCCGTGAACATCGCCATGGAGGCCATCGACCGGCTGCACACCACGGCGGAGAGCCACCACCGGGCGCTGATCGTGGAGGTCATGGGCCGCCACGCGGGCTGGATCGCGCTGCACGCGGGGCTGGCCGGCGGCGCGAACGTGATCCTCATCCCGGAGCGGCCGTTCGACATCGAGCGGGTCTGCGCCTACGTACAGCACCGGTTCCAGACCAGGTTCGCGCCGATCGTGGTCGTCGCCGAGGGCGCGCACCCGGTGAGCGAGGACCTCGCGGTCTCCACCGAGCAGCTTGACTCGTTCGGCCATATGCGGCTGGGCGGCGTGGGGCAGATGCTGGCCAACGAGATCGAGAAGCGGGCCGGCAAGGAGGCCCGCTGCACCGTGCTCGGCCACATCCAGCGCGGCGGCACGCCGACGGCGTTCGACCGGGTGCTGGCCACCCGGTTCGGCGTGCACGCGGTCCAGGCGGTGCACGATGAGGCCTTCGGCGTGATGGTGGCGCTGCGCGGCACCGATATCATCCGCGTGCCCCTCGCCGATGCCACCAGCCAGCTCAAGCTGGTCCCGCCTCAGCGCTACGCCGAAGCCGAAGTCTTCTTCGGCTGACCCATCCGCCCCGGCGCTCTCCCGGCCCGATCCGGCCTGCCGCTCTCCCCGGCTCGCCCATTGAGCCTCACACGTCCCGTAAGCCCCACCCGCCCTACCGTTCGCAAAGCCCGCTCTGAGCACTCTCCCATCAGCCTCATATGCCCCGCCAGCCTCACCGGACCTGGCTTGTGGGGTGGATTCTGGCATTGGGGTTCCCTTTAGGGGCTAGGGTCCCCAAAATCCGCCCCAATGCTGAAATCCACCCCGGTCTTCGGGGCGTGGGAGTGAATGCCGGTGGAGGACGCGACACTATGCGGCATGGCAAGTGAGATTCCTCTTACTCTCCGCTACCTGGTTCAGCGCCAGAGCGGCGGCGCCTCCAGTGCGCAAGCTCCGAACTGGGCTCTCGTCGGACATGATCAGGTTCAGGTTGCTGAATGGCCGGTGGCGCTTTATGCACCGCGGGGCTACGCGACCTTCATCGGGGCGCCCCGGGGCGGGGCGCCCCGGGGCGGGGCGCGCGATTGTGGGCCGCGGTCCTATCTGCGGGGCCTGGCACAGTTCTCAGCCACGAGACGGCAGCTGAGCTGCACGGGCTTCTCACCGTCAGCGCTGCCCACGGCCCGATGGGCTCCCGTTAGGAGCACTCGCTGCGGATCGGGGGGTATCACCCGCCCGTTCGGGCATACAGGCTTGCGGACCGCGTCGGCACCTGCTTATACTCGTCTACGAGTACTTGAGAACGAGTCCTCGGGAACGAGGACTCGGATGCGAGGCGGTGTGAGATGGCCAAGCGGCGGAAGGTCAGCAACCTGATGGCGCTTTCGCTGCTCTCGTTGCTGATGGAGCGGCCGATGTACCCCTACGAGATGGCCTCCAAGCTGCGTGAGTACGGCAAGGACCAGGCCATCAAGATCAACTGGGGGTCGCTCTACACGGTCGTGCAGAACCTGGAGAAGCACGGCTTCATCGAGGCCGTGGAGGTCGTCAGGGAGGGCAGGCAGCCCGAGCGGACCACATACCAGATCACCGACGCAGGGCGCGCTGAGCTGAAGGACTGGCTGCGCGAGCTGCTCAGCGAGCCGGAGCGGGAGTACACCAGGTTCGAGGCGGCGCTGGGTGAAGGCAGCATCCTGGGGCCCGACGAGATGACCAGCCTGCTGCGGCAGCGGCTGGAAGCCCTGGACAGGTCGAACGCCGAGCACCAGGCGGGCCTCGGCACCTGGGGTGCCCAGCTGCCCCGGCTGTTCCTCATCGAGTCGGAGTACCAGCTGGCGCTGCGCCGTGCTGAGGCGGAATGGGTACGCGGGCTGCTCAAAGAGCTCACCGACGGCACGTTTCCCGGCCAGGACGCCTGGCGGCGTTACCACGAGACCGGGGAGTTCCCTGACGAGCTTCTCCCGCTCATCGAGCAGGAAGGAGAGGGGGCCGCCGGCAGCTAAGCAAACGGCCCCGGCCTGGTGCGGCAACACCGGCGGCCGGGGCCGTCAACCTCAAGTGATCCCGCGAGCACGCGAAACCCGAGGTCCCACCGTCCACAGTAGCCGGGTTTCTCCTCGCGGGGCTGGATCGTCGCGATCTGTGACCAGAGGAGATACCAGTGAATTCCACCGACTGCGCCATCGAGGCGTGTCAGCTAGTCAAGACCTACGCCGTACGCGGGCATAAGCACGGCATCCGGGCGCTGGACGGGCTGGACATCAGCGTCCCGCGGGGCATGATCTACGGCCTGCTCGGCCCGAACGGGGCGGGCAAGAGCACCACGGTCAAGATCCTCACGTCGCTGGCCCGGCCGGACTCCGGAACGGCCCGCGTCGAGGGCATCGACGTGCTGGCCCGGCCGGGACAGGTCCGGCACATCATCGGGGTCGTGGCGCAGCGGTCCGGCGCCGACCCGACCGCCACCGGCCGGGAGAACCTGATCCTGCAGGGCCGTCTTTACGGGCTGCGCGGCGATGCCGTGCGGGCTCGCGCGGATGAGCTGCTCAGCCACTTCGGGCTGACCGAGGCGGCCGGGCGGCTGGTCAAGACCTACTCCGGCGGCATGCAGCGCCGGCTGGACGTGGCGCTCGGGCTGATGCACCGGCCCGCGGTGCTGTTCCTCGACGAGCCCACGACGGGCCTGGACCCGGAGTCCAGGGCCGCCATGTGGCAGGAGATCACGCGGCTGGCCAAGGAGGGGGCAGGGGAGGTGGGTGGGGAGGGGATGACCGTCCTGCTGACCACGCACTACCTGGAGGAAGCGGACCGGCTGGCGAGCCGGCTGGCGATCGTGGACCGTGGCCGGATCGTCGCCTCGGGAACGCCGGACGAGCTCAAGGGCGAGTTGCACGGTGACGCCGTCCAGGTCGAGCTGCCGGCCGGCGCCGACCCGGGTCTCGTCCGGCGGGTGCTGGCCGGCCTGCCCGCGGTGCGGGACGTGGTCATCGCCGGGCGCGACGTGTCCGCCCGCAGTGACGACGGCGCGTCCGCCGTCCCGGTCGTGCTGGCCGAGCTGCAGCGGGCGGGCGTCAACGTCGCGTCGGTGGCCGTGGCGCGGCCGTCGCTCGACGACGTGTACCTGCGGCACACCGGGCGCCGCTACAGCGAGTCGGAGACCCCCGGCCACGACGAACATGCGAACGACCTGGAAACCGTAGGGGTGAGCAAGTGATGACGACCATGCAGATCGATACCGGCCCTTCGACCCCTTCGATGCCGGCTGCCGCGGCGCAGTCCAACACCGTGCCGTTCCGGACGACCCTGGCGCACACCTGGTACCTGACCGGCCGGAAGATGCATGCCCTGGTCAGGCAGCCGTGGGTGCTGGCCTTCAGCGTTATCCAGCCGGTGATCTGGCTGTTCTTGTTCGGGCAGCTGTTCCGCCGGGTCATCGACATCCCCGGCTTCGCCTACCACAGCACGTACCTGGCCTACCTGGTCCCCGGCGTGATCGCGATGAACGCCATGTCCAACAACATGTGGGCCGGCATGTCGATGATCGAGGAGATCGACCGCGGCACGCTGAACCGGTTCCTCGCCACCCCGGCCAGCCGGATCGCGATCATGAACGCCTCGGTGGCGGAGCAGGCGGTCAGCACGGCCGTGCAGTCGCTGATCATCGTGGCCCTCGGCCTGGCCGGCGGGGTACGCTACCACGGCGGGGCCGCCGGGGTGGCCGTGATGGTCGTGGCGTCGATCCTGGTCGGCGTGGTGTTCGGCGCGCTGTCCAACGCGGTCGGCATGACCCTGCGCTCCCGGGAGGCCATCATCGGCGTGTATACGTTCTTCATGCTGCCGCTGATGTTCTTGTCCTCGGCGTTCATCCAGACCGCCTTGATGCCCGGCTGGATGCAGGCCATCGCGTCCCGTAACCCGCTCAACTGGGTGGTGCAGATCGGCCGCAGCGCGGTCTCCGCCCAGCCCGACTGGGCCGCGATCGGGGTGCGTTGCGGCGGGCTGCTGCTGCTCGCGGTGGCGTGCGTGGCCATCTCGGTGCTGACGTTCCGCTCCTACCAGAAGAACGTCTGAAACCTCCAGGCCGGAACGGCGGATGCCACGGGGGCTCCGCCGTTCCGGCCTCGTCCATGATCACCGCCGTCCCAGCACCCGGCGCCCCCATGATCACGAAGCCTTTCTCAGTCCGGGCAGACTCTGAATATCCTTCGCGATCATGAAGGACTAGCGAGGCGCGGCTTCCAGTTCGAGCGCCGGTTCCTCGAGTACCAGCGGTGCCGGAGCATCGCTGCTGCGTATGGTACGGATGTCACGAGGGATGAGCGCCAGGGCGGACGCGACGATGATCACCGCAGCCGCCGCGTACTGCGCGCGGGAGATCCCGATCGCGGTGCCGAGCGGGCCGGCGATCAGCGCGCCGACCGGCATCGCCATGACCGAGCCGAGGACGTCGTAGGACGAGACCCGGGCCAGCTTGTCCGACGGGATGTTCCGCGCCATCGTGACCGTCCACACCACCATCATCATCTCGACGAGCACGCCGAGGCCGAACGACGCGACGCACACCGCCGCCAGCGGCAGCACCATCGCCAGCGAGAGCGGGGATATGGCGATCGCGCCCCCGGCGAGGACGACGAACAGCATGGGCCGCCGCGGCGTGAATCGCAGCGATGCCAGACCGCCGGCAATCAGGCCGAACGCATCCGCCGCGGTGATCGCGCCCCAGGCGGCCGGGCCGCCGAGGTGCTCCCGCGCCACCACCGGGCCGAGCACGGAGAATGCCCCGTACCATGCCATCAGCACGATGCAGAACTGAGCGACGATCACCCACAGCCAGGTGTGCGAACGGAACTCCGACCAGCCCTCACGCAGTTCGGCGAGCAGGCCCGGCGCCGGAGCATCTTCCGCGTCGGCCGGTTCGCCTTCTGCCGCACCGGGCCGCGAGCCCCGGATGGACAGCAGCACCGGCACGGTGATCAGCATGCCGATGCCGCACAGCACGAGCGCCCAGCCCGCGCCCGCCGCCGCCACCAGCAGGCCGGCCACGGCCGCGCCTGACATCTGGCCGGTGTTCATCGCCAGCCGGCTGATCGCGCTCGCCTCCTGCAGCAGGCCGCCCGGGACCAGGCGGGGGAGCAGCGCCTGGGAGGCGGGATAGAAGAGCGCGACTCCGGTCCCGGTGATCGCCTCGAGCCCGAGCATCGCCCACAACGGCGGTCGGCCGGTCAGCACCAGCACGCCGAAGGTGCCCTCGCCGAGCGCCATGAGCAGGTTCGCCGCGACGATGACCCGCTGCGGCGGGAACCTGTCCGCGGCGACGCCGCCGATGAGCGCGAACACCAGCGCCGGGGCGATCTGGGCGGCGAGCACGTAGGACAGGTCGGTGGCCGAGCCGGTGGCCTTGAGCACCGCGAACGAGACCCCGACGATAGAGAACCCTACCGAGGCCGGCGCGATCAGCCGGTCGGCCAGCAGCAGGCGGAAGTCCCGGATCCCGAACACGGGATACCGGCGTAGGAGCCTGCCCCGTGACATGACCCCGTCCTTTCTGGCTTTCTGATGAGCCGTCGGCCTCCTGGCCGGCATGCTCGCGCCGGCCCCCCGGCCGGCCATCCGACGCTAACCAGCCGCGCAGCGTACGGGCAACTCCTTTTATTCCGCGGGGGAACGGAGCGTCACAGGTCAGCAGAGCTGATCGATCCGGGTCCACACGCCAGGCGGGTTGTCATCCCGCGGCAGCCACAGCATCGGCTGCCGGCCTTCGTACTTGAACTGGAACCCCGGATCACCCGGATAGCGCTCTCGCCGGTCCGGCCAGACCACCTGCAGGTAAGGCGGCCTGACGTAGCCATGATATCGGTCCGAGACGGCGAACATGCTGGTCGTGCGCCAGCTCGCATGCACCGGCCGGACCGCGAGCGAGCACGGGCAGATGCCATCGATCTGATCTCCGGCCTCGACCACGGCACCGTTGGCGATCCGGTCACCGATCGAGTTCAGGATGACCGTCATGTGCTCGACGGGAAGGCCGAACATGGTCAGCTCCGGGCCCTGGTGGCTGAGCCAGAGCCCTATGGTGTACGCCCAGGGCGGCGCGATCTCATCGCCGAGGACGGCGGAGACCGACCAGCCGACGGCGCGGATGTCGTCGGCGACGGCCTGCATGCAGGCCTCCGGGTCGAGGCCGGCGCCCGCGGCCAGCGCCTCACACTCCGCGCACCTGCACCGTTCTTCCTGGGGGTTGGCGCGGCGTCTGCGTGGTGGGTTCATATCCGACACAGTACGAGGGGGGTACGACATTTTCGGGCCGGGCCGGTGACGGCCCGGATGCTATCCGGCGACCGCCGGGGAATCCCCGGGTTCGCCGGAGTCGATGCCGTGCTCGCTGAGCAAGGCCCGCAGGCGGGCGATCTCGGCTTGCAGGCGAGCCACCTCGGCTTGCGACCGGCCGGCCTCCCCCGGCGGCTCGGCGCTCGGGGTGATGCCGAGATTCCGTTCGATGGCGTTCAGCCGGTCATCGATCGTGTCCAGCAGGTCCTGGACCGTGCCGGGCAGCTGAGCGCGCTGCGGGCGCGGCGGCGGAGAGTACTCGAGGTCTTCGGGGTGCGCCTCGATCTCCTCGATCGCGCGGGCGCGGAGCTGGTCCAGGTCGGCGCCGAGCTCGCCGAGGATCTGGACGGCCCCGCAGTCATCGATGCTGATCAGGCCGAGCAGCAGGTGCCCGGTGCTGACGGACTCGTGACCGAGGCTCACGGCTTCCCGGAGCGAGAGCTGCAGGCACTCCTTGGCCGGCGAAGTGAACGGGATGGGCCCGGATCCGGACCGCTCGGCGCCCCGGCCGACGAGCCTCTCGATCTCCCGCCGGATGGCGTCCAGGGAGATGCCCGCCGACTCGAGCGCCCGCGCGCCCGCGCCCTGCTTTTCGAGCCGCAGGCCCGCCAGCAGGTGCTCGGTGCCGATGTAATTGTGGACGAGCCGCGAGGCCTCCTCCTGGGCGAGGACGACGGCTCGCCGCGACTGGTGCGTGAACCGCTCGAACATGACGCCACTTCCGTTTCAGGCCGCCCCGGACCTCGACCTCTCTAGTGTGCACCCATTGCGCTCAAGACAGGCGCGCACGGAACGCGGCGGTCTTGACCCGGTTCTGGCACGAGGTTGAGCAGTACCGCCGGGTGCCGTTGCGTGAGGTGTCCACGTAGACCCGGTCGCACCGGGGTGCCGTGCAGACGCCGAGCCGGTCGTACAGGTCGCCGCCGAGCACCACCGCGAGGCCGGTGGCGCAGCCCGCCGCCCAGCCGTCCGGCAGGGAGTCGTCGGCGGCGTGGAAGTGCAGGTGCCAGGGCTCCCCGTCGTGCCGTTCGAGTTCCGGCCGGGCGCCGGTGCGGATGAGCAGCGCGTTGACCTGGCGGGCCGCGTCGTCCACGGCGCCGGTGCTGACGCACTCGAAGACGCCGCGCAGTTCCGCCGCCACGAAGCAGAGCCCGGCGGCCTCCTCCCAGGTCGCCTCGCGCCCGCCGGCGCCGCGCAGCACGACGCCGACGGCCGCCGTCCGCTCGTCTGCCTCGGGCGGAACGTAGCGGCGTCCCCGGTCCTCGCCGGGGGTGAGCAGGTTCACCAGCTCCACGGCCACCCTGATCACGACATCCATGTGACTGTTAAAATTCACTTGACCAGTTACATCTCTGCGTCTAGCGTTGTGACTGTCAAAGGAAGCATAGCCAGTAACAAAGAAGCGTAGCCAGTGACCAGCCAGCCGGCTAACCAAACCCGCGAGGAGGCAGGGCGTGCCCGGACTTGACCGCGACACCGCACGAGACTGGATCGAGCGCTGGGACCGCCAGCAAGAGGAGAGCCTGCCGGACCGCGAGGACAGGTTCACCGCGCTGATCGATGCGGTCGAGGAGGGAACCGGACGGCCGGACCCGCTCGTCCTGGACATCGGCTGCGGGCCTGGCTCGCTGGCCGTCCGGCTGCTGACCCGCCTGCCGCGCGCCACCGTCATCGGCATCGACGCCGACCCGGTGTCCCTGACCCTGGGCCGGGCCGCCTACCAGGAGGTACCCAGGCTGCGCTTTGCCGACCTGGACCTGCGCGTCCCCGGCTGGTCCGCGCGGCTGGGCCTGGACCAGCAGGGACGGGCGCCAGACGCCGCGGTGAGCACTACCGCGCTGCACTGGCTGCCCGAGCCGGATCTGCGCGCCCTGTACGCCGAGCTCGCCTCCGTGCTCCGCCCCGGCGGCCTGCTGCTCGACGGTGACCACTTCACCCTCGACGCCAAGGAGTCCCCGACCCTGGCCCGTCTCGACCTGGCCCTGCGGCAGCGCGAGGACCAGCGGCGTTTCCCCGCCGGGCATCCCGAGAGCTGGCATGCCTGGTGGGAAGCGGTGGCCGCCGACCCGGTGCTGGCCGGTCAGGTCGCCGAGCGCAGGCGCCGCCAGGTGGACGCGGGTCACCATGACACCGAGTCGACGCAGCTCGCCACCCACGTCGAGGCCCTCAGGGCAGCCGGCTTCGCCGAGGTCGGCACCCTCTGGCAGCGCGGCGACAACCGTCTCCTCTGCGCCGTCCTGCCCCCGGGGTAGAGCGGCCCGGGGTAGAGCGGCCCGGGGTAGAGCGGCCCGGGGTAGAGCGGCCCGGGGTAGAGCGGAGAGCTCAGCCGGAAGACGATTGCGGCGCAAGCCGCCGCTCGATCGCCTCCAGCCTCGCGGCGACCGAAGCCAGCCGGCTCACCAGGTCATCGGCGGTCAGCGTCGCGGGAGCGGGAGCGGAAGCGGGAGCGGGAGCGGGAGCGGAAGAAGGCGGCGCCACGTCCTCTTCGCGCCGGCCGTGCAGCAGCCCGATGACGCGCTGCCGGGCCTGGTTGAGGTCCACGCCGGCATTGGTCAGGACTTGCGCGGCCACGCCGTCGCCTTCGCGGATGAGGCCGAGCAGGATGTGCTCGGTGCCGATGTAGTCGTGGCCGAGCTGCAGCGCCTCGCGCAGCGACAGCTCGAGCATCTTCTTGGCCCGCGGCGTGAACGGGATGTGCCTGGATGGCGCCTGCTGGCCCCGGCCGATGATGCCCTCGACCGCCTCCCGCATCGCGTCCAGGCTGATCCCCAGCGACTCGAGCGCCCTGGCCGCCACCCCTTCCCCCTCGTGAAGGAGGCCGAGCAGGATGTGCTCGGTGCCGACATAGTTGTGATCGAGCATCCTGGCTTCCTCCTGCGCCAGGACGACCACCCGCCGTGCCCTCTCGGTGAACCTCTCGAACATCGCTCAGCTCCGGGACTCGCGGTCAGTGCCGCCGCGCGTAGACCACGTTGACGACGGCGATGGCAGCCCAGATGAGCAGGACCATGATCGCCTGCCCGCCAGATGGAGCGTGCGACACGATCGCCGTGGCCACCACCCCGAGGGCCATGGACCCGAGCGCGGTGACCGTGGTCGCCACGTTGCGCTGCCCGATCGGGGATGGCCGGGCCGGAGGCGGCCCCATCTGGTACCCCGGCGGCAGCATGGGGCCTATGTACCCCTGATACCCCTGATACCCGGCCGGCGCCTGGTACCCCTGATACCCGGGCGCGCCCCCCGCCGGATCAGGCGCGACCCCAGCCGGTCCCGGCGCACTAGCAGCACCGGCACCAGCCACACCAGCCGTACTAGGCAGGACAGCAGCACCAGGCGGAACAGCAGCACCAGGAATGCCGGCGGCGCCGGCCGGCGTGGGGACCCCTGGTCGGGTGCCGGCCGGCGCCCCGGGCCCCGGGTACGCCCCAGGTCCCTGATACGCCCCGGGCCCCTGGTACACAGGAACCCCCGCGGCGCCCAGCTGCCCGAGCCGCGCGTCTATCCGCTTGTCGATCTCCGCCCCGATGCGCTCGACCAGACCCTCGGCCACGGCGTCGTCATAGCCGGGACCGAGGTCGGCGTGCGCGGCCACCGAAGCGCGGATCTCCGCCTCGTGGTCGCTGCTCATGAGCGCACGCTACAACGTGCCACGGATCGCCACAAATAGGCCGCGGACGACGGCCCGCCTAACAAGCGGACGACGACCCGCCTAACAACCGGTACCGGGCGTAGGCGACGTTGACGACTCCGATCACGATCCAGATCAGCGTGATCAGCACCG
>Ga0335078_10011258_pt1 | contig 13268 bp, 8 predicted proteins | sample Lox_Sample_32_FD_206711 | JGI IMG/M metagenome (GOLD analysis project Ga0335078, IMG submission 206711) | Soil microbial communities from Loxahatchee National Wildlife Refuge, Florida, United States - Lox_Sample_3.2 | ecosystem: Environmental > Terrestrial > Soil > Wetlands | place: USA: Florida... | reverse complement strand
CCTCAGTAGCAGGGACGAGGGAGGTTGCCAATTGGTTACAAATCGTCTTCCGGATCTCTTTAAACCCTTCCTATAATAATTGTTGACGGTCTTGACACTTTATGGAAAAATGTCCCCCATGGTTATCGGAACACGTCTTAAAAAGTTAAGAGAAGAGAAGTCACTGTCACAGGGTGATGTTGAAAAGCGTACCGGCCTCTTGCGTTGTTACATCTCTCGGGTAGAGAACGGCCACACGGTACCGTCTCTCGAAACCCTGGAGCGGCTCGCGGCGGCGCTGGAAATCCCCCTTCATCAGCTTTTCTACGAAGGAGACGGAGAACCGGTTCTGCCCAACCTGAGCAAGTTGCAAAGCACGGAAGAGTTGGTACTCGACGCCGAGCAGGAAAAGGAAGTGCGTTTCTTTGAAAAAGTGAAGCGCCTTCTCGATAAGATCGACGAGAAAGACCGGCAACTCCTGCTCTACATGGCTCAGAAGCTGGCAAGTCGATAACCCTGTAATCGCGTCGTGTCTCAAGCTGCCTTGTCGGCGGCCGGGGTGGATTATTCCCATTCGATCGTCCCCGGCGGCTTCGACGTGATGTCGAATACTACCCGGTTAACGCCTTTCACTTCATTGACAATTCTGGTAGCCATGCGCTGCAGAAGCGGCGCGGGAAGGTTTGCCCAGTCGGCTGTCATCCCGTCTTCAGACTCGACGGCTCGAATGGCAATGGTGGAAGCGTAGGTTCGCGCGTCGCCCATGACGCCAACGCTCGATACCGGAAGCAGGACTGCGAATGCCTGCCACAAGCGCTTGCTCAGTCCTGCGCCTTCGACTTCCTCTCTCACGATCGCGTCCGCATTCCGTACCATTTCGAGCCGCTCTTCCGTAACCGCGCCCAGAATCCGTACGGCTAGCCCCGGGCCGGGGAACGGCTGCCGGTCTATGAGCCGATCGTCCAGCCCCAATTCCCGGCCCACCCTTCGCACTTCGTCTTTGAACAGCTCCCGCAGCGGTTCGATAAGCCGGAACTTCAAGTCTTTCGGTAATCCGCCCACGTTGTGATGGCTCTTGATGGTTGCGGCCGGACCTTTCACGGAAACCGACTCTATCACGTCCGGATAAAGCGTCCCTTGCACCAGGAAGGGTATGTCCCCAAGCTGGCTAGCCTCCGCTTCGAAGACGCGGATGAATTCTTCTCCGATAATCCTGCGCTTGCGTTCCGGATCGGTCACTCCTCCGAGGCGAGTGAGGAAGCGGGCCGAAGCATCGACCGTGCGCACGGTCAAGTGGGCCTGCTCGCGCAGCATCCCTGCCACTTGCTTGAACTCGTTCTTGCGCAGCAGGCCGTTGTCGACGAACAGGCAGGTGAGCCGGCCGCCGATGGCCCTTCCCACCAGCGTCGCCGCAACCGCGGAATCCACCCCGCCCGAGAGCGCGCACAGCGCCCGGTTGCCGTCCACTTGCTGCCGAACTCGGTCCACCGTCTCATCGATGAAAGAACGGGGAAACCAGTTCGGCTGAATCCCTGCTACATCCTGCACGAACCTTTTCAGGATTTCCGCGCCGTGCGCCGTATGACGAACTTCCGGATGGAACTCCAGCGCGTAAATCCGGGTCGCCGGATTCTCAATCACCGAAATGGCGTTCTCCGTCCGCCCCGTGACGCTGAAGCCCGGCGGAACTTCCGCCACGTGGTCGCCGTGGCTGTTCCAGACGCGCAGAGGCGACTCGATGCCCTCGAGAAGTGTCGTGGAGGGGTAAATCTCGAGCTGCGCGAATCCGTACTCCCGGCGCTGCGCGGGCTCAACCTTTCCCCCGAGCGTCCTTGAGATCCACTGCAGCCCATAGCAAACGCCCAGAACCGGGACGCCCATCTTCAGCACTCGCTCGTCGCACGCCGGCGCGCCGGGGTCGTAGACCGACGACGGGCCGCCGGAAAGCACCAGGGCCAGCGGGTTCATCCCGGCGATCTCATCGAACGGCGTATGGCACGGAAGGATCAGCGCGTAAACCTGCATTTCGCGAATGCGGCGCGCGATCAATTGCGTGTATTGAGAACCGAAATCGAGGACGACTACGGGACGGGTATGTTCCATCTGCTATCTCGCTACGATGTTAATCAGCTTCTGAGGTACAACCACGACTTTTACAATCTGCTTGCCCGCGAGGTGCTGAACCACTTTTTCTTCCGCCTGGGCTCGAGCCAGGATCTCTTCCTCGCCCGCGTTCACACCCACCCGGATCCGCGCCCGCAATTTGCCATTCACCTGGACCGGCATTTCGACCTCATCCACGGCGGCGAGTCCGTTGTCAAAGCGCGGCCAGGGAACTCGCAGCAGCGGTCCCGTGTGGCCGAGCCCCTCCCAAAGCTCATCGGCGATATGCGGCGCAAAGAGCGAGAGCATAATGACCAGCAGTTCCAGAACGGCCTTGTGCGCCTCGGGGCGAACTTTGCCGGCCTCGATTGCGCCTTGGTGCTCTGTCAGTTCGTTAATCAGTTCCATGCACAGGGCCACATCGGTGTTGAAGTGCCATCGGCCTTCCATGTCTTCCGTAACGTGGCGAAGTGTCTGGTGGGCTTTGCGAAGCAGGCTCCGCTCCGCCTCTGCAATCTGGTAGTTTGAATTTGGATTATCGCCGCCCGAGACCGCCTGCGCGCCGCGCAGACTATCCGCATGCTTTGAAACCAGCCGATAGACCTTGTTTAAAAACCGTGCCGCGCCTTCGATGTCCCTGTCGCTCCAGTCGAAGTCCTTCTCCGGGGGCGCGGCGAACATCATGTAAGTGCGCACCGTATCGGCGCCGTACTTCGCGCACATCTCCACCGGATCCACGACGTTGCCTTTGGATTTCGACATCGCCGTGCCATCCTTGAGCACCATGCCTTGGGTAAAGAGGCGCGCCACCGGCTCCGCGAAATCCACCAGGCCGATGTCCCGCATTACCTTGGTAAAGAATCGCATGTAGATCAGGTGCAGGATGGCGTGCTCGATTCCACCGATGTACTGATCCACCGGGAACCAGTATTTCACGGCGTCCTTATCCACCGGCGCGGCGTCGAAGTGAGGGGCCGTGTATCGGTAGAAATACCACGAGGAGTCCACGAACGTGTCCATGGTGTCCGTCTCGCGGCGCGCCGGACCCGAACACTTCGGGCAAGTGGTGTTCACGAACTCGGGAACGTCGGCCAGCGGCGAGTGTCCCCGGCCGGTCAGCTTGATGTTGGGCGGCAGCACGACCGGTAAGTCTTTCTCGGGAACCGGAACCACTCCGCATTGGTCGCAGTAAATTATGGGAATGGGCGTCCCCCAATAGCGCTGGCGCGAGATTCCCCAGTCCTTCAGGCGGTACTGCACCGTGAGCCGTCCGAAGCCTTTTTCCTCCGCGTCCTGAGTCATCCTCAGGATGGCCTGCGTTGAAGAAAAACGGCTGTAGTCGCCGGAATTCACCAGCTTGCCATACTCGACAAAGGCCTCACCAGGCGAAGAAGCGGGGACACGCCCGTCAGAGTCATTAGGTACAATCACGGTGCGGATGGGCAAACCGTACTCCGTGCAGAACTCGAAGTCCCGCTGATCGTGGGCGGGCACTGCCATCACCGCGCCCGTTCCGTATTCCGTCAAGACGAAGTTGGCAATCCAGACGGGAACTGTCTCGCCGTTAAAGGGATTGCGCGCGCGGAAACCCGTGTCGGCCCCTATTTTCTTCAGGTCCGCTTCCATGCGCGCCCGCGCGGCGGATGCCTTGATCGTTTCCACATCCTGCCTGAACTTCTCCGGCGAGTTCGAACGGCCGATCATCTTTTCGACCAGCGGATGCTCAGCGGCCACAAAAACTGCGGTGCAGCCGAAGATCGTGTCCACGCGTGTCGTGAAGACTCGAAGCGGTTCGCCCAACTCAACCACACTAAACTCCACTTCCGTGCCCGTGGACTTGCCGATCCAGTTCTGCTGCATGGCCAGCACACGCTCCGGCCAGCGCTCCAGTTGCTTCATGTCGTCGAGCAACTGCTCGGCGTAGGCGGTGGTTTTCCAGAACCACTGCTCGAGTTCGCGCTGCTCCACCGGCGTGCCCTCGTGCCGCCAGCAGCAGCCGTCCACCACCTGCTCGTTGGCCAGCACCGTGCTGCATTGCGGGCACCAGTTCACCCGGCTCTTTTTGCGATACGCCAGGGCGCGCTCGAACATCTTCAGGAAGAACCATTGGTTCCAGCGGTAATATTCCGGAACGCAGGTGGCTATTTCGCGCCGCCAGTCGTAGCTGAAACCCAGGCGCTTCAACTGCACGCGCATGTTGTTGATGTGGTTGAAGGTGAACTCCGAGGGATGCCGCTGGCGCTTGATCGCCGCATTTTCCGCCGGCAGCCCGAACGCGTCCCAGCCGATGGGATGGAGCACGTTGTAGCCCTTCATCCACATATAACGGGCCAGCGCATCGCCGATCGAATAATTGCGCACGTGCCCCATGTGGATGTCGCCGGAAGGGTAGGGCAGCATCTCGAGCACGTAGTACTTCTGCCGCGCGGCGTCCGCCTCGGCATCAAAAACCTTCGCTTCAGCCCAGCGCTTCTGCCATTTTGCTTCGATCTGTTGTGGGTCGTAGTTGGAATCCATAGGAGCAGTCAAAAGTCTAAAGTTTAAAGTCTAAAGTTCAGCTATCAGCCGTCCGCTATCAGCTTTCTGCCGGCGAAAGCCGTGCCCAGTCCGAGATCTATGTCATTCCGAGCGGAGCGAGGAATCCCGCTCTGGCTCGGCCGGACTGTCAACCACCACGTCGGCGTTTCCTTACGGCTGATAGCTGATGGCTGATAGCTGATTCGCCCGCCAACTTCCTCATCATCCGCAGATTCCGCCTGTCGTCTCCGGGCTTGTCGATGGGCGTCTCGCAGATGAACGGAATCGCCTGGAGCTTGGGATGACAGACGATCCGCCGAAAACCCTCTTTGCCGATCTGCCCTTTGCCGATGTGCTCGTGCCGGTCGGCGTGCGAGCCAAAAGCCGTTTTCGAATCGTTGGCGTGAATCACGCCCACGTTCGCGAGCCCGATCGTCGACTCGAGCCTCTGCACCGTGTCGTCTAAACCGGCTGGGGTGTGAACCGCGTAGCCGGCTTCAAAACAGTGTGCCGTGTCGATGCATGCGCCCATGGGCAGGTCCTTGGCGGTCCCGGCCAGGATTTCGGCCAGCTCTTCGAACGTGCGCCCGATCGACGAGCCCTGCCCCGCAGTGTTCTCAATCAGAATCCGCAGGCCGTCGAGCTTCAGACCCTTGGCGGCTTGCCGGACCGACTCCACGCAGGTTTTGATTGCCTGCGTCGATGTCCCACCTATGGCGCTGCCCGGATGGGTCACCAGGTAATCCGCGCCCAGGGCCACGGCGCGCTCGAGTTCCTTCCTGAAAGCCGCGATGGACATTTGCCGGATCAAAAGGTCCACCGACGCCAGGTTGATCAAGTAGTTGTCATGGATCGCCAGCGGCGTTAACCCGTAACCCGCGCGGGCGGCGCGCAGCCGCTCGCATGTTTCCGGAGTGGGATCCTGGCATTTCCACCCGCGCGGATTTCCCGAGAACATCTGAAATGCGTCGCATCCGATTTCCCTGGCACGATGCGCCGCGTTCTCGAGCCCCCCGGCTATCGAAGTATGAACACCCACTCTCACGAGAATTTCTCCGATCGTTTGATCGTTCATGTTAACAGAGCGGTTCGAACAGGGTCAAATTCGGCGGGGCGGGGGACTAGGGGTTGGGGCTAGGGATTAGGGGTTAGGGTTAGGCATTAGCGGCGAAAGGCGTCTTCTTCGCTGGGCGGCCCTGGCGTGCTTTGCGCCTTGGCGTGAATCCGGCAAGGGCGGTCTGCGGGCATCCCTCCGCCGAAGTCGCGAAAAGCCCAAACTCTTCTAGTCGACTTATTGTCATTTATCGGGGACGTCTCTTGAGGCTTGGACATTTCGGTTGGTTTCCGCAAAGTGTGCTGTTTTTGCTCCACTTAGGCTCTAATTCGTGCTAATTCGTGCGTAAAACACTCGTAAATTGCACACTCGAAAAAGCGACTTTCCTTTGTTTTCAAGTACTTCTTAGCTTCGTTCCCACTATTTTTCATTTTTTGTAGTTTCCTACGTTCCCCCATAGCCGGGACGCTCCCGCGTTTCCGTGCGCCTCGGCTGGCGCTGCGCCTCGCAGCCGACAATGTGTCCACAATATGACCACGACTATAGCCTAGCATCTGTCCCCGGGTTTGTCAAGTGGAAAAACGCAAAAAACTACGGGGGACTCTCCCGAGTTCCCTCGCGCTGCCCCGCCGGACCATCCGAAGACGCGTGGCTGCGTCGAAATGTTATGGTGCCGCGCAACCGTCGCCGCTAATCATATCCTCGCCTTGCCCTAAACGCCCGGTCTCCTCCCCAGATCACATCTACGGTTTGCCGATTTGCCGTCAAGTGAACTGCAACAAGTAAACAGGCCAGGGCGTTGCACGAAATCTGGCTGTGGGGACCACTTCCGGTGGCTTTCTACAGCGTCCTGAGGAACGCTATGAGCTGAGCGCGTTCGGCGGGTGTCAGGTCCAGGCCGAAAGGGTGCCCTTTAATCGCCCAGGTTTTGGTTCCCGGCGGGCTCCAGCCACCCGGAATGTGCGTCACTTTTTGGCGATCGGGATCGAACATCTCCTCCAAGCTCGCCACCGATCCGTCGTGTAAGTAGTGCCCGCGATACCAGACGCCCTCGAGCGACGGCACCTTGTAATAGCCCGTTCCTTTGCGCGTTTTAAGCGCCAGGCCCGGATCGGTGCCGACCGAGATGGGCAGGATGTCGAGAGTCTTAGGCGCGTCTTCGGGCGGGGTGAAGCCTTGAGCGAGCGTAAGTTTGTTGCTGGTGTAGAGCGGCGGAGTGTGACACATCGGGCAACCCTCGCGCTCAAAAAGCTTCTGGCCGGCCTTGGCTCTGTCGTCGAAGGGATTCGGGTTGGGCGGCGGTTTTAGCGAATAGATATAAAGCGCCAACGCATAGAGCGCCTCGTCTGGCAGCCTGGCCTGGACTCGCGTGGTGCCAGGCAAAATCACGTGGTAGGGGCCGAAGTCCGTGTTTTCGGCGAAGCTGACTAGGGCCGCGTAGCGCATCAGGTCGCCGATGCCGCGGTGAAGGTGCGTGGCGGTATGGTCGATGTACTTCCGGTCTTTGATGCCGATCAGGTCCGGGACCTTGGTGGGGTAAATTGGACTGCCGTTCCAGCGCGGCAGGCCTCCGCCCGCGAGGGTGGCGCGATTGATTTCCGGGATCTGGTCTCCCGTTGCCGTCTTCAGCCCTTCGTGGACATCGTCTTTCACCCAGGGAACCCCGAACCCCTGGTACAACCAAACGCCGACAGGTTCCGTCCCCATAATGAACGGAGTGGCGGTTGGGAGCACGCGGTTTGCTGCGTGGAGCTTGAAAAGCAGGGGCGTCAGGTATTTGAATCGACCCGAGCGGGGAACAAGCGCGAAGGTCGGCGCCCCGGGGACGCGCCTGCCGTCCGGCAGAGTGAGGAGATGGCAGTTCCTGCAGTTTGCGACTGACAGAGCAAGGCCTTGCTTCGTGGGGACCCAGCGCACGCCATCCACGGTCCCGTCTGCATAAGGTTGCGTCCCGAACGCTTCGAAGGTCGAGCGGCTCCTGGCTGCGGCAATCAGTTTTGGGTCGAAGCTGCGCAAGTGCAGATCGTCGACCTCATCGAAAACCCTCCGTCCCGCCTCAGTCCAGTCGGCATCAGTCTTCAGCTTTTCGGGTTCGATAAGCGGCTTGGGGCCGACGTGCTGAAGCATATCCCAATAGCCCTCCGGCTCTCGGCCCGGGTAATAAACGGGGTAGGTGCGCAGATTCTCCACGCGCATGGCGTAGTAGTCATGTTCCGGGAGGTGCGCGGGACGCACGTTCAGCCCCGCGACCGGCGTGGCCCACTCGGCCAGCGCCGCCTCGTCCCAGGTTCTGGCAACAACGGGAGCAGAAGACTTCGCCCCTTGCACCCCGCCTCCCGACGTCGAAATCGTTATTCCCAGCAGGAAGGCGAAGGTCCCTGCGAACGCACACGTTACGAATCGCATCAAGGAGCTCCCGATTGAATTTAGCCCTGTGAAACTCATGCTATCACGGCCGCGGGCCGCGGGCAATCGGTCGGGCCAAGGTGGACTTGTGCCGGCGGGGAATGGCTCTTTCGATTTCCAACGCCGCAGCTTCACCTTAGGAGTCTGCAGGCAGACCCAACCGCCCAACCTCTCATCCTGAGCCCGTTCGCTGTCACCCTGAGCGCAGCGAAGGGTCTGCAGTTTGCCCTCAGGGTAAAGTTCGCGAAGCATCTGCAGTTCGCCGAGCATCGTGAAATCAAGAAAATGCAGATCCTTCCTTCGTTGCACTCAGGACCGCCTTCGGCTCCTCAGGATGACACTTGCTGTTTGGTCGAACTGAATAAAGTCACAAGCTCTCAACATGACAGACGGTTTTCCACACCTCTGTGCAGGTCCAGCCCACTACTGAGTCGACGAATTAAGCTTACCGGTCTTCAGAGTTGAATCCGTGTGCCGAGATTACGGCACCTCAATCCGAGTAAATTTTCCTTCCTGCCTGGAATTTCGACCCTATTGCCGGCCTTCGAGGGTCACCTGATCCCCGAAGATATCTCGTTGTAACGAAAGAGAAAACTCGCGTTTCGACGAGGTTTGGCAGCATCGTTGCGAACCTAGACAAGTTGTCCGGCTAGGCGGTCCACGACCGCAGGCGCGACTCCGCGCGCTCCGGCGCAAGAAGCGCACGTCGAAATGAAGTTCAAGGGAGGCCTCATGAAACTGACAGCGATTTGTTGTATTCTTGCGATCGTCTCGGGCTTTCCGGTTCATGCAGCGGCGCGAACGACAGGCCCGGGTCACATGAAGCGCCGGCAGGTGCAGTACGGACTGGCGAGTTGGTATGGAGACCGCGAACAGGGCCGCCCGATGGCTTGCGGGGAACCCTTCAATGAGTACGCCATGATTGCCGCCCACCGTACGCTGCCTTTAGGGACCGAAGTCAGGGTGACCAACATGCGCAACGGGCGCTCCGTGGTGGTGCGGATTATGGATCGAGGACCTCACGTGGCAGGCCGCGCCATCGACCTTTCAAAGGCGGCAGCGGAGCGCCTGCGGTTTACCCATCAGGGTTTGGCCCCCGTCAGAATCCGGGTACTTAACACGCCAGCCAGGCAAAGGAGCGAGGCTAGCCTCTAGGGGAGTTGGAAGGCTTAAAGCCGGCGAGTTGCATGCCACGCCGCGCTTCAGGGTTCTTCATGAAAGTGTCCCAGACGAACCCGGTGCGCAGGTTTTCAGCCATCAACATGGTGATCCCCGTGTCGATGCCGATGACATCGGGATCGAACCACTTCGTCAGCGGGTTGAACGCGTTGACGAATCCGTATTTGGACCAGGTTTCGTTTCCGTAGCGAGCTCTGATATTGCGGAGGACAGAAACCGTGGCCTGGGGCAGGAAGGGGAGCGAACCCCCGGTGGCGCTTGGCACCACGGTCCCGTCGATTGGCCCGGTTTCAGGAGGTCCTCCCCACACGACATAACCTTTCGGGTAATCCGAAGCTGTTATGCCCCAGAGATCGCTGCTGTAGTCGGGAAACTGCTTGCCCAAATCGATGCAGAACAGACGATGCGCCTCAGTGGCGGCGGTGGAGTTCTGGAAATAATCCGCGAACTGGTCGCGCTTGTTGCGGAAGTCAAACCAGGCCTGCGAGTACTGATGGATGAACAACGGGGCGAAGGAACCAATGTAGCGAACCCCATCGTATTCGAAGGTGAGGCGGCGCCAGGCGGTCCAGGTATCCGGCTTCAGTGGGTATTTTGCCGAGCCCATGCCCAGCAAGTAGAGCATCATGAGTTCGCTGTAGTCTTGCCAGCGGGAGGGCAAAAAGCCAATCTCAGGCATCCAGCCCATTGAGAGGAGAGTGGTATCTTCGGCGAGCCAGGTCCATTCCACGCGATCAAAAACCTCGACCGACAACCTGCGGATTTCCTCGCTCACGAAATGCTGCCGGCAGGTGAGAACTCCGCAAAGCAGAATGGCCGTGTCGATGGAAGAAACCTCAGAGTCCCAAAGCCTGGCGCCGGTGTTCACATCCGCGAAGTGGAAAAAGAAGCCACGGTGGTTGGGGAGCTTTCGCCAGAGGAAGTGCAGTGCGGTGAGTACGCGGTCGTGGGCCTCGGAGTGCGAAACCCAGCCGCGTTTTTCCGCAACGCAGATCGCCGTGAGGCCAAAGCCGGTAGCGGCAATGCTGGCCACTTCGCTGGTGTCATTTCTTCGCACGTTGCAGCGGTCTTTTACGAGGCCGGTCTGGGGACTCGCCTGTTCCCAAAAAAAGCGGAAGGACGCCTGCTCCAGCTCGTCCAGAAACAAGTCGTCTTCAGGCGAAAGCGCATTTGAGGCGCCGGGCGGCCCCGGCGTCTCTTGCGATCCGGGCTCAAGAGAAACTGCGGCGGATCCGGCGATCAGCATGCCTGACGCTGCGCGCGCTAAGTGCTCGAGCCACGTGCGCCTGGAAATCAGGCGCGCTGGCTTGTCTTCCTCAGTCATGATTCTCCAATTATACCGTCCTTACGCAATAACAAAACACAGAAACCCGCGTCGGGGGCCGCCCCTGAATTCAACGTACAGGCCATCTTCAGGCCGGCAGGTGCCCGGCGTACGACGGCCTTGCTTCCCGGCTACGGCTCCAATCCTAGGCGGTCTCCGCCGCCAGCGGTGTAAAATGGTAAACGGATGGGCCGTTTGAAAAAAGTGATTGTCGGGCTCTTGTTGATGGCAGGGGCGGTATGCGTCCTGGGACTCTTGCAGACTGTTTTCCGTGCCGCCGAGCCGGTTACGATAAAGGGCGCGGTGCTCGCTCGCAGTGACAACGTGGACCGGCAGGTTCCGATCCCCGGCGTCCGGGTTTCCCTTGCCGGGGGTCTGGCGGAGAAGGGAGTACGGACGGGTCCCACCGGCTATTTCGTCCTGACCTTGAACAAGCGGGCAAAACTGGATGAACCGCTGACCCTCGAATTCCGCGACACGCAGTATATGCCGCTGGATATTACATCGTTTATAAGCAACCGGCTCGTGGTGGCTCACATCACGCCGCTTGTTGATTTGGCCGGAACGGCTCCAAGCCTGCCGCAAACCACGGTTGCTAATGTCAAAATCAGATATACCGTCAAGACCTCCAACGTGCTCAACGTCGGAAGCACGCTCAAGACCTTTCACGTGGTCAACTCAGGCAACGTTCCCTGCAACGGCCGATACCCTTGTTCGCCCGATGGGAAGTGGCAGGCGGCTGTGGGTTTTTCCAGCCTCGAGGCTCCGGCGGGCGATTTCTTCTCCAACGCCCGTGTTTCCTGCATCGCCGGTCCGTGTTCCTTCACGAAGATACGGTACGACGGTTTTTCGCGCGGCGGACCCAGCGTTCGGGTGGAGGTCCTTGACTGGTCCGATACGACCACTTTTCTTTTCGAAGCGGAAGTGTTCCGTTCCATGGGCAGTAACAGCGTGAGATTATCCTACCCTGTGATCTTTGGCCAGGCGCTTCATTTCACCGTGCCAGCCAATGCGGAGGGCATTTGCATCGAGGCGGAGGTCAATCGCCAACCCATCATTTTTCCGCTGGGGCCGCAGCTTAATCTAAGCTGGGCCACCTGTGCTGAAAGCGTCAACCCGGATCACACCGAAGTCTACCAATGCGAACTGAAACCGGGATACGGTTTCTGACCGGCGCCTGATCGCGAGGCATCGAAAGGAGGATCGATGGCCACAAGGTTGTTCTTCCGCTTGCTTACAGTCTGCATCGTGTGCCTAGGACTGGGTCGACTCTCTCTGTTGCCAGGTCAAAGTGCAAGCCCCGACAACGAGCGTCAAACGATCATCATTGATGCTCAGGCGCCTTCGCACGCTTTCCCGCATTTTTGGGAGCGGGCGTTTGGCTCGGGCCGGGCGATCCTCTCGCTGCGCGAGAGCTACCGCGAGGATCTGAGGGCGGTCAAGCGCGCCACCGATTTTGACTACATCCGCTTCCACGCCATTCTGGATGACGAAGTGGGATTGTATAACGCCAAACCGGGCGCGAGCCCCAGCTACAATTTCTCTTACATCGACCAGATTTACGATGGACTGCTTGCCAACGGAGTTCGCCCCTACGTCGAGCTCAGCTTCATGCCCCAAGCGCTTGCTTCCACTCCCAAACAACAAGGCTTCTGGTACCGCCCGTATATAGCGCCGCCAAAGGACTGGGGTCTTTGGCAGGATATGATCCGTAACCTCGCAAGTCATCTGGTGGCTCGCTACGGAATTGACGAAGTCTCGAAGTGGTATTTCGAAGTTTGGAACGAGCCCAATATTGACTTCTGGGCGGGCGAGCCGCGGCAGGCGAGTTATTTCACGCTCTATGACCGGACCGCGCAAGCGCTCAAGAGCGTCACCCCTCGAGTTCGAGTAGGCGGTCCCTCCACTGCCCAGGCTGCCTGGGTCAGCGAGTTCATACGCCATTGCGTAGATACGAACGCGCCCTTGGACTTCGTTTCCACGCACGTTTATGCCAACGACACCGCCGAGGACGTCTTGGGTACGCACGAGCAGGTCTCTCGCCTTGAGATGGTGGTTCGCGCAGTCAAGAAAATCCACGATGAAGTCAAAGCCTCGGCTCGTCCCGATTTGCCTGTGTTTTTCAGCGAGTACAACGCCAGCTATATGAACAAACCGGAGGTGACCGATTCTGCTTTCATGGGGCCATGGCTCGCCTCCACGATCGGCCGCAGCGACGGGTTGGTTGACATCCTAGCCTATTGGTGTTTTTCCGATGTCTTTGAAGAGCAGGGAGTAGTCAAGAGGCCTTTCTACGGCGGCTACGGCCTTGTGGCGGCAGGCGGCATCCCGAAGGCTTCCTTCAATGCGTTCGCGCTGCTCCATCGCCTGGGAACGGAACGCATCACCGTCGATTCAGACTCCGTGCTCGCCACTCGACGCCAGGACGGCGCGCTGGTTATCGCGGCGTGGAACTATGCCCCGCCCGGGGAAACGGGTCGAGCGCGCCAACTGACGCTTGGACTGAGAGACCTGCGTGCAACGCGCTACGCGAGCATTTTCCGGCTGGACGATGAACACGGCTCGGCGCTCGCGGCCTGGGAAGCGATGGGCAAACCCGACTTTCCATCCCGCGAACAGCAGCAACTGCTTCGGGAAGCAAGCCGCCTGCCAGCGCCGGAGATTCGCAGGCTAAGTTCTTCCGGCGACCTCTCGCTCACACTAAGT
>Ga0335078_10011257_pt1 | contig 13270 bp, 10 predicted proteins | sample Lox_Sample_32_FD_206711 | JGI IMG/M metagenome (GOLD analysis project Ga0335078, IMG submission 206711) | Soil microbial communities from Loxahatchee National Wildlife Refuge, Florida, United States - Lox_Sample_3.2 | ecosystem: Environmental > Terrestrial > Soil > Wetlands | place: USA... | reverse complement strand
AGGCCTGCGCGGGGCTGAGGCCCTTCGGCACGGCCGGGCCGGCCGGGGCGGCGAACGACCCGGCGAACTCCGCCAGCGGGACCGCGGTCATGCCCTCCAGGACCCTGCTGGCTTATTCGCCTTTCAGGTGGCGAGCGTGAAGTCGAGGCGGGCGAGGTGGCTTGTTCGCGTGCGGTCCAGGGGGTGTCCGGTCCAGTAGGCGTCGAGGCGGATCATGTTGATCGCGGCGGCGGCGAGATTGTGCTCGAGCTGGGTCTTGGGCAGTCCGAGGTAGCGGGCCCGGCGGATTCCGGTGACGTGGGTGGCCTGGCGCATGGTGCCCTCGACGCCGGCGCGGGCGGCGTAGCGGGCTTTCCACTGTGCGGTGGCCTGCTCGGCGCGGGCGGCGGCGAGCGCTTCGTGCAATTCGCGGGGGCGGATGGTGATCTGCCGGCGCTGGCCGCTGGTGCACAACTGGCGTGCCGGGCAGGGGGCACAGGCGGTGACCGGCCAGGACACCACGATGGCCTCGCCCTGGTGTTGCCGGCAGGGGGTCCAGGAGCTGCTGGTGACCCCTTGCGGACAGGTTGCCTGGCGGGTGCCGGAGTCGACGGCAAACGCGGACTTGTCATACCCGGCGCCGGCCCTGGCCTGCGCAGAGTTGTCCAGCAGCAGCGGGCTGACCAGCGTGATCCCGAACGCGCGGGCGGCGTGCACGATCAGCTCGGCTGAGGGGTAGCCCGAATCGGCCAGGTGCTCGCGGGGCAGCAGGCCCCTGCCCGCCAGCTGCCGGTGGACCGGGGTGGTCACCGCGGCGTCGCCGGCGGTCGCCTCGGTCGTGGCCACGCATGTGATGAGGTTCGGCCGGTCGCCCCGCCCGGGGCCGGTGCCTGATGCCGGGCCAGTATCCGGGTCCGCTCCGGCGTGCGTTCCCGGGGCATCACAGGTCTCGGTGAAGTGGACCTTGTACCCGCCCCAGCCGTGATCCCGCTTGACGCTGTAGCGGGCATCAAGGTCATACGGGGAGATCAGGCAGTCTCTGCCCGGCGGGAGACCCTCCCCTCCGGGGAGCTTCTCCCGCCGCCGCACCTCCTGCCGGCCGCCGGTGATCTCCCGGTAGAACTGCTGGACCCAGATCCGGCGCAGCCCCTGCACGGCGGGCAGCTCCCGCAGCCACCCCGGCGCGCCCGGCCCGTGCACCTGCTCCAGCAGGAAATAGCCGTCCGTGCCGTACCGGACCATCAGCTCCCGCCGCCCGGCCTGGCTCCCCGGCAGGTGCAGGTCATCGATCCGCGCGCCGTAGACCCGCTGCCAGGACCGATCGATCACCCCGGCCAGCCAGCCCGGTGCCGCGACCGCCAGCACCTCCAGCGCCGCCCGCAGCGTCTCGCCGGCCAGCTCCAGCCGGTTCAGCTCGCGGATCGCGCCCAGCACGTGGGTGGAATCGGTGCGCTGCCGGCCGCCGGCCTTGACCAGGCCGAGCCCGGCCAGCCGTTCCAGCAGCGCGTCCAGCGCCAGGCTCGTCAGGTCACCGGCCACCAGCCGGGACCGGAACTCGCTCAGCACGCTGGCGTCAAACCCCGGGTCCTCCAGCTCCAGGCCCAGCGCGTACTTCCACGTCATCCGGTCCCGGACCGCCTCGGCAGCCTGCCGGTCCGTCAGGTTCTCCGAAAACTGCAGCACACTGGCCATCATCAGCTGGCCCGGGGAGATCCCCGGCCGGCCCCGCACCCCGAACGCGGCGGCGAACCGGGCATCCGCGTACACCTCGCCCAGCTCCTCGCGGATCCGCATCGCCAGGTTCCCCTTCGGAGACGATGCACGCGCCATCCGCGCAGTGAGCTCGGGGACATCCGGCCAGGGCCGCGGCTGCATCGACATGACCACACCATCCTGCGGCCAGTCGAGAGGGGAAGGCGACCGCGCAAACGATCATGAACTAAAACGCGTACCGCTACCCAGCGCCGAAACGGCGTGTCAGCGAATAAGCCAGCAGGGTCAGCACGTAGTGGGCCAGCAGCTTCTCGCAGACGGTTCCGGTGAATTTATCCTGCGTGTGCAGTGCGTCTGCGGTGATGACATGCCCGGCGAGGGGGAACCATGCGCCCAGCTCCAGCAGCATCGGCCCGATTTCTGGTATTTCATTAGTTTTCGCGGGGATTTCCCGGTCGGCAAGGACGATCGCGCCGGAGGCGGCGCGGCGGGCGGCGCCGGTGAGGGCGGCGGACAGCAGGAACAGGTTGGTGCCGTCGGGGCGGCGGGCGCCGCGGACTTCCTTGCCATCGCAGGTGACCTGCGGGAGCAGGGCCGGCCCGGCGACGGGGAAGGTGACCGGGCCCTTCTGCTCGGCCCGCGCGAGCCAGGCGCCGACGGCCCGGGACAGGGCCCGGGGGCTGACCAGGGAGAGGATCCGGGTGACGGTCCGGCCGCACGGGGCGGCCCGGCAGCCCAGCGCCTCCAGTTCCTCCCGGGGAGCGTGCCGGATCCAGGCGATGATGCCGGCGAGGGTCTCGCAGCCGGCCAGCATCGCCGCCGTGACCAGGGCCAGCACCGACGCGAGCGCGTAGCGCACCCCGCGGGGATCGCGCGGGTCGCGCACGGTCCTGAAGCATTCCAGGATGCTGCCGCCGGATGCCTCCCGCAGCCTCCGGGCGTGTTCCAGCAGCTCCCGGCGGGCTTTCCCGGCCCGGAACTGCCGTCGCTGCTCCTCGGTGCGCCGATGGTCCGCCCGCCGCTCGGCCCTGCGGGCCCGGTCCGCCAGGGCCCGCCGCGCGGCCCGCGCCTTGCGGCCCGCGCGCCGCACCCGCCTGCTCTCCCGCGCCAGCACGGCGCGGACGGTCTCCCCTGCCTCGGCGATCACCGCCTCGGCGACGGTACCGGCACCGGGCACGGGCATGCGAGACTGGTCGGGCAACGGGGCCTCCGGGGGAAAAGGGAGATGAGATGCCTTTTGCCCTACCGGGGGTCCCGCTGTCCTGTGCCCGGAGTAACCAGACTGGTACCGGGCACTGCCCCAGCTGGAAACGCAGAGTAATCAGACTCCTGCGTGCGTCACCCGCAGGCCCTTGCTGCGAAACTCACTGTCCGTGATCATGCCGGGGTCGCGGCATCCGGAAATACTCCTCAGGATGCCCCGCCCGAAGCCAGCCGACGGCTTCCGGGGAATGCCTCCTGATCAGCGGAAACTACTTTGTCCGCAGCCCTGTGCTTTCTGGTAACCGCATTGAACTCGGCCGCCAGCTCCGCGGGTACCCGTCTGCGGGGTTTTTCACTTCAATGCCCTGGACCGTGGCTCGATCATGACCTTGATGCTGTTCAGGCTTGCTCACCTATGACTGCGTCCGCCCAGGGCTGGCCGCCGGGCACCGCCTCCGGTCGGCCGGGCAGCGTTCACATAGCGCGCTAGCGCATCTTGCAGCGCCTGGGCATGCTCGGTGCCGAGATAGATCTTCGCCATGTCCAGAGATGAGGACGCAGCTCCATCGCGTGGTGCGAATCTATATGTGCGGCGCATCCGCGCCCGACCGCCGTCTCGTCCGGGCCGGCGAAGCCTCGTTCGGCTGTGAGGTGGCCGGTGTTCGGATCCCTGGACTACGTCTACGTTCCGGCCGCCGACGTCGACGGTGAGGTGCTGCGTTATGTCCAGACGCTGGGTGCGGAGCTGGTCTGGAAGGTCCGCGCGATGGGAACCACCGTGGCCTGCCTGCGTGTCGGTGAGTCCGGGCCGGCGATCCTGCTATCGGGTCACTTGCAGGGCCAGGGCTCGATCTTGGTGTACCGGGTGCCGGACTACTCCGCCACGGTCGCGCAGCTGCGCGCGCGGAACCTCGCCGTGCACGAGCTGGAGATCCCGCACGGCCCGTGCGCGACGTTCATGATGGAGGCAGGGCAGAGGTACGCGGTCTACCAGCTTGTGCGGCCCGACGCGGTTCATCTCTTCGACGGCCGTATCGACCCATGAAGGCGAATCCGCTGCCTGGTCACGGTGCCTGAGGTTGCGCCTGTTGAGCGATGCAGCCATTGTTCCGCGTGTTCCGGGTTGGCTTTTCAGTGCTGCTCTCACTGATCCCTCGGGTCAGATCAAGGACCAAAGCCCTTTGCGTGATGCCGTGCCGGCCCGTTTACTGGCGCGGTGCTGGTTCCGGGGAAAGGCAACTTGGATGCCGGGTTCGATGCTGTCCAGGTGATGCTGGCGAACCTGGGTCGCAGCGGTGCGCTGATCTTCTTCTCGGTGGACTCTGCAGGCAACCGGATCAATCAGCTCAGCGAGGCATCGTCTGGAGGGTCGCATGACATCGCGTTCGGAACAGGCCGGCCTGGGCTCACTGGATGACCTCGGCGTGGTGGCCGCGGGCGCGGATGTTGAGCGCCTGGTCTCGGGCCAGCATCACGATCCGCACCATCTGCTGGGTCCTCACCCGGAGCGGGACAGCGAGGGCCACGGCTATGTAGTGATTCGCGGGTGGCGTCCTGGTGCTGCCGGCATGGTCATCCTCGCCGGCGGACAGCGTATCCAGATGCGCCTCGTGCACCCGGCGGGGCTGTTCGCCGGGGCGCTGGAGGGGCCGGATATCCCGGACTACCGCGTGGAGACGGCCTATCCGGATGGCGCCGTGGCGGAGGCCGATGATCCGTACCGGTTCTGGCCGACGCTGGGGGAACTGGACCTGCACCTGCTGGCCGAAGGCCGGCACGAGGGACTGTGGCGTCATCTAGGGGCGCAGGTGCGCGTGCATCAGGGCACGTCCGGCACGTCGTTCGCGGTGTGGGCGCCCGGTGCCCGGGCCGTCCGGGTGGTGGGTGACTTCAACGACTGGGACGGCCGCCTGCACCCGATGCGGGTGCTGGGCAGCTCCGGGGTCTGGGAGATCTTCCTGCCCGGGGTGGGCCCCGGCGCGCGGTACAAGTTCGAGGTGGTCAGCCAGCACGAGCAGGTGAGCCTGCGGGCGGACCCGTTCGCCTTTGCCGCCGAGGTCCCGCCGGCCACGGCCAGCATCGTCACCCAGAGCCGGCATGAATGGCAGGACGCGGCGTGGTTCGCCGCCCGGGCGGCCACCGACCTGCTGCATGCTCCGATATCGATCTACGAGTGCCACCTGGGCTCGTGGCGGTTGGTCCAGGAGGCCGAGGGCGGGTGGCGTCCGCTGACCTACCGTGAGGCGGCCGAGGTCCTGCCCGGGTACCTGGCCGACCTCGGCTTCACCCACGTCGAGTTCCTCCCGGTCGCCGAGCACCCGTTCTCCGGGTCCTGGGGATACCAGGTGACCGGGTACTACGCGCCGACCGCCCGGTTCGGGACCCCGGATGATTTCCGGTACCTGGTCGACCGGCTGCACCAGGCCGGCATCGGGGTGCTGGTCGACTGGGTGGTCGGGCACTTCCCCAAAGATGACTGGGCGCTGGCACGCTTTGACGGCACGGCCCTGTATGAGCACGCCGACCCGCGCCTGGGCGAGCACCCGGACTGGGGCACCCTGGTGTTCAACTACGGGCGCCACGAGGTCCGCAACTTCCTGCTCGCCAACGCGCTGTACTGGATCGAGGAATTCCACCTCGACGGCCTGCGCGTCGACGCGGTCGCCTCGATGCTGTACCTGGACTACTCGCGCCGGGAGGGCGAGTGGGTCACCAACCGGTTCGGCGGCCGGGAGAACCTGGAGGCCATCGACTTCATCAAGGAAGTCAACGCGGTCCTCTACCGCCATCACCCCACGGTCATGCTGGTGGCCGAGGAATCCACATCCTGGCCGGCGGTGTCCCGCCCGACCTACCTGGGCGGGCTCGGCTTCGGGTTCAAGTGGAACATGGGCTGGATGAACGACACCCTGGTCTACTTCAGCAAGGACCCGGTACACCGCCGCTGGCACCATCACGAGCTCACCTTCGCGCTGCTGTACGCGTTCACCGAGAACTTCATCCTTCCCCTCAGCCACGACGAGGTGGCGCACGGCAAGGGATCACTGCTCGGCAAGATGCCCGGCGACCGCTGGCAGCAGTTCGCCAACCTGCGCGCACTGCTGGCCTGGATGTGGGCCCACCCCGGCCGGCCGCTGCTGTTCATGGGCGGCGAGATCGCCCAGAACGACGAGTGGAATCATGACACCAGCCTGGACTGGCACCTGCTCGGCTACCCCGAGCACGCCGGAATGCAGGCACTGCTCCGGACGCTCAACCGGATCTACCGGGCTGAACCCGCCCTGTGGGAGCAGGACTTCGACTGGGGCGGCTTCCGCTGGATCGACCCGGACGATTCCGGCAACAGCGTGCTGTCTTTCCTCCGGTTCCCCGCCTCAGCCGGGCGGCCGGTGGCCTGCCTGGCCAATCTCACCCCGGTACCCCGCCATGACTACCGCATCGGGCTTCCCCAGCCCGGACGCTGGACCGAGATCTTCAACTCCGACCACGCCGAATTCGGCGGCAGCAACACCCTCACCGGCACCGTCACCGCCGAAACCCCCGGCTGGAACGACCTGGACTACTCCGCCACCCTCACTCTGCCGCCCCTGGGCGTCCTGTGGCTAGCGCACAACCCCGACCGCGGCTGACCGGACTGTCCAGCAGCCTGTGTTCCACGATCCTCAGCCAGCTCACGCCCCCGACCACCCGGCACGAATTCGCCCGCTGGACCATCAGGACGGACAGCGGGCTCTGGCCCGGCATGAATAACCCGGGTCAGCGTCCAGATGCGTGGTCCCGTATAGCGCTCTGTACCTCCCGTTACCAGACGGCATAAGCAACACGACAGAAAATGCCGTTCTGCGTGCCTTGAGTGGACCGTGCTGAAGGGATCGTTCCATTACAGAACGGTTCGCACTCAGGCTGAGCTCGCAGTCCGTAACTGACCACGATCATGAGCCGCCGCCTGGCGGCTGCGGCGGCCAGGCGGCGGGTTCCCGGGGGTGCTGGTGGGTTACCTGGCGGCACCTGCGAGGTAGGCCGCGACGATGTAGGTCGCGTGGCGGTCCAGGCTGCCGCGGGCACGGTCATACCGCATCGTCGTCCGCGGATCGGCGTGCGAGGCAGCCTCCTGCATGTCCCGCAGCGGCACCCCGGCGTCCACTTGCGCCGCGGTGATGAACGCGTGCCTGAGCGTGTGGGGCGTGACGGCCTTGGCGATCCCAGCGCGGCGGGCGGTCTTGCGGACGATCCGCCCGGCGCCGTGCCGGTCCAGCCTCCGCCCGTCCGCGGCCAGGAACACCGGCCCATCGGTGTGTTCGCCGATGGCCAGGTCGATCGCCCGGGCGGTGCGCGGCGCGAGCGGGATGGTCACGATCTTGCCGCCCTAATTGCGGGTGATGGTCAGGGTCCGATGCCCGCGCTCGAGACCCAGATGCTCGATGTCCGCGCCGACAGCCTCGGAGACCCGCAGCCCGTTCAGCGCGAGCAGGGAGATCAGGGCATGCTGGCAGGGCGTCCCGAGCCCGGCGGCGACCAGCATGGCGCCGAGCTCGTTGCGGTCCAGGGCGACGGCATGGGACTCGTAGTCCACCCGCGGACGGCGGACATGCGCTGCCGGTGAGCTGGCGAGGAGTTCTTCCTCGACTGCGTACTTGTAGAACCCGGCGATGGTAGACAGCCGCCGGGTGACCGTAGCCCGGGCCCGGCCCCGCTCCTCCAGGTCCCGGGCGAAGCCCTCGATATCCGCGCGGCGGACCGCGAACAAGGATAGGGACCGGGCGCGGCACCAGCTGGTGAACTGGCGCAGGTCCAGCGCGTAGGCCTCGCGGGTCAGGCCCGGTACCCGGCCAGGAACCCGGCGAGGGCGACCCGTTCGGCATCGGTGAAGACGGGCTGGATCGTGGCGAGCGCGGCGGATGGAACGGCAGTGGTCATCGGGCACCTCCCGGCCAGGCTGGAACCGAGAGGCTGGGCCAGTTCCGGTCCCAGCAATTAAACGGAAACCCAACGTAAGCCGCCTGCTCCCGTCACGCTATGCCACCGGCGAGCAAGCGCCAGAGCACATCAGGCCGTCCGAGAAATGCTCCAGACCGCCGATTGTTCCGACGTCGTGATTGTTCCGACGTGAGCGTGACTGGGCCTGGTCGGTAAGGCGATCGCCGCTGGCAGGTCGGAACAATTCAGCTGGGCGGATGCTCTCTCCACCGAGTGAGGAGGGAGCACATGTCCAGATTGAGCACGAGTGGGACAGCGCTGGCTGAGGTGCTGTTGGACGGGTTCGTCGGATACCTGCGCAGCGAGCGTGGCGTGACGGCGTTGACTGTCGAGGCCTACGTGTCCGATGTCCGCCGGTTCCTGGCTCATCGTGGCGACAGCGATGTGCGCGGGCTGACGGCAGCCGAGGTGTCCAACACGCTGCTGGCCAGGTCGGCGAGCGGGCTCCGGCGACGGTGCGTCGCTTTGGGTGCGGGCTTCGCTCGTTCCTGCGCTACTGCTATCTGGCCGGCCTGGTCGATCAGGACCTGTCAGCGGCGGCGCTGCCGGTGTCGGGACGGCGCCGGTCGTTGCTTCCCCAAGGCATCACTCCGCGAGAGACCCAGCTGTTGCTGGGTGCCTGTGACCGGCGCCGGGCTATAGGCCGGCGTGACTTCGCGGTGATCGTCTTGATGCTGCGGCTCGGCCTTCGGGCCACGGAGGTCGCGACTCTTCGGCTAGAAGACCTGGACTGGCGGGCCGGGCAGCTCACGGTGCATGGCAAGGGCGGCCGGGTGGACGAGCCGCCGTTGCCGGTGGATGTCGGCGAGGCGATTGCCGCCTATCTGCGCCGCGGCCGCCCACGAGAGGCGACGGTGCGGCAAGTGTTCTTGAGGGTGGCGCCGCCGCAGGTCGCCATGACCAGGGGTGGGGTGACGGCCATCGTCGCTGGGGCCGCGCGTCGCGCGGGGCTCGGGGTGGTGCGACCGCACCGCACCGGCTGCGCCATACCGCCGCGAGCGCCAGTTTGCACGCCGGCGTCGACATCGCCGTCATCGCGCTGTGGCTCGGTCACTTTTCAGGAGTCCCAGACCCGTCCGGAAGTGCGCGCCGGAACCGGTCAGCAGGACCCCGGCAGACGCTTCTCTGCCTACCGTGCACCACGGGCGAACTGTGAGCCGGCCAGGTCAGCCCCTCTTCCCTCGCTGCCAATCGTCCTTGCGCACAGCTGTGCGCCACATGCTCGCCCAGCTCAGCGCCTACGGCGCGCAGTTCTGACTCCTGAAAAGGTCACGAGCAGATCGCCACCACCCACATTTACCTGCATGCCGATATGAGCCAGAAGGAGCGAGCCATCGCCCGCGTCACCCCGCCCAGCACCACGCCCGGCCGCTACCAGCCGCCCGACCCGCTACTCGCCTTCCTCGACAGCCTCTGATTGATCCGACCTGCCCACCGCCCCTCCTCCACCGACCAGGCCAGTCACGCTCACATCGGAACAATCACGACGTCGGAACAATGGGTGTTGTTCCGAGGTCGGAACAACGCCGAATAGGATTGCGCTATTGATGCACGCCCGCATCTGTGCGTGCGTTACATAATTATCGTTATAGTGCGGACGTAGCGCTAGCGCTGGACTCTCGAACGCTATGGGCTACTTCGGCGTCCTGAGTGGATTCGAGTATCCGCTCAGTCAACTGGTAGTCGTGATTTCATCACCACCTGGCTTGCGAGGCGGCACTTGGCCCATCTCATAGGAGAGCAAGTTCCGGTCTCCCGCGTAGATTGTTACCGTCAGACGAATCGGCTGTTCCTCAGCCGTGTAAGCCGTACGGGCTAGTGTGGCAACCGGGATCCCGGGGCCGACCTTAAAAAAGCTTTTTTCGTCGGGGGTGGGCATCCGCATCCTTATGATGTCGCGAGTGCCGACCTGCTCATACCCGAGTTCGCGCAGTAGGGCAATTGTGCCTCGCGCTGTCGGCTGCCTGTTCGTCAGTTCAGTGTCTTTGGCTATATCCATGGGATAATAAGACCGCTGGAGAGAGTACGGGCGTCCGTCTATAAAACGCTCCGAACTCCGGACGACAACTTGGCTGTCCTCGTCAATCTCCAGATAGCCTGCGATCTCGGCCGACGGGTACTCGATCCTGGTGGCGAAGTTCCTCATGTCCGGCTCACGCCCGGCGGTCTTCACTCCAGATCTGTAGGTTCCGGCCTCATCGGCGGACAGCATGACGGTGAACGGGATGGAGCCGACGGGCACGAACATGCCCCGGCCCGGGTTCAGCTGGATGAGCCCTTCGTTGACCAGGGTGCTCACCGCGAGGCGGACCGTGTTACGTGAAGCCTGGAAGTGTGCCTCCAGTTCGGGCTCTGTGGGCAGTTGGACACCCGGTTCATAGGTGCCTGAGGTGATCTGATGCCGTAGCTCATCTGCAATCTCACTGTGCCTTGCCGTCCGCATCATCGTCCCTTCGCTGTGCTGACCTTACGGTAACACCTGTCTTACCTAAGGGTTAAGACTTAGGTGAGGTAGGTATCTCCCCTATGGGTCAGCATACTCCTCCGGCCGTCCTGGTGCGACATAGGCGGGCGAGCGCGCCGACTCCGGAGTCGGTGGGAGGATCAGCATGCCGAACACGCCAGTCCCAGGTCGTCGCAACACCCCGATATCTCGATGACCTCGACGGCCAGGAACCGGGGCCCCTGCGGCGGAAGGACGGCAGGGAGGACATCTCGCCTGCGCCGTACTGGCTGCCTATGCCCGCGCAGCGATGGAAGCCCCACCACTTGCGATAGCCCTGCCTGCAAGCAGGAGACGGCTGACATCAACCGGTGGGCTGTCATCCAGGAGGCGATACATGGCTGGGGACCCACGCTGCGACTCTGCTTGATCCTCCTATGCGCGAGCATTCCTGCGCTTGTCGCACTGTGGCTAACGCGGCATTGACTGGCCCCTGGCAACTCGATGCCAGAGCAGTACATGTGCCCGGCACCGACACAACACGCGCCCTCAGCGTAGACCCGGACGCTGGTCGGCCGTTAGGCCGTGCAGGTGTGCGGGTGGCCGGACACAGAACATCCGCTTCGGCGTGACTAAAGGCGGCCGCCTGGGCAGCCAAGTTGCCGAGCATATCGGCGGCTCGGCGAGCGTTCTCCCGACCTCCGATATCACTCAGCGTGACGGCGGAATCGGGATGCGGACGCGTCGGGCAGCCGCACCCTCCTACGCCCGGCGACCGAGACCGCACAGAACTGCTCCACCGCGACGTTCCAGAGTCCGGCCCCGCTAAATGATCCCGGGCCGGCGCCCGTCCCCGGCCCCGGATCGCCCGGAGTCTCCATGCACCCGGCCGACATCGGGGACTTCCGGGAACCCATCCTTGAACCCCGGCGACATCCGGGCGTCCCGGCCGGGTTCTCGCTCATCCCCTGCGCCGTGACCCGCGACCAGCTTCGCCGCCAAGGACGACCTGCACCCGTGCAGCAGGCGCGACGGAGGGGGATGCCAGCACCACGGCAATCCGGAAGTTCCTGTCGGCGGCAACAGAGGCGTTCGACAGCTCACTCTCGGCAGGCCAGGCCAGGCCGGTGGTCGCAGTTCTGGAGCTGGCTTTGCTGCATTCTCGTTGAGCTGGCCGGGACATTCCCGTGTCAGGGCAATTCAGCGGCTTTGGCATGTCAATGGAGAGGCCGGGATACTCTGCCTGCGGTGCCTTGAACCGCGTGACCGGAGGAGTCGATGCTGGGATGACGGCAGGGCGGCCAGTGCCCACGCAGGACGACGTGCTCGGGTACTTCAGCACGCTGTCGAACTGGGGACGGTGGGGCGGCGACGACGAGCTCGGGACTTTGAACCACATCACCGACGACGTCCGGCTGGCGGCGGCGCGGGCGGTGCGCCACGGCAGGAGCGTGTCCTGCGCGTGGGAGGTTGCCGTACCGGAAGACATGGAGCGGTCGACGACGACGTGCCCGTGCGCCGCCGACATGCCGGGTGCCGGGGACATGCCGGTGCCCGCCTTCCGCGCCGACCGGCGCTGGGGCTTTTCGTCGGAGCGGCTCGGCATCACGTTCCACGGCAACACCGTCACCCACGTCGACTCGCCGTGCCACATCTTCTGGGACGGCGCGATGTACAACGGGCGGTCGCACTCGCTGGTCGACGCCGCGACGGGATCGGCGTGGGCGGCCGTCACGGCGGCGGCGAACGGAATCATCACGCGCGGTGTCCTGCTGGATATTGCGAGGGTCCGCGATGTGCCGTGGCTGGAACCGGGGCAGGGTGTGTTCCCCGGCGATCTGGAGGAGGCCGAACGCCGCCAGGGTGTGCGGGTGCGATCCGGCGATGCGGTACTCCTGCGGACCGGCTATGGCCGCGTCCGGCACGAGGCCGGTCAGGCCAGCGGTTTCACGCAGGCCGGCTGGCACGCGTCCTGCCTGCCGTGGCTGCATGAACGCGACGTCGCGCTGATCGGCGCTGACACGCCCCAGGACGTTCAGCCGTCGGGGTACGAAGAGGTGCTGATGCCGGTTCACGCCGTGAGTCTCGTCGCGATGGGTCTGTGGCTGCTCGACAACTGCGACCTGGAGGTGTGCGCGATGACGGCTGCCGGGCTCGGCCAGTGGGACTTCCACCTCGCAGTCGCGCCGGTCCGCTTCGCCGGTACCTCCGGCAGCCCGGTCAACCCGATCGCCACATTCTGACCGCGGTTCACGAGGGGGTGCGATGCCCTGAACGGCCCGGCCCGCACCTGGAACGCGGTCGTGGCCGGTCAGGACACACCGTGCTGGCCGGGAACCGGGCGGCACGAGTGCCTCAGCACGCGCAGCCTGTCCAGCTTGCTGGTCGGCTCCATGATGCGGGCCAGCACCAACTGGCCGAACACCTCGTCGCCTCTCAGGGCCTGCTAGAACCCGAGCACCCGGCAGGCATGGATAAGGGCATCCACCAGATGCCCCATCCGCGACGACGTGATGGGCAACGGGCCACCCCGCCTGCCAGAGGCATGGCGGCCGCGAAGTCCAGACCCAGATCGAACTCAGCGCATGCACTTGGCCCCGCGCACCCTGGCACAGCGGTATGTGGAAGAGGGCCTGCGGATGGATGAGCACCCGCTCATCCGGTTCGCCGACGGTCCATCGGGCAGGCGAGCCAGGCTGGTGGGAACGGGCAAGCGCCGTAGTAGCTGATGGCGGCCTGGACGAGGCCGAGCGGGATCTCGAGGTAGCGTGCTGTCTCAGCGACGTCGCCATTGTTGTCGCGTACGGCCGCGATGATTTCCCAGGCTGCTGCTGGATGAGTGCTGTCTCCCGCTATCGCGCGCGAGCTCCGCGAACGGGGACACGACGTCCTAGCCGTAGCGGATCATCCTGGGTGGGTAGCACTCTCAGATCCCGAGGCGATGGCCCTTGCCCG
>Ga0335078_10011256_pt1 | contig 13270 bp, 13 predicted proteins | sample Lox_Sample_32_FD_206711 | JGI IMG/M metagenome (GOLD analysis project Ga0335078, IMG submission 206711) | Soil microbial communities from Loxahatchee National Wildlife Refuge, Florida, United States - Lox_Sample_3.2 | ecosystem: Environmental > Terrestrial > Soil > Wetlands | place: USA... | reverse complement strand
GGGCTCGTGGCGCGCGACGCGACCGGCGCGTTCGAGGCCCGCGGCAAACCCGAGCTCGAGTGCGTCGTCGGAAAGACGTTCTTGTCGCGGGAGACGTGCGCGGATCGCGCGCGCGACGATCTCGTCGCGGCGTGGATCCGCGCCGCGCGCTGATCGCTCCGTTCGCTCGGCGTCAGCTCACCGATCGAACGACGCGACCTTCGTCGTCGAGCTCGAAGAGCTCTTCGTCCGGCTTCGGCGCGACGCGGTACGTCTCGACGTTGGGCTCGACGCGCACAAGCACCCTGCCCGCGTCGCGTTCGACGACCTTGAGCCCGGGCACTTCGTCCGCCGCGACGCGCTCGACGAAGCGCGCGCGCGCCCGCTCGCGTTTCGTCGCGACGATCGTCGCGCCGATCCCGAACGCGACGGCGAGCGCGGCGAGCGCGACGAGCAAGACGTAGCTCTCTGCGGTCACGTGCGTCGCGAAGCGCGCGACGGCGATCGCCGCGACGCCGAACACCGCGCACGTCACGCCGACGACGCGCTCGCCGCGATCTTCGCCCGCGAGGCCCTTCGCCGCGAGCTCGCGCGCGCGCGCGATGGGGAGACCGAAGAGAAGGAGCACGAGCGCGAGCGCGGGCACCCAAATGATCGCGCCGAACGTCGCGCCGAGCACGACGCCGCCGAGGAACGCCGCGAGCGTCGGTTCCATCCGATCCGCGCAGAGCATCAGTCCGCACGCGACGCCGGCGTTCAGCGCGGCGAGCGGCACCGAGAGGATCCAACCGAGATTGAGCCATCCGACGCGCTCACGTCGGCGAAGGAGCGCTCCCCACGCTGCGCCCACCACGAACGTCGGCACGCCGACGACGATCGGCCAACACACGCGCTCTTCTTCCCAAAGCGTCATGAACGACGCGCTCGTCATCGCGGAGATCGCGAGGCCGAGCGCGATCACGTTGATCCGCGCGAGCGAGCGCGGCGTGCGAAAGACGACCGGAATCACCCCTCGTAGAACGCGCCGCGCCCGGAAACGTATTCCCGCGTCAGTGCGAAGTGAGGATCGCGCTGCCGACGATCGCGACGGGCACGAAAATCGCCGCGAGGATCCCGGTGACGACCAAGCCGACCGACGACTTCGCGTCGCCGTCGTGCACGGAGACTTTGTCGCGGCGGGTGTCGAAGGTGTGCTTGTCGGCGCAGTCGTGCGCTTCGTTCGCGATGACGAATCCGTCGTCGTCGCACGTGACGACGCTCTCGAGGATCGTCGGATCGCCGTGCGCGACCTCGACCTTCACGCGCTGACCTTCGTAGTCGTGCGCGTTCTTGATCGGCTTCCAATCGGAGCACGCGCCGAGCGCGATCGCGCACGCGCACGCGAGGATCGCTTGTCGCATGCGCCGACCCTCTCACGCCCGCGCGCGAACGGACAAATTCCTCGGTGTGAGCGGCTACCGCGCCTTCTTGAACAAATTCGTGTCGACGCGGACGCCGCGCATCGCGAACTCGTTGACGACGCGGGGCACGACACCGGTCGCGACGTGGCTCTCGCCGCCCTGTCCGTCGGACGCGAGGAAGATGTCGCGCGACACGATCCCTTTCGGGTCGGCGCCCGCGAGCTCGCTCACGCGCGCGACGCGATGGCGTCCGTCGGGCAGCATGTGGATCTCGACGGCGATGTCGAACGCTTCGCCGAGGAGATCGCGCGCGGCGTCGCTCGCGAGCCCGGGGCGCGCCATCAAGAGCTGACCGCACAAACGCGAGAGCCCTTGTCGGAGCGACGGCGCGCTCACCGCGGCGAGCACGCCTTCGGATCCTTCGCCGATCGTCTCGAGCACGGCGAGCGCGAGCGGACCGCTCATGTTGCCGACGACCATGCGCTCGGGGCGCATGCGCGCGGCGGCGCGCACCTGCGCGTCGGAGCTCATGCCCGCGGACGCCGCGAGCCGAAGCACTTGTCCCGTCGCGACGCCGAACTCCTCTTCGTCTTGCAGCACGGCGACGCGATCGCCCGGCGTTCCCGCCGCGACGAGCGCGCCGAGGAACATCGACGACGCGCTCGGTGTCGACCCGCACACCAAAATGTTCGCGCGCGCTTGCAGGCAGCTCTCGAGGAACGTCGCCATCGCGCGCGACACCGCGCTGAGGCGCACGAAGTCCTCGAGCGACATCTCGATCTTGCGCCGCTTGCGCACGACGATCGCGTTGGCTGCGGACGCGGGCGGACGAAACGCGAGCATGTGCGCGCCGCGCGCGAGGCGCCGATCGATGAACACTTCGTCGGGACGCGCGGGTTGACCCGACGTCGCCGCGAGCCGCTCGATCGCACGACCGAGCGCAGCGTCGCTCGTGTACGCGGTGTCCGCGAGGACCACCGCGCCCGCGCGCACCGCGACGACTTGATCGTGCCGCATGCAGAACACCTCGGCGACCTCTTCGTCGTCGAGGAGCGGACCGATCGCGCCGAACCCGGTGAGCTCGCGGATCGCGTCCGCCTTCACCGCTTCGATGTCGATGTCGTTCGGCACGTCGCCGTCGTCCTTCATCGCCTTCGCGTGATCGGCGGCGAGCTTCTCGATGCGCGACACGACGTCCGGCGGGAGCTGCGCGCTCCGCACGACGTTCGCGTCGCCGAGCGCTTCGACGACGTTGTCGACGAGCGTGTTCAGCGCGAGCCTTCGACCCGCTTGTTGCGGCGTCTCGCGCGGCGGAAGACGCGACGGCGCGGAGCTCGGCTGCGACGGACGCGCCGCAGGCGGCATCGACGGCGGACGCTGTTGGAGCTGAACGGGCGCCGCGGGCGCGCCTCCGCCCATCGCGAGCGTCCCGCGAAGACCTGCGCTCCCGAGCGTCGGCACGCGCGGCGGCGCGGGAACGCGTTGATTCGGAGCTTGTCCCGGCGCTTGCACGTTTCCGTCGGACGACTCGTCGGGATCGCGCTCGAGCGGATAGTGACTCACGTTCTGCGAATCGCCCGCGCCCGGACGCGGCGGTTGTTGCTGCGGCGGTTGCTGCTGCGGGAGCGGCGGCATCGCGTTCGGAAAACGCGGACCGACCGGCGCCATCGCGCCCGGCGTCGGCAACCCTCCGAGCTGATTGTTCGGAAGCGGCGGCATCCCCGCGGGCATCCCCATCGGAGGAGGCGCGGGCGACGTCATCAACGGTTGCTGTTGCGGCGGTTGAATCACCGGCGGACCGAGCGGCGTTCCCGCAGGTCCGGGACCCATGGGCATCGGCGGCATCGGTTGCGGCGGTTGAAAGCCTTGCTGCGGCGGGCCCATCGGCGCGGGCGGCATCGGCTGCTGCATCATCGGCGGAGGACCGCCCATCGGTTGCGGCGGCATCGGCGGAGGACCCATTCCCATCGGGGGCGGCGCGGGCACCGGCTGCGAGCCGCCCGCGTCGGGCTGCGGCGGCGCTTCTTCACCGCCGGCGCGCTCGCCGTCGATGCGCAGGATGAAATCGCCGATGTAGATCTTGTCGCCCTCGCGCACGATGGTCGCTTGCGCGATCTTCCGGCCGTTGACGTACGTGCCGTTCGTGCTCTTGAGATCGGTCACGATGAACCGACCGTCGCGGTAGAGCAGGCGCGCGTGGTGCTTCGAGACGTTCCCTTTCGGGAGCATCAAGTCGTTGCCCTGCACGCGGCCGACGTTGATTTCGTTTTTGTCGAACGTCTCCCGCCGCTCGGCGCCGCCTTTTTCACTGATGACGATCGTGAACATCGTTGTTCACGCGCGATTGTGCTGGCCTCAAGGCACGAGTGTCAATGAAGCTGCGAACTTTCGCGAAATTCAGCGGTCAGCGGTCGCGTTTCTCTTTGACTTCTTCCGCGATCATTCCGAGGAGCTCGCCCGCGATCGCCATCACGGCCGTCTCGTCGTAGCCGTTCGCGCGGAGCTCTCGGTAGATGCTCTTCGCGAGGATCGCGTGGGTGCGCGGATCGCGGCTGCTGCTCGGGCTCAAGCTGGTCGGGATCGACATCGCCATGACGGCGGCGTCATCCAACATGCGTGCCACGTCGGGATGGTCCAAAAACGCCGGGTTTCAGCGCGTGGATGCGTACGTTCGTTTCCATCCGCGCCATGAAACGCGAAGACGCGTTCGCGGCTTCGGCCGTCGAAGCGCTTGTCATTTGTAGTAGGGTCGCGCTCGAGCGATGGCCGAAAAAAAGAATTGGCTCGAGCCGGAGACGAAGCGACGGCGCGTGCTCATCGCGTTCGGCATCTACGCGATCGTCGTGATCGTGATGGCGATGGTCGCGGGGCCCGAGCGGCTCACGAAGCACACGCCCTACAACCACTACGCGCAGCTCGCCGACGCGTGGGCGCACGGTCATCAAGACCTCTACAAAGGTCCCGCGCCGTACTCGCAGATGAACGACTTCGGCCGCTTCCCGCCGAACGCGCCGAACGCGAAGTGGTACATCACGTTCCCGCCGTTCACGGCGATGCTGATGTTTCCCTTCGTCGCGCTCGCGGGGAGCGCGGAGGATTTCCAAGACGGCCAGTTCATGATCTGGCTGAGCGGCATCGCGCCGGCGTTTCTCTTCTTGGTGCTCGAGAAATTCCGGCGAAAGGAAATCTCGACGCGGAGCGAGCGCGAGAACATTTTCTTCGCGCTCCTCTACGCGTTCGGCACCGTCTACTTCTTCACCGCGGTCGAAGGCACGACGTGGTTCGCGCACCACATCGTCGCGGCGGCGCTCGTCGCGATCTACATGCTCTTCGCGATCGACGCGGAGAAGCCGTGGCTTTGCGGGCTGCTCATGGGCTTCGTGTTTCTCACGCGGCCGCACGTGATCTTGGTCTCGCTCTTCTTCGGGCTCGAGGCGGTACGTGTATCTTGCAAAGAAGGGCTCGTGACCGAGGGATCGCTGCTCGATCGCATCGAGGCGACGTGGGTGCGCGTCGACAAGATCGCGCTCGGCCGACGCATCGTGCAGTTCTCGATTCCGGTCGTCTTTTGCCTCGCGTTCGCGACGTGGATGAACTTCGAGAAGTACGGACGCATGTCGCCGACGGCGTTCGGCCACGAGTACCTCACCGTCGCGTGGCAAGCGCGGATGATGAAGTGGGGCGTCTTCGGGTACCACTACCTGCCGAAGAACCTCGCCGTCGTCTTCACGATCCTCCCCTTCATTCGTCCGCCGGGCGCGCCCGCCGCCGCCGCGCCGTTTCAAGTGAACGAGCACGGCCTCGCGATTTGGTTCGTCACGCCGATTTATTTTTATCTGCTCTGGCCGAAGAAGCGGAGCTTCTGGCACGACGCCGCGCTCCTCTCGGCGCTCGGTCCCGCGGTGTTCGATCTCCTGTACCAAAACAGCGGGTGGCGGCAGTTTTCGTATCGCTTCTCGAACGACTACTCGGTGCTCCTCTTCGTCGCGCTCGCGCTCGGCGCTCGGCCGATCACGCGATGGTTCAAGGCGCTTGCGGCGTGGGGCGTCGCGTGGAATCTGTTCGGCGCCGTGACGTTCGACCACTCGAACTTCGATCGATTTTATTTCCGCGACGGCTCGCAGCGCATCCTTCACCAAGAGGATTGAGCAGGTGATCGTCAAACACTTCAGCGCGCTCAGCATGTGTCCGGTCGCGGGCTTCGCGCTCGGCGACGCGAAGGAGCTCGTGTGCCATTGCCTCGTCGTCGAGACCAAGCGCGGGCTCGTCGTCGTCGACACGGGGCTCTTCGCGGAGACGGATTTTTCTTCGAAGATGCGCGCGCACGGATATTTCCTCACGCTGATGCGCGTCGCGCGCGATCGCGAGCTCACCGCGGCGCGCGCGATCGAGCGCCTCGGGTATCGCGCGGCGGACGTGACGCACGTCGTGTGCACGCACCTCGATTTGGATCACGCGGGCGGCATCGCGGATTTTCCCGACGCGGAGATCCACGTGCTCGAAGACGAGCGCGCGGCCGCCGAGAAGCGCGCCACGCGCAACGAGCGCCGCCGCTACATCGCGAGCCACTTCACGCACGCGAAGTGGAAGACGCGCGCGCCGAGCGGCGAGACGTGGAACGGATTCTCCGCGGTGCGCGCGCTCCACGAAGACGAGCCCGACGTGCTGCTCGTTCCGCTCGCCGGTCACACGCGCGGACACGCGGGCGTCGCCGTGCGCGCGCAAAGCGGCTGGCTCCTCCACTGCGGCGACGCGTATTTTCATCGCGACGAGATGACCGACGCGGCGAAGGCGCCCTGGGGCCTCGAGCTCTTTCAGAAGACGATGGCGATCGACGACGCGCTCCGCCGCGAGAACCAACGCCGACTGCGCGAGCTCAAGAAGAGCGCGCCGAAGGACGGCGCGAACGCCGTCACGATCTTCTGCGCGCACTCGAAGGCGGAGCTCGAAGAAGGGAGCGCATCATGAAGATTCGAATCGTGTGCAGCCTCGCGCTGATCGTCGCGTGTCACGACGAAGCGAGCTCGCCTTCGCCGCCGAAGGGCGTCGCGGTCGCGACGGTCGACGTGAGCTCCGCGGCGTTCGCGTCGGGCGGACCGATCGCCGTCGGCAACACGTGCGACGGCTCGAACCAGAGCCCCCAAGTCGGTTGGAGCGCGATGCCGGACAAGGTTCAATCGATCGCGATCGTGTTCGACGATCCCGACGCGCCGAGCGGAAAGTTCACGCACTGGATGGTGTGGAACGTGACCAAGGACACCCGTCAAATCGGCGCGGGCGGAAACGGCGGGCTCGGCGGCGGCGTCGCGGGCACGAACGACTTCGGCGACGTCGGTTACGGTGGACCGTGCCCGCCCAAAGGCGCGCTCCACCACTACCACCTCAGAGTCTACGGCCTCGACACCAAGCTCACGCTGCGCGTGCAAGCCAAGCGCGGCGAGCTCGACTCCGCCCTCGCCGGCCACGTCCTCGCGCAAGGCGAGACGGTGGGGACGTTTCAGCACTGACGATGTCGGCTTTCGACGGACGTCGTCGACTCATGCCTCAATCCTTCCCAGCATCCCTCGGCGCGCCCGCGAACGGCGGGGTCGCGCCGCGCGTGATGGTGATCTTGTTGATCACGACCGGTGAAGTCGGTTTGTCGCGCGGGCCGGTGGGGACGCCGGCGATCATGTGAATCACGGCTTCGGGCTGGCACTCGCCGAAGATCGTGTAGCTGTGATCGAGGTGCGGCGCGGCGGCGTCCGTGATGAAGAACTGCGCGCCGTTCGTGTTCGGTCCGCGGTTCGCCATGCAGAGCTCACCGGCGTGATCGTGATGCGCGCCCGGCCAGAGCTCGTCGGGAATCACGTAACCCGGCTCGCCGCTTCCGTCGCCCTTCGCGTCGCCTCCCTGAATCATGAAGCCCTTGATGATGCGGTGAAACGACGTGCCGTCGTACGCGGGCTTGTTCGTTTGCCACGTGCCGTTCGGGTCCTTCCACGGGCGCGTGCCGCGCGCGAGGCCGACGAAGTTCGCGACCGTGATCGGCGCTTTGTCCGAGAGGAGCTTGCACGTCATCTTGCCGTGCGAGGTGTCGATCGTGGCGGTGAGATCGCCGGTCGGCGCGAGGCCCTTCGTGGCGTCGGCGAGCGAGAACTTTCCACGCACGGGATCGTCCGGCGAGATCGGCACGCTCGCGACGGTCATCGTGCTCCCCGCGGCCGTCGGCGTCGCGCCGCTCCCCATGGGCGTTGTTGCTGTTTGTGGGTCGGGCCGCGGCTCCGGCGGAGACTCGGAGCGACACGCGTTCGAGAGCAAAAAAACGATCGGCGCGAGAGCGAGCGTCTTCATCGGCGCGATCCGTAGCAGCAACGCGCTTACTTCGGCAACGTCACGCGCTGCCCGGGCTTGACGCCGTGGCGGCGCGTCCACCCCGCGTTCACCTCGAGCACGTACCGCGACGGACAGTTCACCTGCCGCGGATCGTCGTCGAGCACCGGCGCGCTCTCGACCACGCCGACGATGGTCCCGTCGTCGTCGATGAAGATCATGTCGAGCGGGATGCACGTGTTGTGCATCCAAAACGTCTGGATTTTCCGGTCTTCGATGAAGAAGAACATGCCCTCGTCCTCGGGCATCTCTTTGCGGAACATGAGGCCGCGCTCGCCTTGCTCGAACGTGCGCGCGAGCTCCGCGGTGACCGACGCGTTCGCCTCGGGGATGGCGACGCGCGCGCGATCGAGGTGGAAGCGGCCTTGCGCGTCCGGCGGGCAGCGATCGCCGGCGATGGGAGGAACTGCCGGTGCGCTCTGCGCGAGCGGAACGACGCAGGCGGGCGTCGTGGGCGTCGTAGGCGCGAGCGTCGTCGTCGCGCTCGCGGTCTTCGGCGGGTCCGAGCGCGGCTCGTCCGGCGCGCGGTTGCACGCGCTCGCGAGGCACAAAATGAAAAGTGGCATCGCGCAGTGGCCCGGGGGGGAGAGCCTTCCTGCACGATGCCTACACACATTGAATAGCGAGGAGTATGCCAACGAAAATTGCCGCGATTTCGGGTCGCGCGCTTTCATTTTTGCAAGCTCCGAGCAGTTCTGTTTTTCATATTTGCGATCAAGCACGGAGACTGCGCACGCCGGCTTGGTGAACTTTGCCCGGAAGCGGACGGCCGACGATGCCCTCGGCGGCGCGACCCGCTTCGACGAGCCGCTCGAGATCGACGCCGGTCGCGATGCCCATCCCCTGGAGCATGTACACCAAATCTTCGGTGGCGACGTTGCCCGCGGCGCCCGGCGCGTACGGACAGCCGCCGAGCCCGCCGACCGACGCGTCGAAATCCCGGATGCCCATCTCGAGCCCCGCGAGGATGTTGGCGAGCGCGGTGCCGCGCGTGTCGTGCATGTGGAGCGCGATCGCGTCGGCGGGGATTTCGTCGAGCATGAGCTTCACGATTTTTTGCGTCTGGAGCGGCGTCCCGACGCCGATCGTGTCGCCGAGCGAGATCTGGTAGCAGCCCATCGCGAGCAGCTTCTTCGCGATGGCGAGCGCCCTCTTCGGATCGACGTCGCCTTCGTACGGACACCCCCACACCGTCGAGACGTACCCGCGGACGCGCATGCCCGCCGCGCGCGCCGGCGCGATGACCTCTTCGAAGCCGGAGAGCGTCGCCTCGATCGATTTGTTCACGTTCTTTTGGTTATGCGTCTCGCTCGCGCTGAGAAAGACGGCGATCTCGGTCATTCCGGCGGCTCTCGCGCGGTCGAGGCCGCGCGCGTTCGGCACGAGCGCGGAGAACGCGACGTCGCTCGCGCCTTGGATGCGGTGGACCGCGCGCGCGACGTCGTCGGCGTCGGCGAGCTGCGGGATCCATTTCGGCGAGACGAAGCTCGTCGCTTCGATGCGCTTGAGGCCCGCCGCGACGAGCGCTTCGAGCAACCGGAGCTTGTCGCGGAGGGGGACCGTCGCCTTCTCGTTTTGGAGGCCGTCGCGCGGAGAAACCTCGTAGACGCTCACTTTGTCCGGCACGTGCATCATCTGCGGTACCTCATGTTATCGTGAGTCGACATGCGGCACGCGGCAAACAACGCGCCCAACGGGAACGGCGACGGCGAAGAGATCGCCCCGTCGAGCCTGCGCGGACGACTGTGCGAAGTGTTCTTCTCCGCCGTGCTGAGCGAGATGATCGATCCGCTCATGCACAGGCTCGGAGACAAAGCCGAGCTCGACGATCCCGTGTTCGGCGCGGCCGCGAAGGTCGAGCCGCTTCACGCGCGGCTCAACGACTGGAAGCGATTTCTGCTCGAGCGTGACGCCACCTACGATCGAACGATAACCATCGTCGGCGCCGATCGCGACGTGACGGAAGGGACGATCGACCTCCGCACCGGCGAGAACCACGCGACGCTTCCGATCGCGCTCTTGATGGAGCGGCGGCGCGAGCGCGAGGTCGCGCTGCGCGTGTACTGCGCGACGAGCCCGCTCGGCGCGAAGCCGAAGGGACCGACGCACGGCGCGCCGCCCGAGTCGACGGGGACCATCCCGATCGTCGCGGCGGATTTTCTCGCGGCGCTCGGCAAGCGCGACGCGGAGGCGGTCGCGGCGTGCTTCGAGCAAGAGAGCAGCGTGCGCGACGCGCTCGGCGCGGAGCACGCGCGCGACGCCGCGGCGCGATTGCTCGCATCGTCGGGTCCGCTCGTCGTGTACGGCGTCGCCGACAACGGCCAAGTGTGCGCGCTCGAAGTGTCGCTCGGAAACGAATCGAAGAGGTTGGGGCTCCTCGTGCTCGCGCGCGGAGACAGCGGGCTCATTCGCTCGCTGCGCATCTATTCGGAGACATGATCATGCAAAAGAAAACGTTGCTCTCTCTGGTCGTCGCGGGCGCGTCGATCGTGGTCGTCGCGTGCTCCAGCATCAGCGCGACCCAAGCGTGCGCGGATCTCTCGACCGCGGTGTGCAACAAGCTGAACTCGTGCGCGCCGACGCTCGTCGTCGAAGCGTACGGCGACGTCGGGACGTGCGCGACGCGCTCGGCGCTCTCGTGCAACTCCGCGCTCGCGCTGAAGGACACGTCCGACACGCCGGACCTCGCGGAGAACTGCTCGAAGCAATACGCGACGATGTCGTGCAACGACGCGTTCGACAACGATTTGCCCGCCGCGTGCAAACCGACGCAAGCGGGGACGGTCGCGAACGGCGGCGTGTGCGGAAGCGCGGGGCAATGCTCGTCGAACGTGTGTCAGATCGATCCGACGACCGGATGCGGGACGTGCATCGCGCCGGTCGCGGCGGGCGGCGCGTGCAAGGGGTCGACGGATTGCAACGCAGGTCTCGTGTGCTCGAGCGCGGTGTGCGTCGCGCCGGCCGCGCAAGGACAAGCGTGCACGACGGCCGCGCCGATCACCCCGTGTCAGGCCGGGCTCGTGTGCGACGGGAGCATGTGCCAGGTGCCGCTCGCGGCGGGCTCCGCGTGCACGCCGAGCAAATCGTTGTGCGACGGATCGCAAGGTTATTGGTGCACGCCGGTCGGCACGCGCTGCCAACCGATCCTCTTCGCGACGACGGGACAACCGTGCGGCTACGACTCGAAGACGGGAGATCTCACGGTGTGCACGGCGAGCGCGAGCTGCGCGAACGTCGACTCGAAGACGCTCATGGGAACGTGCGCGGCGCCCGCCGCGGACGGCGCCGCGTGCAGCTCGACGAGCGACTGCACGCCGCCCGCGATCTGCCTCGGCGCGACGACGAGCGACGCGGGCGCGGACGCGGGAACCCCGGGGGTCTGCACGGTCCGCGACCCGTCGACGTGTCACTGACGCGGTGACGACGAGCGCGGCATGCGCGTCTCGCGCGCGCCCGCGATCCATCCCGTCTTCGTTCCGCACATCGCGCGGATCATCTCGCGTCGCACGAACGGAAGACGCTGCACGATCGGCGCGAAGACGTCACGAAGAAGACCGAACGCGAGCGCGTCGCTCTGGAAGAACGGCGTGAGCGCGCGCGTCGCGAGTTGGTAGAACGCGAGGTGCGCGCGGCGCGCTTCGCTGTACGCGCCGAGCGCGCCGTCGAGATCGCCCGGGTGCGCGGAGATCGCGTCCGCGAGCTCGGCGGCGTCGCAGAGCGCGAGGTTGCATCCCTGACCGAGCTGCGGGCTCGTCGCGTGCGCGGTGTCGCCGAGGAGCACGACGTGCACCGCGCCGTTGCGACCGTGCCAGCGCGGCATGCTCACGTCGAAGTACGTCGCGAACGTGAGATCGTCGAAGCTCGTGATTTGATCGACGAGATCGATCACCTCGTCGCGCGGCGCGACGCGAAGGAGCTCGCGCTTCCACGCGTCGATCCCTCGCGCGACGATCTCGTCTTTGCGCGCGAGCTCGACGCTGAAGAAGAGGCTCGCGAGCTCGGCGTCGCCGGCGGGTCCGCGTCCCGTCGGAAGCACGCCGATCATGTGGTGCGTTCCTTCGAGGAACTGCGCGAGCGCGTGGCGTTCGCGGCGCGACTCGCCGATGAACCACATCGCGCCCCACGGGTACGGCGCGACGTGCGCGCGTGTGGAGACGAGCCGCTCGCGCAAATGCGAGCGCGCGCCGTCCGCGAGCACGACGAGATCGTACGGGCCGTGCGCGTCACCCTCCGCGGAGACGAGCGTGCGTTCGCGAATGCGCGCGACGTCGACGCCGAGGTGCAGGCGCGCGTCGCTCGCGCGCACCGCGTCGTAGAGCGTCTCGAAGAGCACGCCGCGGTGAAGACCGACGCCGAAGAGCGCTTCGTCGAGATCGCCGTACGCGAGATCGAGCACGCGCGTTCCCTTCGTGGTCGTCGCGACGAGCGCGTCGACGCGCGCGCCGTGCTCGACGACCGGCGCCGCGCACCCGAGCCGCTCGAGCACGAGGAGCCCGGAGGGTTGCATCATGATGCCCGCGCCGATGGGTCCGGGATTTTTGGTGCGCTCGAAGAGATCGACGGCGTGTCCGGCGCGCGACAAGAAGAGCGCCGCCGCTGCGCCCGCCGTGCCGAGGCCGACGACTCCGATCTTCACGCGCTCACACGCCGACGAGTCGCATTTGCTTCTTGTGCGGCGTCGTCGACTTGAACGGGATCGCGTAGTCGCCCGAGAAGCACGCGTGGCAAAATCCGCTTCGCGCGTTCGGACCGGCGACCGCTTCGATCATCCCTTCGAGCGAGAGGTAACCGAGCGTGTCGGCGGTGACGTAGCGCGCGATCTCGTCGACGGAGTGGCTCGACGCGATGAGCTCGCGCCGCGTCGGCGTGTCGATGCCGTAGTAACAGGGCCACTGCGTCGGCGGAGACGAGATGCGCAAGTGGACCTCGCGCGCGCCCGCGTCGCGCACCATCTTCACGATTTTTCGCGACGTCGTCCCGCGCACGATCGAGTCGTCGATGACGACGACGCGCTTGCCTTTGAGCGCGGGCTCGACCGGATTCAATTTCAAGCGCACGCCGAAGTGACGAATCGACTGTTGCGGCTCGATGAACGTGCGGCCGACGTAGTGCGAGCGAATCAAACCCATCTCGAACGGGATCTTCTTCGCGTTCGCGTAGCCGATCGCGGCGGGCACGCCGGAGTCCGGAACGGGGATGACGACGTCGGCGTCGACGGGATGCTCGCGCGCGAGCGCCTCGCCGAGCGATTTGCGAACCTCGTAGACGCTGCGGCTCTTTCCGCCGATGGAGAAATGCGAGTCGGGTCTTGCAAAATACACGTATTCGAACACGCAAAAATGCGGCGCCGCTTGGATCGGAAGGCGCGTCGAGCGGAGGCCCGCGCCGTCGATCACGATCATCTCGCCGGGCTCGACGTCGCGCACGTATTCGGCGCCGATGAGGTCGAAGCTCGTCGGCTCGCTCGCGACCACGTGCGCGTCTTTGCTTCCCGGCAAAATCCCGAGGCACAAAGGACG
>Ga0335078_10011254_pt1 | contig 13271 bp, 12 predicted proteins | sample Lox_Sample_32_FD_206711 | JGI IMG/M metagenome (GOLD analysis project Ga0335078, IMG submission 206711) | Soil microbial communities from Loxahatchee National Wildlife Refuge, Florida, United States - Lox_Sample_3.2 | ecosystem: Environmental > Terrestrial > Soil > Wetlands | place: USA... | reverse complement strand
GCGCCCTCGACGCCCGCGTTCGCGCAGAGCATCTTGATCGGGTGCTCGATGGCGCGGCGGACGATCTGGGAGCCGATCTTCTCGTCGCCCTCGAGGGTGAGGGCGTCGATCACCTTGGCGGTGCGCAGCAGGGCCACGCCGCCGCCGGCCACGATGCCTTCCTCGACGGCCGCGCGGGTTGCGTGGAGCGCATCCTCGACGCGGGCCTTCTTCTCCTTCATCTCGACCTCGGTCGAGGCGCCGACGTTGATGACGGCGACGCCGCCCGCGAGCTTCGCGAGGCGCTCCTGAAGCTTCTCGCGGTCGTAGTCGGAGGTGGTCTCCTCGATCTGGCGGCGGATCTGCTTCACGCGGCCCTGGATGTCGGAGCCCTTGCCGCCTCCCTCGATGATCGTCGTGTTCTCCTTGTCGACGGTGATGCGCTTGGCGCGCCCGAGGTCGCTGACCTGGACGTTCTCGAGCTTGATGCCGAGATCCTCCGTGAAGCAGCGGCCGCCCGTGAGGATCGCGATGTCCTCGAGCATGGCCTTGCGGCGGTCGCCGAAGCCGGGGGCCTTGACGGCCACGACGTTGAGCGTCCCGCGGATCTTGTTGACAACCAGGGCGGCGAGCGCCTCCCCCTCGACCTCCTCGGCGATGACCAGGAGCGGCTTGCCGCTCTTGGCGACCGTCTGGAGCAGCGGGAGCAGGTCGTTGAGCGCGCTGATCTTCTTCTCGTAGACCAGGACGTAGGCGTCCTCGAGGACGGCCTCCATGGCCTCCGCGTTCGTGACGAAGTAGGGCGAGAGGTAGCCCTTGTCGAACTGCATGCCCTCGACGACCTCGAGCGTGGTCTCGATCGTCTTGGCCTCCTCGACCGTGATCGTGCCGTCCTTGCCGACCTTGTCCATGGCGTCGGCGATGATGTTGCCGATCGTCTCGTCCCAGTTGGCGGACACCGTGGCGACCTGGCGGATCTCCTCGCGGTCGGAGACCTTCTTGGAGACCTTGGCGAGCTCGGCGACGCAGGCCTCGACGGCCTTGTCGATGCCGCGCTTCAGGAAGATCGGGTTGGATCCCGCGGTCACGTTCTTGAGCCCCTCGCGGAAGATGCCCTCGGCGAGCAGCGTCGCGGTCGTCGTGCCGTCGCCGGCGGCGTCGGAGGTCTTGGAGGCGACCTCCTTCACCATCTGGGCGCCCATGTTCTCATAGGGATCGGGCAGCTCGATCTCCTTGGCCACGGTCACGCCGTCCTTGGTGACGGTGGGCGACCCGAATTTCTTGTCGATGATGACGTTTCGCCCCTTCGGCCCAAGGGTGACCTTGACCGCGCGCGAGAGGAGCTCGACTCCGCGGAGGATCTTCTGGCGGGCGGATTCGTCGAATATGAGTTGTTTGGCAGGCATAGTGATGGAGGTTTTCTAGTTGTTTCTTGAGCTTTATTGCCACCCGCCTCAGGCGATGATGCCGAGGATGTCGTCCTCGCGGACGAGGGTGTATTTCTGTTCGTCGAGCTTGACCTCGGTGCCGCCGTACTTGCTGACGAGCACGCGGTCGCCGACCTTCACCTCGAAGGGCTGCACCTTGCCGTCCTCGTCCTTCTTGCCGGTGCCGAGCGCAATGACCTCGGCCTCCTGGGGCTTCTCCTTGGCGCTGTCCGGGATGATGATGCCTCCGCGGACCTGCTCTTTGTCCTCGAGATGCTTCACGAGGACGCGATCACCGATTGGTTTGATTTTTACTTTAGCCATATGGGTTTTGGTTTGGGTTGAAGAATGGGTCCGGGCGGTCTCCCCGCGCCCGGCGTCGGGCTACTTCTTGCCCTTCTCGTCGTCGACGACCTCGAAGTCGGCGTCGACGACGTCGGCCTTCTTCTCGGGCTTGGGCGGGGTTCCGGCGCCCGCGTCGCCCTGCTTGGGACCGGCGTCGCCCTGGGCCTGGGCCGCCTGCGCGGCCGCCTGGGCGTCGGCGTAGAACTCGGCACCCGCCTTGCTGAGGCCCTCGAGCGCGGACTTCATCCGGTCCGCGTCGTTGCTCTCGAGGGCCTTCTTCGCGTCGGCGAGCACGGCCTCGGCCTTCGACTTCTTGCCGGCGGGAAGCTTGTCGCCCGCCTCCTTGAGCGTCTTCTCGAGCTGGTAGACCGCGGTGTCGAGCTGGTTGCGGACCTCCACGGCTTCGCGGCGCTTCTTGTCCTCGGCGGCGTTCGCCTCGGCCTCACGCGTCATCTTGTCGACCTCCTCCTTGGAGAGCCCGGACGATCCCTGGATCGTGATCTTCTGGTCCTTGCCCGTGCCGAGGTCCTTCGCCGAGACGTGCAGGATGCCGTTCGCGTCGATGTCGAACGTGACCTCGATCTGCGGGGTCCCGCGGGGCGCCGGCGGTATGCCGTCGAGCCGGAACGTGCCGAGCGTCTTGTTGTCGCGGGCCATCGGGCGCTCGCCCTGGAGGACGACGATCTCGACCGAGGGCTGGTTGTCGCTGTAGGTCGAGAACACCTGGGTCTTCTTGGAGGGGATCGTCGTGTTGCGCGGGATCATCGCCGTCGCCACGTCGCCCGCCGTCATGATGCCGAGGGTCAGCGGCGTCACGTCGAGCAGGAGGACGTCGCGCACGTCGCCCTTGAGGACGCCGCCCTGGATCGCCGCGCCGACCGCGACGACCTCGTCGGGATTGACGCCCTGGTGCGGCTGCTTGCCGCCGAGGTCCTTGGCGATGTCGACCACCTTCGGCATGCGGGTCATCCCGCCCACGAGCACCAGTTCGTCGATCTGCGCCGACGTGAGGTCGGCGTCCTTGATGCAGTTCTTGAACGGCTGGATGCAGCGCTCGAACAGGGCGTCGCAGATCTGCTCCATCTTGGCCCGGTTCAGCTGCACGTTCAGGTGCTTGGGGCCGGACGCGTCCGCCGTGATGAACGGCAGGTTGATGTCGACCGTCTGGGCCGAGGAGAGCGCGATCTTGGCCTTCTCGGCCTCCTCCTTGAGGCGCTGCAGGGCCATCGGGTCCTTCTTCAAGTCGATGCCGTTCTCCTTTTTGAAATTGTCGACGAGCCACGTGATGATGGCGTCGTCCCAGTTGTCGCCTCCGAGGTGCGTGTCGCCGTTGGTCGCCTTGACCTCGAAGACGCCGTCGCCGATCTCGAGCACGGAGACGTCGAAGGTCCCGCCGCCCAGGTCGAACACGGCGATCTTCTCGTCCTTCTTCTTGTCCAGGCCGTAGGCCAGGGACGCCGCCGTCGGCTCGTTGATGATGCGCAGGACCTCGAGGCCGGCGATCTTGCCGGCGTCCTTGGTGGCCTGGCGCTGCGAGTCATTGAAGTACGCGGGCACCGTGATGACGGCCTGCGTGATCTTCTCGCCGAGGTAGGCCTCGGCGTCGGCCTTCATCTTTCCGAGGACGAACGCGGAGATCTGCTGCGGGGCGAACTGCTCGGCCTTGTCGCCCACCTGGACCTCGATGTACACGTCGCCGTTCTTCCCCTCGACGACCTTGAAGGGCATGTGCTTCGCCTCCTCCTTGATCTCGGTGAACTTGCGGCCGATGAGGCGTTTCGCGGAATAGACGGTGTTGCGCGGATTGGTGACGGCCTGCCGCTTCGCGGCCTGCCCGACGACGCGCTCGCCGGTCTTGGTGAACGCGACGACGGAGGGCGTGGTGCGCGCGCCCTCTGCGTTCGGGATGACCACGGGTTCCCCGGCCTCCATGATGGCCATGCACGAATTCGTGGTCCCCAGATCTATCCCTAGGATATGGCTCATGCGCCCAATCCGAGCAATACGCGTGCCCCGAAAACAGTAAGCGTGTTAGTGCCTTCCTGAAAACAGATTAAACAAATAGCGCCCGCCGCCTGCACCCCGCGAATCCGGCGAATCAAGGCCAATGTGTCACACCCTGCGCTCGCCTGACACAGCGCCTGGCACAAGGAAACGCGCCCCGGGGCTTCCGGAACCCGGGCATCGGCCCCGGGGCGCGCACCTTGATAAACCGCCGGACCGGGCCTAATTGCCTTCATGGAACTGGAGATCCGAGTACCCGAGGAGGTGCCCGTGATGACCCTGCCGAACGTGGCGTTCTTCCCCCAGGCGCTCCTTCCGCTGCACATCTTCGAGGCCCGGTACCGGCGCATGCTGCGCGACGTGCTCGCATCCAACCGCATCTTCGCCGTGGCGTGCCTCGACTCCGGCGCGGCCGGTTCGGGGGAGGGCTTCGAGCCGCCCCGCCGGGTGGCCAGCATCGGGCTCGTGCGCGCCTGCCAGGAGAACGGCAACGGCACCTCGAACCTGCTCCTGCAGGGTCTGTGCCGCGTCAGGATCGAGTCGATCGTCGGCGACGAGCCCTACCGCCGCGTGCGCGTCCGGGCCCTCGCGAGCAGGCCCGGGGCTGCGCCCGTAGAGAACGCGAGGCTGCGCCTCGAACTGGCCGGGCTGATCCAGCTCAAGCACAAGCTTGTGCCGGGCGCCTCCGACGGCATGCCCGAGCTTCTGCGCGCGATCGAGGACCCCGAGGTCTTCTCGGACATCGCGGCCTTCAACCTGTGCGACAACGTGCCCGTGAAGCAGAGGCTGCTCGAGACCCTCGACGTGAACCGCCGCCTCGTCCTGCTTCAGCAGGTCCTGCGCACCGAGATCGACGCGATCGTCCTGCACTCCCGTCTGCAGGGCGGAATCCCCGACGAGCAGATCCCGAGGAACTAGCTAGCGGGGGCCCTTTTGCCTCTGATTTGCCATTTTTTAGCGATAAGTGCGGAAACAACGTTCGCTTTTCCGGGTCAATCGAGTTCCTTATCACGTTGTTCGGTCTAAATGCCATGCAGTCGTCCACCATAGAGAAGAACGACGTATCCACAAAGACACGGCGCGTCCTGTACGTGGATGACATGCGCGAGCTGCGCGAGGTGGCCCACCTCGCCCTCTCGGCCGCCGGGCACACCATTGATTGCGTCGCGGACGGTGCGGACGCCTTCGAGCGGATCGCCGCCAATCCCGGCGCCTACGACATCGTCATCACGGACCACCACATGGCGGGGCTGAACGGCACCGGGCTCGTGATCAAGCTGCGCGAAATCGGGTATCCAGGAAGGATCGCGATCGTGAGTTCCGAGCTGAACCGCGAGGTGGCCGACGAGTACCGCCAGCTCGGGGTCAGCCGGATCCTCTACAAGCCCGTCGAGCTGGCCGACCTGCGGGCGCTGGTGCTCGAGGACTGACCGCCGCGGAGCCGGCTGTCCGGATTGAGGCGGGGCCCGCGCGGCCTGAAGGGGTCTTGACGGGAGCCGCCAAGCCTGGGAGCGCCCTGCCAAGGGCCCGGGCCGGACGGTCGAAACGGATCGACATGACGTGTGATTGGCCGGAGGGATTGTCTCCGATCTCTCGCGGCAGCCTTGTTGCTTCAACGCCCACGTGATAGCGATCTTCGTCCTCATCATTGAGCATGCTTGGCCGTCTCCCATTGCGAAGGCTTGTGGCCGGCCGCGCGAAACATCCGCGGAACCCCCTACACCATTTTGACCCCTTCCCTGTCTCGGTTATGCGAACCCGACTTGCCCTCATGAAAAGCCCCATGGCGCTCCCGGCGCTGGCATGCGTGCTCACCCTTGCGATTCCGCTGCCTCGAACGGGGTGCGCCGAGACCGTCCCGGCGGGAATCGACCCCGCCTTGGGCCTGTCTACGCTGGCCCTCTGGGAGGGAGGCGCTCCCGGCGCGCTCGGCAATGCACCGGAGGACACGCCCACACTGACGGTTTTCCCGCCGCAAGCGGGGAAGGCAAACGGGGCAGCCGTGATCATCGCGCCGGGCGGCGCGTACCTGGGCCTTGCCAGCAATCACGAGGGCCGCCAAGTCGCCGACTGGTACAGCGCGAGGGGCTTCACGGCGTTTGTCCTCAAGTACCGTCTCGGAGCCAGGTATCTCTATCCCGTCCCCCTCGCCGATGCCGCCCGCGCCATGCGCCTCGTGCGCTCGCGCGCCGCAGGATTCGGACTGGATTCGGCCCGCATTGGGATGACCGGATTCTCAGCGGGCGGCCATTTGGTCGCGATGGTGGCAACCTCGTTTGACAGCGGCCAGCCCGATGCAAAAGACCCCGTGGATCGATTCAGCAGCAGGCCCGACTTCATCGTTCTCGGCTACCCTTGGCTCGACGCCATGCAGCCGTCTCGTCCGAATTCGATCCCTTCCTACCAGACGCTGATGAAGATCCCGGAGGCCCAGCAGGCCTCCTTTGCCCAGCCCTACACGCCCCTGTTTCACGTCACCGCGGGAACGCCGCCCACGTTCATTTTCATAACCTCGGACGACTCCACCGTGTCAGTGCAGGCGAGCGTCGACTTCTACGATGCGCTTAGGGCGGCAGCCGTGCCGGCCGAGATCCACATCTTCGCGCATGGCCCGCACGGCGTCGGGCTAGGATCGGGGGACCCGGCCTTGGATCTCTGGCCGCTGCTTCTCGATGCCTGGCTGCGCGGGCGCCACCTGTTGCGCTGATGCGCATCGGCAGCCCTCGCCTGGGGCTCCCTGACGGCGGCGCCGCACCGCCCGAGGGTCATCGAGCCTTGACAAGGGGGCGCCAGGGATGGGCACAGTTCCCAAACGGGTTATGCTCCCAACCAGACCGCGTCGAGAATGTGCGGATCCGCGCTGTCCTCCTTTGGCCATCGCGGGCGCCCCAGGCGTGGAGTCCCTATCTCAATGACAGGGCCGAACGGGATGCTGGAGACGCTCGCTGTTCATCCTCCAGGAGGTGCCGCGCGGCGAACGCCTCGGGAACGGATCTCCCCTAACACCACCCTCCTTTCATGAAACCATCCCAGATAGCCGTCACGCTCTATACGGTGCGCGATTCCTGCAAGAATGCAGCAGACTTGGCCGTAACGGCCCGGAAAATACGCTCGATCGGCTATGGGGCCGTCCAGCTCAGCGGACTCGGCCCCATTCCGCCGGAGGAGATCGTGAGGATCATGGCCGGCGAGGGCCTGACGATCTGTGCCACCCACGAGCCGAGCGCCATGATCCTGGACGCGCCGGAGAGGGCCATTGGCAACCTGCAGAAGCTGGGCTGCCGACTCACGGCCTACCCCTACCCGCAAGGCATCGATTTCAGCGACGCCCAAAGCATCGCGGCGCTTGCGCGCAAGCTCGACGCCGCCGGCGCAAAGTTCAATGAGGCCGGACTCACCTTGGGCTACCACAATCACGATATCGAGTTCTTGAGGTTCCAAGGCGCGACGGTGTTGGACTACATCTACGCGCAGACCCATCCGCGGAATCTCGTCGCCGAGCTTGACACCTATTGGGTCCATTTCGGCGGCGGCGATTGCGTGGCGTGGTGTCAGAAGCTTCGGGGTCGCATGCCGTTTATCCATCTCAAGGACTACGCCATGACGCTCGAGCGCAAACCCAACCATTGTGAGATCGGCCTGGGCACCCTGCCGTTCAAGCGCATCATAGAGGAAGCCGAGCGGTCGGGGTGTCAGTGGTTCATCGTGGAACAGGACACGTGCCCGGGTGACCCCTTCGAATCCCTCCGGGGCAGCTACGACTATCTCAAAGCCAACTTCACATCGTAACCCGCGACCCGCCGCTTCATCCGCAACCATGAATGCCTGCAGTGTTGTCTTCACCGGCACGAGGAAAGTCGAGCTGCAGCCGCAGCCGCGCCCAAGCGTCGCCGCCGGCGACATCCTGGTGCGCACGGAGCGCACGCTGATCAGCCCAGGGACCGAACTTGCCCTCTATGAGGGCACGCATTCCGCGCTGCGCGACCCGGAGATTCCCTTTGCCAAGTATCCCCACCGTCCTGGATACGCTGCCGTGGGCCGGGTAGAGGAGTGCGGAGCATCCGTCGACGCGCTGAAGCCCGGCGATCGCATCTTTTTTCTCGGGCGGCATGAATCCTGGGCGCTGTTGAATCCCCGGGAGGCCATCTGGCTCCGAGCGCCCGAGGAGCTTCCGGTGGACAAGCTTCTCTTTGCCCGTTTGGTGCAGATTGCGACGACGGCGTCACATTGCTTTCGCGGCCGGCCCGAGCGGGTCGTCGTGCTGGGAGCCGGCCTGATCGGGCTGTTCGCGGCCCAGGTCCTGCAGGCTCTGGGTGTCCGCGAGGTGGTCGTGCAAGATGTCAACGCCGCGCGTCTGGCGCTCGCGGCTCGCTGCGGCGTCCGCAGTTGCGCGTTGGGCACGGGCACGAGCCTGGAACCGTCCTTGAGGGAATTGGGCGCCCAGCCGGACGCCATCGTGGAGGCGACAGGGCTGCCCAGCCTAGTGCCGGCTGCGCTGGCCGCGGTCCGGAACCGGGGTGACGTCGTTCTGCTCGGCTCCCCCCGAGGGCCGGCCGAGATTGACCTCTATAAGCACGTGCACCGCAAGGGTGTTGCCTTGGTCGGCGCGCACGAGGCGATGCTGCCCGATCGGGCGCCCGCTGGAAGGCCCTCACGCCAGGCCTTGCTTGAGCAGGCGGTAGACTGGTTGCGTGGCGGGCAGGTTAGCGTCGACGGGCTGGTGACAAACATCGTGAGGCCGGAGGATTCGGCGGCCACCTACGAGCGGATTTCCACCGACAAGAGCAACGTGTTGGGCGTCGTGGTCGACTGGAGCTGAGAGAGCATGCCCGCACGAGCATTCCCTTCTCTCCCGGCGGCGCCATGAGCCATCTCCTGAAGGTTTGGGCCCATCACCCAAAGAAAAGGCATAGCCATTGTGCCGATGCTGGCTCTTGAAGGGCGATTCGCCCGCTGCTTCGGGCGCGGGATTAACCGAGGCATCGAGTCCGCTCCGCGGTCAGGACGTGCGCGCCGCATTCGTGGCGGTCGACGAAAACGGCCGAAAGGGGCCCGAATCTTCAATCGGCCCCGTCGCAGCCCCCGCGATCGGACCTTGCGTGTAGGCGCCGCGCTGGCGTAACAAAGGGGCGATTCACCCCAATCCGACGACTTCATGAGGTCCAGCCTCGCGTGCGATGGGCAGCCCTTGGCGCAACCCCATGGCAGCTTTCCCTGTTGTTTCGCGGCCACGGCCCTAGAGGCAATACGCCGTGGCCGAACGCGAGGGGGATTTGGGCCGGTTTGGCCGTGCCTTTGGCGGAGATTGGGGGACGAGGGATGATCCGGCCAATCCGGAGCACAGCCGTCGAGGACAAGCGGCCCCCTGTCGGCGGGGCCGCGGGCAATCGGGAATTGCGTGTCCCATGACTGACCAGGGAACGCTGCGTCTGCGGGAGAAGGTTTGCTACGGTGTAGCGGATCTCGGGGGCAACCTCTATTGGAGCACGTTCGGGACCTACCTGCTGTTCTTCTACACGGACGTGTTCGGCCTTCCCGCCGCCGCGGCCGGAACGGTATGCCTTGTCGCCTGGCTGCTGGACGGCGCGATGAACCCGGTCATGGGTGTGGTCGCGGACCGCACGGAGACCCGCTGGGGCAAGTACCGGCCTTACCTTCTGTGGATCAGCGTTCCGCTTACAGTCGCGGGCCTACTGACGTTTACGACCCCCGATCTTGGGCCGGAAGGCAGGCTGATCTGGGCCTACGCCACATTTGTGCCCGTCATGATCCTCTTCGCGGCGTACAGCGTACCCTACTCGGCGATGCTGGGTGTGATCTCCCCGGACCCGAAGGAACGGACCAGCATTGTGTCGATCAAGTTCATCTGCGCCTACGCCGGCGCCATGATCGTGGCCGGAAGTTTGCTGCCGATGGCCCGGGCGCTCGGCGGCGGCAACCCGGCCCGCGGCTGGCAGCTTTCCTTTGTCACCTATGGCATCGTCTACCTGGTCCTCATCAGCTTCACGTTCTTCGGCACCCGCGAGAGGCTGCGTCCGATCCCGAGGGGGAGGACATCGGTGAGGGACGATTTGCGCGACCTGGTGAGGAATCGGCCTTGGATCATCCTGGCGTTGATGACCATCACCTTCATCGTCGCCTCGAACATACGCGCCTCGATCACGGCGCACTACTTCAAGTATTTCGTCGGCACGCGAAGCGTCTCACTTCCCTTTGCGGGCGGCCCGCGCACCTTCAGTTTTGTCGAGTTGGTCTCGGCCTTCAACGCCACCGGAATGGTCGGATCCGTCTTGGGCGTCATGTTGCTGAGCTGGTTCGCGCGGCTTGCGGGCAAGAAGCGAGGAATCGGCATCCTGGCGGCCATGTCCCTAGTCAGCAGTGCGATATTCTTCGTTCTCAAACCCGACCAGTTGGCGGCGATGTTCTCGTGGAGCTTGCTTGGAGGCCTTTCCAGTGCGCCGCTCTTCGCGCTCCTCTGGTCGATGTTCGCCGATGCCGCCGACTACAGCGAGTGGAGGACCGGGCGACGGGCGACCGGGCTGGTCTTTTCCGCATCGCTCATGTGCACGAAGATCGGCGGCGCGCTCAGTTCTTCCGGGGCGGCGTGGCTGCTGGCATGGGTCGGCTTTCGGCCCAACGTGGCCGAAACGCCGGAGGTGCTGCGCGGGCTCGTATTGCTCATGAGCCTGATTCCCGCGGCTTTCTGGGTCGTCGAATTGATCCTGGTATATTGCTATCCGCTCAATGAAAAGAGGCTCGCGCAGGTGGAATTCGACCTGGGTGTCCGCCGTGCAAGCATGCCGCCGCATTGAGACGTCCCCGACATGAGTGACGCCCCCGCCCATGCCGCCCTCACGTTGCACCCATACGCCCTGGGCAGGGGCTTCCAAGTGAGTGCATCGAGGCCATGAACGATGTTGTTCGCCGGATGGCCGAGGACCTGGCCGCATTGGGCGTGAGGAAGGCCGGCGCCCTTCTCGTCCATTCGTCTCTCAGGTCGCTCGGACAGCGGCCCGGCGCGCCCGAGACCGCGGTTGAGGGCCTGCTCGAAGCGCTGGGGATCGACGGGACTCTCCTGATGCCCGCGCTCACGTACGAGACGGTCGATGCGCAGAACCCGGTGTTCGACGTTCTGGGCACGCCGTCTTGCGTCGGCGCGCTGCCCGAATTCTTCAGGAAAAGATCCGGGACGATACGGAGCGTCCACCCGACTCATTCAGCATGCGGGACCGGACCCCGCGCCAGGGACATGCTCGGCGGGCACCTCCGGGACGTGACGCCCTGCGGGGAGAATTCGCCTTTTTTCAAACTCAAGGAGGAGGCAGGCCAGATCCTGTTCCTCGGCTGCGGCCTGAAGCCCAACACGTCCATGCACGCCGTGGAGGAACTCGTCGAGCCTCCCTACCTGTACGGCGGCTGGGTGGATTACAGGATCAGGCTGGCGGACGGCAGTGAGACAGCCATGCGGGTCAGGAGCCACGGTTTCAAGGGCTGGCGCCAAAGGTACGACAGGGTCGACGCCGTGATGGCCGGGGTGGGCATCAGCGCGGGCAAAGTTCTTTCCGCCGACTGCTTTCTCCTGGAAGCGCCGGCATTCTGGCGGAAGGCGCACCAGGGCATGAAACGGGATCCCCTGTTCTTCGTGGACCGGATTGCATAGGCTTCGCCGGATTGGATCCTAGCCATGAAACAATCCCACCGAGTCGGCTTTGCCCGGCGTGAACTGAACGAGGGCGGAGTCCTGCCCGCCGGGGCGTTCCTGGCGCCGCTGGAGGTGCGGTGCTTCATTGCGGAAACCGACTCCGGCCTGACGTGCTGGGTCGTGTATGACCTCACATGCATGTTCCCCGAGCAGGCCACGGCGGTCCGCACAGCCGTCGCGGCGGCGCTAGGCTGCGGGCGGGGGGAGGTTGTCGTGCATTGCACGCACACGCACTCAGTCCCGGATTTCTTCCTCGCATTTCCCGAGTACGTGCTGGCGGCACGGGCCGTCGCCGCCGCGCGCGAGGCTCGGGCCCAGATGCGGCCCTTCAGGCTCGTCGAGGCCACCGTCGATGTCGGAAATCGTTTCAGCATCCTGCGGCGCAAATTCCTGCCCGGAATCGGCGCCTTCACCGTATGGTACGGCTATCGCCTTGAGAACGGACGCCCGGACGGGGCTATGCTCATCAGGGAACAGGCACAGCGGGTGTTCGGGCGCCGCCTTGCCCGGGTCCCTGGGCTCGCGGGCCCCATCTGGTTTGATGATCCGGTCGATCCGCTTGTGCAGGGGCTCGCCTTCGTCGGCAACGACGGCAGGGCTATCGGAAGCCTGATCCGTTTTTCCGCGCACCCGCACACCACTTCGCATGTTCGGAAGCTGCGGTATCATCCCGACTTCCCGGGCTTCGCCAGGAGCGCCGTCGAGCGCGAGCTCGGTGGAATGTGCATCTACCTGACCGGCCCGTGCGGCGACATCGTCCCCAAGGAGGAGATGCGGTTCAGAATGCCGAAGGCAGGCGAACGCCCGGCCGGTGCCGAGAGGAATTTCGGGCCGAGCTACTGGCATAAGGAGGCCGTGCCTGGCGATGCCCTGCGCGTGGCTCGGCGCGTAGGGGAAAACCTCGCGTCAACCGTCGTGGCGCAGCTGAGGGGGCAGGCCCATCCAAAGACGCGGGGCGCTCGGGCGTCCGCAAGATCCCAATCCTGGGCCACTGCGCCGCGGCAGCCGCCCGTCGTCCGCGCGAGGACCGTCAGCATCACGGTGCCGATCAGGGAGAACTACGCGGCATCCTCGGCCGCGGCGGCGTCCGCCCGGGACGCCGGGACCAAGCGCCTGCTCAGGCTCCAAAGGAGCGAGGGGGCGGACCGGGCCTCCCCCTGGGAGATCCGGTCGCTCGCGGACAGGGTGCAGCAGCTCGGCCTCGAGGCCCTTGACATTCGCTGCCTCCCGGCCGGCGCGCTCCCTTCGAGGCAGGTGACCCTGGACATGGGGCTCCTGCAGCTTGGCGACGTCGTCCTTGCCGGGCTGCCGAGCGAGCCCTGCGTTGGGAGTTCGTTCCGCCTGCGCGCCAACACGCTCGGCGACAGGTTGTGGACGGTCTCCTTGGTCAACGGGTGGATCGGCTACCTCGCCAGTTCGTCTGACTGCCTCGCCGGGGGCTACGAGAGCGCCCGGACGCCGCTGCCTCCCGATGGCTTGGCCCGGTACGAAACCCAGGCCTGCAAGGCGATCCGGGAGATAATGGGATGACCCGGGCGGGGTCCGCCCCCGGGGACGAGGTGGCGAGGACGTGGTTGCATGGCTCCAGCGGCCTGTCCGGAAACCATGGGGGCCTCCAGTCCCCAGGCGGCCGCCCCCCCCTGCAATTTGACCTGATTGTGCGCCGTCCCCACCCGCGCATAGCAGCAGCCTAGCCCCGAACTTCAGATCGTTCGCGAGAGACCCTCGCTCGTCTTCGGCGACCTGGTCTCCTCCCCCTGCTCGCGGATGTTCATGGCGTACCTGGCAACCTCATTTATAGACGCCGTATTTCT
>Ga0335078_10011252_pt1 | contig 13271 bp, 15 predicted proteins | sample Lox_Sample_32_FD_206711 | JGI IMG/M metagenome (GOLD analysis project Ga0335078, IMG submission 206711) | Soil microbial communities from Loxahatchee National Wildlife Refuge, Florida, United States - Lox_Sample_3.2 | ecosystem: Environmental > Terrestrial > Soil > Wetlands | place: USA... | reverse complement strand
GCCGAGCCGGAGCTAAAACGAGCGCAGCCGCCGGCTGCGCTCGTTGCCCTTGCGCAGGCGAACCGCGCCCGCGGCCTAATGCTGCGGCGGCGTGGTCGCTGCCGGCGGCGGCATCGTTGACGAAGGCGGCGGCGGCGGCGCGCTCGACGATGCGGGCGGCGGCGCGGCGTGGTGCACGACGTGATGGATCACGTGGTGGTGGTAGACGTGGTGCACGTAATGGTGATGGCGGCGCGCATAGCGATGGTGGACCGGGGGAGGGGCCGGCGGCACGGTATACGGCTGCTCGGCAACCGGCGGCGGGGCCGGCGCCGGGACCACCGGAGCGGGAGCGGGCTGAGGCGGACTGGAGCATGCGCCAAGCAGCGCCAACACGCCGGCAATCACAAACGGCCGATGGTTAACCACGGAGTTCTCCCTTCGCTGAACGGCTGGATCGACTAGAGAGTGGACATAGCACTTCGGCCTGCTCGACTAAAGGCGCTATGTGCCGCGCCACGCACTTAACTTATACGTTCAGGAAATACCTAAGGTTTCCGCGGCTTTCCGACGCGGGCTCGGGAAGATTTCGGCGCTCGCGCGTTTACCGCGTCGCGCGATAGCGCGACTCGGTTGTCGGTGTCCCGTCGCAAGCGACGAGACCGCGCTCCCGAAGGTCGATCAGATGCGCCAGCACCGAGCGGCCGGCGGCGCGCTTGAGGCTCGGGTCGAGCCCCGCATAGAGCCGTTCCACCATCGCCTCGATGGTCTCGACCCCGGCAGAAATGCACTCCACGATGCCGGCTTCGCGCTCGCGGCGATGCGCGACAAAGGCGCGGACATGCGCCTGCGGATCGGTGATCGCCGGGCCGTGCGTCGGCCAATAGACCGCGTCGCGCCGCGCGAGCAGCTTGTCGAGCGAGGCCATGTAAGCCGCCATGTTCCCGTCGGGCGGCGCGATGACGCTGGTCGACCAGCCCATCACATGGTCGCCGCTGAACAGCACCCCGCGGTCGGGCAGCCCAAAGCACAGATGGTTCGAGGTGTGGCCGGGGGTGTGCACGGCCTCGAACCGCCAGCCGTCGCCGACGATCTCGCCGCCGTCGCCGATGACGATGTCCGGCACGAAATCCCAATCGCCGCCTTCCTCGACTCCGGCGTCGCCGCGCTTGCCGCCGGCATGCGGGCCGAAACCGTAGGTCGGCGCGCCGGTCGACGCCTTGACCGCCGCGGCGGCCGGCGAGTGGTCGCGATGGGTGTGGGTCACGAGGATGTGCGTCACCTCCTCGCCGGCGAGGTCCATCAGCAGCGCCTCGATATGCTCGGGCAGATCGGGACCGGGGTCGATGACCGCGACCTTCCCCTCGCCGACGACGTAGGTGCCGGTGCCGCGAAACGTGAACGGGCCCGGGTTGCGCGCAACGATCCGGCGGATACCCGGCGCGACCTCCTCCAGCCGGCCGTATTCGAACGCGAACTCGCGGCGGAACGGAATCTCGACAGCCATGATCGGCACCCTGCGCTGGTCGGGGTATAGTCAGCGCGATGGTAGGAGGCGGCGGGATGAAACTCAAATTCGACATCGATTGCACGCCCGACGAGCTGCGCGGATTTTTCGGCCTGCCCGAAGTAAAGCCGATGCAGGACCGTCTGATCGCCGAACTCGAGGAGCGGATGCGCGCCGGTCTCAAGGCGCTCGATCCCGAAACGCTGATGAAGACCTGGCTGCCGGCGGGGCTCAAGGGCTTCGAGCAGCTGCAGGAGATGTTTTTCGCGCAGATGGGCCGCGCCAAGAAATAGCCCACGGGAGGCGACGATGCCGATCCGCCTGCGCACGCCGCGTCTCATCCTCCGCGAGTGGCGCGACGCGGACACGGCGGCGTTTGCCGCCATGTCGGCGGATGCCGCGATGCACGAGTTTCTGCTGCCGCCGGGCGAGGAGTGGGTGACGCGGGCGCGGCGGCACTGGGACGAGCACGGTTTCGGCCAGTTCGTTGTCGAGCTGCCCGGCGAAGCGTCGTTCATCGGGTCGATCGGGCTCGATCGTTTGCGCTGGGCGGTGCCGTTCGCGCCGGCGGTCGAGGTGGCCTGGCGACTGGCGCGTCCCTATTGGGGTCGCGGCTACGCGACCGAGGCGGCGCGCGCGGCGCTGGAAGACGGGTTCTATCGCCTCGGGTTCGAGGAGATCGTCGCGTTCACGGTCGTCGGCAACCGCCGATCGCGCGCCGTCATGGAGCGGCTCGGCATGGTTCGCGACCCGGCCGAGGACTTTGACCATCCGCGCTTGCCGCAAGGCCATCCGCTGCAGCGCCACGTGCTGTACCGCATCCGGCGCTGAGCGGTATTCAAAGACGCCGCGCCGCGAATTGGCGGCCGGGCCGCGCCAGCTGCTCGCGCGCGGCGACGAGCGCGAGCTCGTAACGGCCGAGCCCGACTGTCGTTTCGATGACCGCAAACATCGCGGCCGCGGTCTGCGCCAGCGCCTCGGGGAGGCTCGCGCCGGTGAGCAGCCGCCCGAGAAAGAGCGCCGCGGTCACGTCGCCGCAGCCGTTGAGCATCGCCGGCAGGCGCGGCGTCTCGACCGCCCAGGCGCCGTCCGGGCCGCTCGCCAGCATCGTCAGATGTCCGGGAACCGTGTCGAGGCTCGTCACCAGCACAACCCCCGGCCCGCGTTCGCGCAGCACGTCAGCGGCGTTCGCGGCGTCGACCAGGTCGCCGATTGTCCGCCCGGTCAGATATTCGAGCTCGAACCGGTTCGGCGTCGCGATGTCGGCGAGCGCGAGCGCCGCATCGCGAAAGAACTCGGCGACCCCGTCGCGCACATAGGGGCCGGTGTCGACGTCGCCGATCACCGGATCGCAGCAGAAGATCGCCCGTTTGTTCGCGCCCTTGACCCGGCTGACGATGTCGAGCAGCACCGCCCCGGTCTCGGCGGTGCCGATATAGCCCGACAGCACCGCATCGATCTCGCTCAGCACGCCGAGATCGGCGATGCCCTCGAACAGCGCGGCGACCGTCTCGGCGGCCACGACGTCGCCGCGCCAGCGCCCGTGGCCGGTGTGGTTCGAGAACGCGACCGTGTCGAGCGCCCAGGCCTCGACCCCGAGGCATTGCAGCGGAAACACCGCCGCCGCATTGCCGACATGGCCGTAGGCGACACGGGACTGAACCGAGAGAACCGTCGGCATCGGCGTCCTCCAGGTGCGACCGCGGCGCTAACGATGCGAATCGAGCGCGTCGAACACCCGTTTCAGGCTGAGGAAGATGATAAGCCCGCTGGCAAAGAAGAGGCCGACCCCGGCGCTTTGCAGGCTGCCCTCGGCGCCGGCGCCGAGAAACAGCCCGGCGAGCCCGATCACCGTGAAGAGCGGGATCACCACCAGGAGATGCGCCGGTTTGTCGACGAGCAGGAAACTCGTCCAATCGGCGCCGGTGCCGTCGAACCACGACTTCAGCCGCAGAAAGGCGAGACCGACCGCGCCGGCGGTGAGCCAGAGCCCGGTGGCACTGTCGCCGGGCTGCCCGTCGCCGGCGACGCGCAGGCCGAGGATCGCCAGGCCGGCGAGCACGCCGAACTGCGCCCAGAACCCAAACCAGTCCCAGTATTCTCGCCCCCAGTGCTGGGGGCTATGCTCCGGTTCGTCCATGTCCTTGCCTCGTTCCCGCCGCGCGGTCCGTTGCTCCGGCCGCCGGATTATATCGGATGGCGATGGCGAACCGGCAAATCCACGAGCGCACGATGGCAAATCTCCCCAGACCGCGTCGCAGCCTCCTCTTCATGCCGGGCGCCAATACGCGCGCGCTCGAGAAATCGCGCGATCTGCCGGCCGACGGGCTGATCTTCGACCTGGAGGATGCGGTCGCGCCCGATGCCAAGGATGCGGCCCGCGCCGCGGTCGCCGCCGCGGTGCGCGGCGGCGGCTACGGGCCGCGCGAGCTGGTGCTGCGCGTCAATCCGCCGGACAGCCAGTGGGGCGAGGCGGACATCGCCGCCGCGGCCGGGCTGCCGCTCGATGCGGTGCTGCTGCCCAAGGTCGAGAGCGGCGCGGTCGTGCGCGAGACGGCGGCGCGGCTCGCCACGGCGGGGGCGCCGCCGGGGCTTGCGATCTGGTGCATGATCGAGACGCCGAAGGGCGTGCTTGCCGCCGCCGAGATCGCCGCGTCCGATGATCGGGTCGCGGCGTTGGTGATGGGCACCTCGGATCTTACCGCCGATTTGCGTGCGGCGACGACGCCGGACCGGCTGCCGCTCCTCGCCTCGCTGCAGCTCGTGCTGCTGGCCGCGCGCGCCTACGGACGGGCGGCGCTCGACGGCGTCCACCTCGACCTCGCCGACGACGCGGCCTTTGCCGCCGCCTGCGCGCAAGGCCGCGCGCTCGGCTTCGACGGCAAGACGCTGATCCACCCGACGCAGATCGCGGCGGCCAACGCCGCCTACGCGCCGGGCGCCGACGAGGTCGCGCAGGCGCACAAGATCATCGCCGCGCACCAAGCGGCGCTCGCCGCCGGCAAGGGCATTGCCGTCGTCGACGGACGGCTGGTCGAGAACCTGCACGTCGCCGCCGCGCAGCGCACGCTCGCCCTGGTCGAGGCGATCGCGGCGCTTGGCGGCTGACCCTCACCCGTCGCGCAGCGACGGGGTGAGGGTTACCCGACTGCGATGCAGTACGCGTCGCGCACCCCTTCGGGCAGCCGGCTCTCGCTCCAGCTCTTGCCGCCGTCCTGGGTCCCGAAGATCTGGCCGACCCGCGAGACCGCGTAGACCTGGTTCGGATCGCGCGGGTGGATCGTCACCCCCATCATGGTCGCGTCGGCCTTGACGTCGTGGTCGAAGCGCTTCCAGGTCTTGCCGACATCCTCGCTCCTGTAGATCGAGCCGTCGGTCGAGCGCGCGGCTGGGGAGAGCGCCGCGTAGAGGGTCTTCGGATCATGCGGCGAGGTGCGGATATCGCGCCCGTAGGTCAGCGGCGAGAAGCGGCCGATCTCCATGTCCTCCCAGTGCTCGCCATGGTCGCCCGAGCGGAAGAGCCCCATCCGGTTGGCCAGGAAGACGGTGCCCGGCGCCGCCGCGCTGCACGCCAGCGCGTGGCCGTCGAGCATGCCTTCGATCTCGGTCTGGCTGCCGATGCGGCTGCGGTATTTCGGCTGTTCGCAGAAGCGGATGAGGTCGGCGGTGCAGTCCTCCCAGCTTTCGCCGGCGTTGCGGCTGCGCATCGCGCCGTTCGCCTCCAGCGTCGCGTAGACGTCGTCGGGCGCGTTCGGGTCGACATCGAGGCGCATCACCCGGCACGCGAACGCCATGATGACGCGATCGGGAAGATGCGGGTCGGTAAGCTGCTTCCAGTGATCGCCGCCGTCGTCGCTGCGATAGACGCCAACCGGGGTCGCGCCGGCGTAGATCCGCTTGGTATCCTTCGGGTGGACCAGGATCGACCAGATGTCGGGGTCGCCGCCCGGCACGCTCAGCTTCTCGAATTTCTGGCCGCGATTGTGGCTGCGATAGATGCCCTTGGTGCTGCCGACATAGATCGTGTCGTGGTCGCTCGGGTGCACGGTGACGGCGTGCACCTCCGCATCCGCGGCCAAGCCGTTCGCCAGGTGCTCCCAGCCCTTGTCGCCGGGCGTCTGGCGGAAGATGCCCGCGAGCTTTCCGCTGTGTTCCATGCCCACGGTGCCGGCCACGCCGGCGTAAACATGCGTCGTTGCTGCCATCATGTCCTCCTGTCGTATCGCGTTGATCTCAGCCGCAGGCCAGCGCGTAGCAGTCGCCCGCACCTTCCGGCAGCCGGCGCTCGCTCCAGCTCTTGCCGCCGTCCTGCGTGCCGAAAACCTGGCCCGTTTTCGAGACGCCGTAGACCTGGTTCGGGTCGCGCGGGTGCGCCGCGACCGCCATCATCGTCTGCTCGGCCTTGACGCCGTGGTCGAAGCGCTCCCAGGTCCGCCCGACATCGCGGCTGCGGAAGATGCCGCCGTCGAAGCTGCGAAAGGCGGGGCTCAGCGCCGCATACATCACGCTGGGGTCGTGCGGCGAGGTGCGGATGTCGCGCCCGTAGGTCAGCGGCGAGAACCGGCCGACCTCGATGTCCTCCCAGCTTTGCCCGCGGTCGGCGCTCTTGAAGAGGCCCATGCGGTTGGCGAGGAAGACGGTGCCCGGCGCGGCGGCGCTGGTGGTCAGCGCATGGCCGTCGAGCATGCCTTCGATCTCGGTCTGGCTGACGATGCGGCTGCGGTATTTGGGGTCCTCGCAGAAGCGGATCAGGTCGGCGGCGCAGTCCTCCCAGCTTTCGCCGCGGTCGCGGCTGCGCATCGTGCCGGCGGCCTCGAGCGCCGCATAGACATCGTCGGGGCTGCTCGGGTCGACCGCGAGCCGCATCACCCGGCAGGCGAAGGTCATCACGACCCGGGGCGGCAAATGCGGGTCGGCGAGCTGCTTCCAGCTCTCGCCGCCGTCGTCGCTGCGGTAAACGCCGGGCGGCGAGATGCCGGCATAGAGCGTCTTCGGGTCGGTCGGATGGATCGTGATCGACCAGACATCGGCGGCCGGATCGGGCAGCGCCAGCCGCTCCCACCGGCTGCCGCGATTGGCGCTGCGGAAGGCGCCCTTGGTGGTGCCGATGTACAGAATATCGGCGTCGCTCGGATGCGGGGTCACCGCATGCACCTCGGTGCCATCGGGCAGCCCGTTTTCCAGAATCTCCCACCGGCTCTCGCCGACCGCCTGGCGGTAGAGACCGCCGCGCGTTCCCTCCATCCCGCGCACGACGCCCGCGTAAACATGCGATCCCGCCATCGCTTCCTCCTCAGGCTCGCGTTGTTGGCGCGATCATAGCGCGCCCGCCTCGTTTGTCACAAAGACTCGCGGCCATTTGCGGCGATCCGCTATTCTTCGGCAGCGCACCGGGGAGGGTTCATGCCTGCACAAAAGCGTCGAGTCGGCCGGAACGGGCCGGAGGTCACCGCGATCGGGCTGGGCTGCATGTCGCTGTCGGGGGTCTATGGCCCGAGCGACGATGCGGCCGGCGTCGCCTTTGTCCAGCAGGCGGTCGATCTCGGCGTCGATTTTCTCGACAGTTCGGACATGTACGGCTGGGGCCAGAACGAGGAGCTGCTCGGCCGCGCGCTCAAGGGAAGGCGCGACAAGGTCGTGCTGGCGACCAAGTTCGGCCAGACGCAGAACCCGGGCGGCCAGAACGGCGTGAACGGACGCCCCGAATACGTCCAGCAGGCGTGCGAGGCGAGCCTCCAGCGGCTTGGCCTCGATTACATCGACGTGTATTTCCAGCACCGGGTCGATCCCAGCGTCCCGGTCGAGGACACGGTCGGCGCGATGGCGCGGCTCGTCGAGCAGGGCAAGGTCGGGCATCTCGGGCTGTGCGAGGCCCGGCCCGAGCGCATTGCCGCCGCGCACAAGGTGCACCCGATCGCCGCGGTGCAAAGCGAGTATTCGCTGCTCTACCCGGAGGTCGGGATCGAGACGCGCGCGGTAACCCGCGACCTCGGCATCGCGTTTGTCGCCTACGCGCCGCTCGGCCGCAGCCTCCTGGCCGGCGTCGTGCCCGACTTCGGCAATCTCGCCGCAGGCGACACCCGCGCGCGCCATCCGCGTTTCGCAGGCGATAATTTCGCGAAGAACCGCGTCTTTGTCGAAGGCCTCGAGGCGATCGCCGCCGACAAACGGTGCACCGTCGCCCAGCTGTGCCTTGCCTGGCTGCTTGCGCAGGGCGACGACGTGATCCCGATCCCCGGCACCAAATCGCTCGACCGGCTGAAGGAGAATCTCGGCGCACTCGACATTGCGCTCTCGCCGCAGGAGCTCGACGCGATCGCCCAGGTGATCCCGATCGGCGCCGCCGCCGGCACCCGCTATCCCGCGGGAGGCATGGGGGGCGTTTTTATCTAGGCGCCTACGCCTTCAGGTCGACGATTTCGACCCAATTCGGCTGCGTCCCCATCGGGTAGTGCCCGGCCTCGCTGAGCGCGCCCGAGGCCGGGTCGATGGCATGGACGGTCATCGCCGCCGAATCCATCCCGACGGCCAACAGGAACCTGCCGCGAGGCTCGATGTTGAAGCCGCGCGGCGTTTTCTCGGTCGGCCACTTGCCGATCGCCGTCAGCGTGCCCTTGTCGGGATCGACCTTGTAGCCGTGCAGCGTGCTGGTCGCGCGCACCGCCATAGACGAATTTGCCGTCGGGCGTGACATGGATGTCCGACGCGGCGGCCGACTCCTTGCCGTTCCAGTCACCGGTATCGACAAAGGCGATCTCGCTCAGAGTCCCATTGTCCGGGTTGATCGCATAGGTCCCAATCGTCGCGGTGGTTTCGGTGATCAGATAGCCCCAGCTTTTATTGGGGTGGATCGTGAAGTGGCGCGGCCCGGCGTTGGGCTTGGTGGCGATCTCGCCCGGCGCATTCGGGGTCACCGTCCCGGTCGCCGGGTCGAACCTGAACTCCATGACGATGTCGCCGCCGAGCACCGGCACGTAGACATTCCTGTTGGCGCTGTCGATGAAGACGCAATGCGCTTTTGGCTTGGTATCGACGATCTGCGTCGCCTTTGCCTCGACGGTGTGGTCCGGCTTGATCGGGTAGATCGCCACCTTCGCCCCGACATAGGACGCGCACAGCAGGTATTTGCCGCTGCGGTCGACATTGAGATAGGCCATCTGGTCGACCAGCGGCGTCGCGCCGAGATGGGTGAGCTTGCCGCTTGCCGGATCGAGCGCGAACGCCGAGACCGGGAAGGGGTCGCTGCGCAGTTGCGCGTAGAGGAACCTCCGGTCCGGGCTCATCGCCATCGGCAGACTGGCCGGCGACGGCTTGTCGGTGCCGGGAACCAGGACCTTCTCGATCAAGTCGAGCGCGCCCGTCGTCCGGTTGATCGCCAGCACGTAGATGTCCTTGCTGCCGGCATTCGAGACGTAGACGGTCGTTTCCGGCGTATCGGCCATCGCCTTGCGCACTCCGAACAGGGGAAGGGGGTTTGTGCCGAGCGCGGCGAGGCCGCCGAGCCCGAGCTGCAAGGCGCGCCGCCGCTTCATCGCTGCAAATCCCGCGCCGCCTTCGCGGCGGGGCGCAGTGCGCAGCGGCTGAGCCAGTCGGCGGCTTTGGGGAACGCGGTGAAATCGATCCGCGCCGGGCGGGCCCAGGAGAGGATCGCCGCCACATTGAGGTCGGCGACGGTGAAGTCGCCGCCGATCAGGTAACCGGTCTTCGCCACCGCGCCGTCGAGCACGCCGAGCGGATGTTGCAGCTCCTTTTCGGCCTGGTCGGCCGCTGCGGCGTCGCGCTTGTCCTCGGGATAGATCGCGCGGTTGAACATCGCGGTCAGCACGTTGCGCTCGATCTCGGTCATGCCCCACAGGCTCCATTGCCAGCACCGCGCCTCGTCTTCGAGGCCGGTCGGGTAGAGCGTGCCGAATCCGTATTTTTTCGCCAGATAGAGGTTGATCGCCATCGATTCCCAAAGAATGAAGCCGTCGTCGTCGATCGCCGGAACATGGCCGTTCGGGTTGATCGCGATGTAGGGCATCCGCCGCGTCTCGCCGGTGGCGAAGTCGACCGGCACGTTCTCGTAGTCGAGCCCCAGTTCCTTGGCCAGCCACAGCGCGCGAAACGCGCGCGAGCGGGGGACGCCGTATATCTTGAGCTTCGCCACGGGTTCCTCCTTCGGGGTTTGCGCCGAGCCTCGCATGGCTGCGCAGGGCGGGCAATACGGCGAGGGGCGGTTGGCGCATTGGCCGCGAGGATCGAGAGATGCCGCATGTCGAGGAGATGGTCACCGTTGCCGGTTGCCGGGTGCGCGTGTTGCGCGGGGGCCGCGAGGATGCGCCGCCGCTCGTGTTCCTGCACGGCGCCGGCGGTCATACCGGCTGGATGGCGTTCCTCGACGAGCTGGCGCGCGACTTCGCGGTCTACGCACCCGAACACCCCGGCTTCGGCCGCTCCGACGACCCGCCCTGGCTCGATGAGATCGGCGACCTCGCCTATTTCTATCTCGATTTCCTTGCCGCGCTCGGCCTCGACAACGTCCATCTCGTCGGCACGTCGCTCGGCGGCTGGATCGCGGCCGAGCTCGCGGTGCGCAGCACCGCGCGCCTCGCGACGCTGACCCTCGTCGGGGCGGTCGGCATCGCCGCCGGTGGCGAGCCGGTCGACGACCTTTTTCGCCTCTCGACCGAGGAGAACCTCCGCCGCTTCTATGCCGATGCCGCCCGCGCGGCGCGCAGGCTCGCCGACATGGCGAATATCGACATGACCGTGGCCGCCAGGAATCGCGCGACGGTGCAGCGCCTCGCCTACCGGCCGCGTTACCACAATCCGAGCCTCGCGAAGTGGCTGCACCGCATCGACGTTCCGACCCTGCTGATCTGGGGCGACAAGGACGGGCTGGTGCCGGTGCGATTCGGCGAAGCCTACCGGGAGTCGATACCCGGCTCGCGGCTCGTGGTGCTGGAAAACGCCGGCCACGCGCCGTTCGACGAGCAGAAGGACGCGTTTCTCGCGGCGTTCCGCGGGTTCGCCGCCGGCTAGCGGCGATTCATGCGAGGCGCGACCGGCGATCAGCCGGGCGACGGGGTCGACCGCGCCGGGAAGGCCGCCGCAAACCCCGGGCTGCGGCGGTTGCAGGCGTGCATCAGTACCGCGCCCAGGCGGCGAAAGCCCTCGACCTGGTGGGCGAGATAGCCGCATCGCACCGCCGGTCCGTCGAGAGCGGCAACCCCGGTCTGCGGAAATTCGTCGATCCTCCGCCAGGTGCCGAAAATCACGTCCCAGATCGGCAGGATCACCGCGAAATTGCAACCGCGTGGCCGATCGAAGGGCGGTTCGGCATGCGCGATCGAGTGGTGGATGCGGTGGTATTGAGGCCCGACCAGCAGGGCCGATCCGTGTGCGCCGAAACCCAGCCGCACATTGGTGTGCGACAGACTTTCGATCAGCCGGAAGCCGATCAGCACCAGCGGATATTCGCCCGGCGGCACGTCGATCAGCATCGCGATCGTGCCGGTCCATACCACCGCCAGCACATCGTCGAGGATGTGGTTGCGATCGTCGCTCCACAGCGTCATCTGGCGTTGGTCGTGGTGCAGGCTGTGCAACGCCCACCACCACGGCAGCCGGTGCTGCAGCCGATGGCGCCAGTACTCGCCGAGATCGAGCACCGCCATATAGACCATGAAGGTGGCGAACGGGTGGTCGTAAAGCGGCGTCACCAGCTGCTCGATTTCGGGCGGGATGTAACCCCGAAAACGCAGGTAGCCGTCGATCATCGTGCCGATTGGCGTCAGGATCACGAAGAGAACCGCCGGCACGATGCCGATCCGGTGGATGAGGGTGTAGACGATGTCGGTGCGGACCGCATGGCGGTCGTCCCAGCACTCGACCGGGCGCCACAGCTCCAACGGCCGGCAGACCACATAGGCGACGGCGACGGCGAGGGCACCGTAGAGCGCGAATTCGATGCCGTCGAACGAGTCTTCCGCCCAGTCCATCAGGCCGAGGCGAAACAGCAGCGGCTGAACCGCGGTCTCGAAGACCGTGCCCTGGATCTGCTCGATCAGTCGCTGCAAGGCTTCGAACACGGCAACCGTGCCCGTTCAGTACACAAAGATCCCGTGCGGCGACCGGCCGACCGGCACCATCGCCTTCAACGCGCCCGAGGCGAGCTCGATGACGTCGATCGACGCGCGCCAGCGGGCGGTCGCCCAGAGCTCGCGCCCGTCGGGTGAGAGCGCCATGTCGTCGGGGCCGCCCGGCGCGATCAGCGTGGCGGTCACCTCAAGCGTATCGGCGTTGAGCACCGAGATCGTCCCCGCGACCCGGTTCGAGACGTAAAGCGTCTTGCCGTCCGGGCTGGCGAGAAAATTGTGCGCACCGTTGCCGGTGTGGATCTTGCGGATGAGGCTGCCGTCATGCGGGTCGACCTCGGCGATGTAGTCCGAACCCATGACGCCGACCAGAAGCGTGCCCGAGGCGCGGGTAATGATGCCCGCCGGAGTGGGGCCGACAGGCACGGTCCAATTCACCTTGCCGCTGGCGAGGTCGATCGCGATCAGGCTGCCGGTGCCTTGCAGCGTGACGAACGCGGTCGTGCTGTCGCGCGCGAAGGCGATGTGGCTCGGCATGGTCGCTGCCGGCAGGCGGTGCACCAGCTGGAACGTCTTGGCGTCGTAGATATCGATGTGGTCGAGCCGGATCGATGCCGTGACGAACCATTTGCCGTCGGGGCTGAAGCCAAGCTGATAGGGGTCGCTCGCCTCGATGCGTTGCGACTCCACGCCGGTCTTGCGGTCGATCAGCACCAGCTCGTTGCTGCCCGACATCGCCACGATCAGTGTACGCCCGTCGGGGCTGACGATCAGGTGGTGCGGACCGCGCCCGATATGGACGCGCGAGATCTCGCGGTAGCTGTCGCCGCTGACGACGCTGAGCGTGTCGTCGTCGGAATTCAGCACCACCGCGGTGCTTGCCCGCGCGCTGGCGACGGTGCCGAGCGTCGCCGCGACGGCGACGGCAAGCCCGTAGGCGATGGCTCGGCGAAGCAAGGACACGATGGCGCGGCCGGCAAGAGTTCAGTGGGAGCGTCGCCGGTTATAGGCTGGCGCCCCGCTATACATAACTGCTCGCCGGAATTGATTAAAGCTTCGGCAACTTTCTGTTGCGCCGGGCGCGGCGGTTTAGCGCAACCGCTCGGGCAGTGCAACGATCGCCGCATCGAGCAGCGCGGTGCCGCGGCGCTCGTCGATCTGGGCGGCGATGACCTCTCGCGCAGCGGCGATCGCGACCTCGATCGCCGCGGCGCGAACCTCGTCGAGCGCCTTGGTCTCGGCCTGGGCGATGCGCTCCTCGGCGAGGCGCTGTCGATGCTCCAGCGCCAACTCGAGGTCGTGCGCCGATTGCGCCGCGATCCGCTCGGCCTCCTGCCTTGCATGCGCGACGATCGCTTCCGCCTCGGCAACCGCCTCGCGCTCCTTGGCGCGGTACTCCGCGACGAGGCGCTCGGCCTCCTCGCGCAGCCGCCGCGCCTCGTCGAGCTCGCCGCGGATCCGCGCGGCGCGCGCGTCGAGCCCGGCGGCGATCAGGCGGCCGACCCTGGGGCCGACAGCCGCGACGAAGATCACCGCCGCGACGAGTACCCAGAATTCGGCCTCGTGGATGAATTCCATCACGCGCCCCGCCCGTTGGGCGCCCGGCCGCCGAGTTCTCGGGCGACCGCGCTGGTCATGGCCGCGGCATCGGGTGCCGCGCCGGTCAGCTTCTCGACAATCGCGCCGCCCACCTCGGCGGCGATGCC
>Ga0335078_10011251_pt1 | contig 13271 bp, 14 predicted proteins | sample Lox_Sample_32_FD_206711 | JGI IMG/M metagenome (GOLD analysis project Ga0335078, IMG submission 206711) | Soil microbial communities from Loxahatchee National Wildlife Refuge, Florida, United States - Lox_Sample_3.2 | ecosystem: Environmental > Terrestrial > Soil > Wetlands | place: USA... | reverse complement strand
GCTGTCGTCACCTCCAAGCCCAACTCGACAAGAACCCAGAGGAAGCCCTTGAGATCATCTTCAGTGGTGCGAAACCGTCTTTTCCGGATTTGATGTCTGATCCGTTTGGGAATTATCTATGTCAGAAGTTGTTTGAGGTTTGTAATGATGCTCAGCGGACCGAGTTGGTTAGGATTGTTGCGCCGACGTTGGTTCAGATTTCGCTTAATCAGCATGGAACGAGGGCGGTACAGAAGCTCCTTGAACATTTGACTGTTCCTGAGCAAGTTTGTCACTTTTAGGTTTGTGCTAATTACAGGTTGAGCTTGTGAAAGATGCATTGAGGCCGGATGTTGTTTTGCTCACTAAAGATCTCAATGGAAATCATGTCATTCAGAAATGTCTCAATAGGCTTGGAGACAAGGAGAATCAGTTTATTTTCGATGCTGTTGCGCAAAATTGTATTGAGGTTGCTACACATAAGCATGGTTGCTGTGTGTTCCAACGATGCATCGATCATGCCGAGGGCGAACAAACGAACCAATTGTACAACGAGCTTATCAAGAATACAATTCCATTGTCACAGGTACATTGACTTGCTCTTCAGTTCTAATGGCAGGATCAATTTGGAAACTATGTTCTTCAATATATTCTTGACAGACCCGACACTAATTTGACACCACTTATTCGAAAATTCGAGAACCATATTGTACAACTCTCAAAGGCAAAGTTTAGCTCCAATGTTATTGAGAAGGTATGCCACTCAACGGTAAATCAATTGACATTAGTGTGTACGAGTGGCGAGTCACGCTGATCTTGAATTCTTGTTAACCGAGATGGTCCAACCTGGTGCGATGGCGGAGATGATTGATGATCCTTTCGCCAACTACGTCGTCCAGACCGCCTTAGATTTCGCGGATGGTGACCTCCGTGCGGTGCTCGTCAGAGAGATCATGCCACTATTGAGTTCCATTAAGACGAAGACCTGGTATAAGCGCATCACGATCAAACTCGGATTGGCACCCAGTCACAGCGGCGGTCATTTTGATTCTGGTAGGCACATGCAGAGACCTTATGGTGAAGATGGTATGCATTCGAGGATGCCCTCCGAACACCGCGGCATTGGCCCTGTTCATGGATATCCGCCCGTACCTCATGGATCCGATCGACACATGGACCATCGCGTTCCTCCTGGCTTCATGCACAATCCTCAAATGGGCGGTCCTCCATCTGACCGTAATGGATATCGAGTCGCATCTCACAATGGTCCGCCACACGGTCAGGCACCTCAGCAATACGGCAATTTCTATCCATACGGACCAAGATCAACAATCCACCAAACAGAGTACCGCTCGACAAACGAGTATTAATTATCATTTCTCATTGATTGTCATCCTTTGCTTGACACCCTCATATCATCATTTTTATTGGCGCATCGGTTATTTGTGAACCCTTTTTACCATTTTTTTACACATCGTGTCTCAACGCTTTACACGAAAAATAAAAACAAGCGACATTTTTTCCAACGACGTTTATGGGTAGGGGGAGTATCATGTTACATCATTCACGGAAAAAAACTGCATGGTTGGTTTGTCATTTACATGTTTGCAAGGAAGGATATATGGTTATCGGTAGGTAGACTGCATGATATGGGGGTTTTCTTTTTCACTTCCTTTTTCTTTTTTTTTTACGTCTCTTCACTCTTGTTGTTACATTCCTCTTTTACTTTTTTTACTACCGGCTTTTACTGTCTCATTATCAGCTGTTTCTGTGTTGTATCTAGCTGTGTTCTTTGTTTTACTCAGGGATGACAGACTTACGGGGGGATCCAGACCTGGACGAGGTACTTTGATGGCTGCGGTATTACCCTGTGTGTGATAAGTTCCTCTCCTTTCTTTTGTTTTGTTTTTTTACTTTTTTCTTCCCTTTGTGTATGTTGGATGGTTGTACTTTTTTCCTTCTTCTTTTTCGTATTTTACTTTGTGTATGCTCTCGTGTACTTTGGAAGATGTAGGTTTTACTGGGTGTAGACATAGTTTTACTAGAAATTGGGGACGGGTAGTAGTAAATAGCAGACGACAATGTATCTTTATGGACCTATACATATGTAAGTACCTTCAAGTACTAGTGAGATCGAAGTTCCAGATATTCATCTCAAACAGGGCTGAGATTGATTTCCAATTCCGATTGCGCTGATTGGGTGACGTAACACACAATGCGGGTGGCTGAACAGTCAGTTAAGTGAATGCTGGTGATCCCACCCACCATTAAGGGAATCTGTTGCCGTTGCTCTTGGCCATCGTCTTCTGCAGCATTCTATCAGCTCTATTTCATCAACCTTAATAGCGTTCCTCTGCCAAGGCCTGAGTCTGGGCGTCTGACTCATCCTCAGCTCTGTTTGCTTAGCTCTTTTTTGCTTAAAGGTCTAAGGGTTCAGCCACTTACTATCCTCCATTCACGATGCACGCTTTGAAGCTTCAGCGAAAGTATCCACAATTCCGTCAGGAAGATATCCTTGCTCTAACAAATAACTTTGCGTATTTCTCCTAATGTCTATTTCATCTTAACATGGGCAGAAAAATCGATCTTGACGGCAAGGGATATGTAGATCAACCTACCATTATCAGCGCAGTACAAAAGGACGAACGTCAATCCTATGATCAAATCCGAGCAACCCTCAAAGAATGCCATATCGATGCCTCAGGACGAGTAGAGCTCGAAGACTACGTAGAGGTATCCTGGGTGATATTCCAGAGCTAAGGGCAGTTGATTTCAAAGTTGAGAGAGGGCAAACACCGGCCGGCTTTCGAGGTTTCGAAACATAAAATCACAGTCCAAGGATCGAGCGCTAACGTCTCGCATACGATTAATGAGGATGAACGGACAGAGTTTACACGACATATGAATAATGTTTTGGCGGGCGATCCAGATATTGGCAATCGTTTGCCATTCCCTCTTGATACCATGCAGATGTTTGATGAATGCAAAGGTATATGCGGCCAGAACTTCTCGGCTCATGACAGATGGTTTAGTTCTTTCGAAGCTTATCAATGACTCGGTTCCTGACACGATTGATGAACGTATTCTTAATAAACCAAACAAAGGCAAGAAACTCAGTCAATTTCAAATGATCGAAAACAACAATCTCGTCATCAATTCAGCTAAAGGTTTCGCTCACGTCGTCAATATCGGTCCTACGGATCTTATCGAAGGCAGGGAACATCTCATTCTTGGGTTGATCTGGCAAATTATCCGACGAGGACTTCTCAGCAAAATTGACATTAAACTTCATCCTGAACTTTACCGGTTACTGGAAGAGGATGAGACATTGGAGCAATTCCTACGATTACCACCTGAGCAGATCCTTCTTCGATGGTTCAACTATCATCTCAAAGCTGCAAACTGGCATCGCCGGTATACTATTATATCATTCGATACTAACTTTAGCGTCACAAACTTCAGTAAAGATGTCCAGGACGGAGAGAATTATACTATCCTTTTGAATCAACTCGACTCCGTAAAATGTTCTCGTGGGCCCCTGCAAACAAGAGATCTTCTTCAACGCGCAGAACAAGTATTACAGAACGCAGACAAACTAGATTGCCGAAAGTACCTTACCCCCGCCTCCCTCGTCGCTGGAAATCCCAAACTCAATCTCGCCTTCGTCGCAAATCTCTTCAACACCCACCCAGGCTTAGATCCCCTCGACGAGACCGAACAAGTCGAAATTGAAGATTTTGACGCAGAAGGAGAACGAGAAGCTCGAGTCTTCACTTTATGGCTCAATAGTCTCGACGTGGAACCTTCGGTGCAGAATTTCTTTGAGGATCTCAAAGACGGCCGAATCCTATTGCAGGCGTTTGACAAGGTTATCCCAGGCAGTGTAAATTGGAAACATGTCAACAAAGTCCCTCCCAGTGGCGAAATGTCTCGATTCAAAATGGTTGAAAATACCAATTATGCCGTGGAAGTCGGGAAACATTCCGGTTTCTCATTAGTTGGTATTCAGGGCGCCGATATCACGGATGGACAACGGACGTTAACATTGGGATTGGTATGGCAATTGATGCGTGCCAACATTGTCGCAACGTTGAAATCCCTCGGCAGTAAGACTGGACGGGATGTCACGGATCAAGAGATTGTTAGATGGGCGAATCAAATGGCGCAGAAGGGCGGCAAATCAACTCAAATTCGAAGTTTTAAGGATCCTTCATTGGCTACGGGTGTGTTTTTGCTCGATGTGCTCAATGGTCTTAAACCTGGCTATGTCGATTATAACCTCGTCACTCCTGGTAGGACAGAAGAGGATGCTTATCTCAATGGTATACCCGCTTCCTTGATTGTGCTGACTATAGCGAAATTGGCAATTTCTATTGCTCGAAAGATCGGAGCTGTTATATTCTTGTTGCCAGAGGATATTACTCAAGTTCGTGCTCGATTGGTATTCCCCCTCTCCTTGACCTTCAATGCTAACTCACTAGATTTTGACGTTCGTTGGGAGTTTGATGGCAGTTCGACTTTGATCTAGGTTTCTTTTTTGTGTTGTTCCATTTTTATTTCGTAATGTTCAATTGGAGTTCCACTTCGACTGTGAAGAAATTTGCAAGTGTTGATCAAATCCTGTAGTTAGCGAAATTAAATGCCAGAAGAATTTTACCCCTGTGCCATGCATACACGAGTTGCAGTGTATTAAAATAGATCCCTTGGGTAGATCTCGTAGTGAAGTAGACTCACTGCGCGGGTGTGGCTGCAGATCTTCATATGACTGGACACCCCCTTACATCTCAGGTTGATGACGAACGCGTGGAGGTATCTGGGGCGTCGCCTTCGTCTCCCTCAGTATGAGTTTAATTTACAATGATTCATTTAAGTGCTCTTAAAGTGGTGTTTTAAATCTTAAAGGGGTGGCTAAGATTCAGGTTGGGGTAAAGGAAGGGGCGGTGGAGCAAAAACACCTCACCCTTCCCCCTCTGTTCACGTAAATCTGACCAATGGATCAAGATTAGATGAGATGCTAATTAGGACGTGATGAAGGGGTTTACCTCGGGAACCCCCCCTCCCCAGACAGAGCAAGATATAAGGACCTTCGAGTCCCCTCGCGGAGCCCTCCATACAAAACCATTTTACTTTTCAGCCCAAGACAATGCAACGATTACTTCTCGCTACTTTCGCGTTTGCTGTCGGAGCATTAGCTCAAAATCCAACTGCCACTGCCAGTGCAATCGACGGAATCCCCATACAATGTTTAACAGTCTGCTCAAGTCTCTACTCTATTGCCTACACATGCGCCAACTCAACTGGATACAGCTTTGACGACGACATTACCCGTGTCCAGCAATATCTCAACTGTCTCTGTTCCTCTTCAAGCTCAGACGCCATCAATGCGTAAAGCCCCAAATTGTAGTCAATATACTGACTTCATCAGCTGTATGCAATGCGGACAACAAAACGGCGTTGATCTCGGGGATATCGGGACAGCTCAGCAAGCCTGTGCTTCTGGCTCCGCAAATCTAGCGTCTTTCACGAGCGCCTACGGCACTGACTTTACTGGCATGGCTTCGTTATTCACAAGCCCCCTTAGCGAAAGCGCGACGGCAACGGCAACTCATATCACAACTGGTTCAACTGCAAGTGCGTCTATGGTATATATCTCATCCTACTCCCTGCTGACTATTTTAAATAGACTGCGGTAACGCGAAGTTCGGCGGCTGCGACAGGATCGGCGAGTGGCAGTGCGACTGCACAGGCGACAGGGACAAGTGGAGCGACTCGAGTGGGATATTCGGGATGTTTCCTGAGTGTGGTATTGGTTGGAATAGCGGCAATGGGATTGTAATCAAAGTTATGCTTTGGCAGTTGTGAGGATCAGGGAAAAGAACGGCCAAGAAGGCGTCTTTCTCGGATGAGGCTGAGGTCACTTGATGTCGATCGATGCAAGGATGGAGAGAGCGTGTCAGTTGCTGAAAGATACGTAAAAAGGATAATCTATAGTCTGGTTGTATAATATGCGTTCTAATATGTACCTGTTAAAGTCATATTTAAAGTTCATATGCAGAAAGTCTTTGCTAAAATCTCCTATCTAGCCTTCCCGATAGGCCCATTCCTTTCTTCGCCCTCCCTGGTTTCGGTCCTCCAATGTGTTAGTCTACTGACTCGCTCAGCCTCAGCCATAACTATTAAACTTTGACACAGCCATGGGTTCCATCACTGTGATTGGACACTAACATGCGAGGAATGTCTCTTTGATGTGTATTATCTTGGTGGGGGCCCGTCCTTGTTCTTATGTTTGGGGCTCAGCAATTAAGAGGGGTCTGGTATTGCCGATTCCGTTTTAATCTTAGATAAATCGCGCAATTTTACGTGCGCTCGATCTATTTTCGTCAGAGTTTCAGGGCGATGTCGGCTGGATGCGGTGATTTGATTGGGTGTCATTAAACTTTAAGACGCCATCTTGGGTAGGGCGCCGCATATATTTGTTGTCACCAACTTCCGCTCGGTGCTTTGATAAATTTTATGTATAAAATAAGAATCTTAGGGAGGTTATTTATGCGCATTTCTTGCTTTTCATTTAACAACCAATTTAACTTACATTTTCTATCCCATCCCTTAATATTTTATAAGCGTTCCTATATATACCAGAGTATATTCCGCCCTTCTAGCCGAAAGTAAAGTCTTCGTCTTCTTCCACACCGAGACAAGAGCCACGAAACTTCCAGGTTTACAATGAATTACACCCTTCCTCTTCGAGGAGTTCAGCTCCTTTTTGCCTTTCTAGGTAATTATACACTCCGGCCATGCTCATAACGCGTAGTTTTGGTCCTTTCTGCAGTCGGCATCAGTAAGTTTGGCGGCTATTCAAGTTCTCTCAATTTCCTCTTATTCTGTGTACTTATTCTTCTCCTCAACTGAGCTGACTTTTTCTTAAGGGTATCTGGGCTATTCTATGTCTCATCTTCCTCCTCTTGACTCCATCGATGATGCCTGCCCTCCATAACGTCTTCATCATCTGTAACTTTATTCAACAAGATCTCGCGGCTAACAATTTTAGTGGCCATCGAAGCTGTTACCATGATTTTCTTCTTCGCTGGGTAAGTCTATTATCTGTAACTAGTCTAACATTTCTCTGCAGATTCATCGCTGTCGCCGCAGATATCGGTCCTTTTGACTGCGACGCCACCTTCGTAGACTCGTACGTTTCAGCCTGCCAATCAATCAAAGCAGCCATCGCCTTCGGTGCCTTCTCTTGGTATTTCCCTCCATCCAAGGGAACATAACTAACCAATTCTTTAGGTTATTGTGGGCGATCACCCTTGGTCTCGTCATTCGTCAAATCATGATGGAACGAAGCGGGGGATTTAGCGGAGGTATTAACAAAGGACCCTCTGCTGAAATGACCACCCCCAGCGCCGTTTAAAACTAATATAATCCTCCTTTTGCATTTTAATCCCCGCCTTTCCTTAACTGTGTTTATCTCGCGTTGAGAATGAGGGGACCTGGGTATTGGGCGTTTTATACATTTTATACGGTGACGTCGGGAGGAGTTTTGTAGGAGTTTGGATTCTCTTGTACTCTTTATTTTGGAGATTTCAACAGCAAAGTTATGTTTGTTTGAACTGTTCTTCAGAACGAGCTGTTTCTTTTTCTGCCATCTTGTGTTATTAAAGAGAAATGTTCTCTCTGATACTCAATAACAGCACAGAATTACACCAACTTCATTTCTCGGGGGAAAGGCTGTAGATCTTACGCGTTCACAGCCTCCAAACAGGTCCCAATAAACTTTCCAACCCTGTGATCTCTAAGCTTTCCTTTGTGTCGGGTTTCACGATGTTTCGCCAATTTAAGAAACCGTTATTATTAAAGAAAGAAGAACGATCTCGAAATGTCCATCTATGGGCCTGAGCGCGTTTTACACGGGTAGCATAATCAAGCTTTTAATTTCAAAAGCAACTAAAAGTTTACCTGTTCTCCCCACTGACGGCCCACGATTCCCTTTCCATAAATAAATACCAGATGGGTCTATACCCCAAGTTGGGGCAGTTCAAGTCGATATAAAGGTAAGGACTTGGTCCTGGGAGTCTCTCGAATATCATGCCAACTCAAGCGACCGGCGAAGAAGGGACAACACAGAAAAATGACCCTGCAACAAGCGCAGAAGATGTCGATAAGCCGGCCGAGGAGGTCGAGGAATCGAAAGAGGCTGAACAAGGTGAAGCTGACGAGTATTACACAGTAGAAAGGATTCTAGAGGAGACCAAAGAAAAAGATGGTTCGATACGCTATAAAATAAGGTGGCTTGGATATACCTCGGACGATGATTCATGGGAACCTGCTGAGGAAATCGAACATTGTGTCGACATTGTCATGGCGTGGAAGAAGCAAAAGGCGGAGAAAAGGGCGGAGAAAAAGGCGGAGAAAAAGGCAAAGAAAGGTACTTGAATCGGTCGGTTGTTGTTAACGAGATAGCGAAGAAACGGCAACGATCGACTCGGAGTCCTGATTCTACAAGTGAGGGACGGAGTGTGAAACGGAGCAGAAGTGACCAGTCTACTTCGAGCAAGCAACTATCGCGAGCTAATGACTCGGGAGATGATTCAGGCGCGTCTAAGGGCACGAAAGATTCGTTTATGAATGAACTCAAGTCGAAAAACGAAGGCACCTATAAATTTGAAGATGTAAAGAAACGAGGGCCCATTGAGAGTGATGATGAGTTGGAAGATGTGGATGAAAGCTTCAATTCGCTCAAGGAGAAGGAAAGACAGCGCAGACAAGCCAGACGAAAAGTCCAGACCACTGTGGAGACAAATAGCACTCCTGTTCAGAAAGCTTCCACGGCAGCCGGCGCTCTCCCTCCTGCGCCTCACTTCCCCTTCGCTACCCGTCCGTTAAATGCTATACGGCCTGCAAAACGAAAACCCGGGCAAACGCCGACCGCAGCAGTCCGCTCCGATGATAGACGAAGACCAATGACTCTAAGTCATTTGAATAATATCAAGAAGAAACAGGCACAGGAACCACCGCCAGATACGTCGGCGATTGCTGTGTTTCGACCTGATGCTGTCCTTACAGCGGCCGGTCGGATGATGAAATCAGGGAGAGGTTATCAAAATGCGATTGGGGATATCGACGTCGCGATTTCGTTATCTCAGACGAAAGACGTGGTTCCGTCTCTCAATCGGAGACCCTCAACTACGGAAATCACTCCCAGCGAGTCTCCCACGCTATCTAAACCTAAAGAGAATGCCGCTAGACCTTCAGTCCAAGATGCACTCGCCAGGGCGGCGGAAATTAAGGAAGCCGATGCGGGCAAAGTCACTCCATCAGCTCCAGCTTCGGCTCCTCCCCCACCGCTGACGCCATTACCTCACAGAACCCACTCGCCCGTTCGAAGTCCTGTCAGAAGTCCTGTTAAAACAACCGCAACTCACCCGGATTTTGATAAAACCGCATTCGTAAATGCCTGGGCCAAACCACTTGAACCGCCCCCTCCACCGCGTTCATCGAGACTACCGAAAAGGAATTCGACGAGCATCGATTCATATCGTCCGCCTCTGCGGATGGACGAAATCACGATATCTCCGACAGCCAGCATTGAAACTCTTCCCGCGCCTCCACCTGCTGAACTGACACATGCTGAGATCCTTCCTGCGCAAATGAGCGAAGACCATGGCGGCCGAACGTGGACTGGCGAATTGACATATGGCCGTAAGGAGTCTCCACTAGGTCAGATCCGACTTCTTATTCCTCAAACCTCTATTCGCATTACCAAGTTACCTACCTTCTCACGAAACCGATTATGCCTCAGTAAAGTGATCTCAGCACATTACCTGAGTCAACGGTGGTTCTCGCCGACATTACATCCTAGCAAGAAGCCTGAGTGTCTTTATGTCGAGTTTCAAGACAAAGAAAAACTGAAAACGTTGGTCGATGCATTGCGTTCTACCGATTCTGCTGGACTGGTGTTTGATGAAAGCTGCACACTCTTATTCTTCTTCAAAGGCAATGATCGAATTCGAGGTTTGTTCAACGGAGACGGTTCTTCGAGTCCTATCGGTGTTGCATTACTTGACCCCTTGCAACTGCCAGAACCCATGACAGAGGTTCGCGAGGGAGAAGAGGTAAATTCCCCGAAGGATGTTCTGACGCCCAGTTAATAAGTACACGCCGCATGCCGTATACCGGACTTCTCTTAAGCGAGGCGATCGATGAAGCGATCCCATACATGAAGGGGTATCCCTATGTTTTGCATTCTCCCGTCGAATCATTCGAAACGGTTGAGATGGAGAACATTCTCGCAACCCGACGAGCAGTTCCCGCTACCGACCAAAAGGCTGCAAGACTAATAGTCATTCATCGACTTTATGCTCCCTGTCTCAACTACATCCCTTCTTTAACGAGACATAAACGAAACGCGGAGACAAATATCCTCCTATTTGGATCTTATCTTGACTATGAGATGGTAGGTGATATGTTGAAACCTACATTTGGCTCGGGCATAACGAAAATTTTTCCGAGAGGAGGAATCGTTTGTTTTACGATGGACTACCTCCTCGAAAACCCGCAACACATCAAACGGGCTTTGGCATACGTGGTAGTACTTTCTCGGTCCTGAAATTGATTATAGAGCTCCAAAGACTCGTGGAAACTTATGCTACCGAACGGTATGATTGATAAGATGTTACGAATAGTTCAGAACCGCAGTATGAATCCTGCGAATGTCGGCGACATCTTGACAGCAATCGCTCAGGTCCGGGAGAATTTAGGCGCGAAATGGCTATTAACAGAACTCTATCCCTTCGATAACTTTGGAGTGAATTCGTATATGCCATTCATGAACTATCTTCAAAGTTGTCATTATGAATCATTTAGACGGTTTGTGCTGATTCATTCACAACAGGTGAATGGAGGTCAATGGGAAATTGCTGGCAATGGGGTAAGTGTCAGCCTATCCATCGGGACTAACGTTGAGATCGAGGTTTATACCCCTTCAGAATTCGACAAGTTCTTTAGTACAAAGCATTGATTAATATCGAGATACCAAAGGGTTTTAAAGTTAGCGCATGATATTGGGCCAGCAGGAGTAGCAGCAGTAGGGAAGGCGATATTCTCAATTCAACATCTTCTATGATACTTATCATAACTCGTCACTCCGTCTCTGCAGAAATGCTCAAAATCATTGCCACCACCCCTGTCGAAAGCTCAACTATGTACAAGAACACAGCAGTAGCAAAGACCCCCAATTTTTAATGATAGTTGGAAAAGAAAACAAACAGAAACAGAAACAGAACAATGAGGATAAGAATGAAGAAAACAGAAGCGTAACGACGTAAAAACCTTTCCGACTGTGCAATGAGTGACCGAATGCGAAAGAAATAAAGTAGCTGACAACCAAAACAAGTAGTGACAGGAAGATCAAGAAAAGACAAAAACCATACTCTGAACATATACATCGGACAACGGAATGAAAAACTGCATATATCCCCACCCAAATAGATATATATCAATTCTAAAGACCGTGCCATCTGTACTCATTTGACCCCCTGTCACCACCGTCTCTCTCTTCTCCATATGAATGCAATCGATAAACTTGAAAAGTATGAATGTTGAAAGGGGAAAACAAAGAACAAAAACATGAAGGAATAATGGATGACAACACCTTCCAAAACATACACACGCCAAAAACCACCCAATTTGCAATGATTTTGAGATCAAGTCGTAAATGAAATGTATGTATACTCACTTTCGTGATGGAGGTCGTTTTCGACCATTTGTAGGATCGCTGAGAATAGGTGTTCCGTAGTCGTCGGCGTAGGAGGAACCCATTGTCCAGGATGATGGATCAGGAGCATTCAAAATGCTTCCATTGGCGGCTAATCCTCCCTCGGGGATCGCAAGATCTGAAGTAGATTGGGGAGGAGTGTGACCTGGAATTAGTAGATGTTGAGATAAATATTTACCGCTCATGCCATACGGCATGGAATCCTGGTTAATAGTACGTCTACGCTTTGACGATGGAGGACCGTCCTTGCTGATGATTTCGGGCTTTGACGATTGAAGGGCACTGAGATTGTGTCCATTGGGCAAGTCGCCAGGTAAATCATCTCCATGATGATAATCCAACGAGGACAACTTTGTGTCCCGGTCGATCCCGTTCGTATCAAAGATATTACGATTGACGCCGTTTTGCGGGACCATGGGTGAATGATCTTCACTTCGGATAGTATACGACAATTGACGTGCATGACCTTGGGATTGGATTGAGTAATCAGTTTGAGCCTGGGCATCGTGTTTGGACCATCCGGCGTTGTTGCCGCCTGGAGAGTGACCATGAGTTGGCGTGCCGGGATTCTCTACGCGTCCCTTCATCGCAACTGCACTGGGAGTGGTGTAAACTTGATTGCTGGAAGCCGAGATAGGAGTACCAGGAGGAACACCATACGGAAGAGAATCACCTTGCGAATATCCTTCCTCGTGGGATTCAGGAAGAGGCTCATGCTTTGTATCCAATGAATCCTTATCGACGGTACTCAATCGAGAATGGACGGCGGACGGGGGAGGTCCCATATCACTAGCGGACGAGGCCCGTCGAGAAGAAAACTGCGAATTGGAAGGATAACCCAAATGCAATTGCGTAACTGACTCGCGTTTAAAGGAAGGCTCAAAGTTCAAGCTTTGACGATGATGGAGTTGAGAGTCTGTTAGTGCTCCGTACGTTTGATTGCCAGTGTGCACTGCACTCGAGGGTGAAGTTGCCGGTGTTCCAGGTAAGGAACGGGTTACGGGGTGGATACCACTTGTATCCAAAGTCAATCCAGTCTGACTTACCCATGGAAGGTCGGCGTTTCCGTTCGTGATGGAAGAGGCACTTGATGGAGGCGTAGGGAAGGACATGGATCGATCCGTTAACACAGGACGATTAGGCGCGTCACTTGCGCGCCGTGGGATGGTTGCTGGTGGCGGATTGAAGCTCGTGGTCGAAGGTGCCGATTGGGCTTGGCGATGCTGAGCCGCTGCCATGACCGCGTTAGTACGCGCATAATTGGCAGGATGGTATAAGAAACTCTTGATATCTTGGACGAACAGGGGATACAATAGATCGATGATCCTTTCTTTGTTCGCAAAGTCCAATGCACGATCAAAGGGGATCCTTTTACGTTAGATATTTATAGGAGATGGGGAGAATACCATACGCCCTTGAGGTGCATTGCTCCAACTTTGACGACGGCTCGTGTTTTCTCACTTTTTAGTATACCATCTCGTTTTCCTCGGCTCATGCCCGCTACGTTTAACAATTT
>Ga0335078_10011250_pt1 | contig 13273 bp, 14 predicted proteins | sample Lox_Sample_32_FD_206711 | JGI IMG/M metagenome (GOLD analysis project Ga0335078, IMG submission 206711) | Soil microbial communities from Loxahatchee National Wildlife Refuge, Florida, United States - Lox_Sample_3.2 | ecosystem: Environmental > Terrestrial > Soil > Wetlands | place: USA... | reverse complement strand
GATCGGCGAGTCGCTCGCCAACTCCATCGGCAAAGACGGCGATTTCTACGGCGGCCTTTACCTCCGCCGCAAGCTGCGGGAGAACGCGGCGAATGACGCCGGGGAGTTCGCCGGCCAGGCATCGGCGAAGCTTCGGAACCGCCAAAGCGCGCCGGATGAGGAGGCCGGCCAGTGGCATCTTCTCGGCAAGCTTCCGCCTTCCTACATTGACGCCCGCGCGCGCCGCTGGGTGGTAAAGCTCTTTCTGGCGCACTATCACCATGTCGCCTGGACGCTCGCGACTGGCGGCCCGCCGCCGAAGCCCTACGTGATCGTCTGCCGCATGATGAGCCTTGCCGGGAGCGAGTCGGTGTTGGAATCGACCGGCGAATCGTTCGCCGCAGTCGCAGAATCGCGCGGCGTCCCGATGGAGCAGGCGTTGAATCCTAAGGCCCAGGATTCGCGGGCGATCAGACATACCGGGCCCAATCCGCTGTACGGACCGAAGCGGAAGGCGTCATAAGCCGGCCGCAACCAGCAGGCCATCGCGACGCGAGCGAACCAAAGCCAGGCGTCACCCAATATCGACTTCACCGAAAGGAACTTCTTTATGGCAGACACCAATCCCAATCTTTCCCCCTGCGTCACCCACCAGCCGAGCCTGTTGGGCGGCGCGGAAAACATCAAGCTGCTCTTCGACGAGGAGTTGGACAATCGGCGCGAATCCCTGGCGCGGCAGCGCGCCTGGGAGGCGATCTCGCTGGATCTGGCGCAGACCGCCAGCCGCCGCGCGCAGAACGCGGCCACTATCGATCACGCCATCAACGCCGGCATCGTGCTGGCCGGTCAGGTCGGCACGACCGAGGGCCAGCAGACCGTGTCGCCGGCAGGCACGGCGGCCAGCGAAACCACGAAGGGCGCAGTGGCGGCTGCCGGCGCTGGCGAGGCGGTGAGCGCGGAGGCTGTCACGGCCAACGTTGCGAACCTGTTCACGTCGCTCACGCCAGTGATCGCGAGCGCCCTGGCTGCCGCGATCTCGCAGACGATCGCGGCACTGGTGCCCGTCGTGGTGACGGCTTCGGGAGGTGCCTCGACCCCTTCTCAAACGCAGCCCAAGACTGCGTAGCTCTCCCCATACGGGAGATCCCTCTGCGAGGCGGCTGCGGAAACCTCCGATCCGAGGCCGCCTCCAGGGGCTTTCCCGTGCAGACCAGAAAGGAACAGACGATGAACTTTTTGCAAATCCTTCAAACGATTCTCAGCGTGGCTCCCTCCGGCATCCAGTTGACGCAGGAGGTGGTGGCGCTGGTGCAGGCTATCGAAGCCGCTTTCACCGCCGGCCAGACTCCGGCATCTCACCAGCAGGCCGTCGCTTCGGCTCTGGGCGCTCACCTCGCCAAGCAGTAATCCGCCGCGATGACGAACCTGCAGGTAGTGACGTGGCCGGTCGAACGGCTGATCCCGTACGCCCGCAATGCGCGCACCCACTCGGACGAGCAGGTGGCGCAAGTGGCGGCGTCGATTGCCGAGTTCGGATTCGTCGACCCGATCCTCGTCGGACCGGATGGCGTGATCATCGCCGGCCACGACCGCCTGCTTGCCGCGCGCACGCTCCGCATGACCGAGGTGCCCGTGCTCGTCCTCGGGCACCTCACCGAAACGCAACGCCGCGCTCTGGTGCTGGCGGACAACCGCCTGGCTCTTGACGCCGGATGGGACGAGGAGATGCTGAAGATCGAACTGGAGTCCCTGCGCGAGGACGGCTTCGACCTCGACATCGTCGGCTTCACGGACGAGGAAATCGAGGACTTGCTGCGCGATCCCGAGCAAGTCGTCGAAGGAAATACAGACGAGGACACCGCGCCGGAGTAGCCGGAGACTGCGGTCACCGTGCAGGGTGCGGGATTCGACCGTGCGCGAACTGCTTCACGAGGCTGCTATAGCAGAGGGCTGCGATTTTCTCGGCCTCGGGCCGCATTCCTTCCGCCGCGCCAACATCACCTGGCGGCAGGAGGTTGGCGGCAGCGCAATCGAAGCTTCGAGGATTGCTGGACACACCAATCTTGCGACCACGAGCCAGTACACGTTCGTCGCGCCAGAGCGCCAGAACGAGCTGACCCGCCGCATCCAGCAGAAGTTGGCCGATGCCGGGAAAAGGCCGGAGGAGAAGCAGACGGTCACGGAGATTCCGCCACCAGCAGAACCACCGACGCCGGACGTGCCGCCGAGCCTCGCGGACACGTTGCCGGTTACGGCAGTGGTCCAGTAACCCGATTGTTTTAGCCGCGTCTTGGTCCTAGGCTAGAATGGAACAAGGCCAAAACGTTTCAGTGTCGTTCTGTTTTGGCGCAGCGGTGTGGGCCCCAAGCGCAATGGCCGTCAGCGAGATGCCCATGAAGCAAGACTACGATCAGATCGGCATCTGGTCCGAGGTGAAACTCGATATCGTCCGCGAGTACGCTGTGGCGTACTCCACGATCCTTTCGAAACAGCGGCTCAGGCACATCTACGTGGACGCCTTCGCTGGTCCGGGTGTTCATCTGTCGCGTAACACCGGGGAGTGGGTGCCGGGCAGCCCGCTGAATGCCCTCGCCGTTCAACCGCCCTTCAAGGAGTTTCACTTCATTGACGCCGACGGCAACCGCGCCGCACAACTCAAGGAACTCTCTGGCAATCGCTCCGAAGTTTTCACCTACGAAGGCGACTGCAACGACATCCTGCCATCCCGCATATTTCCACGCGCCGAATACTCGAAGTACGGGCGGGCGCTCTGTTTGCTGGACCCCTACAACATCGACCTCGCCTGGGATGTTGTCGCCAGCGCCGGGAAGATGGGAACCATCGAGATCTTCCTCAACTTCATGATCATGGATATGAACATGAACGTCCTGCGGCACGATCCGGAAAAGGTCGACCCCCGACAGGCGGCCAGAATGAGCCGCTTTTGGGGTGATGACTCCTGGCGGGCCGGGGTGTACGAGAGTTCAGGTAACCTGTTCGGATGGGAAGAGAAAGTGGGGACTAACGAAATGCTGGCGGAAGCGTACCGGAAACGGCTGCGCGACGTCGCCGGCTTCCAGTACGTGCCCGAGCCGATGCCAATGCGGAACCGCACTGGCAACACGATCTACTACTTGTTCTTTGCGTCGCCCAACGCTACCGGAAAGAAGATCGTCGAGTCGATCTTCAACAAATACCGGAATCGAGGACCGGCCTGATGGCGGGCAACTCCCATATCGAGTGGACTGACGCGACCTGGAATCCGGTCACCGGGTGTTCGAAGGTCAGTCCCGGGTGCAAGCACTGCTACGCGGAGCGGATGGCCAAACGGCTGCAGGCGATGGGGCAGCCGAATTACGCGAACGGTTTTGAAGTCACCCTGCAGCCCCATATGCTGGAGTTGCCGTTGGAATGGAAGCGGCCGCGACGGGTCTTCGTGAACTCCATGAGCGACCTCTTTCACAAGGATGTGCCGCTCGGTTACATCAAAAAGGTCTTCAGCGTGATGCGCCGGGCCAACTGGCACCAGTATCAACTCCTGACGAAGCGCTCTGAGCGATTGCTGGAAGTCAGTCCTCTTCTCACCTGGGAGCCGCACATCTGGATCGGGGTGAGCGTCGAGAACGACGACTACACCGCCCGCATCGACGATCTGCGCAAGACCGGTGCCGACGTCAAATTTCTCTCGCTCGAGCCGCTGCTCGGACCCCTTCGGAAACTCAACCTTCGCGGTATCGATTGGGTGATCGTGGGTGGCGAATCGGGGCCAGGCGCCAGGCCGATGAATCCGGACTGGGTCCGTGACATCCGCGACCGGTGCATTCGGGCCAACGTGCCTTTCTTTTTCAAACAATGGGGCGGTCCGTTCAAGAAACGCACGGGCCGCGTGCTGGACGGCCGCACGTGGGATCAGATGCCAAAGGACTCCCAGCCGGCCGCAGAGCCGTTCCTGGTTCTGGAGCCAGCGTAGGCCAACTGGAAGCACAGCATCGAATCAACCCAGCACGAGCGACACGTCTCCGTGTTCCCTGCGCGTCGGCCTGACGCTGATTTCAACGTCCTGTCCGAGAGCGGTTAGAAAATCCATCAGGCGCTCGACAGAGAAGTTTCCGGAGTGGCCCCGCATCAGGTCCGAAACGTGAGGTTGTTTGATCCCGAGGATCTCGCCAGCGGCAGTTTGGGTTAGCTTGCGGGCTTTGATGATCCGGTAGATTTGGAGCGTGAGTTGAGCTTTGAGTTGCTCGCGTTCAGGGTTGGGAAAACCGAGGTCTCGAAACACGTTGCCGCTACCCTGTTTGACCCCGGTCCTGTTGTTTTTCCGCATCTTAGTTCTGCCTTTCTCCGTAGTCCTGTTCCGCCGCGGCGAGCCGTTGTCTGATCAGTTCGAGCTCCCTTTGAGGTGTCGCGATTCCCTTCTTCGACTTCTTCTGAAAGGCGTGCAACACGTAGATCGCATCCTGGAAGCGAACGGTATAGACGGCCCGGTATGTGTCGCCCTCATGGGGCGCCACGATCTCAAGTACTGCCCGCCCACCGAATCCCTTGAGGGCTTTGACGGCTGGATATTCTTCACCGCACTGCGCGGCATACAGAGCCTGCCCTACGTCCCGCTGCACTGGCCTGGGGAAATTCTTCAGATCTCTCCGCGACGATCCGACCCACCGAACCGGCTTCAGCGCGACCTCCTCTCCACTATCAGAGTATACGTATTTCCGTATAATTGCAAAGATTGCGCATCACGCACGATAGCCCTGCCGGCGAGGGGCAATCTGCATGTATAGGAAAAACTCTTGTCTTCGTCTCATGTTTCACGAAACGGAGAGGACATTGAGATGGCGGAAACGACCACGCGCGTGCGCGATGCATGTGGCGTTCCGTGGTAGTGAAAACTGGGTCCGACGTGGGTCGAAACGCCGAAAGTTCCACCAACTGGGACCAACTGGGACCAAATCTCAACGCCCTAAGTCTTTTGTTTTCAGTCAGCGGTGCTCGTAAGTGATTGATCTGTCCGCCATGGCACGGAAGAGGTCGTGAGTTTGAATCTCACCAGGTCCACCAAAACAAAACCCAATAAAACAAAGGCTTACGAAAATGCTTGCGCTCTTCCACGTGGCGGAAGAGGTCACGCGGAGTCCATTTGGAGTCCAAATTCGCCAAATTTTGGACTCCAGCCAGCGGCTCAAGCCTAATTATCTTCTTCACGCCAGCGAAAGCGACGGTGTCCTTGCCCGTTCACTTCCTAATTATGCCGGTGACCTATGCCGACCGCCGGATCGGCACAAAACGGATCTCGACCCGCTGATTCAACGCGCCCGCTATCCTGCGCAGCATCGCCAGGGAGTGGCCTTCATAATCTGCGTCCTCTAGACGGCAGATGACCGATGCGGTGGTGCCTATCAGCTTGGCAAGCTGAGTTTGTGTGAGGGACGCCCCCGCCCTCAGTTCTTGGATTTTGCGAGCGATCTCTTCATTCGCGCGCGCCTCTTCCAAGTCCTTCAGCCGGGTCGGTTTGCCTTGGTAGAGCCGGCGGTGAAGGATCTCCAACGCGTCGCGGGTCGGTTTCAGCGTCTTTACTTTGTTATCTGGCATGGTCAAGCCTCCTCATAAGTGTGCTTCGCCGGATTCGCCTCGAACCGCTTCTTGCGTTCGACGGCCCGATCGATCTCTTTCGACGGCACCGCTCGCTCCTTCGCAAGACCGTGAGAGACCACGGCCGCTACCGCGCCGTGGAAGAAGTACAGGATCCGGTGATGAACGCCTCCCAGGCTGGCGCGCAGTTCGTAGATGCCATCTCGCAGGATGTCCGCTTCGGGCCGACGCAGCTCGTGGCCCATCTCGCGCAGGCGCTCCAACCGGAGATAGCACTTGTCCTGCACTTTCGCCGGTAACTTGTCGAACCACTCGATGAACGGGCACGATCCGTCTCCCTCCCGGTAGAGGACCACTCTGGTCTTGGGCACTCGATCCCAGTGTATTCGCAATATTGCGAAAATGCAAAGCGGCCTTGCGAAGCCGGAGTCCCGGAATCCGCGCAGGTCCAGATTGGGAAAACGGCCTTCCGTGGCGTCCACTGGCGTCCAAGTTGGCGTCGCGTAAGTCTTTTGTTTTCTGTCAAGTTGCCTGCAACTGATTGATGTTTCTTGACAGCCAACAACCCTAACCCATACCTGTAATCGGAGTCCACGTGGAGTCCATTTGGCGTCCAAGTTTCAGTTTTCCACAGCCCACGATTCGCCATCATGGACGCCACATCGCGGCACTGAAAGTCGCGCGTTCGTTTGGAGATGGCAGGATGCCATGATGCTGCGGTAGGTGACGGCCTGCTTCGTGCTACGAAGAATCTGGCTTCCCTATACATATATAGGGGTCTTTCGTGGCAATCGTGACGAACGGTATCGATCGTTGGAGAACAGGATCATGTCGCGGCAGCAGCGAACTCGGGTGAGGCACATCCAAGCGCTCTTGAGCCAGATGAAGTACGCGCATTGCTGTCACGTCTATTGCATCGAGTATGGCTTCTGTCCGCCACCGGCTGAGATCGAGAAACTGGCCTCCTCGCCGCCGACCGACATCGACGAATTCACGCAAACGGCCCTCGTGCCCGAAGGGTATGGTTTCACCAAGTCCGACCCGCTCTGCATGAAAGCCAGGGAGCATGTCCCGCAGGCGTTCATCAATCACGATCGTTGGCGATGATGAAAATCAAGTGTTCGGCTGCCTGCTTGGTGGAGCATTGGGCGACGCTTGGGGTGGCTCATACGAAGGTAAGGTTTGTCCGCTTGCCTTTGAGATCCCGTTGCGGCCACCGTTATCCGACGACACACAACTCACTCTCGCGACGTGTCAGGCAATAGTCGAGGCCGGCTGCGTTAAGCCGGAGATCATCGCCGCGCACTTCCTACGCTGGTTTAGGGCCGGGCAAGTTCGCGGGATACTGGTGGCCTCCGACGCCGGGATCGTCGCCGGCCGCGGCCGTCTTCTGGCGGCGCGCGGATCTCCGTGGAATTTGTCGTGGAGCTGCTCGCCGCTGGCTGGAGCCACGCCCAGATTCTGGCGAGCTACCCACACATTTCCGAAAAGGACATCCGGGCCTGTCTCGGCTACGCCAGCGAGCTCTTGCGCGAAGAGAAAGTCTACCCGCTCAAGACCGCATGAGATTCGTGGCCGACGAGAATTTTCCGCGGCCGGCCCTGGAGGCGCTAAGAAATGCGGGCTGGGAGGTATTCTCGGTGGCTGAGGAATGCCCCGGCATCTCGGATGAGGAAGTAGCCGCGCTTGTTGCGATCACGGTGAAGTGACTAGAACCGCGGGCGCGTCGCGCTGCGCTGGATGTCCCCGTAGATGATTCCGCGGCCGTTCATTCCGAGGAACACTCGTCCATATACGCGGCTGTCAGCCTGGATCAGCGTGGGACCCCCATATTGATGCTGATCGTCGTTGATGCGAATCCAGGAAGCGCCGCTGTCATCCGAGCGGTAGATTGCCATGACGCCCGCCGGCGACGCCACCCCGTACAGGAATACGGCTTGCGTGGCGCCGCGAGCCGGAGCCGCGCCTACGGCAACCGAATTCGCCCAGGCCACGTTCTGCAGCTTCTTCCAACTGGCGCCGCGATCCACCGAATGATACAAGCCGTTGCTGCCGAGCGGCAGCCAGATATCGCCGGCGTTGGCGAAATTGACAACCAGCACGCCGCATCCCGAGCCATCGCAGCTTCCGCTGGCGGGCAAAATCGTCCGATTCCCGGTGAAGGCTGTGCCGCCGCTGGTTCCGGTGCTGTAGAACTGGCCTCCGCTGAAGGCATAGAACAGGTTGGGAGTGACCTTGTCGGAGGTGATCGTAAAACGGCCGCTCAAGCCGGCGGCATCGGTCCAGGTGTGGCCGTTATCGGTGGAGAACTGTGCCCCCGACGACCCCGTCCACATCATCAGGGTGCCGCCGGCATCCACTGCGAGAGAGCCGCCGTTGCCACTGTTCACTCCCGACGCGCAGGCTGGGAAAGGGGTCCAGGTAGTGCCGCCATCATTCGAATGCGCGCCGAAAGTGCAAGGACTCGTCGAAGAACTCGAAGGCGACTGCGTTCGCACTACCACCGACGGATTCCGCCCGGCCCAATCCAGGCTGCCGACCGTGGTTGCAACCGGGTTGGTGTACATTCCGGCGGGTGGGGACACGGTGAAATCGTCATGCCGGAAGCCGCCGATATCGCCCATGCCGCTCAATAGATGGGCGCCCTGGGTGGGACTGATCAGCGATGTCACCGCGGCTTCTTCGATGCCCAGGCCCTGCACGTACCACGTCGGGGCCTGGCCGGAATCGGCGGCCGTCACATTGTCGGTGGCATAGACCGTCGCGCCCGTACCGAACAGTAAATGGCTCGGATTGGTGGGATCGATCAAAAGCGCCGACATCCACCAGCCGAATCGCGCGCCGCCCTTCGGCGTTTCATTACCACCGAAGGTCAGCCATGGAGAGATCGGAGTGAAGACCGAAGGATTGAAATAATAGTTGCCGGCATCCATTCCCGCAAAACCCGCCGATGACGTGGTGCGCCCCAAGTCGATCCACGTCGAGCCGCCATCGTGAGTTATGTACACCGTGTCTACCGGATACCATCGATCCAATGTGCCGACGGCGACCGTTCCCGGCCGGTTCGGGTCCTGGGTGATGCCGCAAAAACCGCCGCGCTGCGCCGTTTCGCCGCCGGCGCGATCGAGCGGAGGCGTGATGTTGGTCCAGGTGCTGGTCGACGGATTGTATTTCTCCACCAGCCCGTAGTTCATCGAGTTCGGACCGGGATAATCGCCGTAGGTCACATAGAGGTTTCCATCCGGATTCAGAACCGCGCGCATCGGCGATGGCTGCTTCGTCCCGCTGGAGACGCTGTATGGCCAGGCGAGCAGCTGTCCGGGAAGCGCGGCCCAGGTGGCGCCGTCATCGGTGCTTTTGTAGATGGACGCGGTGGTGTATGCACCGGCGTAAATGGTGCCTCTATTGGCCGGATCGAACAGTACCCATTGCACGCCGAAACCGTCGCTGGAACTCGAGATGGGAAAGCCGGTGAGTCGGCTCCAGGTCTGAGCATGATCCGGGCTCTTCCAAAGGCCATTCAACCGGGTGCCCATTATCAGTTCGTTGGGCTGAAACGGATTTACCGCGAGGCGCTCGCCCGCGGATCGTCCGTCGTTGTTGGCGCCCATTTGAAAGCCCACGTTGTAAGTGGAGAAGGTGGCGCCTTGGTCGGTCGAAGCCAGAATGGCAAAAGCGCAGCCGGCGCAGGTGTACATCCCGGCGGCAATGTAGAGCCGGTTGGGATCCGTCGGATCGAGCGCGATGCTCTCGGGGCCATTGAGATTGTATTCCGAGGGCGAGTGAAAATCCGTGAGCGGGGTCCACTGTTTCGTGCCCGCGTTCCAGCGGTACACGCTGCCGATATCGGTGCGCGCATAAATGAGGCCGGGTTGCGTGGGATGCGCGACGAATCCGGGAATATAGCCGCCGGCCACAATTCGCACCGGGCTCCATTCGTAAGCGGTGTTGATCTGCGCATACAGGCAGCCCAGAAGCGCCGCGAGCACCAGCCACAGCGCGGGCAGGAATCGCTTGAACAGGGTCATGTCATGTCCTCATACCGCTCGCCGACGCCCGCGGCTCTGATGCGCCGATTCGGAGCCGCGCCCGCGAAGGGCAGTCAGGAGCCGACGTGTATTGTGCCGGCAACGGTCAAGTCTCCTTTTGCGGACGAATTCCCGACGTAGACGGTATAATCGCCCGCCGCCGTTTCCCACGCCCCGGAGGAGCCATTCCACCAGGACATGGGGTGCGATGAATCTGCTTGATCCACTTCGATGGTTACGTGCTGGCGGGCGCCAGGCTGAACCGTGACCTTCTGCCATCCCACCAGGCGTCGCGGCGGCTCGCCGGTGCTCGCGGGCAGTCCCAGGTAGAGCTGGACCACCTCCGCCCCCGACAGCGGGCCGGTGTTCGAGACGTCGCAAGAAACCTCGAAATTGGGATTGGTGGAGCCGAGGTTATTCGTCAGCGTCACATTGGTGATCACGAAAGTGGTATAGGACAACCCGAAACCGAAGGGAAACAGGGGCGTGATGCCGTTGGCGTCATACCACTTGTATCCCACCATCAGGCCGCCCGCGTAGTTGACGGGGAATGGCGCCGACGAAGTCGGAGGATTGGGCGCGGCGATCGTGGGATTCGGCAGATCCGAGGCGCTCACCGGGAATGTCACGGGCAGCTTTCCGGAGGGGTTGACGCTTCCGAAGAGGATGTTGGCGATAGCCTCGCCGCCGCGCTGTCCCGGATACCAGGCCTCCAGCAGCGCGCTTACCTGGTTCACCCACGGCAAGACCTGCGCGCCGCCGTTCTCCATTACGACGATGGTGTGAGGATTGGCGGCCGCGACCGCTTCCACCAGCCCGTCCTGATTGATCGGGCTGGCATGGATCACGTCGGTGAAATTGAGGCTTGGCAGATCCATGCCTTCGCTGGCCCATTGGCTCACGAAGACGATCGCCACCGCCGAAGACGCGGCCAGCGCCGCGGCGCGGCCGGCGTTGGTTCCATCGTCGAACCTCACGGTGGCGTTGGGCGCTTTTGCCTGGATGGCTTTCAGCGGTGAAGATGGGTCCCAAATGACGGGCGCCCAACCCGGAGGGTTCGGATCACCCTCCGTCAAGGGGGCGCCGCCGGCTGGATAGACCTGGGCCGAGCCGCCGCCCGAAAGGACACCGATATCCGCGTGCGAACCGATCACCGCAATCGAGCCGACAGTCGCCGCATTTAGCGGGAGTTGATTGCCGGCGTTCTTCAGGAGGACCGCGCCCTGTTCCTCTACTTGCTGCGCCGTCGCCTGGTCCCCCGCCGCGTCGATTGGTGTTATCGACGTGGTGGAACCGATCAAGCCGGTTTGATACAAAGCCCGCAGAATCCGCCTCGCCATGTCGTCCACGCGTGACTGCGGAACGCTGCCGTTCTGTACCGCGGCGGGCAGGCTCGCGAAGAATTCATTGTCGGGCTGCTCCTGGTCGAGCCCGGCATTGGCTGCCGCGGCGGTGCTGTGCGTGGCCCACCAGTCGGACATGACGAAGCCCTGGAATCCCCAATCGCCCTTCAAAATGTCGCTCAGCAGGTGGTGATTTTCGCAGGAGTAAATGCTATTCACCAGGTTGTAGGCGCACATTACCGACGACACATTGGCATCGCGGATCCCGATTTCGAATGCCAGGAGGTCGGTTTCCCGGGCCGTGCGCTCCACCATGATGACATTGGCGGTGGTGCGCCCCGTCTCCTGGTCGTTGAGGACGAAGTGCTTGATGCCGGCCATCACGTGCTGGTCCTGGATCGCCCGAAGATGCGCGGCATTGATCCTGCCGGCGAGAATCGGATCCTCGCCTTTGGCTTCGAAAGTACGGCCGTCGCGCGGCTCGCGATTCAGGTTCACGTTGCCGCCCAAGTTGACATTCAGACCCCAGGCGCTCATTTCCGCGCCGATGACATGCCCATATTGATAGGCGAGGCCCAGATCCCAACCCGCCGCGCTGGCGATTGCCGAAGGCAAGGCCGTGGACGGCGCCTGGCTGTTCGCCACGCCGGCGCTGCCATCGCAAAAATAGAGATCCGGAATACCCAGCCGCGGAATGCCCGGAATGTAGCCTCCGGCGCCGCGTGGCAGGGGGATGATATTTGTGACGGGACCGCCCGCGCCGTGGAGAAGCTGGAATTTCTCAGAGGCGGTCATCTGCGCCAACAGTTGGCCGGCAAGTTGATCGGGCGTGGACGGCGCCGGAACCCGGAAATGGCCGGTCGCACCGCTGATCGTGAGCGTAGCGTCCACATAGTTGGCGGTGGCCGCCACGCCGGCCGGGTATACGAAATTGAGCTGGTCGATGATCTCGCTGGGCGCTGCGCCGCAATACTGGACGACGGCCGGCTGGCCGCCGATCGTGAGCTGGCAACTGGCCGGACCTCCGGGGACCTGCAATGGCGTCAGCGAGCCATTGAATGGGGCGGGAGCCCCATCCTGCAATAAGGCATTTTTGGGGCCGAAGCCATTCCCCCAGAGTTGATAGGTTCCACCCGGCTGCACGGCGCATTCGGTGGCAGTGCAGCCAAAACCAGTGACCCAGGCGACTCCAGTTGTGAGGTCGTTCAGGAAGAAGGACGGCGCCGCCGGTGCGGCTATGGTCACCGACTCGAGATTGCTATCGAGGTTGTTCCGGGTGACCTTCACTTCCACTGACGCACTCGATGGCGTCTCCCAAGGGACCTGAAAGTTGATTTGTGTAGCGGAAACATACACTAGAGGAGCCGTTACACCGTTAACCGAGACGGTAACACCCGCAACCGAAGTCGGGAAAGTGCCTGAGGGCGATACAAAGTGCTCGGCATCCGCCAGGCTGGTCCCATAAACCGTTGCCAGGCCGCCGGGAGCCAACGTGTCGAGATAGGATGCCGCATTCACGACTTGGCCTGGGGTGATTACCGGAGTCCCAGCCGGAACGGAGACCGGCTGATAGACGCGCACATAATCTACCAGCATGTCTTGTGGAGCGAACGGGGCATTTGGATCAGGCGTGCCGACGAACGTGCCCGTATTCGGTCCGCCGATCGCCAGGTTGAGAAGGATGAAAAAGGGATTGTTGAAAACCCACTGGTCGCCGGCCGGCAGGGCCGAGGCCGTCACCGTCTCATATAAAGTGCCGTCGACAAACCACTGGATGGAATCCTGGGACCATTGCACGGCGTAGACATGAAAATCGTCGGCAACCTTTTCTCCAAAAGGCAGTTTGTAGGATTTTCCTATACCCGATCCGGAATAGCCCGGTCCGTGGGCGGTTCCGTTATTGACTGCCGCGTTATTACTGGCCGTGCCGAAGTTTTCCATGATATCCACTTCGCCGCAAGCCGGCCAACTGACCGTGCCGATGTTCTCCCCGAGCATCCAAAATGCCGGCCAGACTCCCTGCCCATAGGGCAGCTTGATACGCGCGACAATCAGGCCGTATTGCCAGCTATTGTCCGCGGTGTGCGTGGAAGCGTCCGGACTGCCGGTCTGCAAGCGGGCCGAAGTGTAGTTTCCCTGGCTGTCCCGGAGTGCGCGGATAACCAGGTTGCCGTTGCCGTCCTGAAAGACGTTCTGCAAAGAGTTGGTGTAGGTTTCGGCTTCGTGGTTGCCCCAACCCCCGCCGCCGAGATCGTAATTCCATTTAGTGGAATCGGGCGGACTGCCGGCGGCGCCATTAAACTCGTCGCTCCAAACCAGCTTCCAGCCCGAGGT
>Ga0335078_10011249_pt1 | contig 13273 bp, 11 predicted proteins | sample Lox_Sample_32_FD_206711 | JGI IMG/M metagenome (GOLD analysis project Ga0335078, IMG submission 206711) | Soil microbial communities from Loxahatchee National Wildlife Refuge, Florida, United States - Lox_Sample_3.2 | ecosystem: Environmental > Terrestrial > Soil > Wetlands | place: USA... | reverse complement strand
GGCGGCATCGCTTTCGTCTACATCGCGTGGCACACCTACACGATGCGCTTCACCGGTGTGGACCTGCACGATGATCCGTCAAGGTCATTCTTGAAAGTCGCCAACGAAGTCCATAATCCGTGGCTGATGGCGTTTTACATCGTCGGCCTGGTTGCAGCCTCGTGGCACTTCGCCTACGGCATCTGGCTGTTCTGCGCGAAGTGGGGCATCGTTTCCGGGGACAAGGCACAGAAGCGGCTGCTGCGGTTGTGCCTGGCGTTTTTTTTGCTGCTGGCTGTCGTAGGGCTGACCAGCTTGTATACATTCCGCTACCGGTTCCAGGAAGCTCCGGCAGACGGCAACATGGCGCGCACCGTTCACATGACGCCGACCGGAAAGGGAGCACACTAATATGGCGACTCCCAAAATTATCGTCGTTGGCGGCGGCCTCGCGGGGCTTTCGGCGGTCATCAAAATCGCCGAGATGGGCGGGCAGTGCGATCTGTTTTCCATCGTTCCGGTAAAGCGGTCGCACTCGGTGTGCGCGCAGGGCGGCATCAACGCGGCGAAGAATCTGAAGGGCGAAGGCGACTCCACCTACAAACACTTTGACGACACAGTCTACGGTGGAGACTTCCTGGGAAATCAGCCTCCGATCAAGGACATGTGTGACGCCGCGCCGGGGATCATCGATCTGCTCGATCGCATGGGCGTGCCCTTCAACCGCACGCCGGAAGGATTGCTCGACTTCCGCCGCTTCGGCGGGACGTTGTATAACCGCACCGCGTTTGCGGGTGCGACGACCGGTCAGCAGTTGCTTTATGCATTGGACGAACAAGTCCGGCGGTATGAATCTGAAGGCAAAGTAAAGAAGTACGAGCACTGGGAGTTCCTGTCGGCGGTGCTCGACGGGCAGAAAGTCTGTCGTGGCATCTGCGCGATGGACCTGCGGTCGATGGAAGTGCGCACCTTCCCTGCCGATGCGATCATCATCGCGACTGGCGGCATCGGCGCGATTTTCGGCAAGTCCACCAATTCGGTTGTATGCACAGGTTCGGCGCAGTCCGCGCTATATCAGCAGGGATGCTATTACGCGAACGGCGAGTTCATTCAGGTGCACCCGACATCGATTCCGGGGGAAGACAAGCTGCGGCTGATGTCGGAGTCGGCGCGCGGCGAAGGTGGACGCGTCTGGGTGCCGAAGACTCCGGGCGACAAGCGCGATCCGAAGTCGATTCCGCAGAATGAGCGCTTCTACTTCCTCGAGGAGTGGTACCCGAAGTATGGGAATCTCGTGCCTCGCGACGTGGCGACACGCGCGATTTTCAAGGTCGTCTATGAGGAGAACCTGGGCATTGACGGCAAGCCGATGGTCTATCTCGACCTGACGCACATCGACCGCAAGATTCTCGACAAGAAGCTCGAAGGGATTCTCGAAATCTACGAGAAGTTTGTAGGCGATGATCCGCGTGACACGCCGATGAAGATTTTCCCGGGCATGCACTACACCATGGGCGGGTTGTGGGTCGATTACAAGCAGGCGACCAACATCGCGGGCATTTATGCGGCGGGCGAGTGCGAATTCCAGTATCACGGGGCGAACCGGCTGGGCGCGAATTCACTGGTGTCGTGCATTTTTGGCGGCGGCATCGCTGGACCGAACGCGGTCAACTACGCTCGCGGACTGCAGGCCTCCGCCGACGGGCAGGCGCACTTCGACGCCGAAAAGAAGAAGCAGGAAGAGAACAATACCCTGCTGATGAAGAACGATGGCAACGAGAATCCCGTGAAGTTGTGGCGCGAACTGGGCGATTTGATGACGAAAGATTGCACGGTTATCCGCTACAACAAGAACCTGCAGCAGACCGACGCGAAGCTGGTCGAGTTCCTGGAGCGCTATCGCAAGATCAATCTGAGCGACAAGACGCTGTGGGCAAATACGACAGTGGTCTTCGCGCGGCAGCTTTACAACATGCTGCAGTTGGCGCGCGTGATCGCGCAGGGAGCCCGCATGCGCGACGAATCGCGCGGCGCGCACTATAAGCCGGACTTCCCCGACCGCGACGACAAGAACTGGATGAAGACCACGAAAGCGTACTTCGCTCCGGATGCGGATGAGCCGAAGTTTGAGTTCGAGCCGGTGGACGCGAGTCTGATTCCGCCGAGACCGAGGAAGTATTGATTGTGAACAAGAGCACTCGCAAAGCGACGATACGATTTCTGTTTGGAAACGCGGTCGCTGCGGTATATGCGGCCTGGCTTTCTGTCCGTAGCATGCATAGCCTGCGTTCGGACGGTCCGCTTTGGGGAAAAATCTGGCTTGCGCTCTGCGCGATGTCGGTGCTCTTAGGCCTTGGCCGGTTTCTTTATTATCGGAATCGGCGCGACTATTTCGCGGAAGAGATGGATCACCGGCGCTCGTTGGCGAAAGGACCGCCGAAGGGCACTTCCTGACGAGCGAGTGGTCGTGTTGGAATCAGGGACTGGGAAGGGCACGAGTTCAACTCGTGCCGGTTTAGGCGCTCTTTGAAAATTCGGCTTTAGCCGCTGAGGGCCAGGGGTCTAGCTTGAATCCCGGGAATGCGGAGGAGTATCGGTATTCGCTCGGTTCGAGGACAAGTTTTCGCTCCACGGGATTCCGATGGATGTAATTCTGATGATGGATGAAGTCCTGATCATCCCGAATCCTGTGATCCGTGAATCCGCGCTGCCAGATCTCGCGTTTTCGTCCGATGATTTCTCCCAGAGCGTGCGAATATCCGCCTTTGATGAGTTGCACGGCGTGCTCGAGTGTCACGTTTTGCGCTGGAGTAAAGAGCAGATGGACGTGTTCAGGCATCACAACGAAGGCGTGGATTTGAAAGCGGCTTTCACGGCGATAGCGATAGAGAGTTTGTAAAAAGAGACGAACGTAGTTTTCGACAACGAAGAGTCGCCGGCGTTGCCAAGTTGAGAACGTTACGAAGTAAGTTCCGGGCGGGGAAGTGAGTCGTCCAGGCTTCAAGAGCAAACCTCAGCGGCTAAAGCCGCGATCTTTGCTTAGGCTAAACTGGCACGAGTGGAAGTCGTGCCCTTCCCGGTAAGGTTGGATTTATTGCGGGAAGGCACAATTTGGAATTCGAGCCGGTGGATATTTTGCTGATTCCGCCGGGAGCGAGGAAGTATTTAAGAGATGCCAACCTGCCGCGCTGCCATTTTCGTCGTGCTCTTTTGTTGCCACATGGCGGCGCAGCAACCGGGCCCGATAAACGAGAAAGCTGCAGGGGATGAGGTTGCGAGCTTGATGCAGCAAACCCAGCAGCAGGCTAAAGTTCCGAAATTGCGCCGAATACGGGACGATCGTCTGCGCGAACAGGCCTGCCAACGTGCTGAACAGGGCGACGATTCGGCAACCGTCGTAAGCGGATTCTTCAAGGAGAAGGTTGGCACCGTTTCCTGCGCGCTTTACTCGACATCCGATCCGAGCCAAGCCCCGTCGAAAGTTCTGGACTGGGCGGCGCGGAGCGTAGAGCCGGACCGCAACTGGACGGCTCACCGTTTTGCTGTCGGCGTTTGCTTCAAGCGTACGGAAAGGCATCCGGAGGGAAGATACTGGGTCTGCGTTTCGAAGTACTTGGGCACATTAAAGTCGTTTTTCTACAGCTTTGTATGGGATTAATTGTTCATGCCAGATAAAACCGTCATCATCAAAATCAAGCGGCAACTTACTCCCACCGGCAAGTCCTACTGGGAGGAATTTTCTGTTCCCTACCGGCCGAACATGAACGTAATTTCCGCGCTCATGGACATTGCCGCCGACCCGATCACGCGCGACGGCAAGGCGACTACGCCGATCACCTACGACTCGAACTGTCTCGAAGAGGTGTGCGGGTCGTGCGCCATGCTGATCAATGGCAAGGCGCGGATGGCGTGCTCGGCGCTGATCGATCAACTGGAGCAACCGATCCGGCTTGAGCCGTTCTCGAAGTTCCCGGTGGTGCGCGATCTCGCGACCGACCGCAGCGTGATCTTTGAGAATCTCAAGGCCGTGAAGGCGTGGGTGCCGATCGATGGCACGTACGATCTCGGCTCCGGCCCGCGCATGACAGCCGAGGACCAGGAGGCGGCGTATCCTCTCTCGCGCTGCATTTCGTGCTGCTGCTGCATGGAGGCTTGCCCGCAGTTCAACGAAGACACTGACTTCGTCGGCGCGGCGACGATTTCCCAGGTACGGTTGTTTAACACGCATCCGACGGGCAAGGCGCTGAAGCGCGAGCGACTGGCGGCGCTGATGGGAGACGGCGGGATCCAGGAGTGCGGCTACGCCCAGAACTGCGTCGAGGTTTGCCCGAAAGATATTCCTCTGACGAAGTCGATTTCCGAAGTTGGCGGACAAGTGATGCAACAGGCTCTGGGTGATTTGTTGCGGCGCTAGCCAGCCGATCCGGATTCCCATGTCTCGCCAACCCGGCGAGACATGAGCCTCCAACAGCTGTCGAGCTTCGCGCGACCGGACAGCCGAGGGCGGCTGTCTCTACATGACTCTTTGCGGCGCTGGTTTTTGTCACTTCGTTCCAACCGTGCTGGCGGGTAACGTCATCCAAATCCCGCCAAGTGCCTGCAGTTTGGGCACATAAGCAAGGCCTTAGGTACCCTCAAGAACGGCCCATCATTTGCCGATAGATGAGTGGAGGCTGTGCCTCGATCGTGCCAGTAACCACCGGCGTTTGGGTACTGGAGTAACGGTTCGGGCTCGTCTCCGGTTGGTCCACTTGACAGCATGGCTTAGAATAGCCGCTACTCGGGTGGATTAAGACTGGTGGCGCACGCTTGGCCCCACACGAGACGTTTTGATGAGACGCATCGTTCGACTTCAATTCGCGGCGGTACTTCTGTTGGCGCTGGTGTGCGGTGGATTCTCGGGCACTGCGTTTGCGGTGCACCACGCTACGCTGCAGAAATCGCATCGGCGGCATTTCCGCTGGCTGCGCTGGAATCCGATGTTCAAGCCGTCTCACGAATCGTTGCTCATCCAGAATGCCGAGATTGATAGGCTGGAACTCCCACGTATCCATGACGAGACGGAGCTTGAGGCGCTGAAGGCCGACGGATCGCTGCTACCGATCATCCCCGGCCAGACTTTGCGCATTGAACATTCGCTGGATCCCTCGCGGCGCTTCTGCCGTCCGTGGACCCTGCAGTTCGTCAATGATCTGAGCCAGGCTTACTACAATCGCTTTCACGATCAAATTCAGGTGAACTCCGCCGTCCGCACCGTGATTGTGCAAAAAAAGCTTCGCCGGCACAATCGCAATGCCGCTCCCGCTGAGGGCGACACGGCTTCCTCGCATCTGGCGGGTGTTACGGTCGATCTGCAGCGCCGCGGCCTGACCAAAGACGAGATTCGCTGGATGGAGCATTACCTTTTCTACATGAAGGCGCTCGGCCTGGTAGAACCGGAAGAGGAACGGCGGCATTGGTGCTTCCACATCATGGTCAGCGGACGCTACATGGACTGGCGCGAGACTCAAACGATCGTCCCCATGGACCATCCGGATCAGGAGAAGCCCGAGACTCCACCGACAGAAGTTGCGCTCGGCGGCGGAGCGAAGTAGAAGCACTCTCAGATTTCAAGTTCCTCACCCTTCCAGTAGTTCCTATACACTTCCCTTCTTATGATCGTTTTGATGGCTGGGCTTCCCGGCACTGGCAAAACTACGCTTGCGCGTGAACTGGCTCGGCGAAGCAACGGCCGTATTTTGAGTAAAGACGAATTCCGGCACGCCATCTTTGCGCCCGAAGAAATCGAATACTCTTCGCGGCAGGATGACTTCGTCCTGCAGTTGATGCTCGAAACTGCTGGGTATCTTTTGTCGCAGGATCGGACGCGGGTGATTTACCTCGATGGCCGGCCATTCTCGCGGCGATATCAGATCGAGAACGTGCTGGCCGTCGCCGATTCTCTGCACCAGCCTTGGCGGATACTGGAGTGTGTGTGCTCTGAGGAAACCGTGAAGCAGCGGCTTGAATGCGATACAAAGAGCGGAGCCCATCCGGCGGGAAATCGGGACTTTGCGCTGTATCGGGAGGTCAAGACACGGTTCGAAACGATTTGCCAACCGAAGACCGTGATCGATACCGACCAAACGATGGTGGAATGCGTCGACCGCGCGCTCGAGGCTTTCGCGTGCTCCGGCATAACCCTTTAAATCACGAGCACACGAAACCGGGAGGGCAGGAAGACAAAACAGGGGAAGGGCACGAGTTACACTCGTGCCGATTGAGCTTGAGCCAGGAGCTGCGGCTTCAGCCGCTGAGGTTTGCTTTTGCGCGCGAGAAGACGTCCTCAGGGGCTAAAGCCCGCCTCTTGGCGCGTCCGCGATTGGCACGAGTGGAACTCGTGCCCTTCCCTGTTTTCTCCTTTCCTCGTTGTCCCCTCCTTTCCTATTTCGCTCTCGGTTCGTCTCTGTTCTCATTCCCCGCGTTGATCCGCGAAAATCCGTGGCAAACGAATTTGACTTCATCCCGCACACAGCCGATACAATCGAAATCTCACTATGACAATCAAGGTTCTCTGTGTCGCTGCAGTCACTTGTTCGCTTGCCCTCGCCCAAGCGTCGGCCCATTCCGACAGTAGCGTTAGCGCGAAGGCTTTGCAGATCCATAACTCCGCCCTCGTGGTCGATACACACGCGGATACGCCACAGCGTTTTCTCGACGAAAATTTCGATATCGGATCGACCGACCCGAACGACATTGGCCACATCAGCCTTGACAAGGCGAAGCGCGGCAACCTAGGCGCCGAGTTTTTTTCCATATGGGTCGAGCCCGAGACGAATAAGGGGCACTTCGCGCAGCACACGTTCGATCTGATTGACGCGGTCTACGACCAGGCAGCCCGGCATCCCGATCGCATGATGATGGCGTTCTCGCCCAATGACATCGACCACGCGCACAAGGAACACAAGCTTGCCGCGCTCATGGGCATCGAAGGCGGGCACTCGATCGAGAATGACATTCATTTGCTGCACATTTACTACCGGCTCGGCGTGCGCTACATGACGCTCTCGTGGTCGAACACGAATGAGTGGGCGGACTCGTCGGGGGACATCGACGATCCGAAGGTTCAGCATCACAACGGTCTCACCGACTTCGGCAAGCAAGTCGTGCTCGAGATGAACCGCCTGGGAATGATGGTCGACATTTCTCACGTTGCGGATAAGACATTCTGGGACACGATTGCCACGACAAAAGCCCCGGTGATTGCGTCACATTCATCGGCGCGGGCGCTGTGCGACGCTCCACGCAACATGACCGACGATATGCTCAAGGCCGTCGCCAAGAATGGCGGAGTCGTGCAAGTCAATTTCTTCAACGGATTCATCGACCAGAATTTTCGCAATGCCCAGCTTGCGCAGAAGAAAGATCAGGACGCAGCGATCCAGAAATATACCGACGAACTGAAATCGCAGGGCAAGCCCATCAACTACATCGAACTCGACCGCCTCGAACGGGAGTGGATTGCGAAGATTCCGCGTCCACCGCTGAAGTCGTTAATCGACCATATCGATCACATCGCGAAAGTTGCAGGGATCGATCACGTCGGGCTCGGGTCAGATTTCGATGGCGTCAGCGGCGCGACTCCGGCGGGCATCGACTCGGCGGCGGATTTGCCGAAGATCACGCAGGCGCTGCTCGACCGCGGCTACAGCGCAGATGACATTCGCAAGATTCTGGGCGGCAATTTGATGCGCGTGTTTCGGGAAGTGGAGGGCGTGAGGAACGAGATGCAGAGCGCTACCGCGTCAAAATGATGTCCTCTATTCTGAACTCCGGCGGGCCCACCGTCGTACAATGCAACGTTGCGCCCAGCTCTGAAAGCACCACTTCCTGAAGGAGTTTTTATGCATCAGCGATTGGCCATTGCTTTTCTGTGCATTGCTACCGCAGCCCTGGGCCAAGCGGGGTCAAGTAAGCAGGCTGCCAAGCCAGCGACGGCACCTAAGCCGGCGGCCACAGCGCCATCGAAACCAACAGCCGTCATCGACACGACTGCCGGGAAGATGACGTGTACGCTCTTCCCGGACAAGGCTCCAATCGGCGTGGCCAACTTTATCGGCTTGGCGAGTGGGACCAAGGACTGGAAGAGCCCAGTAACTGGCGCCACCAAGCACGGCATTCCCCTGTATGACGGAACCATTTTCCATCGCGTGATTCCGGAATTCATGATTCAGGGGGGAGATCCAGCCGGCACGGGATCCGGTGCTGATCCGGTGAGAGCTTTCAAGAACGAAACATCGCCAGACCTCCTTTTTGACAGGCCCGGTCGACTGGCTTATGCCAATGCCGGCCCGGATACGAATGCATCGCAGTTTTTCATCACGGAGGTTGCCTTCAGCGGACAACAGGGGAGCATTTTGAATGGCCACTACACAATCTTCGGGCAGTGCGACGATGCGTCAGTGGCTTTAGTTAAGCAGATCGCGGCGATGAGCCGGGACGGCAATGACCGTCCGTATCGACCGATCAAGATCAATCATATTGCGATTCAGAAGGCGGGCGTACCAGCGAAGCCCGCGGCTACGGCATCCAAGAAGCCTGCGACAACAACCCCGAAGGCTCCGGCTAGCTCAAATTAACGGCGCGGGCCGCGCGGCTTCGCCCTCGCGCGACGGCCAAGGCGGCCGTCCCTACACAAGCACAGAAAGGAAATCATGACTCGTCAACCTGGAATGTACGCTACGTTTGAAACCAGCGAAGGCAGCATCGTCTGCAAGCTCTTCGAGAAAGATGCCCCCAAGACTGTCGCCAATTTTGTGGAGCTGGCCGAGGGCAAGCGCGAGTGGAAGCATCCGTCAACCGGGAAGAAATCCAAGGACCGGCTTTATGACGGCACGATCTTTCATCGCGTGATCCCTGATTTCATGGTCCAGGGTGGAGATCCGCAAGGCACCGGCATGGGCGGCCCGGGATATCAGTTCGAAGACGAGACCAAGGGCTCGCCGCATAAGTTCGACAAGCCGGGCAAGCTGGCTATGGCCAACGCCGGGCCGAATACCAATGGCTCGCAGTTCTTCATCACGGTTGTGCCGACGACGTGGCTCACCGGCAAGCACACGATTTTCGGCGAGGTGGTCGAAGGGCAGGACATCGTCAATAAGATCACCAACGTCCCGCGCGGCCGGAATGACCGTCCGAATAAGGATGTGGTGCTGAAGAAGGTGACGGTAGAAACGGTGTAACCACCGCTGTCATCCCGAGCGAAATGGCTTCTGCGCGTTGCGCAGAAGCCATGCAGTCGAAGGATCCTATCAGATGAAAGCTGCCCTGGCGCGGCAAGGAGTTCTCACTCACGCCATCAGGAAAAAATTCCTCGCGAGGCTCGTGCCTCTGTCCCGCAAACACGGGGTCCTTCGACTCCGCAGGCGGTCGCTGCGCGAACGCCTGCTCCGCTGACGATGACAAAGCTGAACTGAGGCCAAGTCTAGTGCTGCTTGGCGGTCATCTTCGCAGTTCCCTGTTCTGACGTCTGCTCCATCTCCTTGCCAATCTGCTTCAGCAGGCCGTCTTTATAGAGGTCAAAGTGCGATTTCCCCGGCAAGTAAGTGAACTGGGCGCGGATGCCGAGTTGCTTCATCGTTTCGTCGAGCAAGTGAGCCGGTGTGTCCAGGTGGAATGTGTCTGCTGTGCCCACGGTCAGGTGAATCTTGCCCTGCAGCAACGGGCGCAGACGGACGGCATTGTGACGCAGGATCTCGGCGATGTCGTACTTCTCCCACGCCTTTGCCACTTCAGGATCGACGGCGCCCGTCTGACGGTCAAAAATCGGTTCCGGCCGGCCGTCGTTTCCGCGCGGGCTGAAGACCCATTCGAACGATGCAAGTTGCCCACCGTAGGGGCCGACGACGGCCTCCTGGTGGGCGTAGTCCTCCAGCGACATGAAGTTGTCCTGATCTCCCATGCGCACGAGCGACCATGGTTTCCCCTGCGCGTCGTGATAGAAGTTCGACGGGGGAGTCGAATGCAGGTCGGGACCAGTGAATGCGCGAAAGTCGGAAGGATCGGGAGACGTAGGCCACGTGCCGCCGAAGACTCTGGGATACGTCACCTGCAACCACAGTGCAGCCCAACCGCCAGAGGAGTGGCCGGTGAGTAGCCGTCCGCTGGGCCGGGCCTGCATGCGGTATTTCTTTTCGAGATACGGAATCAGCTCGGTCGTCAGCGCCTTGCCCCACGGGCCATTGTTGGCTGAGTCGGCAAACTCATGCGTGCCGCCGGGACAAGATTCATCGAGCATCACGTAAATCATTGGAGGCAGGTCACCGTCGGCCATGGCCTTCGCATAGCGAGGGGCTACATGCTCGGCGATTGCACGCAGGTCTGCGGAGAATCCGTGGGTCCAATAGACTGTCGGATAGCGCCTCGCCGATTTTTCGTAGTCCGGCGGCAGAACGACGACGCCACGCATGTGGATGGGGCGTCCCCAGAATGCAGTCAGGGCGGGGCTTTCGAAGTCCAGCATCTCCGATCCCGGCGGCGCCGAGATTGGTTTGCCAGGAACGGCGATGCTCAGGGTCAGATCGATGGCTCCGGCGTGTGCGGGATCAAGCTGCTTCAAGGCGATGACCTCGCTGCGGACGTCGCCCGCGTGCTCCCCGTTGTAGGCATAGTGATGATTCGTGTCGAGCAACGCCATCGCCTGATAGTCGCCCGCGGAGGCCTGGGCGAGCGGCGCGGGATATGACTGCTCGTTGCCGTAGACGTCGACGGAGGCTCCGGGCAGCAGGTCTTCAATTTCGCGAGCGGTGATCCAAGTCGAATGCGCATCGGGGCCGAAGCCGGGACTTATTTCCTTCTCTGGCTTGGTCGAAGAGGAAAGAAAAATCAGCAGGCGTCCGGAGCGAGCATTGCTGCCGAGTTCAGATGCCAGCTTGACGTGGAAGTGAATTGGATCGCCGGTCTGCGCAAAGGCGTACGACGAGGCGAGCAGCAAGAGAGCAAGGCAGAACGGGATTCGGAGATCTGCACGGGTCTTGAGCATGCGCGGCATTGTAGCAAAGGGGGTTTTGCGGGCGAGTCGGCTAAGAGAATTCCGTGCGACGCTCGTGCCACTGCAAATTGGCACGGGGTCCTTCGACTGCGTAGGCGTCCGCAAAACGGACGCCTCCTCGCTCAGGATGACAGGACCAAGGGGCCGATTTAGACTCCGATCACTCCGCACAATTCTTTCACTGCGGCCGCGCTCTTATCCAAGCCGGCCTTCTCTTCGGCGGTCAGCTTGATCTCGATAATCTGCTCGATCCCCTTTGTGCCCAGCTTCACTGGCACGCCGACGTAGAGGCCGTTGATACCGTATTCGCCTTGCAGGTAGGCGGCGCAGGGGAGGATCTTCTTTTTGTCCTTCAGGATCGCCTCGACCATCTCGGTCGCCGCGGCTGAGGGCGCGTAGTACGCCGAGCCGGTCTTGAGGTGCTTCACGATTTCGGCACCGCCGTCGCGTGTGCGTTGGACGAGTGCGTCGAGCTTCGATTTCTCGATCAACTCCGTGATGGGGATGCCGGCGACGGTCGAGTAACGCGGCAGCGGGACCATGGTGTCGCCGTGGCCGCCGAGGACGAAGGCGGTCACGTTTTCGACGCTGACTTTCAGTTCGTCAGCGATGAAAGCGCGGAAGCGGGCGGAATCGAGCACTCCGGCCATGCCGATGACGCGCTCGCGGGGGAATCCGCTGAGCTTGTAGGCGGCCTGGGCCATGGCGTCGAGCGGGTTAGAGACGATAATCAGGATGCAGTTCGGCGAGTTCTTCACGACTTCGCCGACTACCGCTTTCATGATGTTGTAGTTGGTGTTGAGCAGGTCGTCGCGGCTCATCCCCGGCTTGCGCGGGATGCCGGCGGTGATGACCACGATGTCGGAATTTGCCGTATCGGCGTAGCTGTTGGTGCCGCTGACATACGAGTCGCGCTTCTCGATCGGCATGGCCTCGAGCAGATCGAGTCCCTTGCCTTGCGGCACGCCTTCAATGATATCGATGAGGACGACGTCCGCCAGTTCCTTGGAAGCGATCCAGTGAGCGGCGGTCGCACCCACGTTGCCGGAACCTACGATTGTCACTTTCTTTCGCATAAAAGGGCCTTTCTTGGCCACAGATTTTCATGCATTACCACGGATAAACTTCAAAGAATATAAAAAATTATCCGTGTGAATCCGTGGAAATCCGTGGCAAATGAATTTAAACCTATACCAGAACTCCCGCACCCATATTTTCGATCATGTATCCCGCGAACTCGCTGGTTTTGACTTTCGTTGCGCCGGGCATGAGTCGCTCGAAATCATACGTAACTTTTTTCTGCTCGATGGTGCGCTCCATGCTCTGTTCGATCAGGTCGGCGGCCTCGTTCCAGCCGAGATGGCGGAACATCATGACGCCCGACAGGATCACCGAGCCGGGATTGATCACATCTTTATCTGCGTACTTCGGTGCCGTGCCGTGCGTCGCTTCAAAGATCGCGTATCCGTCACCAATGTTCGCGCCCGGAGCGATGCCCAATCCCCCCACTTGCGCCGCGCAGGCATCGGAAATGTAGTCGCCGTTCAGGTTCGGCGTCGCCAGCACCTTGTATTCGTCGGCACGGGTGACCACTTGCTGGAAAATGGAGTCCGCGATGCGGTCGTTGATCATGATCTTCTGCTTCCAGGCTCCCTTGCCGTGAGTCGCGTAGATCGCGTCGAGAATATCCTTCACTTCCTTTTCGACGGACTGGCGGAAGGCGGGAGGGGCGAACTCCATGCCAGGTTCGATCGCCTCGGCGTTTTGGGCGACGGTGATATTCGGATTCTTGTCTTTATTGTCGAGGATCCAGCTCTCGCGCTCGGTGACAACTTTATCGCGGAATTCCTCCGTGGCGATTTCGTATCCCCACTTGCGGAAGGCGCCCTCGGTGAATTTCTGGATGTTGCCTTTGTGGACGAGGGTAACGGTCTTCAGTCCATTCTCGATCGCGTGCACAATCGCCATGCGGACTAGGCGCTTGGTCCCGGTTACCGAAATCGGCTTGATACCGACGCCGGAGTCGAGGCGGATCTGCTTCTTGCCTCCCTTCAGCATGTCTTTGTTCAGGAATTCGATCAGGCGCGCGCAGTCGGCAGTTCCCTGCTCCCACTCGACGCCGGCGTAGACGTCTTCGGTGTTCTCGCGGAAGATGACGACATCCATGCGCTCCGGATGCTTCACCGGCGAAGGCACGCCCTGGTAGTACTTCACCGGCCGCACGCAGGCATAAAGATCAAGAATCTGCCGCAGGGCGACGTTGAG
>Ga0335078_10011247_pt1 | contig 13274 bp, 9 predicted proteins | sample Lox_Sample_32_FD_206711 | JGI IMG/M metagenome (GOLD analysis project Ga0335078, IMG submission 206711) | Soil microbial communities from Loxahatchee National Wildlife Refuge, Florida, United States - Lox_Sample_3.2 | ecosystem: Environmental > Terrestrial > Soil > Wetlands | place: USA: Florida... | reverse complement strand
CCGGAATAGTAAATGACGGCGCGGCGCAATTTCTTTTCGACCGTGAATTCTTTGCGGAGCCAGCGTGCGGGCAGGCGGTGTTCCGCGGTAAAGGCGGCCGGACCCCAGGGCGGCATGTCGTATCTGCCCAGTTCCTTGGCCGCTGGCCAGGCGGCGTCGAGGTAATCCGCCATCTCCCAACCGGGTTCCGGCTTGGCAGTGGCTTTCCAATGGCTACTGGAGAGGACCACGAGAGGATCACCTGACGCGAACTCCACCCGTATGGCGGCAATTAGCCCAGCCGGACGATCCTGCCGGGACCGGGAAGCTCTCACAGCTACCACGTTATCCCCGGAGTGGACCAGGTGCGAGACATCGGCAACGAAAGGCAGGCGGGCGTTGGAAGAGACGGCGATCTCCTCGCCATTGAAAAAAACCTGTGCCTGGTCATCGGCGCCCGCAGTGCAAATCGCGCGCTTAACCACACGGCCGTCCGGGATCGTAAAGGTCTCACGGAAATACCGCTCACCCACGGGCGCGCTAACCTGGGCTCCCGGAACATCCCATATCCATCGGGCTTCGGCTAAATCGCGATAGGGACTCGCCGGATCGCGGACCAGCCCTGGTTCGTCATACCCGATCCAGCGGCCTTGCCAATCCGCCGCCCGTAATAGCCCCATGGACCACTGTGCCGGAGCGCTCCAGTCACTGGACTGGCCATCCTGATCCCAAACCTGCACCTTCCAGAAGGCCGCGACACCGGACTCCAATTGCTTTCCCCGATAGACCACTTGGATGGATTGATCTGACTCGACTTTCCCTGAATCCCAAAGGTCACCACGGTTGGCGTGCAGCGTGTTGGCCGTCGAAGCCACCAGCACGCGATAGGCGGTCTGACGCAAACCGCGAGCGTCGGGACTGGAAGGGGAGAGCACCCAACTCAACCTCGGTTCTGTGGTGTCGATACCGGCCGGGTTGGCGCGGTACTCGCACCGAAGCCGTTCCGGACGCACCGAGGCCCCAAACAAAGTTACAGTAGCCGAGAGAATCAAGAGAGCCTGCCTCATAGCGCTTACATGTATCACACGCCACACTACATTGGGGAAATCGGCAGAAACCCAATTTTCTATAGATCTCCTTCCCAACTGAAATTTAATTGATCGCACCTATACAGGAAATTGCGAGACCGCCGATATTTGCCCTTGAGACCGAGCCGCCAGGCAATTGAAGGTACCCAAACCAGCGACAAATCCTCGCAGGGTCTGGCGCACGGCGCGATGAACTGCCATGAGAATAGTCACATGCTTTCTTTTATTGGTTGGCCTGGCCATAGCCCAAGTGCATGGATTGCCGGTGGAGAACATCGCCAATCTTCCCGTCCAGAGAATCGGACCGCAAGACTTGATTGCGATTCAAGTTTATGATTCCCCGGAGCTTACCCTTACGGTTCGGGTTGGATCCGACGGGGTGCTGCGGCTTCCCATGCTGAAAGAGAAGATTCGGGCGGAAGGCCTGATGCCCAATGAACTCGAAACCACACTGGCGGACGCCCTGACACGCGAGGGACTGCTTGTCGACCCATTTGTCACGGTTACTATCGCCGAATACAGCAGCCGGCCTGTGAGCGTAGCCGGAGCGGTGAAGAACCCGCTGACCTTTCAAGCGAGCGCGCCGGTGACACTGTTGGAGGCTCTAACGCGCGCGGGTGGGTTGACCGCCGACGCTGGTTCGGAGATCCTCGTGAGCAAGACGCAGCCCGGACCGGATGGCGATCCCACCTCACTGATCCAGCGCATACCGGTAAAGGCGCTGATCGACGCCGCCGATCCGGATGCCAATCTGAAGCTGAGCGGCGGAGAAGAGGTACGGGTTCCGGAAGCCGGCAAGGTCTTCGTCGTCGGGAACGTGAAGAAGCCAGGGGCCTTCGCGGTACAGGAAGGCTCCGAAACCAGCGTGCTCAAGATGCTGGCTCTGGCCGAAGGGCTGGCTCCTTACGCCGCTAAGCAGGCCTATATCTATCGCCGCGAGGCTTCCGGATCCAAGAACGAGATCCCCATTGAGCTCAGCAAGATTATGGATCGCAAGGCACCCGATGCCACACTCTTGCCGAACGACATTCTGTACGTGCCGGATAACCACGGCAAACGGCTTGGCATGGCGGCGCTCGAGAAGATACTTCTATTTGGCTCCACAGCGGGCGCTACCGCGCTCATCTACGGTCGGTGAAACATAAAATGACGACGGATAATGAATCTCTTTCCAGATTGCCAGCACCAATCGAGGAATCTCCGGAGCGCACCCTTCCGGTGAGCATGGGCATTTATCACTCACCAGCTCCCGGACCAGAGGTTGAGGCCATACAAGAGGCGGTGCCGCTGTCGCATTACCTCTGGATCCTGAAACGGAATTGGTGGAAGATTCTGCTTTTCGTGGTGTGCTCGGTGGCGGGCACCGTGGTGCTGTCCAGCCGCCTCGTACCGGTGTACGAATCCACCGCGACTATAGACATCGATCGGCAAATGCCGAGCGGGGTCATTGGCCAGGAATCGATGCGCAGTTTGGTCAACGACTCCGACCAGTTTCTTTCGACTCAAGCAAAGCTCATTCAGTCGGATTCGGTACTGCGACCGGTAGTAGAGCAGTTTCAGTTGACCCGATACGATTCGGACCTGAAAGCGGCGAACCAGTCGAATCCCAGCCTGGAAGATGCACCTGTCCTGCTGACGAGACTGAAGGTCACGCGGCCACCGAATACGTACCTGCTGCTGATCAGCTACCGTTCAACGGACCCGCATCTGGCAGCCGACGTGGCCAACGCCATCGCCCGGTCGTATCTGGAACATACGTATAGCATTCGTTTCAAGTCGTCGGCCAGTCTGTCGGCCTTCATGGAGAAGCAATTGGAGGAACTGAAGGCCAAGATGGAGCAGTCCAGTACCGCGCTGGCGCAGTTTGAGCGCGAACTCAACGTGATCAGTCCCGAGGAGAAGACAAGCATCCTCTCGGCACGTCTGCTGCAATTGAATACCGAATACACCAGCGCCCAGGCCGATCGGGTCCGCAAGGAGGCGGCTTACCGCTCCGTGTCCAGCGGCACTCTTGAGGCTGCCCAGGTATCCAGCCAGGGGGAAGCCCTCAAGAAGTTGTCCGATCGCATCGATGAGGAGCAGCAGAAGTTTGCCGAGGTCAAGGCTCACTTTGGTCCGAATCACCCGGAGTACCGAAAGGCCGCCGTTCAGTTAGCGGAATTGCAGCGGGAGCTGGTCCTCGGCAAGGATAACATCAGGAACCGCATCGAAGCGGAGTTCGACGAGGCAGTCAGCCGGGAGTCCATGTTGTCGAAAGCTGTGACCCAGACAAAGGCGGAGTTTGACCAGATGAATGCCCGCTCATTCGAATACCAGTCGCTCAAGCGGGAAGCGGAGGCCGACAAAGGCCTTTACGAGGAGTTGGTCAGGAAGATTAAGGAGGCCACGATTAACGCCGGATTTCAGAACAGCTCGATCCGGATCGCCGATCTGGCGCGCCCGGGGAACAAACCGGTATTTCCCAACATCAAGCTGAATGCCCTGTTGGCTCTTCTGTTTTCGATGTTACTCTCGGTGGCGGTCGCGATCGTCGCGGATATTTTGAACAATGCGGTCCGAGATCCCGAACAGGTGACTCGCACCCTCTCGACCGAAGTGATTGGATCGCTGCCCGCGGTGAAGGAGTGGCAAGGGCGTGCGATTACGACCGGGGGACCGAACACGGGTCTGGTAGCAAAGGAGCTTTCGCGGGATGCCGGCCTTAGTACGTTTCAAGAGGCGATCCGAACGCTGCGAAATTCAATTTTGCTGACCGATTTTGACCGCCGCATTCGCACGCTTATGGTTACCAGTTCGGGTCCGGCGGAAGGAAAATCCACCACTGCTGCACACCTGGCGTTGGCGCATGCCCAGCAGGGGCGCCGGACGCTACTGATCGATGGCGACTTGCGACGTCCCAGCATTCACAGGCGCTTCGATGTGTCCAGCACGCCGGGGCTGTCGAACGTGCTGACGTCCGATATTCCCTGGCGCAAAGTACTCGTTCGCCGGGAAGGCTTGCTTACTCTCGACATCCTGCCTGCCGGGCCACCATGCCGCCGCGCGGCTGACATGGTGGGAGGAGAATTGACCGAGCTACTCGAAAGCGCGGCGGCCGAGTACGATCTGGTGATTCTGGATTCGCCTCCACTGTTAGGTTTCCCCGAACCATTGCAGATGGCGGTATCCGTAGATGGCGTGCTTTTGGTGGCGCTGGCGGGCCGTACCAATCGGAACGCCCTTAGTTCGGCGGTGAATACGCTCAAGAGGCTCAGGGCGACGATCGTTGGAGTGGTCCTCAATGAGGTTCGCGCGGATAGTAGCGATAACTGTTACTACTACCACTATCACCCGAAATACTACCGGCATTACCGTCAGGAGGTGGAGACGGAAGGGTGACTCGATCGTTCTCCAGCAGTGCATCGGAGCCAAACCTATGGAACGTATGATTTCATTCCACGATTCCGGTATGACGGACTCAGTGTGGGCACGCGTCAGGAGCGCAGTGGAGGATCTCGGGGCGACAGTAGTGAGGCGCGGACAATCGCGGGTGGGGCGAGGCGTGGCCTGGAGCATAGTTGGCAACGGCTTTTCGCAGGGTGGATCTTTCCTTAGTTCCCTAGTGGTCGCGCGGGTTCTCGGCAGGGAATTCTTTGGCCAATTCGCACTCATCCAGAGTACGGTAACCGTGTTGACCACCCTGGCGAGTCTCGGTGTCGGGCTGACCGCCACCAAATACATCGCCGAATATCGCGCCAGCCGGACAGGAAGCATCGGCGAATTGTTGGGCCTGTCTTCAACTCTGATGGTACTCGCCGGCTTATTCTTCTCCTGTGCCCTAGGTGTCGGGTCTCCGTTGCTGGCCGTGCGCGCCGGTCAGGCCGCGATCACCGCCGGATTCCGCCTCAGCACAATAGCGGTGTTCTTCTTGACTCTCAGCGGTTACCAGACCGGCGTTCTGGCCGGCTTCGAGAATTTCCGCAGCATCGCGCGAACGGGCATGATCTGCGGCATCGCCAACCCAATGTTGACTTGGTGGAGTGCGGTCAGATTCGGCCTGGAGGGAGGTGTTGCCGCACAAGGTGCCAGCGCATTCCTGCTCTGGCTCCTCTATGGGATCTCCGTGAAGGGGGAGTGCCAGAGACGTGGAATCGCAGTGGAATATCGCGGTGCTTGGGGCCAGCGGTCGATCTTGACCAGCGCCTCTGTTCCCGCGGCTGTGTGCGGGATCGTAATCTCAGTGGCGGTCTGGGGATCCAACGGCATCCTGGTAAGAGCTTGTGGGTATAGTGAGCTGGCACTGCTAACAGCGGCCAGCAACCTTCGGTCGGTAGTATTATTCCTGCCTGCGCTCATCTTCCGAGTTGCTTCTCCCCGGCTCAGTCACCTGTTTGCGACAGATCCATCAACTTATAGCCGATGCTTCTGGGAAGTTGTGGGAGTCAATAGCGCTCTGGCATTCGTCATCGCCTCGATCGCCTTTCTCCGGGGACACCAGTTCGTACGTCTGTTCGGGAAGAATTTCGCGGGTTCGAACGGACTGCTCGCACTGATTCTGACTTCAGTGGTGATCGAAGTGGTTGCGACGAATCTTTTCCTCGCACTCTTGGCCGGGGGAAGATTCTGGTGGAATCTCGGGATCCAGGCACTCTGGGCCACTCATCTGCTCGTTGCCTCAGCTTTTGCCGCGCCGCGTTATGGCGCCGCCGGTGTTGCGATGGCCTACCTGTCCGCCTGGTCGATGGCCGCCCTGCTCTACTCTGCGGAAGCTCTCAAGCAAGTGAATTATCGGAGACAGTCATGACCAGACCTCCCGCAAGCGCCGGCCTGATGAGGTGGTCAGGATTCCTGGGTGCAGGGGGAAACGGACTACATACGCTCCGCGACTGCGGCAGGATACGGAATTGGCAGCCGGCACTCAATGCGGTTCTGATTGATGCTGCCCCCGGTTTCTGGCGGCAGGTCGCGCTCGTAACCGCGCCGGCGAAGCCTTGAGTGGCAAATCGATGATGGATGGCAGACATGTGGCAGGTCAAGGAATTCGTACCTGAGGGTCTCAAGAATTATCTGCGGCTAGTGGCCGCGAAACTGCGCAACCCACACTGCTTTGTGGGGTCTCCGCTGCTGGGCGAGAAAGTGACCCTCGGACGCGGGTGCTCGATTTCACGAGGGGCGCAGGTATTGAACGGGGTACGGCTCGGCGACTTTTCCTACGTGAATTGCGGAGCGATTGTCGCCTCCGGCGAACTCGGCCGATTCTGCTCAGTCGGTCCTTATACCATCATCGGGATGCCGAACCACCCCGTCAACTTTCTCTCCACGTCGCCCAGACTATACGGCCCCCAGAATGTGCTCGGGGTGCCATCCGACTGGAATGACTTTTCCGATCCTCCCCAAATCGGAAGCGACGTCTGGATCGGTGCTCACGCATTCATACGGCAGGGGTTGCGGATCGGTCACGGAGCAATAGTGGGTGCGGCTTCGGTTGTCACCCACGATGTTCCGCCCTACGCCATCGTCGTGGGATCCCCAGCCAGAGTGCTCCGGTTTCGATTCGAACCGGACATAGTTGCGGAGATCCTGGAAAGCCGGTGGTGGGAACGCAGCACCAGGGAATTGGCGGCGGAGCCGGAACGCTTCCTGAGACCTTGGCAGGGAAAGCGTTTCGCAGAGGTCGCGCGATGACCAGCCGTCCCAGGCGCGCGCTGCACGTAATCCGCACGATGAATCGCGGCGGAGTCGAAACATGGCTCATGCATGTTTTGCGCCGCAGTGACCCGCAGTTACTCCAAATGGACTTTCTGGTTCATACCGACACCCCAGCGGCTTATGACCGCGAGATCGTCGAGCGGGGTTCCCGGCTCCTCCGCTGCCGGACCTCGTGGCGTTCGCCGGCCTACGGCTGTGCGGTGCGCTCCCTGGTCCGGCAGTATGGTCCTTACGACGCCATCCACAGCCACGTTCATTACTTCAGCGGGGTCCTGCTGGCGTTGATTCGGGGTCTGCAGGTGCCGACGCGGATTGCACATTGCCACTGCGACTCCTTCCCCCGCGATCTGGCCGCCGGTTGGCTGCGGCGCCGGTATATTCAGGCCGCCAAAGCAGGGCTGGAGCGCTATGCCACACACTGGCTCGCCGCCAGCGAAAAGGCCGGCCGAGGTCTTTTCGGCGACCAGTGGCGAAGGGACCCGCGATCGCAGGTACTGCATTGTGGGATTGATCTCGAACCGTTTCGGCAGCCCGAGGATCGAGAATGCGTGCGGGAAAGCCTGCGTGTTGCCGCCGATGAGCTGGTGGTTGGCCATGTGGGGCGGTTTGAGCAACAGAAGAATCACCCTTTTCTGGTGGAAATCGCGGCCGAAGCCGCGCGGCGGGAGCCGCGTCTGCGACTGCTCCTGATCGGCGAAGGACCCGCTCGGACGCTCATCGAAGAGCGGGTGCGTGCGCTTGGCATCGGCTCGCGGACGAACTTTCTGGGGTCTCGTGCGGATGTACCGCGCCTGCTCTCCGCGATGGATGGTTTTCTCTTCCCCTCCCTGTGTGAAGGTCTACCGCTTACCCTGCTGGAAGCACAAGCCGCCGGCCTGCCCTGCCTGATCACCGATTCCATTTCGTCCGAAACGGACGTGGCTTCGGGCCTGTTGCACCGCCTCCCTCTGCAAGCAGGAGCGCAGGCGTGGGCGAATAAATTGGTCACTATCCTCCGGAATCCAAAACACAACCAGCCAAGCGGCCTGGCGGTCCTGGAGAAAACCGACTTCAATATTCAGATAGCCTTGGAAGGACTTTATGCGCTCTATGGCGTTTGAGAGTGCTCTGCCAGTCAGCGCGGAAGCCGGGATGGCCGGTCATATCAGCCGGACCCAAGCGCTTGTGCTTGTTCACATTATCCTGACCGCCATTGCTGCCGGTGTAGGAGTCGTTTTTCCCGTGGTGCAACTTGATTCGGACTGGCTGATCTACCCGTCCTGCCTGCTCGTCACCGGATCCTTCATCTGGATCTTATGGAGCTGGTACGCAGTACGCAAGAGTCTCTTCGATCCCTATGCATTGTTCATGATCGCAGCCTGGCTCTTTAACGGCGGCCAGGCGCTATTGGAAGTCTTCGGGATGAATTCCGGCGGAATTCTAGTTAACGAAGTCCGGTCCGACACTCTGGTCAAGGCGCTCTATCTGACTACCGTCAGCGGACTCTGTTTTCACACGGGAGCGTTAGTCTCTTTGAGCCGTAAGTCTCGCAGCACAAGGACCGAGCCGTCGGGTCCCGAGCGGGAGAAAGCCTCGCGCTGGGCGGGATGGATGCTCCTGGGAATCGCCTTTGTCCCTGCTCTGAAGCTACTCAGGGGATCGTTCGACCTGGTGCTTGACTACGGGTACATGGGGCTATACCGGCGACATCCTGCAACCCCGGTGTCCTATGCCCTGGCCTTGTTTCTGGTACCAGCAGTTATTTTCCTGGTGGCGGGATCCAGGCAGAGCCGGGGTACTCAGTTGTTCTGCCTTGCGCTGATGGCGCTCTATGCCGGCTCCTCGCTTTTTTTGGGCCAGCGCGGCGCAGCAACCATGAGTTGCGTTGCCATTGCCTGGGTATTCGAAAAATGTATTCGGAGGATTCCAAGACCATTGATAGCGCTTTTCGCGCTGCTGGCGCTGGTCATCTTCCCAATGATTCGTGGGACTCGCATTACGGGAGCCCGATACAGGATGTCCTGGGAGAGCCAGTGGGAGCTTCTCAGTAGCATCGGCAATCCGTTTTCAGCCGCCATAGCGGAGATGGGGCATTCGTTGGTGACGGTGACCGACACCCTTACCCTGGTGCCGGAATCCCGCCCCTTCGATCTGGGTACGAGCTACTTCTATGCCGCCTCTACGATCGTGCCCAACCTTGGTTGGGAGCTTCATCCTAGCGTAACCCATGGTCTTCTGTGCGATTGGCTCACCGCGACTGTCGATCCCGTGACCTTCAACTCAGGAGGCGGGCTGGGGTTTTCTTTTATTGCCGAATCCTATATGAATTTCGGGTGGTACGGAGGACCGCTCTGGCTGGGTCTGGTGGGATTCTGGATTACCTCTTTCTTCCTGTCCGCCGATAGAGCCGATCCGGCCCGGCAGGCTCTGGTAGCCAGCTTTCTCTCATTCTTTCTGGTTTTCGCAAGGGGGGAGTCGGCGATCGTGATCCGCGGTCTGGCGTGGTACGCGCTGATTCCGTATCTTCTGGTGATCGCACTCACGAAACGCCGCCGCGCCCAAAAGGCACTCCGATGAATGTCGCTCTCACTCTCGATTGCCGCTACTTCCGGACTCCGGATGGCTCCGTGTGGAGCCACGGACTGCATGCCTACCCATTTTTGACCCACCACCTCGCTGTCTTCGATGGCGTCAAAGTGGTAGCGCGCGTTCGGGACGTGTCTCGGGCCGAACCGAGCTGGCGGCTCGCGTCCGGACCTCGCGTACGTTTTCTGCCCTTACCGGATTACCTGGGTCCGTGGCAGTACCTGGCGAAATCGGTTTCAGTCCGTCGAGCGATTCGCCGAGCCGTTGACCCGCAAGACGCGGTCATCATGCGAGTGGGCTCTCATATCGCCGGAATCCTGGAGCCGCTGCTGGTTCGCCGCGGCCAGCCGTACGGGCTGCAGGTCGTTAACGATCCGTTCGATGAATTTGCGCCGAAGGCGGTGGATTACTTTTTGCGGCCCTTGTTCCGCCGGCACCTGACGCGCCAGTTGCGCCGCCAGTGCGAGCATGCTGTCGCGACTGCTTATGTAACCGGGAGGGCTCTGCAATCGCGGTATCCGTGCAGCGGATTTTCCACGACTTTTTCGGATGTCGAGATCACTCCGCAGGCCCTTCTCGGTACGCACAGGCCGTTCTCTCGCGACAACCATCCTCAGCGGGAGATCAGGTTGATCACCGTCGCGTCCCTGAGCCAGATGTACAAAGCTCCCGACGTGTTGATTTGCGCCGTGGCTGAGGCGGCGCGGTCCGGCTTGAACCTCAGTCTTCGGATTGCGGGGGATGGCAGGCACCGCGTCTTCCTGGGGCGTTTGGCGCAGGATCTGGGCCTCGCCGATCGCGTGCATTTCCTGGGCCAATTGCCGGCGGGAGAACGCGTGAGGGAAGCATTAGACACCTCCGACTTGTTCGTGCTGCCATCGCGCTCCGAGGGAATGCCCCGCGCACTGATTGAGGCGATGGCTCGATCGCTTCCCTGCATCGCCACCAACGTAGGGGGAGTTCCCGAACTGCTGGCCCCGGAAGATCTGGTCAAGCCCGGGGACGCCGCGGAGCTAGCTCACAAGCTGGCCGAAGTGCTTCGCGACCCCGCCCGGATGGAGGCCATGGGTGCCCGCAATCTGCGCAAAGCCGCGGACTTCCACGAAGAGATTCAGGCCGCGCGCCGCAAAGCATTTTTAGGGGAAGTGCGAAGGATGACCGACCTTTACCTCCAGGCCGCTGCAGGCGGGCCATCGACGAAGCAGGTGGACGCGTTATGCAACTGATTACGAAAAACAATGGCGCATGCTTCATAAGCCGGCAATTTCGCGCCGTGCAAAACACCTGGAGGTGCCGTCCGGCACCGACGGCTCAAACACAAGCCGTAACTGCGATGCGTTTCGGGAGCGATCGGCGTGATACGGCGCGGGCACGCGGTTGCCGGTTGGCGCCGCGCCGGCCATTGGCCGATTTCGCGATGCATTGCCCGGCCAGAAAGGTTGGCTCATGAATGTCGTGATCACCCTCGATCACCATTACTTCCGCACGCCGGACGGCACCGTGTGGACCCACGGAGTGCACGCCTATCCGCTCTGGAAGCGGTATCTTTCCGTATTTGACGGGGTCAAGGTGGTCGCCAGAGTCCGCGATGTAGCGCAGCCGCAAGCCAATTGGTCTGCGGCGGTTGGAACCGGAGTAGCTATCTCCGGACTGCCGGATTACCGGGGGCCCTGGCAGTACCTGACGAAATCAGTTTCGGTTCGCGAGGCGATCCGGAAGGCGGTAGACCCACGGGATGCCGTCATCATGCGGGTCAGTTCCCACATTGCGGGATGTTTGGAGCCGTTCCTGGCCCGCCGGGGCCAGCCTTACGGCGTGGAGGTAATTAACGATCCGTTCGACTTGTTTGCGCCGAAAGCGTTGGATTACCGCTTGCGTCCGCTATTCCGATGGGAGTTCCGGCGCCAGCTGCGCCGTCAGTGTGAACGCGCTGGAGCCGCGGCATATGTGACGGACCGCGCCCTGCAGTCGCGATACCCGTGTCCTCGCTTCACGGCGGGCGTGTCGGATGTCGAGATCCCACCCGAGGCGCTCCGCGCCGAACCGCGGTTCTTTCCCCGTGGCAATGATTCCGGGCTGGAATTCCGACTTATCACGGTTGGGACGCTCGAGCAGATGTGTAAGGCTCCGGACGTGCTCATCCAAGCGACGGCGCAGTGCGCGAGCGCAGGCTTGAATGTCACCCTTCGCGTCGCCGGAGACGGCAAGCACCGCAATGAGTTGGAGCGCCTGGCTGCCCGTCTGGGAATAGCGGGCCGCGTGCATTTTCTGGGAGAGCTTCCGGCCGGAGCATCGGTCAGAGATGCCTTGGATTCTTCCGATGTCTTTGTGCTTCCGTCGCGCAGCGAGGGATTACCGCGGGCCCTGGTGGAGGCCATGGCGCGATCGCTGCCCTGCGTGGCTTCCGCGGTTGGTGGAATTCCGGAATTGCTGGCGGCCGAGGACCTGGTACCGCCCGCCGATCCGCCCAGCCTGGCGCGCAAACTGATCGAAGTGCTTCGCGATCCTAACCGCCTGAATTCCATGTCCGTACGGAATCGCCGCCGGGCCGCCGATTTTCAGGAAGATCGCCTGGCAACCCGCCGTAACGAGTTTTTCCGCGAGGTTCGCAGAATCACCAACCGGTATCTTACAGCCTCGCCGTGCGGCCAACGTCCGAGACGCGCGGATGCAGCGCGAAGCCCCCTATGGTAATCTCACCCTCCCATCCCGCTGGTTGTTCAACAGGAACGGCACCGGCACGCCGACCGTGGCTGCGAAGGATCATCGACTCGCAGGTTTCACTGACCTGGCATTTTGACCGCATGCTTCCGCCTGAGTTCCAGACCGACGGCAATCTGGACTTTCTTGCCAACCTGACACCGCGATATTTGCGGCAGGGGCATCTGGTGTACGACGTCGGAGGCGGCAAGAATCCGGTAATCAGCGGGCGGATCAAGAACGGCCTGAGTCTGAGGACCGTCGGCCTGGACATTGACCGGGAAGCGTTGGCGGCCGCTCCGCCGGACCACTACGACGAAACCATCGGCGCCGACATTATGGATTACCGCGGGCGCGGCGACGCCGACCTGGTGATCTGCCAATCTCTGCTGGAACACGTTCGCGATGCCGGCCGGGCCATCGCCGCCATATCCACGATCCTGCGACCCGGCGGCCGAGCTATAATCTTCGTGCCCTGCCGGAATGCCGTCTATGCCAGGTTGAACCTGATCCTGCCGGAGGAGTTGAAACGCCGCCTGCTGTACGGTGCGTTCCCGGATATGCGACGGGATCACGGTTTTCCCGCCTATTACGACCGGTGCACACCCCGGGGCTTCGCCCGCATGGGGCAAGAGCACGGCTTGATACTGGAATCGCTCCGCATTTATTTTCTGAGCAACTACTTTCGTTTTTGCCTGCCGCTGCACGCCGCCTGGCGTATGTGGCTTCTGCTGTTCCGGGGGGTCGCCGGCACCGAGGCCGCGGAAACATTTGCAATGGTCTTCCGAAAGGAACAATGAGCATATGCGGGTTCCCAGAGTTGTGTTTGGAATGAACAGCATCTTTGCCGTCCGCCACTTTCTTTTGGAGGTCCTGCAGATGGCCCGGGATCTGGGGTTGGAGCCGGCCGTGGTCGCTCCCGCCGAATCCGCAGAGGCTCCGCATGAAATCTCGCCCGGCGTTCGCTTCTATAAGGTCGACTTGAAGCGGGAGATTTCCCCTTTCCACGATATCGTGGCGCTGTGGCAAATCTGGCGCACGCTCCGCTCGCTACAGCCGGCCATCACCAACATGAGCACGCCGAAGATGGGCCTTCTGGGCGGAATTGCGGCCGTGCTCGCCGGAGTGCCGCACCGCATTTATACCTTGCGCGGGCTGCGCTATGAGACCACTGTCTCGTGGAAACGCACCCTGCTCATAGCGTGCGAGCGCATCGCCTCCGTCATGGCGCAACAGGTGATCTGCATCAGCCGG
>Ga0335078_10011246_pt1 | contig 13274 bp, 14 predicted proteins | sample Lox_Sample_32_FD_206711 | JGI IMG/M metagenome (GOLD analysis project Ga0335078, IMG submission 206711) | Soil microbial communities from Loxahatchee National Wildlife Refuge, Florida, United States - Lox_Sample_3.2 | ecosystem: Environmental > Terrestrial > Soil > Wetlands | place: USA... | reverse complement strand
GACGGTTCGTAAAGGCACGATCATATTTCCATCATCGACGCCAAAACATTTCCAACAGAGAATTGTATTGTGGCTGGGGAGGCGGGCGAGAACGCCGCTGTTCGTAGCTGCGGGGTTCTGGCTAGGCAACTTTCATGAGAAGGTAACCCCGGGATGCCGGACGGCTTTCTGGATTTGTACTCATTGCGATCGCGGCCAGGCATGGTTTGGTTCGCATGGCAGAGTCATCTTATTCCTGGTCCCCGAAACCGCATGCTGTCAGCAGTGCCGAACGAACTTCGTCCCACCGGTTTTCCGGCAGGGTACATACAACTGGGCCCAACCTGCTCCGCTGTGCCAGCGCGACGTGATCGAAATTCAGAGCGCACAGGAGACGGCATGCCGTCCTCAATAGTCAGGGCGACCTCCGTACTGAGTCCCCTTATTGTCCTTGTTGCCGGCGCCACGACGATCTCGTTGAGATGATCGATAACCTCGTTTCGGGTGAGAATCGGCACCGGACGCCGCTTGTCGGGTAGGCGGAATGTATACCAGCGAATCTCGCCGCGCCTCAACCGACGTTCTCCCAATCCTCGGCTTCCCAAGCAAGCAATTCGTCGTCCGACGAAAATTCATCGCAGCGAGGTGGTTTCAACGCGTAGACGGCTTGGTCTCCCCGCTTGGGCGAAGCAATCAGGTGCAGGAGTCGCTCGCGTTCGTCGGGCGTCAGCGCGGCAACCAGCGGAAGGATGTCCTCTGCGGTAAGAGCCTTGCCCATCACTTGTATTCTAACGCCAACCCGCCAAGTATTCCGGCGTGCCGCGGGCGATGATCGGCAGTTGGCCGTATCGCCGGCTCGCCGAAGTGGTTTTTCGCAGTTGGGAATGATACGTGGCATATCGGAAAGTGCCGGCCAGCCAAGTCGCGGTTGGCTCCGTCAGGGTCTTCCAGGCGTGCCGTGCCGAAGGCTTCACTTACCGGAAGACGCGAAATCCCCCGCGCTGTGCCTCACGCCAGCTTATACGGGCGCCCCCGGTACATGCCGATGCGCTCCACGCTGCGCACGCGAATCAATTGCACGCTGACGTTGTCTGCGCCGTCGCTGGCGTTGGCGGCGTCGATCAACTCGCGGGCAGCCGCTTCCAACTCCGCATTCCGCGTCACGATTTCCGCCATTTCCATCGAGGAAACCGCGCCATGCAATCCATCCGAACACAACAGCAGAACGTCGCCCGCGAGCACAAAGTGCTCGGCAGTGTCGGCGCCCACGAACATGGCGCCGCCGAGCGAGCGCGTGAGCACGTGGCGCGTTGCCGTCTCGGCCGCCAGCGCGTGATCGCGGGTGAGCGATCGCGCGCGTCCGCCGCGAATCAGGTAGCAGCGGGAATCGCCCACGTGCGACACCACCGCGCGATCGTAGCGCAGGGCGCACGCCACTACCGTGGTGGCCATTTGGGCGCCGCGCGGCCTTTCCTGGAGCCCGCATTCGAACACCTTTTCGTTGGCGCTCTGCACCAGGCGCGGCATGAGCGAGCGCAGCGGTTGATCGCGCGCGGCGCGGCGAAACTCCGCCAGCAGCGTTTCCACCGCGGTGCGCGAGGCCACCTCGCCTTTTTCCTGACCGCCAACGCCATCGGCCAGCGCGAACAGCCAGCCGTGAGTCTGCTCCCGCCCCGAGACTTCGGGGATCGAGCAGCCGATGTAATCCTCGTTGTGCTCGCGTACCCGCCCGCGGTCGGTGGCCTGGGCGTAATCGAGTTCCATGGGGGTACTATGCTACCGGGTTTTCGCTCGGCCGCCGGACCAGGGTGGTGCGTCCGGCAGCTTTGCTGGTTCGCAGGAAATAGATCCAGCCGTAAATTCCCCAAACGGCGGCCACGCCGAGCGCCATCAGCGGTTCCATCCGGGTGCCATACCCCAGGAACGGTCCCACCAGGTAGAAGGCCATGCAGGCCAGGTTGGCCACCAGTCCGAAAAGCGGGATGACGAAATGCCGCAGCGGATGGTATTTCGGATGCCCGTGAAACGCCACCATGCAGAGCACGCAGCTCAAAGCGTATAGGACGAAGGTGCCGAAGTTCGACGCCAGCGTGACCGTGATGAGCGAGTTGGGCAGCGCCGCCATCCTGTCGTGCGAGAAATACCCGAAGCTCGACCAGAAGCCCTGCGGCAGCGCGCGGACCGTGGCGTCGGTAAGCGCCCCGCCGTCTCCGAACAGATTCGAAACCGTGAGGCAGCCTACTGCCGCCGAGATCGCGGCCAGAGTCCAGATGGCGCGGTGCGGCGTGAGATTGCGCGCGTGCAACAGGCCCATGGAATCGGGCAATTCTTCGTCCTTCCCCATGGCGTAGGTGACCCGCGCGCCCGTATTCATGCAGGATAACGTGGTGCCGACGAGCGCCAGAAAGACGGTGAACGCTTCGAATTCCATGAAGATGCGCCCCCGCCCCGGCCCGAACAGCGCGTTGCCCACCATCACCATCATGTCGCCCACGGGCGCGGCCGAGCCCGTCGCCGTCTGCATGGTGTAGCCGCTATTGAGGAAGTAATTGGCCGCGAAATATTCGAACAGGTAGCAGAACACTCCCTGCACCAGCAGCGAAGTCACCACCGCGATAGGAATGTGGCGCTTGGGATCTTTCGCCTCGCCGCCCATCGCCGTCACCGATTCGAACCCCACCAGGATCAGGATGGCGATGGTCGCCTGCACGAACATCCATCCGAAGTTGTGGATGCCCACCACCGAACGGGAGGTGGGATGGGCGAGGAAGTTGCCGCGATCGTCCTTTTCCGGGTAGGCGACGTGGAACGGCACCGGCTTGCCACCGGCGTCGAGCAGCGGCTTGGGAACGCCCGCGCGGTCGCGCGCGATCGCGTCCTTTTGCATCGCGAACTGGTACGGGTAAGCGTCGCCCGAAACCGAATCGAACTGGTACGCCACGCTGCCCGGAGGATGGTTCATGCGATACCCCAGCGCCATCACCGAAAACACGATCAGGGCGCTGATCTGAATCACGTTGATCGCCACGTTCACCGAGGTGGACCCGTTGATGCCGCGATGCGCGATGTAAGCGATGGCGAACGAAAAGACGATCGCCACCGCCATCATGAACATCGGTCCGGGATTGGACGCGCTCATGAAGGTGGGCCAGATAGTCCCGGCGAGATATCCCACCAGCACGCCCATCACCCCCACCATCACGCCCGGATAAATCCAGTAGTACAGGTGCGAGCCCCATCCCACGATGAACTTCGAGAGGCGGGCATACGGCCAGGCAGTTTCGTGATTGAGAAATGCCTGCTCGGCGAAATAATAGGAACTTCCGGTGCCGGGATAGAGCTTAGCCATTTCGGCGTAGCAGACTGCCGTGGCGAGACACAGCAGCAGCGCGAAGACGATTCCCATCCACATCGCCGGTGCGGTAGCACCCGCCGTGCCCTGCGCCACGAACGTCAGCCACAAAAACGCGCCGGGAGCGATGAGCGCCATGGCGTTCATGGTCAGCCCGGTGAGGCCCAGGGTGGGTTTCATGACTGGCGAGGGATCTGCCATCGTATTTATTAGGTCAGTCTAGGGCTCCCGCCGGCGTATAGGAAATAGATAATTTTTATCGGCGCAATGGCAAGCGGCGGATTCGTTATCCTATTGCGATGACCGGTCTCATGCTGGTGCTCTGCCTGCTGACGGCTCTGGTGCCGCTGGCGAGCGCCGGGCTGGCTCTGATGAATTCGGGGCTGAGCCGTTCGCGCGGCGCCGCGCATGCCATGCTGGCGCCGCTATGCGTCACGGCGGTAGCGGTGCTGGCATACTTCGTCTGCGGATGGTCTTTGCAATCGGCCGATCCGCTCTTCCTGCGCGGCGCCACGGCGGACCAGTCGCCCGCCGGCGCGGTGGTGTTGTGGCAGATGTTTAGCGTGGCGCTGGCCGCCGTCATCCCGCTGGGCGCGGCCGGGGAGCGCTGGCGTCTGGGCGCCGCCGGCGCTTCTACCGCGATCTTCGCTGGTTTGACCTATCCTCTATTCGCGCACTGGGTGTGGGGCGGCGGTTGGCTTGCCCAATTCGGTTTCCGCGACGCCGGCGGGTCGTCCGCTATTCAAGCCGTGGGAGGCCTTACCGCGCTGGCAGTGGCGCGCCTGCTCGGACCGCGCCACGGCAAATACGATTCCGCCGGCGTGCCCGCCGCCTTTCCCGGCCACAACGCCGTGCTGGTGCTGTTTGGATGTTTCCTCACCTGGATCGGTTGGATCGGACTCAACACTGCGGGCAGCCTGCTGTCCGTGCCCGAAAGCGCGAACATCCCAGCCATCGCCGTCAATACTACGCTGTCCGCCGCCGCCGGCCTGCTGGCCGCCGCCGCTCTCACCCGCGCGCGCTTCGGCCGGCCCGATGCGTCGCTCTGCGCCAACGGCTGGACGGCAGGTCTTGTGGCATCGAGCGCCGCCTGCGCGTGGATGGCGCCTCACACCGCGGTCCTCGTGGGGGCGGTCGCCGGACTGCTGGTAACGTATTGCGTCGAATTGCTGGATGTTCGTCTGCGCATCGACGATCCCGCCGGTTCCGTCTCCGTCCATGCCGCCGGCGGAATCTGGGGCGTGCTCGCGGTGGCCCTCTTCGGGGGCGCCAAATGGTCCGCGCAACTCGCCGGCATCGGCGCGCTTCTACTCATCGTCCTTCCCATGACCTTTGCGCTCAACTGGCTCCTCAATCGCTTCTACCCCCAGCGCATCCCGCCCGAGAGCGAGCCGCACGGCCTCGATCTATACGAACTGGGCGCGGGCGCTTACCCGGAATTTGTCGTCCGCCGTGACGATTTCCGCCCCAGATAATATCCTGATGCCTTCTTTACGATTCCCTTATGCCCCGACCCATAGAATGGGGCGATGCGTGCGGGTGATACCATGAGCGCTCCGGTAATCTCCATGGCGGCACTTCGTCCCGGCGACCAACTCAGCCACTACCGGATCGAGGAACTGGTGGCGCGCAGCGGCATGGCGTCCATCTATCGCGCCACGGACCTCGACAACGGCCGTCCCGTCGCCATCAAGGTGCCGCACCCCGACATGGAAGCCGACCCGGCGCTGTTCGACCGCTTCCTGCGCGAGATCGAAATCGGCGAAAAGCTCGACCATCCCGGCGTCATGAAGGTGCTCGATCACGGCGAGCCCGGCCGCGTTTACATGGTGATGGAATGGGTGGACGGGCGCCTGCTCCGCAAAGTGCTGGCGGAAAACCGCAAGCTCCCGGTGGACCGCGCGTCCAGGATCGTCATCGCCATTTGCGATGCGCTCGACTACATCCACCGCAACGGCGTCGTGCATCGCGATCTCAAGCCCGAAAACATCATGCTCGGCAAAGACGACAGCATCAAGCTGATCGATTTCGGAATCGCAGCCAAGACCGGTGCGCGGCGCCTGACCTTTGGCAAGCTCTCGCAGCTCGCCGGTACGCCCGATTACATTTCGCCGGAGCAGGTGAAGGGGAAACGCGGCGATGGCCGCAGCGATATCTACGCGCTGGGCGTGATCCTGTACGAAATGCTCACCGGCGCCACCCCTTTCGAAGGCCCGAACCCGTTCGCCGTGATGAACGACCGCCTGGTAAATAACCCCGTGCCGCCGCGCGAGCTCAATCCCGAGATTTCGCCGCAGTTGCAGGAGACCGTTTACCGCGCGCTCGAGCGCGAACCGCGCGATCGCTATTCCACCGCCAACGAGTTCGCCTGGGACCTGGAACATCCCGAAGAGGTGGTCCCCGCCGAGCGCGCCGAGCTGCGCCAGTGGAAACGCCGCGGGCCGTCGTGGCTGAAGCGCATTCTCTTCTACCTTGCCATGGCCCTGATCCCGGTAGTGGTATTCGGCCTGCTGCTTCTCATTGCGAAGCATTAAGCTGAAAGTATGGAGTTCGGGCGCTTCCTGATCGCCGTCGGAGTCGTGTTGGTCATTGTCGGCCTCGCGGTGACTTTCGGCGGGCGTCTGCCCCTCCGGCTGGGACGCCTGCCCGGCGATATCGCCATCCACGGCAAGAATTCAAGCTTCTACTTCCCGATCACGACGTGCATTCTGCTGAGTGTGGCGCTCTCGCTGGTGATGTGGATTTTGCGGCGGTAGCGGCCGCCATTGCCCTTACCGCAGCCGCCCCATTTTGCTCAACGGCCAGTAGCAGAACACCGCTTTGCCGTAAATATATTTGCGCTCCACGGTGCCCCACACGCGGCTGTCGCTGGAAGAATTGCGATGGTCGCCGAGGACGTAATATTCGTCGGGCGGCACCACGGTTTCCGGGCGGCTGACATCGTCGCGATAGTCGAGCTCGACGTAGTCCTCCTCGAGCAGTTGGCCGTTCACGAAGACCTGACCACGATCGATGCGGATGTGGTCGCCGGGAAGACCGATCACCCGCTTGATGTAAGACTTGGATGGGTCCCCTGGAAATTCGAATACCACCGTATCGCCGCGTTCGATGCTGCCCAAGCCGAACCGGTAGGTGAATTTGTTGATGAAGATCCGCTCCTGGTCGCTCAAGCCCGGCATCATACTGGTGCCTTCGACTTTTACCGGCTGGTAAATGAAGACAATCGAAACCACCGCGATGAGGATGGAGAAGGCCAGGTCGCGGACCCACGAGAGCGCGTTCCACACGCCCGCGCGCACGGTCGGCTTCGGCAGTTCTTTTTCGAGTGACGGGGTGGTGGAAACTTCGGGGGTGTCTGGCTCGGGCATCCCTACCTGTCCATTTCCAATTATAGACGGAACCGCCCGGCTTTCAGACTACGGTAATCATCGGATGCGTTCAGAGGAGAGCGATCGACAGCGATCGCTTGACTACCCTGTCCAGTAATCTTAGCGACCGGCAGCGAATCGGCTCTCCCCGGCTCCGCCTGCCGGCAATCGCACTACCAGTTACAAGCTGCTTGTTTTCAATTGGTTCCAGTTCCAGGCGTGTGCCTCGCACGATACAGGAGTCCCGCCCGCGCGCGGCTCGGAAGGGCTACCGCGCCGCCATCAGCGCCCGCAGGCGCCGCGCCCGTTCCGGCGCCCGGAGCTGGCGCAGCGCTTTGGCTTCGATCTGGCGAATTCGCTCGCGGGTGACGTCGAATTCCTGGCCGATCTCTTCCAGGGTGTGCTCGCGCTCGCAGCCGATGCCGAACCGCATGCGGATCACTTTTTCTTCCTTGGGCGAAAGCGTCTTGAGAATTCCCGCCGTTTCGTCGCGGACATTGGATTCGATCACCGCGTCCACCGGCGAACCAACCCAGCGATCTTCGATCAGATCTCCCAGGGCGGACTCCCCGTCGCGTCCGACCGGCGTTTCGAGCGACACCGGATCGCGCGAAATGGTCTTCAGCTTCTGGACTTTCTCCACCGGGATGTCCATACGGCGGCCAATTTCGTCATTTGTAGGAGTTCGTCCGAGCTCCTTCTCCAATTCGCGCGTGGCACGCAGGAACTTGTTCATGCTTTCGTTCATATGAACGGGGATGCGGATGGTGCGCGACTGATCGGCGATGGCGCGGGTGATGGCCTGCCGGATCCACCAGGTAGCGTAGGTCGAAAACTTGTAGCCGCGGCGGTATTCAAACTTGTCGGCGGCGCGCATCAGCCCGATATTGCCCTCCTGGATGAGGTCCAGCAGGTGAAGTCCGCGGTTCACGTACTTCTTGGCCACCGATACCACAAGGCGAAGATTGGCTTCCACCAAGTCCTTCTTGGCGCGCTCCGCTTCCGCTTCGCCATGGCGGATCACGGTCATGCTGTGGCGCAATTCCGGAAGCGTGGCGCCGGCGGTCTGCTCGCGCTTTTTGATTTCCCGCTTGAGTTCGCGCAGCCGTGCCTGCTGTATGGGATTGTTGCGGGTCTCGAGCTTCTTGATCTCGCTGTCCAGATGACTGATTTCGTCAACGGCGCGCTCGATTTCGCGCGAAAACTCCTTCCACTTGTTGGTGCGGAAGGGGCAATGGCGAATCGACTGCGAAACTTCCACTTTGGCGCGGTTGAGCTTGGCGCACAAACGCTTGCGCGGCTTCTTATTGGCGATGGGAGTGGTTTCCAGCTTTTCTTCCAGTTGCTGCATTTTCTTCTGCAGCACGCCCACTTCTCCAAACAGCATGGAAGCCTCGGAGCGCACCTTGAGGTCTGCCGGAGTGCCTTCCTCGACATCCCCCAGGTCGGCCACGCTTTCGAGCTCGATCGACCCCTTCTTCAACTGCTCGGCCAAATCCACAACCACCTGCTGGACCAGGGCAGAGCGGCTGATCGCCTTTTGCATCCGCAACTTACCGCGTTCCATGCGGCGCGCCAAGTCAACTTCTCCCTCGCGCGTTAACAGCGGGACCGCGCCCATTTCCCGGAGGTACACACGCACCGGATCGTCGGTGTAAATGGATTCTTCCACCGGCGCGGGGTGCAGGAAGTCGGCCTCGTGGGCAGCCTCCGGATCGAAGAACTTGGCTTCTTCTTCGAAATTGAGGCCCAAATTCTCGGGATTGTCGACTAAAAATTGATCTTCAAACTGGTCCACTAAGGCTCACCTCTCCCAAGCGAACACGCTTCCGTCCCCGGGAAGGTTCTGGATGGGGTTTTGGTTCGAAAGCTCAACTCGTTTGCCTGGCGCAAAGTGTTGACAAGATTGGCCGCATTCGGGGATTCGACTTCCGATAGATGATATCATCATTCCCCTACTGATTAAAAGCCCTATTTTAAAGATGTCTCAAAACCGTTTCGGTTACAGGGAACCTGCAAAAATTGGCTCCTGAGGCCCATATCGGCACCATTCGAGGAACTTGCAAAATGCGCGCAGAGAGGCGCCGCTTCCTTGCTCACCCACCGCGCGAGTCGCGGCCGCGGCTACTAACTGCCATCGTTTCAGCACGAACTGGTGGGGCTTCAGGGCAACTTTTGGTGCATGAGATTCTTCAGCTCGTTGAAAAACGCCTCTTCGTCCTGAAAGTCGCGATAGACCGAGGCGAACCGCACATACGCGATCTTGTCCAGTTCCTGGAGGTGATTCATCAGGTATTCTCCGATATCCGTAGTAGAAATCTCGCGGTCGGGAGAATCGCTGACTTTGGATTCCACCTGGTTCACCAGATCGGCCAGTTTGACCATGCTTACGGGCCGCTTTTCACAAGCTTTCAGCAGCCCATTCAATACTTTCTGGCGGTCGAACTTCTCCCGCCGGCCATCCTTCTTAATGACCATGTAGGGCACTTCGTCGATCCGCTCGTAGGTGGTGAACCGCCGTTCACATTGGAGGCACGCGCGGCGCCGGCGAATGGCATCGCCATCCTTGCTCTCCCGCGAGTCCACCACCTTGTCATGCATGTGATTGCAAAACGGGCACTTCATCCCGCACCTTCACAGCCGGACTGACGTAGGGACTGCCAATTCAGGCCTTCGGAAAGGGCAAGTCCCAACCCCACCGGAACAATTGCTACAAATGTAATAATCCATAGGAGCAGCGCAAACGAAGAAGCCAGTTCCAGCCTCGTCCCGTAGAGTTCGGTCAGAACAAGGACCGCAACAACCTGTGTTCCGCCTCCCACGCCGGGAATCTGCACCACCCCGCCAAAGGAAATGAACGCCATCAAAATCAGGACATCTACAATTGTAATATTAATGACACCCACGTACGCCTGCGCCAGACACCAATAGCATGCCGCGATCAGGATCCACTCCACCAGCGAGTACAGCAGGATCAGCAGCAGCGCGCCATCGCTGCGGATGGATTCCACCCCTTTGACGACGGCGTTCAGGAGCTTCACCACCTGGCGAGCCCAGCGCTCGGGAAGGCGGTCCGCGGCGGCCACAAGGCGGAGACGCACCGGCTCGGCGAATTTCCGCAGGGCAACCAGGGCGATCAATACTGCCGCGCAAGAACCGGCGACGATTCGTCCGCCGAACGCCAGCACCCATCCCAGTCTGGCGCCCACATGCAGTCCTCCGGCTTCCACCCGCGCGAGCGCGAAGGCAAGCATGAGCGAAGCCATCAGCAGATCGAACACCCGCTCCAGGAACCAGGAGGCGATCTGCGAGGTGACCGGGACTTTTTCCTTAACCGCAATCAGGTAGGGCCGAACGAAGTCGCCGGCCCGTCCGAAAAGCGTAATCGCGGTGAACCCGATGACCGTCGCCACCAGGAGATTGCGCATCGAGGGGCGCGCTTTCTGCGGTTTGAGGAAGACCTCCCAGCGGAGCGCGCGCCCGTAATACGTGCCGAACACGGGAAACAAAGCCAATATCAGCCATTGCCAGCGCAGGCGCGTAACCGCGGCGACCGCCAGCCCCCAATCGAACGCCTCCGCCGGCAGGCGGGAATGGCAGAACCACGCGCAAAACCCCACCGCCAGCGCCCCCATGGCGGCCCATTTCCACCCCGGTTTTCGAATAATTTTCTCCTTCCTCGGAAATACCCGGAAAATAAGTAGCATACCGGAAAAATTGAACCTATCATGAAAAAGCCTCGTTTCTCTAGATGAAAGAAACGAGTGCTCATGGCAACCGCGACGCTGCCCTTCGGACATTTCGAAAATCGGGTGACGGAAATCGCACCCGGAACGGGTGTATTCGCGGGCCGCAATCTGGTAGAAAGTACCTTGGACCCGGATTCAAGCCTCGTTGCAAGATGCCTGCGAGGAGACGAGACCGCGTGGGAAGAGCTGGTCAGGCTCAATACCCGCAAGGTCTATGGGCTCTGTTACCGCTTCACCGGAAGCGGCTCGGAGGCGCAGGATTTGACCCAGGAGGTGTTTCTGCGCGTTTTCCGCACGATCCGGACGTTCCGGTCGTCGGAAGGTTCGTTTGGAACCTGGTTGGCGCGGGTAACGCGTAACCTTTTGATCGATCATTATCGCCGCACTCGTCAGGAGCGGGTTACGGATTCGATCGAGGATCAGCTCCCGGTTCTCGAAGAGACGGGCGCGGCGGTGTCGTTGAGGCCGGACCAGGCCGTGGCCGGCCGGGAAACGAGCGAGATTTTACAGGTCACGCTGCAAAAGCTGTCGCCGGATTTGCGCGAGGCGGTGATTTTGCGCGACCTGCAAGAGATGGAATACCGGGAAATCGCCCAGGTTCTGGACATCCCGGAAGGCACGGTGAAATCGAGAATCAACCGCGGCCGCGCCGAACTGGGGCGGCTGTTGCGAAAGCAGAAGCTGGCGGTATGAACTGCGCAGAGATTGAAATCCTCATCTGCGACTACGTGGATGGCACGCTCACCGCGGCCCAAAAGGCCCAGGTGAACCTCCACCTCTCCGTCTGCCCGGCTTGCACCGAGCTGGCGCGGGACGCCGCCGCCGCTGTCCGGTTTATCGCGCGCGCGGAGGATGTGACTCCGCCGCCGGAGCTGGTAACCAGGATTCTGTTCGAGGCTCCCTGGCGCAAGAACCGGAGTGCGGTGGATGGCTTGCGCGGGCGCATCGCCGCGTGGCTGCGCCCCGTGCTGCAGCCGAAATTCGTGATGGGTGCGGCGATGACGATTCTGTCGTTCTCGCTGCTTTCGAGGTTCACGCCGATTCATCAGATCAAGCGCAGCGACCTCGAGCCGAAAGCGGTATGGACAGGCCTGGAGAACCGGGTGCTGGATGCCTGGGACCGGACCGTGAAGTTTTACGACAACTTGAAATTCGTGTATCAGATTCAAACCACGCTGCGGGAATGGCAACAACAGGACGAAGAGCAGCGGCCCGCCAAGCGGCAGAATAGCCGCGGCACGGACGATCATAAGCTGCCGGCAAAGTCCGCTCCTCCGGGAGAGCCATCCAACGCAGGTGGTGGGAACCATTAGGGGACAAGACAATGAACTGCCAGAACCATCCTGAAACTCCAGCTACGGCTTATTGCCGGACATGCGGAAAACCGGTTTGCGACGAATGCCGCCGCGATGCATTCGGCACGGTCTATTGCGCGGAGCATGCTCCCGCGCCGGCCCCCGAAGCGCCGCCTCCAGGTGCTGCCGCCGGGCCCGTGGGTCCCCCGCCGGCATTTGCAGTCCCGCCGGCGGGCGGCGCGGCCACTTATGCTGCCCCAGGCAGCTATGCCTATTCCGACGTCTCCCCCGGGCTGGCGTTCTTTTTGGGATGCATTCCGGGCGTGGGCGCCATTTATAACGGCCAGTACGCGAAGGGCATCGTTCACGGGCTCATCTGGGGCGTGCTGATGAGCATCGCCTGCTCGAATTCCCGCGCCATCCAGGACATGTTGCCGCTGTTCATCATGCTGGTCATCTCCTGGTGGTTCTACATGGCTTTTGAGGCCTACCACACGGCGCGCAAGCGCCGCGCCGGCGAGCCCGTGGACGAATACTCGAGCATTCTCAATCTCACCGGCGGGCGCAGTCATGTTCCGCTGGCGGGCATCGCGCTCATCACCCTCGGCGCGCTGCTGCTGCTCCACACGCTCGATCTGCTGGATGTTTTCGATTACGTGGCGCGTTTCTGGCCCGTGCTGTTGATTGCCGCGGGCGCTTATCTGCTGGCCGGCCGTTTCATGGGCTCGGCCGGAAAGGAGCGCAGCCATGGACGGTAATAGCAATACCTACCAGATCATTCGCGCCATCCGCGGCCCCATTACGCTGATCACTCTCGGAGTCCTGTTCGCGCTGCAGAATTTCACCAACCTGGGATTCGACAAGACCTGGCCGGTGCTGCTGATCGTGTTCGGCCTGCTGAGCCTGATGCAGCGCGGCGCGGCGCCTCCGCGGCCGCCGCAAATGCCTCCCATGCCGCCTCCGCCCCGCGCCTATACCGCGACGGGATATTCCGGGAGTCCTTACGCCCAGCCCCCCGCCGGCAGTACGCCGCCGCCCCCGGGCTCGTCCACGCCAGGAGGCACCATATGAGACACCGATCCTTGACCGGACCGCTCATCCTGCTGATCATCGGCGGTCTGTTCCTGTGGAGAAATCTCCATCCCGACGTCCCGGTCTTCGAAATGCTCGCCCAGTATTGGCCGTTCCTGCTGATTGCCTGGGGCCTGCTGCGGCTGGTGGAAGTAGCGGTGTGGCGTGAGGGCCGCGCCAGCGGATTCAGCGGCGGCGAAGTCCTGCTGGTGATCCTGATTTGCGTGGCCGGGTCGATTGTCTGGGCCGCGCGGGAAAACGGCATCCACTTCGATTCCCGCTGGTGGGGCTCGTCGTACGATTACCCGCTGGAGCAGACCGCGCCCGCGAACGGCGTCAAGCGCATCGTCTTCGATAATCCGCGCGGCAGCATCAAGGTGACCGGCGCGGATACCAACCAGGTGGCCCTGACCGGGCACAAATCGGTACGCGCGTATAACCGCAATGAAGCCGATAAGAC
>Ga0335078_10011245_pt1 | contig 13276 bp, 11 predicted proteins | sample Lox_Sample_32_FD_206711 | JGI IMG/M metagenome (GOLD analysis project Ga0335078, IMG submission 206711) | Soil microbial communities from Loxahatchee National Wildlife Refuge, Florida, United States - Lox_Sample_3.2 | ecosystem: Environmental > Terrestrial > Soil > Wetlands | place: USA... | reverse complement strand
CGGCCCGGGACCGGCCATCGCGGCCCGCCCGCTGCGGCCCGGCGTGGCCCACCCGCCGGTCGGCCTGATCCGGTCCCGGCACCGGCCGCTGAGCCCGGCCGCCCGCGCCTGGCAGCAGCAGCTGGTCGCCGGCCCGGGTGACCGGCCATCAACATGATCAACACGGTCCCGGCGGGCGGCCCGGACGGCATACAATAGCCAGCGGCCCAGGTCGGAGCGGAACCCGGGCCGATCCCTGGGGCGGTGCCGAGATGACGCGTGATCATCAGGAGGTCGATCTCGGACTGCTGGCCGGCGTGACCGACCGGGGCCTGCGGCATCACCGGAACGAAGACGCGATGGAACTCGCGGTCGCGCGGCCCGGGCCGGGCCCGGTGCTGCTGGCCGTGGTGTGCGACGGGGTGTCCAGCTCCAACCGCCCGGACGAGGCGTCACTGGCCGCGGCGCAGGCCGCCGTGCGCGTGCTGACCGCCGCGGCGGAGGCCAGCACCGACCTGGCCGCTGCCTCGGCCAAGGCGGTCCGGGCCGCCGGGGAAGCCGTGGCCAGCCTGGCCGAGTTTCCCGGCGGCGTGCCCTCGGCCACCTACGTGTCGGCCGCGGTGACCAGCACCGAAGTCACGCTGTGCTGGCTGGGGGACAGCCGGGCCTACTGGCTGGCCGATCCCCCGGGCAGCGCGGCGCAGCGGCTCACCACCGACGACTCGCTGGCCCAGGAGATGGTCACCGCGGGGCTGCTGGAGGAGGCCGAGGCGCTGGATTCGCCGCACGCGCACGTGGTCACCCGCTGGGTCGGCGCCGACCCGGGGGACGCGGCCCCGCATGTGGCCACGTTCCAGCCGCCCGGCCCGGGCGTGCTGCTGCTCTGCTCCGACGGGCTGTGGAACTACCAGCCGGACGCGGCCCGGCTGGCCGGGATGGCGCTGCCCACCGCGCAGACCGATCCGCTCGGCGCGGCGAAAACCCTGGTCAGGTTCGCGCTTGAGCAAGGCGGCCGGGACAACATCACCGTCGTGCTGATCCCCGTTTCGGCCAAACGGCCGGTTCCCCCGGCTGACCCGGCGCCCTAACGGCCGTCGAGCAGGCTGCCGAGCGGGACGTCCGGGTCGGCCAGCCGGGCCAGGTCCACGGTCCGGCCGGCGAAGCCGGCCCGGATCAGCGCCTGGATGCCGTCGGTCACGTCCCAGACGTTGACGTTCATGCCGGCCACCACCGCCCCGCGCAGCAGCCAGAACGCGATGAACTCCAGCCGCCCCGGGTCCCCCCGGTACACCACCTGGTCATAGCTGCCCGGCTCGGGCAGCCCGGAGCATTCCATGCCGAGGTCGTACTGGTCGCTGAAGTAGTACGGCACCCGGTCGTAGGGCACCGGCTGGCCGAGCATGGACCGGGCCGCGGCCGGCCCGCCGTGCAGCGCGTTGGCCCAGTGCTCCACCCGGACCCGCCGGCCGAGCAGCGGGTGGACCTGGTTGGCCACGTCGCCGGCCGCGAAGATGTGCGGGTCGGAGGTCTGCAGCACCTCGTCCACCAGCACCCCGTTGCCGGTCTCCAGCCCGGCCGCTTCGGCCAGGGTCACGTCCGGGGCCGCGCCAATGGCCACCACGACCACGTCGGCCGGCAGTTCCGCGCCGCCCGTGGTGCGCACCCCAGTGACCCGGCCGCCCTGGCCGAGCAGCTCGCTGGCGCCCTCGCCGAACCGGAACACCACCCCGTGGGCCCGGTGCAGGTCCGCGAACACCAGGCCGAGCTCCGGGCCGACCTGGCGGTGCAGCGGGGTGGGCTCGGTTTCCAGCACGGTCACCGCGCCGCCTTTCTCCCGGGCCGCGGCGGCCACCTCCAGGCCGATCCAGCCCGCCCCCACGATGACCACGTTGGTGTCCTCGCCGGGCACCGGGGCCAGCGCGGTGGCCAGCGCCTCGGAGTCCGACGCGGTGCGCAGGTAGTGCACCCCGTCCAGGTCCCCCCCGGGCACCGGCAGCACCCGGGGCTGGGCGCCGGTGGCCAGCAGCAGCCGGTCGTAGCGCAGGCTCCCGCCGCCATCCAGGCCGACCCGCCCGGCGGCCCGGTCGATCACGCTGGCCGTCGTGCCGAGCCGCAGGTCCACGTCATGCCCTGGGTACCAGTGCTCGTCGTGCACGTAAATGGAGGACTTGTCGGCCGAGCCGAGCAGGTAGCCCTTGGACAGCGGCGGGCGCTCGTAGGGCCGCTCGGTTTCGCTGCCGAGCAGCACGATGCTCCCGGTGAACCCGTCGTCCCGCAGTGCCTCGGCAGCCTTGGCGCCGGCCAGGCTGGCACCGATGATCACAAAGGCCGGTTGGTCGGGCATAGCGACTCCCTTGTCACTGGATCAGGTAACCGGCACAGGCGGCTGTGCCAGGCGACCGCCGAGGTATCGGTGAGCGAGGCAACCTGGTCTACCACGACGCGCAGCCGGCCGGTGTCGGTACCGGCCGCCGCGTACGCCGGGCGCAGGGCCGGGTCCAGGGTGGCCGGTGCGCCCATCCGCACGGCCGCGGCCAGCTCCATGATCAGCTCACGCTCCCGGGCCTGGGCCTGCGCGGCGCCCTCCCGGCTCATCACGTAGCGGTGAGTGACGCCCTTGAGCAGCGCGCACTCCAGCCGCTGCCGGCGCGGCACGACCAGGTCAGCGGCGTACCTGGTCAGCGGGACCGGGCCGGCCGCGGCCAGCGTCGCCTCGTGCGCCGCCCCGGACAGCCGCCCGATCAGCTCGCTGGTCAGGTTCTTCAGCCCGGCCAGCGACTGCGGCCCGGCGTCGAATGTGCCCGGCCAGCACGGCAGCGCGAGCAGCCCGCCGAACACCGTGGCCAGCTCCGTCTCGGTGACCGACCCGGGGACGCAGTACTGCGCGGCGGTCAGCGCCACGACGTGTTTCCGTTCAGCTGGATCGGCCAGTGCGCCGAGCGTGATCAGCCCGGCGTGCAGGCCGTCCTCCAGGTCGTGCACGGAGTAGGCCACGTCATCGGCCCAGTCCATGATCTGCGCTTCCAGGCACGGCCGCCGCCGCGGCGCGCCGCGGCGGATCCAGGCGAACACCGCCGCGTCCTCGGCGTACGCGCCGTACTTGGCCATCCCCGGGCCGGCCAGCCACGGGTATTTGAGCGTGGCGTCCAGCGTGGCCCGGGTCAGGTTCAGCCCGGCGCCGGGCACCTTGGGCTCCAGCCGGGTCAGCAGCCGCAGGCTCTGCGCGTTCCCCTCGAACCCGCCGCAGCCCGCGGCCACCTCGGCCAGCGCCGCCTCGCCGTTGTGCCCGAACGGGGGGTGGCCCAGGTCGTGCGCCAGGCAGGCCGCGTCGACCAGATCCGGGTCGCAGCCCAGCGCGGCCCCGAGTTCCCGGCCGATCTGCGCGCACTCCAGCGAGTGGGTCAGCCGGGTACGCGGGAAGTCGCCCGCGTCCACCGCCACCACCTGGGTCTTGGCCGCCAGCCGGCGCAGCGCCGAGGTGTGCAGCACCCGGGCCCGGTCCCGCTCGAACGCGGTGCGCTGGAAGGCGCCCACGTCCACCCCGGCCGCGACGGCCCGCTTGGGCGGCTCAGCCACCCAGCGGGCCGTAGCGTGGTGATCGTAACCGGGATGCCGCGTGGTCACCTGGTGTCGCTGCCACCTGTGGACTCGAGCACCGCGGCCCGGCCCGCTTCCAGCCGGGCGACCGGCACCCGGAACGGCGAGCAGGACACGTAGTTCAGCCCGACCTCGTGAAAGAAGTGCACCGAGTCGGGATCCCCGCCGTGCTCACCGCAGACCCCGAGTTCCAGGCTGGGCCGGGCGGCCCGGCCCTCGTCGCTGGCGATGCGCACCATCCGGCCGACGCCCTCGGTATCGATGGTCTCGAACGGGGACACGCCGAACACGCCCAGCTCGATGTACCGGCTGAAGAACGCGCCCTCCACGTCGTCGCGGGAGAAGCCCCAGGTCATCTGGGTCAGGTCGTTGGTGCCGAAGGAGAAGAACTCCGCCGACCTGGCGATCTCGCCGGCGATCATCGCGGCCCGCGGCACCTCGATCATCGTGCCGATCATCGTGTGCACCGCGGTGCCGGTCTCCTCCTCGACCTCGGCCAGCACCCGGGCCGTGGCCTCCTTGGCGATCTCCATCTCCTGCACCGAGGCGGTCAGCGGGATCATGACTTCTGGCCTGGGGTCCTTGCCCTGCTGCTTGAGCTCGGCCGCGGCGTGCGCGATCGCCCGGACCTGCATGTCCAGCAGCCCCGGGATGACCAGCACCAGGCGGACGCCGCGCAGGCCGAGCATCGGGTTCTGCTCGTGCAGGCGGCGCACCGCGTCCAGCAGCTTGCGGTCCTGGTCGGTGGCCTGGTCGCCGGCCAGCGCGATCTTGACCGACAGGTCGGTCAGGTCGGGCAGGAACTCGTGCAGCGGCGGGTCGATCAGCCGGATGGTCACCGGCAGCCCGTCCATCGCGTCCAGGATTTCCACGAAGTCGCCGCGCTGCAGCGGCTCCAGCGCGTCCAGCGCGGCCTGCCGGCCGGCCTCGTCCTCGGCCAGGATGAGCCGCTCGACCAGCTGGCGGCGCTCGCCGAGGAACATGTGCTCGGTGCGCACCAGGCCGACGCCGCCCGCACCGAACCGGCGGGCCCGGGCGCAGTCGTCGCCGGTGTCCGCGTTGGCGTGCACGCCGAGGCGGCGCCGCTCGTCGGCGTGCTTCATGATCCGGTCGACCGCCCTGATCAGGTCATCGGCGTCCGCGGTCAGCCCGTCCTCGAAGTACTGCACGACGGCGGACGCGGCCACCGGCACCTCGCCCAGGTAGACGGCGCCGCTGGTGCCGTCGATGGAGATCACGTCGCCCTCGCTGACGGTCACCCCGCCGGGCGCGGTGAACTTGCCGCCGCGCGTGTCCACCTCCAGTTCCTCGGCCCCGCACACGCAGGTCTTGCCCATCCCGCGGGCCACCACCGCGGCGTGGCTGGTCTTGCCGCCGCGGCTGGTCAGGATGCCCCTGGCGGCGATCATGCCGTGCAGGTCGTCCGGGTTGGTCTCCCGGCGGACCAGGATGACGGCCGCGCCCTTAGCCGCCTCCTCGACCGCCTGGGCCGAGTCGAACACGGCCTTGCCGACCGCGGCGCCGGGCGACGCGCTGATACCCCTGGTGATCCGCTTCGGCTCCTGGCTGAGGTCGAAGCGGGGGAACATGAGCTGGGCCAGCTGGTCGCCAGTGACCCGGGTGACTGCCTCGTCCATGTCGATCAGGCCCTGGTCGACGAGCTGGGTGGCGATCCGGAACGCGGCGCCCGCGGTGCGCTTGCCCACCCGGGTCTGCAGCATCCACAGCTTGCCGCGCTCGATGGTGAACTCGATGTCACACAGGTCCCGGTAATGGTTTTCCAGCGTCCGCATGATGTCCATCAGCTGCCGGTAGCTGGCCGGGTCGATATTCTCCAGATCCTGCAGCGGGACCGTGTTGCGGATGCCGGCCACCACATCCTCGCCCTGCGCGTTCTGCAGGTAGTCGCCGTAAACGCCCTGCTGCCCCGAGCCCGGGTCGCGGGTGAACGCCACCCCGGTGCCGGAGTCCAGGCCCAGGTTGCCGAACACCATCGCGACGATGTTCACCGCGGTGCCCAGGTCGGCCGGAATGCGCTCCTGGCGGCGGTACAGAATGGCCCGGTCCGCGTTCCACGAGCCGAACACGGCGCGGACGGCCATATCCAGCTGCTCCCGTGGGTCCTGCGGGAAGTCGTGGCCGGTGTGCTCGCGGACGATGCCCTTGAAGCTGTCCACGATCCTGCGCAGGTCACCGGCGTCCAGGTCCAGGTCGTTCTTGGTGCCCTTAGCCTGCTTGGCCTGGTCGATCACCTGCTCGAAGGCCTCGCCCTCGATGTCGAGCACGGTCTTGCCGAACATCTGGATCAGCCGGCGGTAGGAGTCCCAGGCGAACCGGTCGTTGCCGGCCTGCTTTTCCAGGCCGTGCACGGAGTCGTCGTTCAGCCCGATGTTCAGCACCGTCTCCATCATGCCGGGCATCGAGAACTTGGCCCCGGACCGCACGCTGACCAGCAGCGGGTCCTCCGCGTCGCCGAGCCGGCGGCCCATCTTCGCTTCCAGCTGGCCCAGGTGCTCAGCCACCTCGCCATCCAGCCCGGCGGGCACCGTGCCATCGTGCAGGTACTGCCGGCAGGCTTCGGTGGTAATGATGAATCCGGGCGGAACGGGCAGGCCGAGGTTGGTCATCTCGGCCAGATTGGCTCCCTTGCCGCCCAGTAGGTCTTTGAGGTCCTTGTTGCCCTCGGTGAAGTCATAAACGAGCTTCGGCACTGAAACGCTCTCCTCGCGAATTGCCCTGCGCGAATATGCGGCGTGGGCGCACGGCGGCACGGACGATGACGGCCTCTTCGGCCCGGTCATTTCGATGCTACCGAGCACCGGGCAGCCCGCGCACGGCCATAGGTCCTCGCCCGCGGGGCTTCGGGCCGGCCGCGGGCAAAATTTCTGCCGCCAGGAAGCAGCGGATCGGCGCCACCAGGGTCATATAAGGACATGGACTCCGATGCCACGGTGCACCCGGGGCGGGTATCGGGCCGGGAAGCCCAGCCCGGGCCGCCGCCGGGGGCGGACACCTCGGTGACCGCGCTGTACCAGGCCCATGCGCTGGGCCTGATCCGGTTCGCCTATCTGCTGCTCGGCGAGCGGCAGGCGGCCGAGGACGTGGTGCAGGAGGCGTTCGCCGGCCTGTACCGGCGCTGGGCGAAGCTGTCCGATCCCGCCCGGGCGCTGCCCTACGTGCGGTCGTCGGTGCTGAACGGCTGCCGCTCGCAGCTGCGCCGCCACAGCCGGGCCGCGGCCGGGCTGCCGGGCACCGGGCTGGCCGAGGATGCGCTGCCCGTGGTGTCCGCGGAATCCGCCGTGCTGTCCGCGGAGCAGCGCCGCAGCGTCCTGCACGCGCTGCAGCAGCTGCCACCGCGGCAACGTGAGGTGCTGGTGCTCCGCTTTTACCTGGACCTGTCCGAGCCGGAGATCGCGGCGGCGATGGGCATCGGGCCGAGCACCGTCCGGTCCACCGCGCACCGCGCCCTGGGGGCCATGGGCCGCCTGCTGGAGGAACCGTCATGAGCACGCTGGAAGACCGGGTCCGCGGGGTCCTGCGGGAGACGGCGGAGGACATCTCCCCCATCGACGTGCCGCCGCTACGGCTGGCCGGGCGGCGTCCCGCCGGGCGCGGCTGGCTGGCCCGCGGCCGGCCGCCCGGCGGCTGGCCGACCTGGCTCGCCCCGCTGGCGGCGGCCGCCGCGGTGGTCGCCGTGCTGGCCGCCACGCTCGCCCTCACCGGCGGCCCGGGGCGGCCCGGCCACCACCAGACCGGGCCGGACGCGCTGCTGGCCAGTGCCCCGCGCTACTACATCGTGCTGACCGGCACCGGGCGCAGCCACGGCTGGCCACGGCAGGCGCAGGTCCGCACCACCCGGACCGGCCGGGCCGTGGCCACGCTGGCCGCGCCCCGGCCGGACAACGTGTTCCTCATGGTGGCGGCCGCCTCCGGCGTGGGCCGCTACGTGCTGGCCGCCCAGCGGATGGCGGTCCAGTACCAGGCCACCGCGCGGATGGGGGTCCCCGTGCCGGGCTCCCCGGCGGCCCAGCCCCGGGGCACCGTCGCAGTTCAGGTGCCGGCCGGCCCGATCCACTTCTATCAGCTGCAGATCAGCGCAGCAGGCCACGTCTCGGCGCTCAGCCCGGTGCCGGTCCCGGCACTGCCGGCCAACGCGCCCCTCGATGGCCTCGCGCTCACCCCGGACGGCAGCCAGCTCGCGGTGGCTACCCGGTCCGGCCCGCACGGCAGCGCGGAGATCAAGGTGGACACGCTGGCCACGGGGGCCCAGCGTGTCTGGACCTGGCCGGGTGGCCAGCCGGTCATAGAGAGCCTGGGCGGCACCGGCTCGGCGCTGTCCTGGGCGGCGGACGACCGGACGCTGGCCTTCGCCCGGCTGATCGGCGGCCGGTACAAGGTCCGGCTGCTGGACATCGCCGCGCCGGGGCACAGCCTGGCGGCCAGCCGGCCCGCACTGAGCCTGGACTGGGTGGGCATGTCGAACCGCAGCCGGTTCCACCACGGCCGGGCGGTCAATGACAACGACACGTTCGGCGCGCTGCTCACGCCGGACGGCAGCAAGATCGTCGTCGCCACGGTCACCCAGTCCTTCCACCCGCTGACCGCGGAATTCGCCTTCACCGAATTCTCCGCGCGGACCGGGAAGGTGGTCGCGGTGCTCGGCCGCTGGTGGTTCACCCGGCGCTGGCCGCAGCAGGAGCAGGCGGTGCTGTGGACGAACGCCAATGGCAGCACGCTCCTCGTGCAGGCCCACCAGCCGGGCGTGACCCTCAGGCCGACTGCGCCGCCTGACGAGGGCGCCACCTTCCGCGTCGAGTTCGGTGTGCTGCACGGTGACCGCTTCGCGCCGCTGCCCGGCCAGCACTTCCTTGGCCGGCTGAGCACCTTCCCGGCCTGGTAGCACCCGCGCGACACTGGGCGGATGAGCGAGACGCTGATCGGGCTGCTGCATCCCGGTGAGATGGGCGCGGCCGTGGCCGCCTGCCTGACCGGCCGGGGCTACCAGGTGCTCTGGGTGCCGGCCGGCCGCAGCCCAGCCACCGCCGCGCGGGCCGCCGCGGCCGGGCTGACCGCGGCGGACGGGCCGGATGCCGCGGGCCAGCTCGCCGACCTGGCCCGGCGGGCCGGCATCATCCTGTCCATCTGCCCACCGCACGCCGCGCTGCCGGTCGCCCGCGCGGTGGCAGCCGCCGCCTTCACCGGGGTCTATGTGGACGCCAACGCGGTCGCCCCGGGCACCGCCCGCGAGGTGGCGGCGGCCGTCGAGCCGGCCGGGGCCCGCTACACCGACGGCGGGATCATCGGGTCACCGCCGGGCCCGGCCGGCGGCACCCGGCTGTACCTGTCCGGGCCGGCCGCCGCCCCGGTCGCGGCCCTGTTCGCCGGCACCGCGCTGGACCCCCGGGTGATCGGGGGGCGCGGGCTCACCGCGGCGTCCGCGGTGAAGGTGGCCTACGCCGGCTGGACCAAGGGCAGCGCCGCGCTGATCCTCGCGGTGCGCGCGCTGGCCCGGGCCGAGGGGGTGGAGGACACCCTGCTGGCCGAGTGGGCGCTGTCCCAGCCGGGGCTGGCCGGCCGGTCGGCCGGGGCGGCCCGCTCGGCGGCGGCCAAAGGCTGGCGGTGGACCGGGGAGATGGCCGAGATCAGCGCGAGCATGCGGGCCGACGGCCTGCCCGGTGGCTTCCATCAGGCCGCCGCGGACGTGTTCCGCGATCCTGGCCAGTTTCTGGCCTAACTGCACGCAGCACCGGCGGGTGGCAGGCAACTGGACAGCCGCCCGGGCGTCTCTGGAGTGTGGACATCGACTACTCGTCGCGGTATCCCGCCCACGGCGGGCAGGTGACACCGGGCAGTTCCGGGGCCGGCCGCGCGCTGCGCGGAACGGCCGAGGCCGGCCCGGCCGAGGGCCGGCAGGCCGTCTCTGCCCTGTACGAGGCGCACGCGGTGGGCCTCATCCGGCTCGCTGTCGTCATGCTCGGTGACCGGCCCGCCGCGGAGGACGTGGTGCAGGAGGCGTTCTGCGGCCTGTACCGGCGCTGGGACCAGCTGGCCGACAAGGGCAAGGCGCTCAGCTACGTGCGGTCGGCCACAATGAACGGCTGCCGCTCGGAACTGCGGCACCGGATCAGGAATGAGCGGCGGGGCAGCCCGCCGGCCCCGGCTACCGGGGCGGCCTCGGCCGAGCAGGCCGCGCTCATCGGCGAGGAACACCACCAGGTGCTCAGTGCGCTGCGGCGGCTGCCCGGCCGGCAGCGGGAAGCCCTGGTGCTCCGGTTCTACCTGGACCTGACCGAGCCGGAGATCGCGGCGGCCATGGGCATCAGCCACGGCACGGTCAAGTCCACCACGTCCCGCGCGCTGGCCGCGCTGGCCAGGCTCCTGGGGGAGGCGGCCCGATGACCACGACCGGGGACCGGGTCCGGGCGGCGGCCCGGGCGGCGGCCGACACCGTGCCGCCGGACAGCGCGCCACCGCTCCGGCTGCCTGCGCCACCCCGGCGCCGCCGCTGGCGGCCCGGGCCGGGCCGCCTGCCCCAGTCACTGACGCCGCTCGCGGCGGCGGTCGGTGTCATCGCCGTGCTGGCTGTTTCGCTGGCCCTGACCAGCAGCCTCGCGAGGCACCGGGCCGCCGCGCCGCGGGACCGGGCCCTGTCGGCAGCGGAACTCAGCGGGGTCCCGCGCTACTACGTTGCCCTCAGCGGCCCAGCCGACGGGGCGCGCAGCGCGGTAGTCCGGGCCACGGCCACCGGGCGGGTGCTGGCCACGGTCACCCCGCCCCGGCCGTACGGCGCGTTCACGTTCCTGAGCGGTGCGGCCGACGGTCGCACGTTCATGCTCGCCGCCCAGCGGTGGTGGCGGATCGTACCGGGCACCCGCGGGGTCAGTGCCCAGACGCGGGACAATGCCACCCCGGTCGCTTTCTTCCTGCTCCGGCTGCGCCCGGGCGTGGGCCCGCCGCGGCTGACCGCACTGCACCTGCCCGGGCGGCTGCTCTCCGGCCGCCTGTCCGGCATCGCGCTGTCCCCGGACGGCCGCACGCTCGCGCTGTCCCTGCGGGTAGCCGAGATCCGGCTGATCAGCCTGGAGGGCGGGCCGGCCCGGGACTGGGCCTGGCCGGGTTCCGCGCACTCCGGGCAGGAATGGGCGGGGAACGCCAAGCCGGACGGCGCGCCACTGTCCTGGACATCCAACGGCCAGGCGCTCGCCTTCCAGATGTGGACCAAGTCCGGCGGCATCACCCAGGTGCGGCTGCTCGACACCAGGTCAGCGGGCGGCAGCCTGCTAACGGCCAGCCGGCCCGTGGTGACGTTCGCCCCCGTGCGGCCGGGGGGCGTCAAGACCGGCCCGGTGGGCAACACGCTGATCACCCCGGACGGCACCAGGATCGTCACGGTGACCCAGCTGGCCGCGCAGCCGCCCAGCCCGGTACCGGGCGGGCGCGTCGCCGAGTTCTCGGTGCGCACCGGCCGGGTGGAACGCATCGCGGGCACCGGCCGCGTGGTCCCCTGGGACGTGCTGTGGACCAGTCCCTCCGGCCGCAGGCTAATCGTCACCGGCCTGGCCGGGGCTCACTCGGCCCGTTCCGTGCTGGCCATCCTGACCGGGCAGCATGTCACCCTGCTGCCGGGGGCCCCGCCGGAAACCGACAACGTCGCCTGGTAGCCGCCAGGCGGCCGGCCGCGGGTCAGCAGCCGCCCAGCCGCTCGGCCAGGTACGTCTCCAGCTGGCCCATGCCGATCCGCTCCTGCTTCATCGAATCGCGCTCGCGGACCGTGACGGCCTGGTCGGTAAGCGAGTCGAAGTCCACCGTCACGCAGAACGGGGTGCCGATCTCGTCCTGGCGGCGGTAGCGGCGGCCGATCGCGCTGGCGTCGTCGAACTCGGTGTTCCACCGCCGGCGCAGCCGGGCGGCCAGGTCGCGGGCTTTCGGCGACAAGTCGGCGTTGCGGGACAGTGGCAGCACCGCCACCTTGACCGGCGCGATCCGCGGGTCGAGCCGCAGCACGATCCGCTTCTCCAGCTTGCCGCTGGCGTCGGGCGCCTCGTCCTCGGCGTACCCGTCGAGCAGGAAGACGAGCATGGACCGGTCCACCCCGGCGGCCGGCTCGATGACGTAGGGCACGAACCGCTCGCCGGACTCCTGGTCCAGGTAGGACATGTCCACCCCGGACGCCCTGGCGTGCGTGCTGAGGTCGTAGTCGGTGCGGTTGGCGATGCCCTCCAGCTCGCCCCATTCGCCGCCGGGGAACGCGTACCGGTACTCGATGTCCACGGTCCGCTTGGAGTAGTGCGACCGCTTCTCGTCCGGGTGCTCGTACAGCCGCAGGTTGTCGCTGCGCACGCCGAGGCCGGTGTACCAGCCGAGCCGGGTGGCGATCCAGTGCTCGTGCCATTCGTCGTCGGTGCCCGGCCGGACGAAGAACTCCATCTCCATCTGCTCGAACTCGCGGGTGCGGAAGATGAAGTTGCCCGGGGTGATCTCGTTGCGGAACGACTTGCCGATCTGCCCGATGCCGAACGGGAGCTTCTTCCGCGAGGTCTGCAGCACGTTGCGGTAGTTGATGAAGATGCCCTGCGCGGTCTCCGGCCGGAGGTAAGCCAGCCCGGACTCGGCGCCCGCGTCCCCGGTCCCCTCCACGGCCCCGAGGTAGGTGCGCAGCAGCCCGTTGAACATGCGCGGCTCGTCGAACGCGCCCCGGGTGCCGCAGTGCGGGCAGGCGATGTCGTTCAGCCCGTGCTGCGGAGGCCGGCCGTGCCGCTCCTCGTACGCCTCGATCAGGTGGTCGGCGCGGTAGCGGTGGTGGCAGACCTGGCACTCGGTCAGTGGCTCGACGAACTCGGTGACGTGCCCGCTGGCCTCCCAGACCTCGCGGGCCAGGATGACCGAGGAGTCGATGCCGACGATGTCGTCCCGCTCGGTGACCATCGACTGCCACCACTGGCGCTTGATGTTGTTCTTCATCTCCACACCCAGCGGCCCGTAGTCCCAGGAGGCGCGCAGCCCCCCGTAGATCTCACTGGACGGGTAGACGAAGCCCCGGCGCTTGCTGAGGCTGACGATCGTGTCGATGCGGTCGTTGCGGCGGGCCATCGGGACTCCATCCGGCTGGCGGTCGGCGGGTTAGCCGCGCCCCGCTCCCCGGCCGGGCGCGCCCGCCAAGCTTATTACCGGCCGACCCGTGGCTGGCCCGGGCCCGGGTGGCTGGGCTGGTGATGCCCCGGATGTCAGGTCAGCGGCCGGCGCGGTGGCCACGGTGCTGCTGGCTGGCTGGCCTGCGGGGAGCGACCGGGCGGGCCGGCTGGGCCTGGCCGAACGGGGCGATGGCCGGCAGCAGGTAGGCGTGGATCGTGGGGCCGCCGGACGGGGTGGCCCGGGGCGGCGGCTGGCCCATGGTAGCCAGCGCTGCCCAGGTGATCATGGTGACGGCGGCGCACGCCAGTATGATCGCCGGGATCATGCCGCGCCTGTGCAGCAGGTCGATCATCTGCCCTCCCTGCCCCGGCCTGCGGTTAGCCGCCGCCGGTCCAGTTCAGGTTCCCACACCTACCGGTAGACGGGCGCATAGACCCAGTCGGAATCGATGTCCAGGGTGCGGCCGCCGACGGTGCGCCAGTGCGGGCCCAGGTACTGCTTGATCCGGTGCGGTCCCCGCCACCAGGCCGGCAGCAGGTACGGGTACCCGGCCAGGTTCCGCCGGTGA
>Ga0335078_10011244_pt1 | contig 13277 bp, 14 predicted proteins | sample Lox_Sample_32_FD_206711 | JGI IMG/M metagenome (GOLD analysis project Ga0335078, IMG submission 206711) | Soil microbial communities from Loxahatchee National Wildlife Refuge, Florida, United States - Lox_Sample_3.2 | ecosystem: Environmental > Terrestrial > Soil > Wetlands | place: USA... | reverse complement strand
ACGGCGGGTCAGGAGACCGGCGCTCGTGGTTTTCCCGGTGTGTGAGAAATGCCGGTTAATGCCTGATTTTTGATCTTTCGATGAAATTTATCGTTCTTGAGAATCTAACTTTTTAAGATTCAATGTGTTGAAATTTGTGCTTGACAATTGTATTGAATTGGGGAGATACTGATGACGGTGACTATCGTCGCCTTGGAGGTAATTTATGCGCCGTATACTTGCAGCCAGTCTTCTGCTCCCCTCGCTGATCTTCCCCGCAGCGGCAAAAGCCAGCACGCCCGTGGACGACGCCACTGCCCCAACCCCGGTTCGCGTAAGCACCGGTGTGACCGCACCGGTTGTTCTTGGCTCGCCGGTTCTTTCTCTACCGCAAGGCTTCGCGTACGATCTCTTTCCCACCGACGCCCAGGTCGAGCTTTCCCTCACCGTGAACGCGCAGGGCGAGCCCGAGAACATCAAGATCGTCAAGTCATACAGCCCATTTATCGATGCACGCGTGGTCGATACCGTGAGCAAGCTCCACTTCCGCCCCGCAACCGTCGACAATCAGCCCACCGCAATCGATCTGAACCTGACCGTGAACGTCACCCGTTAACACCTGGAAAACTTGCTCGTTCCCCGCAAGCAAGGGACTGAGGGATGCTGTGTCTCGATGAGGCGCAGCATCCCTGATCGACCGGGGTGAACAGCGCCGCAGGCGTTGCGTTGGTTCTATTTGGAAGTTGCCGCCTGCGCCGCCTTGGCCGATCCAGCCGTCTGCCTGGCGGAGGCGGTGGCGGCCTTGGCCGGCGCCGCGGGCGCTACGGTCAAACGCTTCAGCTCGACGAGCGTGGCGGCGTATTCGTAAAGACTTTTCGGGCAGCCGTCGCGCGCGGCCTTGAGGCGCAAAAGGGCCGCGGCGCGTTGCTGATGGAGCAGCGAGTCCTCGCCGGTGTAAAAATCCCCTTCGCAGGCTCGCCCCGTGTGAGTTTCGGGGTCGGGATCGGCGGCCGCGGCCATCACTTCGTCAATTGTCGCCTGCCCCAGGTAGAGATTGAGCACCGGGCCGGGCCAAGTGGACAGGTCCGCTTTCTGCGCCACGTTATTGAGTTCTTCGCTGGCGTCCTCGTGCAGCCGCGCCTTGGCCAGGCGCAGCCACAATGCCGCGTAGACAGCCGTGGACGAGGAGGAATCGACGCCGATGGCGAGCTCGAAGTCGGCCACCGCCTCGGCGTTTTGCCCGGCGAGAAGATGCGCGCAGCCAAGGTCAAAAAAGGTGTTGCCCTGGTTGGATTTCAGGTCCTTGGCCTTGTCGTAATCCTCGATGGCATGCGCGTACTGGCCCATCAGGTAATAGGCCAAACCGCGCATCGTGAATCCGTCCGGGTCCTTGGGCTCCAGCTCGATGTACTTGGTCTCGTCGGTCAGTGCCGTTTCGTAGAGTCCCTGGCGTTCGTGCGTGATTCCGAGGTAGTAGTAGGCGAGCGAGTAGTCTGACTTGACTTGAAGCGAGTGATTGTAATCGGCGATGGCCAGGTCAAACTCGCCCTGGTGCCGGTAGGCGTTGCCGCGGCTCTCGTAACCGTCGGGATCGCCGGGCTTGAGCGCGATGTAGCGCGTGTAGGAGGCTATGGCCGCGGAGTAGCCTTTCTTGTCGGCCTCGGCCACGCCGGTGTTGAAAATGGCCAGCGCATGATTGGGGTCCAGCTTGAGCGCCGCCTGATAGTCCTCGAGGGCCCGGTCGTAATTGCCTTTCATCATGTAGGCGTGGCCGCGGTTGTTGAAGCCGTCGGGATCCGTGGGCGCCTTCTGCACGTACAGGTCGTAATCGGCGATGGCCTTGTCCCATTCCTTCTTGTCGCCCCATGCGTTGCCGCGGTTGTAGTAGGCCAGCGCGTAACTTGGATCGAAGCGGATCGCATCGTTGTAGTCGGAGAGGGCGCGGTCGTATTCGCCCTCATCGCTATAGACATTTCCGCGAGTGTTCAGCGCGCCGGCGAAATCCGGCTCCAGTTTGAGGGCTTCATCCAGATCCTGCATGGCCAAGTCGTATTGCTTTTTGTCGCGGTAAGCGATACCGCGATCGAAGTAGGCGCTGGCCAGGTCGGTAGTCGATTCCTGTCCGGACTGGATAAGCGAGGTGCAACCGGCGATGCTGGTATCGGGATCGTCGGCCTTGCACTTGTTCCAGTTCTCGTCCCGGGTCTGACACGTCGCGGTCAGCGCCGCGCCAAGCAATAGACATGTAAAGAAACCGCTCCTGTGAATCACGATTGGGCCCTCCCCCAGGACTTGACGGATTGAGAGTGGCCTCATCTTACACCCGGTAGAGTGTCGCCAACCGGCGTGCGGCCCCTGGTTTGTGCGCGGGATCAAAACGGGAAATCTTCAGCTTGCTGTGTTCCGAATCGACTCCAGCAGCAGCCGGTCGGCGGCGGTCAGCGCGGCGCGTTCGAGCAGTTCGGGGCGGTTTTTGAGGGTTTTTTTGAGTTGCTGCTCGCGGCGCCAGCGGCGGATCTGGGCGTGATCGCCGTTGAGCAGCGGCTCGGGCACGCGGAGGCCGCCGAACTCGGCCGGCCGCGTGTACTGCGGATAGTCCAGCAGGCCGCCGGCTCCATGCTGCGAGCGCGGAACGCCGTCGACGTCGATCTCGGCGTCGGCGGCGCCAAAGCTCTCGAATTCGCCCGAAGCCTGGTTGCCGAGCACGCCGGGAACGAGACGCATGACCGCGTCGACGACCACCGCCGCGGCGGGTTCGCCGCCGCTGAGCACGTAGTCGCCGATGGAAAGCTCCATGTGGCAGTAGAGCTCGTTGATGCGCTCGTCGACGCCCTCGTAGCGCCCGCAGATGAGGACGACGCGATCGAGTTTGGCGAATTCGCGCGCGACGGGTTGCGTAAATGCGCGCCCCTGCGCCGAGAGCAGGATCACGCGGGTCTCGCCAACGCGGCTGTCATCCTGAGCGGAGATCGCGGAAGCGATCGGAGTCGAAGGACCGGCATTTCCTCGCTCGGTGGCCTCGGGTTCCGGCGCTCCCTCGCTCCCTTGCTCGCTTGCGCCCTCGCCACCAGTTTTCGGCCCAACGCCAAGCGAAGCGAGCGCCTCGGCAAGCGGCCCCGGCTTGAGCACCATGCCTTCACCACCGCCAAAGGGGCGGTCGTCCACGGTGCGGTGGCGGTCGTGCGTGAATTCGCGCAGATCGTGCAGCCGGATCTCGACCAGGCCTTCGGCCTGCGCGCGGCGCACGATGCCCTGGGCGAAGACGCTCTCAAAATAGCCGGGAAAGATGGTCACAATGTCGAAGCGCATACGTTCTGATGATAGAGGCCCCAGTGCCGGCAGGAAACGCGGGTGGTGGGTCAGCCTGAATCAACGGTCGAAGCAGCGTTGAAGTAGCGTGCCAACGTTCGAGTGGGCGACGACCCACCAACAATGCAATTTTGGTAAGCTTCAGCGTGGAGAACGCGATGGACTGGTTGAAGATCGAGGAAGCACAGAAGACGCTCTGCAGCCGGTACGGCGCTGCATTTGTGAGCACGCCACCAGTTGACAAGGTCGGCTTTGCGACGTCCGCGTCGGGGCTCAAGCCGATCAATGGGCTTCGCCATCCCCTAACTTCCGGGACAAGCGGTTGGTACATCTGGTGCGGCGAATCTTTTTCTGAAGCGGCAAACTTCTTCGAGCCACAGCATGCAAGCCATATCTACGAGGACCTGCCGGACGCCAGTCACTTGTTTGGGCTTCCGCCGGGCTATCGCTTTTTGTTGGCGGGGGATTTTCTGGACGTCTGGCGTGACGAGGCACTTCTCAAGGTCTGAATGCGATTCCGAGTGGATAACCGCCAACCTGGAAACTATTGATTGAACCGTGCGGATTCAGACGGACCCGCTGCCGAAACGCCCGCCGCTCGCACACCACAAACCGATGGCTGACAGCTAATAGCTGATGGCTGCCTTTCGCGTCCACAATCGGACAGTGACCACGCCGTAGAGGAATCCGCCGACGTGGGCGAGGTAGGCCACGCCGCCCGATTGCGTTTCCGCTACGGCGCCCAGGTCCCATAGCTGAATGAGGAACCAGACGCCGATGAGCCACACTGCGGGGATATAGGCAATGCGGAAAATGATCACGATCCACACGAAGGAGCGGATGCGGTCGCGCGGGAACAGCACGATGAAGGCGCCCATCACCGCGGCAATGGCGCCGCTGGCGCCGAGACAGGGAACATGTGAATCAGGGCTGCCGGCGAACTGCGCCAGCATCGCTATCACGCCGCCCGCAAGGTAGAAGATCAGATAGCGGATGCGGCCCATGGCGTCTTCAATGCCGGGACCGAATGCCCACAGGAACACCATGTTGCCTGCGATGTGCAGCCAACCCGCGTGCAGAAAAGTGCCCGTAATCAGCGTAACCAGGTGCTGGCCGTGCTCGATGCGGATGGGAATCATGGCCCAATGGCGCACGAAGGCATTGCCCTCGAGCAATTCGCGAAAGAAGACATACACATTGGTCAGGATGATCAGCAACGTCATCAGCGGAAAACGCCGCGAGTGCCGCGACATGTCTCCGAGCGGGATGAGAGTGGCCACGTTTAGGTTCCTTCAAGAGCTCCGGCGCCGGGACGGAAAACACCTTTGGCATCCGTCATTGCCTGCTTTCGGCGCCGGCGCCTTATGGTACGCTTGCCCGTGCTACTGCAATTTCAGGCCAGCCTGGGGAGAGCACGCCGCGCCGCCGACAGCACCGCGAGGCGCGAGGCGCCGCTGAAGATCATGCTGACTCCCAGGATTGTGCCGATGACATATTCGCTGCTCGACGGCCAGGTCATCCAGATGCAGATGGCAAGAAGGAGCGCGACAACGCCGTCGAATATCAGCCAGCCGGAACCGCCCAGCCGCCGCAACTGCCATGCCAGGGTGAATTCCAGAATCGCCGCCACAAAAAGGTAGGCTCCCAGCACCAGCGTCAGTGCGGCCAGGCCGGCGACGGGATGAATCAACGTGTAAATGCCCGTCGCCAGGTAGAGAAGTCCCAGAAGAAGTCCCCAGATCATTCCACCCACCTGGCGGGTATGCCAGCCGAACACAAGGTGCGCTGCACCGCACAACACGAGCAGCCAGCCGATGAGAATGGCTGCCGCGATTCCCGCAGCCGGAGGCACAGCGATGGCCAGAACTCCCGCGATAATGATCAGAATGCTCAGAGCCGTCGACCACGCGATCGAATGTTTCGCCATGGTCACGATGGATTCGTCACTCATACGTGTTCTCCTTTTCCTGGGTTGCCGCATCCGGTCCCATGGGGCTGTCGCGGCCGCAAAGCGCTGCGGCAACCGCGTTTGGTCTGGAATTGTGGTTTTGGGGGGCCCGGAAATGGCGTATCTCAGAGTCTGTGATTCACTTCGGCGCGCGCCAAAGTGAATGACAGGCTTCCAGTCTACTCTGCCGGCGAGCGAATTCAACCCTGATATTGTCCGTCGCTTACGTGCTCCATCCAGTCGACAACCTTGCCGTCCAGCTTTTCCTGGATCGCGATATGCGTCATGGCGGTGGTGGGCGCGGCGCCGTGCCAGTGTTTTTCGTGGGGTGCGAACCAGACCACGTCGCCGGGCCGGATTTCTTCGACCGGCCCGCCCCAGCGCTGCACGCGGCCGCAACCCGCGGTGACGATGAGGGTCTGGCCCAACGGATGCGTGTGCCATGCGGTGCGCGCGCCCGGCTCGAAGGTCACGCTCGCGCCCTCGACGCGCGCCGGCTCCGGCGCTGCCATCAGCGGATCGATGCGCACGGTTCCGGTAAACCAGTCTGCGGGTCCTTTGCGGGATGGTTGCGTGCCGCCTCGTTTGATCTCCATGATTCCTTCCCCCCTGTCTTTCTCTGAATTCCTGCAGCGTACGCACGGGCAGCAATCGATCAGGCGTGCATCTCGCACGGCGTGACCCTGATCGTCGCAGACCGTGCGCGCTTGCCGATCATCGGCTTGAGATACGGGCTGTCTTGGTATTTCGCGCGGTAAGCGTCGTCGATTTGTTTGTTGATCGCTCCTTCCGCGGGCTCAAACGCGACTTCCCTGGTCATGCCTGCGGCGCTGATCCGTCCCGCCTTCTGCCGCACCGCGGCCTGATACCAGCGAGAGTCTGTCCCGTTGTAGCCGCGCACATAGAGGGCGTCGCCGACCACGACCGACCAGATCCAGGTCGGAGTGCCATAGGTCTTGCCATCTTCACGGAACGGCGAAATGTACAGATCGTCCGTCGCCGCGATTTTGCGCAACTCGTCTTTCGGCCATGAGGTCATTCTTGTCTCCTCATCCTTGGGTTTCATGGATTCTGCCGCTCATCGGCCCGTCATGGCCTCGAGACGTTCAGGATACCGCGCGCCCTCGACGGTGATCTTCGCGGCTGCATCGTCAATCTCACTGAGATCGCCGGCTGTAAACTCGATGGCCGCAGCTCCAATATTCTCCTCAAGGCGCGCCAGCTTCGTGGTGCCAGGGATGGGCACGATCCAGGGTTTCTGCGCCAGCAACCAAGCCAGCGCGATCTGCGCCGGGGTGGCGTTTTTCCTTTCCGCGATGGCGTTGAGCAAATCGACGACGGCCTGGTTGGCCTTCATGGCCTCGGGCTGGAAACGAGGCAGCGTGCTGCGGAAATCGTCGCTCGCGAGAGGGGTGCTCTGGTCGATCTTGCCGGTGAGAAATCCCTTGCCCAGCGGGCTGTAGGGAACGAGGCCGATGCCCAGTTCTTCGAGCGTGGGGATCACTTGCTCTTCCGGCTTGCGCCACCAGAGCGAGTACTCGTTCTGCACTGCCGTGACGGGTTGAACGCGGTGCGCGCGGCGAATGGTTTCGACACCGGGCTCCGAGAGGCCGAAATGCCTCACCTTTCCGGCATGAATCAGATCCTTTACTGCGCCGGCGACGTCTTCGATCGGCACATCGGGATCGACGCGATGCTGATAATACAAATCGATCACTTCGGTCCTGAGCCGCTTGAGCGAGGCGTCGGCCACCTTCTTGATGTGCTCAGGCCGGCTGTTCAAACTTTGCGCCCCAGGCTTGCTGTCGCCGCCCGCATTGAAGCCGAACTTGGTGGCAATCACCACCTGGTCGCGAACCGGCGCCAGAGCCTCGCCTAGAAGTTCCTCGTTCGTGAACGGCCCGTAAATCTCAGCCGTATCGAAGAACGTGATGCCGCGATCGACGGCGGTGCGGATGAGCGCGATCATTTCGTTTGTGTCCTTCGGCGCGCCGTAGCTAAAGCTCATGCCCATGCATCCGAGCCCGAGCGGGGAGACTTCAAGGTTCTTTCCTAATGTGCGTTTTTGCATGATACTTCCTCATTCATGGGTATGAAAGGTGTTAAGAGCCGCAGCGCCGCGGATCGGTCCGAGCGTACCGGCACAGGGTTACTCCGATTTGAGCGACGCCATATCGATCGAGAAGCGGTACTTCACGTCCGACTTCACCAGCCGCTCGTAGGCTTCGTTCACCTTCTGGATGGGAATGACCTCGACGTCGGCAACGAGGTTGTGCTTGGAGCAGAAGTCGAGCATCTCCTGGGTTTCGGCAATGCCGCCGATGAGCGAGCCGGAAAAGCTGCGCCGCCGGAAGAGCAGGCCGAAGACGCCGACCGCGAGCGGCTGTTCGGGCGCGCCCACCATGGTGATATTGCCGTCGCGAACCAGCATGTTGATGTAGGCGTTGATGTCGTGCGACGCGGCGACAGCGTCGAGGATGAAGTCGAAGCTGCCGGCGTGCTTCGCCATCTGGTTGGCGTCCTTCGAAATCACGACTTCGTCGGCGCCGAGGCGCAGTGCGTCTTCTTTCTTACCCGGCGAGGTGGTGAAGACGACGACGTGCGCGCCCAGGGCATGCGCAAACTTGACGCCCATGTGGCCGAGGCCGCCGAGGCCGACCACGCCCACCTTTTTACCCTTGGTTACGCCCCAGTGGCGCAGCGGCGAATAGGTGGTGATGCCCGCACACAGCAACGGCGCCGTGCCGGCCAGGTCCAGGTTCGCAGGCACACGCAGAACAAAGTGCTCCTTTACCACGATGCTGTCGGAGTAACCGCCGTAGGTGACGCCGCCCAGGTGCTTGTCGGGAAAGTTATAAGTGAGCGTGAAATTGGGGCAGAACTGTTCGAAGCCGGCCTTGCACTCGGGGCAGGCGCCGTCGGAGTCGACCATGCAGCCGACCGCGGCCAGGTCGCCTACGTTGAATTTTGTCACCGCCGGGCCAACCTTCGTTACGCGGCCGACAATTTCGTGGCCGGGAACGCAGGGGTAGACGGTGGGCATCAGGCCGCTCCATTCGTTGCGCGCCTGGTGAAGATCGGAGTGGCAGATACCGCAAAAGAGGATCTCGATTCCGACGTCGTCTGCGGTGGGATCGCGGCGCGGGATGGTGGTGGAGGCAAACGGCGATGTGGCGCTCGCAACGGAATACGCTTTGGCTTTGTACATGAAATCTCCTCAGGTTTGCTCGTTGATAGGGTTAGGATGCAGAATGCGCCCTTGAGGAAGCAGGCGCAGCGATTTCTTCATCAGCTTCTCATGAACAGGCTACTCCCCCTGCCTAGATGTTCCCTCAGTCCCTTGTACGTTCGGTCTCTTGGCGCCTGTTTTTCTCCTTTACCTTGCCTCGCGCGCGGCCTATCATGTTGCACACATCACCATGCTCGACATTGAATCGCAATTGACACGCTGGCAATCGGCCGGCGTCCTGGATGCGGAGACCGCTGCCCGCATTCGCGCGTACGAAGCACAAGACGCGGCGCATGGCGGCGCACAGACCCCTGTTGCGCCAAATTCGGCTGCGCCGGCCGGCCTCAAATGGCTGGTGGTTACGGGGCTGATCTTTGGCGCCATTCTGCTGGCCTGCGGCGTGGTGCTCTTTGTTTCCGCGCATTGGGACCAGCTCAGTCCCGGAGGGCGTTTCCTGCTGGTCGTGGCGATGGTAGCCGTTTTCCACGTCGCCGGCGGCCTGACGCGGGCGAACTTTGAAGGCTTCTCCACGGCGCTGCACGCCGTGGGTACCATCTCCACCGGCGCGGCCATCGCGCTGGTCGGGCAGATCTTCAATATTCAGGAGCACTGGCCGGCGGCGGTGCTGCTGTGGGCGCTGGCCGCATGGGCCGGATGGGCGCTGTTGCGCGACCAGGCGCAGCAGACACTGGCGCTGCTGCTGCCGGCGTGGATTTTTTGCGAGCTCGGCTATCGCATGCAGGGGCACATTGGCGAGTACGTCTATATGGGCCGGCTCTGTTTTCTGTGGGCCATCCTCTATATCACGTTTTTTGTCCACTCGCGGCGCAGGGCAGTCGAGGGGATTCTGTTCGCAGTGGGCGCAATCGGCGCGGTCGTTGGCATCAACCTGATGCTGTCGAACTGGGAGTCGTGGTCGTCCGCGCAATCATTCATCCCATTTGGCACGCGCGTGTGGGCGTGGTTGGCCATTGCCGCCGTGCCGCTCATCATCGCCGCGTTTCACGGGCACAAGGGACTGATACCGATCGCGGTTTCGGTCGCATTCGTGATCGCGCTGCCGTGGTGCTATCGCACCTGGACGGACAGCTTTGAATACGGCGGTGGAGCGAAGGGGACGTTCACGCGCACGAGCCCGAACCTGCTTGCCTACCTGCTGGTGGCCGCTTTCGCGGTATTTCTCTGCTGGTGGGGCGTGCGCCTGGTCTCAAGCGCGTTGGTGAACCTGGGGATTGTGGGATTCGCGGGCGCAGTGGGGTGGTTTTACTTTAGCAACATCATGGACAAGCTGGAACGTTCGCTGGGGCTGATCGGACTCGGCATTCTGTTTCTTGCCGGCGGCTGGGCGCTTGAGAAAGTGCGGCGCAGAATTCTGGCGCGCATGGCCCAGGTCCCTCGACAGCAAGGAGGCGCGCAATGAAAAACCGCAGTTTCGCTTTCTCTGCTGCTTCGCTCACGCTGCTCATTGTGCAGTTGGCAATCGTCTCGAGTATTGCCGCCAAGTATTGGTACCAGCGCTGGACGTGTCCGCGGGTGTGGACGCGCGCCGCGGCCATCAATCCTGAACTGCCCATGCACGGGCGTTACCTGGCGTTGCAGCTCACGGTTGACGGCTGCCAGAGCACGCTACCTTCCGCCAAGGATGCAAGATTCCCGCGAGGGTACGACGGCGCGGTCAAGCCAGGACCGTATACGCTGCGGCAGGATACTTCCGATTTCCGCGCCAACCTGAAGGTCGTGAACAATACGCTGGTCGCCGTGCGGATTGAGGGGCAGGAAGACTCGAGCGCGGGACAGGCGATCCAAGGCAATGCCGGCGCGCCCTGCGACCACATGTGGCTTGTATACCCCACCGACTTCTTCATCTCCGACGCGGCGCAAAGCCCGTTGCCGCTCAAGCCCGGCCAGGAGCTGTGGATCGAAGTAACGGTGCCGCCAAAGGGCCCGCCGCGGCCGATACAACTGGCGCTCAAGGACCACGGGGCGTGGAAGCCGCTGGAGCTGGAGTAGCAAGTCAGCGGGTTAGCGAGTCGGCGAGTCAGCAAATCAGCGAGTCAGCGGATGATCGCGGCGGGTTGATGCCGTGCCTCGCACTGCTTCGTCAAACATGACAACAGCATGAAAGACTTCTTCAAAGTCATGGGGAGCTTCGCCGCGGTCTTGATGGCTGGGTTTCTCGTCTTCGTGTGGGCGTTTGTGGGTTGGTGGCCGATCTCAACCCTGCGGGGTCAATTGGCCGCAAGAATCGATGTGGCCTATGGGCGTTACCAGGAACTCGCATACGGATTGCCCATTCCTGAAGCGGGAGAATATGCGCGCTTACTCAAAGAGCGGTACGGTATCGAATCCCGCCGCATAGCCGCGTGTACTCCGACAAGCTCTCAAATAGACTACGCCCAGGCCTATGACGAGATCAGCATGGAAGCGGCAAAACGCAAATTCGGGCGGGATATCTTCAAAGCAACTTACGACGAGGTCGTGAAATCCCACGGGAAATCGGCTGAGTCCGGGGTTCGTTGAAAGACAACTGCAGATCCTTCGACTTCGCGGGCCGCGCTGAAGCGCGGCCCGCTTCGCTCAGGATGACGGCGCATTCTTGAGCGGACTTAAAATCCGCGGCCCTAACCGGTCGTGGGAGTTCAAGTCCCCCTCCGGGCGCCAGGGATTCAATCGCTTGCGCCGAAGGCCGGGCGGGGCTTCCTTCTCGACAACATCTTCCGGCAGCACTCCCGCGAGCGCTCTGGCACGGCGCCAAGGTCAAACAGGGCAACGCGCGGCCAGAGTCATTTGCCGATCAATTCTCGAACCACGGGTATCGAACCATGGGCATCGAAGCTCGGGAAAAAATCGAATCTCCTGCCAGGGGGAACCGCGGCGGTTGCGCGACAGTCATGGCAACCCTCGTGAAGGAGAGAGGAAAATAACTCTCGATCTCAGCGCAATCGCGCATGGGAATCGATCGACACAAAATCGGCACAACACTCGTCGAGGTCCGGATGACAATCTGAATCGAGCCGCAGAGAAGACGACTTTGGCGAAGCATTCGCCGATTTTGAATCTCGTTTCTTGAATCCTGACTCGCGCGAAGGACATCTTTAGGTCTATAGAACGTAGATAGTCCGGCTTCCCCACAAGCCAACAACACAATTCTCATTGAGATCTCAGGCGTAAGGAGACAAAGATGATCGTGTGCCCAAACTCGAATCTCAGAACGATCGTCCGCAAATTCGCAGCGCCCGTTGCCGCAGCGGGGCTATTGCTAGGCGCAGGCGCATTCATCTCCGGGTGCGATAGCAGAAAGGTCCTGGCGAAATCCGGTTCTCCGCCGGCGATGCCGGTATCGGTCGTCAAAGCGGAGCAAAGCAATGTACCGGTCAGCGGTGAGTGGGTAGGAACGCTCGACGGGTACGTCAACGCGCAAATCCAACCGCAAGCCAATGGGTACCTGATCAGGCAGGACTATCGCGAAGGCGCGCAAGTGGAAAAGGGCCAGGTTCTCTTCGAGATCGATCCTCGCCCGTTCGAGGCGGCATTGCATCAGGCTGAAGGGCAACTGGGGCAGGCGCAGGCACAATTTGCGCTGGCCAGCATCAGTGTCAATCGCGACACACCGCTTGCCGAAGCCCACGCGATCGCAACGAGTCAGCTTGACAATGAGGTTCAACAAAAAGCGGAGGCGCAGGCTGCGGTGGAAACTGCCCAGGCAGCGGTCGATACCGCGAAACTGAATCTCGGCTTTACGCAGGTCCGGTCTCTGATTACGGGTGTGGCCGGACAGGCGACAACCCAGGTGGGGAATCTGGTCAACACACAGTCGGTTCTCACATCGGTGTCGCAGTTGAATCCCATCAAAGTTTATTTCTCCATCAGCGACAGCGAGTATCTTGCGCTGGTGCAGCGCGCGCGCAATGGCGGCGGGGATTTGCTGGAAGGGAAGTCGAGGATTCCTCTTACGCTCACGCTCGCCAATGGCGAGGTGTATCCCTACAAGGGACACATCGATTTCGTCGATCGCGAACTCAACGCGCAAACAGGAGCCATCAGGATTGCCGCGGCTTTTCCGAATCCAGGCAATATTCTCCGGCCCGGACAGTTTGCGCGGGTGCGCGCAGAGACGGAGATCCTGCACGGCGCAGTCCTGATACCTCAGGTTGCGGTTGCAGAGTTGCAAGGCCAGGAACAGGTCTATACGGTGGCGGCAAATCATACCGTTCATGTAAACAACGTGAAACTGGGCCCCCAGTACGGCAATAGCTGGGTGATCGACAGCGGTCTCGCCGACGGTTCGCTTGTGATTACCAACAATCTGCAGAAGCTTCGCGAAGGCGCGCGGGTCGATCCGCAATTGACGCAGTTCCGGGCTTCCCTAACTCCCCAAAGCTCGCAGCCCGCCGAGCAGTGAAAGCGGTAAATCATGTCCAAATTCTTCATTCGCAGGCCCATTGTGGCCATCGTCATCGCCATACTGACTGTAATCGTCGGCACGGTATCGCTGGTTCAGCTCCCGATTTCGCAGTTTCCTGATATTGTTCCGCCCGAGATTCTCGTCACTGCGACCTATCCCGGAGCCGACGCCAAGACACTTGCGCAAGCCGTGGCGACTCCGCTCGAGCAGCAGATGAACGGAGTCGACAACATGATCTACATGAACTCCGTGAGCGCTAATAACGGGGTGGATCAAATCTTCGTCGACTTTGACCCGAAGACGGATCCGAACACCGATCAAGTGCTTGCGCAATTGCGAGTAGATCAGGCACAGTCGCAGTTGCCGCCAGAGGTGACAACGGCCGGCCTGACCGTCGAAAAAGCGCT
>Ga0335078_10011242_pt1 | contig 13278 bp, 14 predicted proteins | sample Lox_Sample_32_FD_206711 | JGI IMG/M metagenome (GOLD analysis project Ga0335078, IMG submission 206711) | Soil microbial communities from Loxahatchee National Wildlife Refuge, Florida, United States - Lox_Sample_3.2 | ecosystem: Environmental > Terrestrial > Soil > Wetlands | place: USA... | reverse complement strand
TGATTGTAGGTCGAGCCCTCGCGGTCCCGGACGGTTCGCCCAACGCCCGAAGCCCGCCGGCGGATCTCACGTCAGTCGACTGAGATCTCCCCAACCGCGTTGCGGATGATCCGGTGGCCCGACTGCTCGGCCTGCGAGTCGACGATCGCGACCCCGTCCTGCACCGAGCGGACCGTCCCGGACACGACGATCTCCTCGCCCATCCGCCCCATCCCTCGGAACTGCACCGACAGGCGCTTGAGCCGGTCGGGACCGCCGCCGGCGTCGGTGTGGGCACGGGCCACCTGAGCCATCGTCCACAGCCCGTGGAGGATGCGGCCAGGCAGGCCCACCGACTTGGCGAACTCCTCGTCGATGTGGATCGGGTTGAAGTCGCCGGACGCACCGGCGTAGCGGATCGTCACGAACGGGTCCGGCGTGATGCGCAGCTCGACCGCGTCGCCTTCGTTCAGCGCCACCGGACCACTCCCGCCACCGAAGCGCTCACGCTCCCGCCCCCCTCACGATCTGCCGCCAGACACCGGTGCACACGGTCTCGCCACGGTCGTTCCGCGACTCGCTCACGAGCTCATAGAACCCCATCCCCTGACGCTCCTCGATGCTCTTCACGGTGACCGTGGTCTCGATCTCGTCGCCGGCGACGACGACCGGCCCCCACTCGAACTCCTGGCCCGCGTGGAGCATGTTCGGGAAGTCGATCCCGACCTCGGGGTCGAACAGCGCCGGCCACAGCGCGCGGCCCGCGTACACGACCGCGAACATCGGCGGCGCGACGACGTCCGCATAGCCCGCGGCCCGGGCGGCGTCGACGTCGAGGTACAGCGGGTTGGTCTCCCCCACCGCCGACGCGTACTCGCGGATCTTCTCGCGGCCGACCGCGTACGTGGTCGCGGGGTACGTCTTTCCGATCGCCTCGGTCTTCACGGGCACGGCGGCGGAGTCTCTCAGATGATCACCGGCACGGCCCCGCCGTCGGCCGACCACGCCGCGCCGGCGACGTTCGACGCCTGCTCCGAGCACAGGAACACGATCACGGCCGCGATCTCCTCGGCGGTGCCGAGCCGCCCGAGCGGCTGGCGCGCGGCCACCGACTCGAGCACCTCCTCGCGCGTGACCCCGCGCGCCCGCGCGCTCTGGTCGGCCAGGCCGCCCGGCGACAGCCACATGTCGCCGGCGATCGGCCCCGGCGACACGGAGTTCACGAGCACCCCGCGCCCGGCGTAGATGTCGGCGAACGCCCGTGACAGCGACAGCTCCGCGGCCTTGGTCACCGAGTACGCCATGTTCGTCGAGGACGGCCGCTTGCCCGACGACGAGCACACGTTGACGATCCGGCCCCAGCCGCGCTCGGCCATCGCGGGCGCGGCGGCGCGCATCAGCCGCATCGGCGCCATCACGTGCAGATCCCACTGCGCCTGCCACTCGTCGTCTCCGAGCTCCTCGAGCGACCGCACCGCGCTCGTGCCCGCGCTGTTGACGAGCGCGTCGATGCCGCCGAACCGCGCCGTGCACGCCCTGAGGACCCGCTCGCCGGCGTCGGCAGAGGTCACGTCGAGCGCCAGCGGCTCCCCGCGCCCGCCGGCCGCGTCGCACGCGCGCGCCACCGCGGCCAGCACCTCCTCGCGCCGTCCGACCAGCAGCACCGACGCGCCCTCGCCGGCCAGCGCCACGGCGACGGCTCTGCCGATACCCCCCGATGCGCCCGTGACGATGCAGGCACGATCGCGCAGGCCGAGGTCCATACTTGGTGATTGTTCCATGGCGATAAGCACCGAGAACGGCGACGCCGGCGCCGCGATCATCCGCACGGGCGGCCTGACCAAGGTCTATCCGGACACCGACTTCAAGGCCGTAGACGGCCTCGATCTGAGCATCGAGGCGGGCGAGATCTTCGGGCTGCTCGGGCCCAACGGCGCCGGCAAGACGACGACCGCGGGGATGCTGACCACGCGCGTCGTCCCGACCGCCGGGAGCGCCCACGTCGCCGCGGTCGACGTGATCGCGCATCCCGCGCTGGCCAAGCAGCTGATCGGCATCGTCTCCCAGCAGAACACGCTCGACCGCCAGCTGACGGTGTGGGAGAACCTGTACTTCCACGGCCGCCTGTTCGGGATCCCAGCGCCCGAGTCGCGCGAGATCTCCGACCGGCTGCTCGCGCAGTTCCAGCTGAGCCGGTGGGCCAAGGCGTCGGTGTACGCGCTGTCCGGCGGGATGGCGCAGCGGCTGATGGTCGCGCGCGCGATCTTCCACCGGCCCGCGGTGCTGTTCCTCGACGAGCCGACCGCGGGACTCGACCCCCAGAGCCGGCTCGCCCTGTGGGAGATCCTCGGCGAGCTGAACGGCGAAGGCCAGACGATCATGCTGCTGACCCACTACATGGAGGAGGCCGATCGCCTCTGCAACCGGGTCGCGATCATGGATCACGGCAGGATCCTCGCGCTCGACACCCCGGCCGCACTCAAGCAGTCCGTCGGCGCGGACACGATCGTGACCGTCAAGGCGTCGGGCGACGGCGACGCGCTGGCCGCGGCGCTCGACCGCGGGGTCGAAGGGGTCACGCGCACGCGCGTGATCGACGGCGGCGTCGAACTCCACGTCAAGGGGTCCGAGCGGATCATCCCGCGCGTGGTGTCGGCCGCCGAGCGGGGTGGGTTCGAGCTCGTCGACCTGTCGGTCGCGGAGCCCTCGCTCGAGACCGTGTTCATCAACCTGACCGGGAAGGATCTGCGCGAATGACCGCCACGAGCCCGCGGGCCGCACACGCGCCGACCCCCGCGCACGCGCCGGCGATCTCGCTCACGCCGACCCGCTCGACGTTCGCCGCAAGCCGCGCGGCGCTGTGGGCGCTGGTCCTGCGCGACCTGGTGGTGCTGCGCAAGCACATCGGCGAGTTCATCGTGCGCACGCTGATCCAGCCGTTCCTGCTCGTATTCGTGTTCCTGTACGTGTTCCCGACGATCGGCCAGGGCATCGGTGGCGGACGCGGGCCTGCGGCCGAATCGGCGTTCGCGACCGTGCTGGTCGCCGGCGTCGTCGGGATCTCGATCATGTTCCAGGGGATCCAGGCCGTCGCGCTGCCGATGTCGACCGAGTTCGGCTACACCCGCGAGATCGAGGACCGGGTCCAGGCGCCGTGCCCGATCTCGCTGGTGGCGATCGCGAAGGTGCTGTCGGGGTCGGTCCAGGGGATGCTGGCCGCGCTGATCGTGTTCCCGATCGCGGCGGTCGTCCACGCCACCGGCGTCACCGCGCACCTCGACGTCCACTGGTGGGTCGTGATCACGCTGATCCCGCTCGCGTGCCTGGCCATGACCTCGCTCGGCCTGGTCCTCGGCACCACCTTCGAACCACGCAACATCGGGCTGATGTGGGGCTTCGTCGTGCTGCCGTTGACGTTCCTGGGCGGCACCTACTACCAGTGGACGAAGCTGGCCCCGGTGCAGGTCGCGGGCTGGCACTGGCTCCAGACGATCGTGCTGATCAACCCGCTGATCTACGTGACCGAGGGAATGCGCGCCGGGCTGACCCCGTTCTCGCACCTGCACCTGTTCATCATCTATCCGGTGCTGATCGGGTTCTCGGCGCTGTTCCTGTGGCTGGGGCTGCGGAACTTCCGCCGGCGTGTCCTCGTCTAGAGAGCGTGGGGGATCCGGGTCCGTCGCCTGACCGAGAGCACACGTCCCGGACCCAGATTCCCTTAAGGAATCCACGCGCTGGCGTCCGCGGCATGCAGCGCTTCGCGGTGGATTCCCTCACTCCCCGCGGACGCTGTCGCATAAACGGCCGCCATTGTTGCTGCCGCACAACCAACCGAACCGGCCGCGCGGACTTTGGCGATCCAGTTGACACATACGTGACCGCATCGCCAAACCCCCGGCCGCGATCGCCAGCCGCCCCGAAGATGTTTGTGACTCGATCACAACCGATCTCCGGTGCGTCCGCATCGCAGCGCGACAGCCTCGCGGGGCGGCGCCTGCGCCGCCACCCCTGAGCGATGAGAATCCTCAAGGGCCGCCGCACCGACGGCACGGCGCGCCTCGGTGCGGCTTGCGACCCCGCGGGTCAGTGTCTCGGCGCGAGGGCCGCGTACACGGCGCTGAACTGGCCGAAGGCGACCGCGAACGCCGGGTCGGTGCCGGTCAGGTCCGCCAGCCGCCTGATCCGCGCCGACGAGTCCTCCCCCCAATTGTTCTGCAGCGCTGCATTCGCGACATCGAGTTCCCGAGGGCCGGCGATCCCGACCGGATCGATCACCACGATCGTGCCACGGTGCTCAAGGATGTTCGCCGGCTGCAGGTCGCCGTGTAGCGGGACGACCGGACGGCCCTCCCCGTGTTTGAGCAGCGCTTGGCCGAGCGCTTGCAAGGAAGGTACGTGCGTGACAGCGGCGTCGATGCTGCTACGCCAATCCCCGAGCCCTCGCCGGCTAGAGCCCACGGGTCGGTGAAGCGCATCGAGAAGGAGCGCTAACCGCGTGGGCGCGAGCCGCGACGGTCGCCCCGGACGGGCGCGCTCCAAAAGCAGCGCGCCCGGCCGATGCGCGAGAACGCGAACCGCCGGATGCCCGCCCCAGGCGAGCATCGCGTTCGTCTCGGCAGCCAGCCGCTGCTCGCTGGCGCACAACTTCAACGCCGCCTCAACGCCGCTCTCGGTATGACACCACGCCACCACTCCCCACGCGCCCGCGGCCATCCGCTCATCATCAAGAGACAGATGCCACTCCTCGCACACGGCATCGATGAGCTCAGGCAGACTCAAGACCCAATCCTCGCCCGCGCACGCTGGGCGGCGCTCAAGCCGTACCGAGACGCGAGGCTTCAACCGTCCCCGCCGCGCGAGACGCAACATCATGCAGACCAGAACGCCGCTGCGAACGTCGCGCCAAGCAGCCCTGGACCATCCGAGCGAGACCGAACGGCGCCGGTGCCGCAGACAGCCAGCGGCACCTTCCAATCCGACACCGCGCAGCCCAGAGCCAGAGGCTTCAGAAAGCACAACCCGGACAACAAAGCACACGGCCGCACGAGACCAATTCTGCATCCCCGCGCGGCGTGTGTCGTTAGCCACCGGGCCAAAGAGAACTCACCAGAGCGAGCGGCCCCCGCCAGGCGAGAGCGACTGCCGCAGCGAGCACATGCCGATCAGTTGTGGCTCGTTGAGCATCGCCGACTCGAGCGACGCGATTGTGGCTTCTGGGACCTCGGCATCCTCGAAGGCACGTTCCGTCGCATCGAACAGGCTCGGACGTCGACGTCGGGCTCATCGACGTCAGCACGGGCGCCGGTCTGCGTTCTCTGGCACGCGCTCGCGACCGCCGGTGGTGGTGGTGGTGGTGTGGTTACGCCGCCACCACGGGCGCGACCTCGCAAGGCGAAGCCGGCGCGAGGACGTGCCGCCTGCCCCCGTTGCGCTTGGCGCGGTAGAGCGCGGCGTCGGCGGCGCGGAGGCTGGTGTCCAGCGACGTTCCCGGCTCGGCAGCGGCCACGCCGATGCTGACGCTCGGATGTAGATAGCCGTGCGGTGTGCTGATGACGGCATTGAGGATGCGGGCCGCGGCCTGAGCGCCCGCTGTCTCGTCGGCCCCGAACAGCACGCAGGTGAACTCGTCGCCGCCGATGCGGGCCACGACGTCGTTGGCGCGCAGCGTCAAGTGGATCGCGGTGCCGATTAGCTGAAGCAGCTCATCCCCGGCGCTGTGGCCATAACGATCGTTTGTCTCCTTGAGGCCGTCGACATCAATGGCGAGCACGGCGAACCGCTGGTTGTTATCGCACTCGAGTATGTGCTCGGCCAGCCCCCGGCGGTTGGGCAGTGCAGTGAGGGGATCGGTCAGCGCGGCTGTCTGGCATCGCTGGTGCGCCAGCGCGTTGGTGAGTGCCAGCTGCATCATCTCGACGATCGCCGCGCACCGCGACAGGTCCTGCTCGGTCACGGGGCGGTTGCGACCGGCGATGGCCAGGACGCCGTGCAACTCCCCATCGACGCTGACCGGGATCCACCCTCCGTGGGCGACCTGCTGGCTGCGGTTGATCTCGCGGACCACCGGGCCCAGCTGATTGAGCGCACCCACCGTCGCGCCGCGCGTCTGCACCGCTCGGGCGAGATGCGGATGCTCGGTCAGCGGCCAGCTCGCCCCGACCCACTCGCCCTCGGTGTCGCACTCCGCCACGACGCGAACGATCCCATCGCTGATCCGACAATAGTTGGCCCGCCGGGCGCGCAGTCCCGGGGGCGAGGCGATCTCGGCCGCCAGGCGTACGGCAACCGACACGACCTCATCTGGATCCAGGGTCGAGTTCAGCGCGCGCGCCACATCGCCGAGCACCGTCGCCTGGCGCAGCGCCTCCTCACGCTCGGCGACCACCGCGGTCATATGGCTCCGCAGGGGTCCGACGCCGAGCACCAATAGCCCGCCGATCAACTCACAGACGGCGATGGTGCTGACCGCCTGCTCGACCGGCACACGATCGGCGATCGAGATGACGACCAGCATGCCCGCGACGCCGACGACGGTTGCCGCTGCCTCGCCGCGCCGGCAGCGCAGCGCCGCCCACAGGATTGGCAGCAGGACCAGCGGCTGCAGGTCGGCTGAGACTCCCTGCCCGTGGGCCAGCCGGAGGGCAACGAAGATCAGTGCGAGACTCGCCGCCGCGACCGGCATCGGGCAGCGGCGCAGCAGCCGAGTCGCCGGCAGAGCGGAATCGTCGGCCGGATGCGCCGACGATGGCGGGCGGTGGGTCGCGTCCATTAAGCAGGTTACGTCGGCCACCGCGGGAACTGCGATAACCCAAGCACCCTGGGTTTCAGCAAATATCCGAGCCGTGCCCGCCCCGGCCTCAACGTCGTCCCGCGCATGCGGTCCCGTGACCGGAGCAGCCGACGGCCAGCCATCCGACTGCTTCGTCACTTCGAGGACGAGCACCTCCCGTGCACAGTCCGGACTTCTCGTTCGTCGGAAGCGTTGACGGACATGCCCCGGCTCGGCCTCGGCTGCTGGCCGGCGCTCTGGCGTGCCGCTGAATCGCGTTCTCGGCTTTCAGTAGATATCCCGGAGGGGAGTCAGCGGATCGCATCGTTGCGCTGCGCACCGGGGAGGAGTTAGAAAGGATAGATTCGACGACCTCGGAGGTGAGGATATGAGAGATGCGCGATTGGCTGGCACGGCGGGGGCGGGGGATCAGATCGAAGCGCGCGGATTGCATGGTCGGCCGTCGCGGCGCGGGAAGGTGCTCGAGCTGTTGGGCTGCGCGGGGCACGAGCATTATCGTGTTCGGTGGGACGACCAGCACGAGTCGATCGTGTACCCGAGCGATGGTGTGATCATCGTTGCGCGGGCGGCTGGTCGAGGTGCGCTGGCCGAAGAGAGTGACTAGCTGACAGGCAGGTGTGGGCCGGCGCTGCGCCGGCCGTGATCAGTCCCACACCTCGTTGGCCATCTCGACAACAAGTCCAGACTTGTCCCATACCCAGCAGCGCGGCCGCGAGACCACGGCGCGCCCGCCATTGTGATCGGGCACGCATCCCCCGCTGCGGCATGTTCTTCGCGGCGCGTCTATGCGGATCGTCGTGTTTGCGCGCGGTTTGGAGGCCAGGTGTGCGATCGTGATCGGCGTGATGTGATCAACGGCGAGCGGAGCAGCGCATGAGTGCGAGCAGGATTGGCCAGGTGGAGCAACGATCGGGCGGCAGGCCCGACGGGTTGGCGGGCCGGAGCACGCTGACGGTGATCGATAACCGCACGGGTGAGCGGTTCGAGTTGCCGATCGACGACGGCGCAGTCCGCAGCTCGGAGCTCGGCCGGCAGGCGGGTGGGCTGGCGCTGTACGACCCGGGCCTTTCGAGCACGGCCGTGTGTCGCAGCGCGATCACGCACATCGATGGGGAGGCCGGGGTCCTCCAGCACCGCGGCTATCGGATCGAGGCGTTGTGCGAGCGCTCGAACTTCCTCGAGCTGGCGTATCTGCTGATCAACGGGGAGTTGCCCACCTCGGGGCGGTACGAGTCGTGGCTGCGCGAGATCGGCAGCCGCAACTTCGTCCACGAGAACGTCAAGGGCTTCATCGAGGGATTCAGGTATGACGCGCGGCCGATCGCGATGGTGGCCGCGTCGGTCGGTGCGCTGTCCAGCTTCTACACCGACGCCGATCAGGTGTACGACGAGGAGGCCCGGGAGCTGCAGGTGGTCCGCCTGCTGGCGAAGTTGCCGACCCTGGCGGCCTTCTCCTACCGCCACCTGCAGGGGATGCCGTACGTGCACCCCGAAGATCACCTCAGCTACACGGGGAACCTGCTGTCGATGATGTTCCGGATGAGCGAGCTTCGGTACACCCCGGACCCGGTCGTCGAGCGCGCGCTGGACGTGCTGCTGATGCTGCATGCCGACCACGAGCAGAACGCTTCCACGACCGCCGTGCGAGCGGTCGGGTCCACGCACGTGAATCCATACGCAGCCGTCGCCGCCGGTGTCAGCGCGCTGTCGGGACCGATGCGCGGGGGGGCCGCCCAGGACGTGCTGAGGATGCTGAGCGGGATCGGATCGCCCAGCCACGTACCCGAGTTCCTCGCGCGCGTCAAGTCAGCGCACGAACGGCTGCTGGGCTTCGGCCATTGGGTCTACAAGACCTACGACCCGAGGGCGCGCGTGCTCCGCCGGCAGCTCGAGCAGCTCCACGAGCACCGGCGTCCGGACCCGTTGTTCGCGATCGCCGCCGAACTCGAACAGCAAGTGCTGGACGACGAGTACTTCACCTCCCGCCGGCTGTACCCGAACCTCGATCTGTACTCCGGCCTCACATACCAGGCGCTCGGGATCGCGCCGCCGATGTTCCCGGTGATGTTCGCGCTCGCCCGCAGCGCCGGATGGCTCGCGCAGTGGGTCGAGATGGTCAAAGACCCCGAGCAGACGACGTTCAGGCCCCTTCAGCTATACACAGGCGCGCTCGACCGCGAATACCTGGACGTCGGCGAGCGCGGCTGACCACCGGCCGCGCCCGGCCTCGAGAGGCCGTATCGAAGGAGATCGACGCCAACTCCGACGAACTCGCGCGCCAGCTGCACGAGGCCGGAGCCGCCCGCTGACATCGCAGCCACCTCGGTGCGCGTACACGCAGCAAGTTGGCAGCACGTCAACGAAACCTGAGCCTTTGCAGGGTGTTCGCGGGCGATTGCGGTCGGTGCTCGCTGCGAGGGGGCAAAGCCATCGTGCATGCACCCCTTCTCATTGTGGTGTTTCTTGAGGCTTTCTTCGTAGTTTTCACCGATACTTCGGCCAATTAGGCCGAGGTATCGTTCGCGCGTCCTTGTTGGGCACCGAGACGTGGCATCTGCCGATGCGGCTGACCGGTTTCGCTGAGCGTTCGCTCACCGGAGTGGAGTCACATAATGTGCACCGACTTGCCGCTGATATCGGCGTCGCCCTCCCCTGCGGTAAGGGGGGTGAAGCTCTCGCGTGCGCTCGTCGTCAACATCGCCGAGCACGAGGCAGGAAGCTGAGACCCGAGCGATGGGTAGTGGTGTCGTTTCCGAGGCTGGGCCGCTGCGGCTGGACTCGAAGCCCCGAGTTCCGCTTGTCAGGCCTGGCGTAATACAGCGAGCTCGCCTCGCCCGGTTGCGGCCGGCCGCGGAGCGCAGCCGGTTGGTGCTGGTGTGTGCGCCGGCGGGTTACGGCAAGTCGACGCTTGTCGCGCAGTGGAGCCACCTGGATCGAAGGACCAGCTGCTGGTTGCAGCTCGGCCAGGGCGACAACGACCCGGTGGTGTTGCTCGCCCGCATCGGCGAAGCCCTCGAGCGTGGCGGCCCCGTTGACGGTGGGCTGGTCCAGGCGCTGTCGCGACCTATGCCCAGGATCGATGACGTCCTTCCGCTGCTTGCCGCCGAGCTCGCGGAGCGTGACCCGTTCGTCCTGGTGCTGGACGACGTGGACGCCGTCACCGCTGAGAAGAGCCGCGCGATTCTCGGGTTTCTCGTCGACGAGGTTCGACCCGGCTCTCAGTTGGTGCTCGTCACCCGCGGCGATCCGGGACTGCCGCTGGGTCGTCTCCGCGCCGGCGGAGAGCTGGTCGAGATCGGGACCGGGCTGCTCGCCTTGGACGCGAAGGAGACCCGTGACGTTGCCGCGAGCGGAGGCTTGGAGTTGTCAGAGGAGGCGGCCGGGGCTTTGCGCGAGCGCACGGAGGGGTGGGCCGCCGGAGTCGTCCTGGCGGCGTTGTCGCTCCGTGGTCGTGAGGATGCCGACGCGAGGGCTGCCGGTCTGTCAGGCGATCAGACCGAGATCGCCGACTACCTCCTCGAAGAGGTGCTGGAGCGCGCGCCGGAGCGTCTGAGGAGCTTCTTGTTGGGGACGTCGGTCCTCGAGCGGATGACCGCATCGTTGTGCGATGCCGTGCTCGGCACCACCGACGCGGCGGCGTCGCTGGAGGCTCTCGCGCGTTCCAATGCGTTTGTCGTGCCGCTCGACGATGACCGGGAGTGGTATCGCTATCACCATCTGTTCAGAGAGCTCCTTCGTGCCGAGTTGGGTCGTCGCCACCCAGAGTTGCTTCCCGTCTATGGGCGGAGGGCGGCGAGTTGGTCCGAGCTGTATGGAAATCCTGGCCTGGCGTTTAAGTACGCGCATGAGAGCGGTGATCTCGCTCAGGCGGGCCGCATCGCCCTTGCGCGTCGGGACGAGTTCGCGATGCGTGGGCAGAGCGAAAGCGTGCGACTCTGGCTGGAGCGCTGCACCGACGAGGAGATCGACTCAGACCCACAGCTGGCGCTGGCTGCCGCATGGGTTTGCTTCTACGGTGGTGATGCGGTCCGGGCGAGGCGGTTCATCGCCGCCGCCGAGCGATGGCCGCTCGACGAACCATCTCCCGACGGGGCGTCGTCGCTTCGCTCATCGCTCGCGAGCGTCCGAACGCTGGTTGCGCCCGACGGAATCCCCCGGATGCTCCGCGATGCTGAACTTGTGTACGCGTCCGAGAAGCAGGCCGGCACGCGATGGCTTGCCAGCGGCTGCCGCGCGATGGGAGTCGCGTACGTTCTCCTGGGCCGGCCGCAGGAGGCGATCACCGTGCTCCGGGAGGCACTCGCGCTGCTGCGCGACCAACCCGAGCTTGCCCATGTGCGGGTTGCCTGTCTCGGCTATCTGGCCCTCGCGGCCGCGGAGCTGGGCAATCGGCGGGACCTGCAGCGATGGGCGGTCGAAGCCACCTGGCTGGTCGACGAAGCACACCTGCACGAGGCGGCGGGGAGCGCCGTCGCCTACACCGCCGGAGCGCTTGCGCACCAGCAACGCGGTGACCACACCGAGGCCGTGCGCCAGCTCGAGCACGTCCGGCGGCTGCGCCGGCACCTCCGCGCGGCGGCGTGGGTCGACGCCGATCTCGCGCTCCGCTGTGCTGAGGTCAGCCTCGACCTCGGCGACCTGGCCGGCGCACTCGAATTCGCCCAGGTCGCCGACGACGGACTGCAGGGCTATCCCGATCCCGGAACGATTCCGGAGCGGCTTCGGCGTCTCGAGGAGCGGATCCGGCGAGGACAGGACTACGGGCTCACGCCGGCCGAGCTCCGGGTCCTCAGCTTTTTGCCGACGCATCTGTCGCTCCAGGAGATCGCCGATCGACTCTACCTCTCACGCCCGACGGTCAAGACCCACGTGGCATCGATCTACGACAAGCTCGGCGTCCCCGCCCGATCCGAAGCAGTCGAGATCATCGAGCGGCTCGGCCTCGAATCGACAGAGACCAACGCGACACGACCCCAGACGAACGACCCCGACCGAGGCCGCAAAAGTCTACTGGACCGCCATCGGCCGAGGGCGCCGAAGATCGGCCTCTTTGGCCGATGAACGCCCACGTCCCGGACCGTAGCGTTACCGGGACGACGATTGAGCTGGCATTCCGCCGGCCGCCAAGGCGGGAATTGCGGCAGGAGGCAGTGGCTACTTTCGCGACCAGGTACCCGTTCGCGGCCGCGGCCGTGGTAGAGGAGCCCAGATCGCGCCTCGTGAGTCATCGACCGTGTGTCGGTGCTGGATCACTTCTGCGGTTCAGCCAGATTGGTCGATGTGTCCGTGCGTACCGGGGATTACGCTGGTGTGAGAGTGGTAGGGGTCGGTCGTGTGCTGACCGCCCGATCACAACGAGCCCACCAAGAGGAGTTCGAGATGAGCACGACCGCGGAGGCGGTGCGGGCGCCGATTTCAACCGCTGCCGCGAAAGTTCCCGGGGCCTTGGGTCCGGCAACGTGATGACCGACGCGTATGTGACGTCGGGCGGAAGTCCTGCTTCTGGGGCTGGCCGCTGGTCAAAGTCCTGGCCATCGGCGCGGTCGGCAGGATCGACACGAATCTACTCGGAGGCACCATCGCGCCCCGCGTGTCGGCCTCATCCGTAGTGACCGAGCTATGAGGGCTGGCCGACAGAAGGAGGAAGCATGAGTGGGTCACGACGCCGAGCACCATGCAGCCGAGGTCGACGCGCACCGCTATGAGAGGACTAACGACCGTGAGATTCACAGCTCGCCTGCCGATCGTCGTTGCAGCGCTCGCACTCGGTATTGCCACCGCCGAGCTCAGCGGCTGCGGATCTGGATCTGCGAGCAGCGCCGCGTCGAGCGCCGCGAAGGCGGCAACGGGAGCGGTTTCAAGTGCGGCTGGCGAACTAACGAGCAAGACCAAATCAGCAAGCGGGACGGCCGAGACCCAGACGGCCACGAAACCGGCCGCGACAACATCGGTTACGAAGTCGACCTCCGTGAACGTGCAGGTGACGCAGACAACTCCCGCCACGAGCGACTCCGGAGACGGTCCGTCATGGTGGGTTTGGGTCCTGATCGCATTGGGGGTGATTGGGGTGTGCGTCGCGATATTCACCGCCGGCCAACATCGCGGAAAGTCGAAGAGCGCCGGTTCGCCACCAGCCGCAGACGACGCCGAGATCCCTGCGGAGAACACACCAACTACTACTCGGTGAGCTGCGCAGGCTCGGTGGCGTGAACCGCGCCCGCGCGGTGACGGGGTGATTCGCGGGCAAATTGAGCGCGACCGTTCGACCGAGGAAGGTTCGGCCTTTTTGGCCGATGAGGCATTGATCGCTCGTGTCGTACCGTTACGGCACTATTACCAGTCAGCCTAATCGGGCTCTCCAAGACAAGTGTGCAACGGCCGTGTGACGAAATCCCAACCAGGGCATCTGAGAGCGCGCGGCACGCCCTCTCCGCGGATTGTGCTGGCCGAGTGACTGGTGAGAACACCCGACGGGAGGGTTGAATGATGGCCAATAACGCAGAGACCCA
>Ga0335078_10011241_pt1 | contig 13278 bp, 13 predicted proteins | sample Lox_Sample_32_FD_206711 | JGI IMG/M metagenome (GOLD analysis project Ga0335078, IMG submission 206711) | Soil microbial communities from Loxahatchee National Wildlife Refuge, Florida, United States - Lox_Sample_3.2 | ecosystem: Environmental > Terrestrial > Soil > Wetlands | place: USA... | reverse complement strand
GATTGAAGTGTCGGATAATGGGCCGGGATTTCCGGCGGGATTCAGCCTGGGGGACGATGCCTCCGGCCACGGGCTGCGCAACATCGCCGACCGGTTGAAGGGATACTACGGCGCGGCCGCGGAGCTTAAATGGGAAAGCCGCGACGGCGCCACGCGCGTGACGCTGGCGATCCCGTGCCAGGTTCCGGCCCTTTTTGCGAATGGCAATGATACGCGTACTGATCGTGGATGATGAAGCGCCGGCGCGAAGCCGCTTGCGTCAGATGTTGGCTGCTCATGCCGACGTGGAAGTGGCCGGCGAGGCCGAAACCGGCGTGCAGGCCATGGAGATGACCAAAGAGCTGGCGCCCGATCTGTTGCTGCTGGACATCCGCCTGCCCGGCTGCAGCGGAATCGATGTCGCGGCCTGCCTGCCGCAGCCGCGTCCGGCGGTGGTCTTCTGCACGGCTTTCGAAGAGCACGCGGTGGATGCTTTCGAGCTGCACGCGGTGGATTATCTGTTGAAACCGATCACGCGCGCGCGGCTGGCGCAGGCGCTGGAACGGGTGAGGTCGCGAAGCGCGGCGGAGCGGGAATCGGTGATCGACCGGGCGGTGGCTGCGCAGCGCCGGGGGCCGGCGCGATTCCTGGTGAAAAGCGGCGCGCATTACCTGGTGGTGGGCGAGACCAAGGTGTTGTTCTTCAACTCGGAAGGCGGGTTCACGCTGATGGTCGCCGAGGGCGGACAATTCTGGATGGACCCGAGTCTGAATGAGCTGGAATCGCGGCTGGACCCGGCGCGCTTCTTCCGCGTTTCGCGGTCCACGATCGTCAGCTTGAACGCGGTAGCCGAGTTGCATCCGATGCCCGGCGGCTCGGGCGAAGCGGTGCTCAAGACGGGGCAGAAGATCGAAGTCAGCCGCCGCCGGTTCCGCGATCTGCTGCACGCGCTGGATGGGCTGGGATAGGCGGGGCGAGCGCCCGACTTGGCTGCGTTGGGTCGATCCAGAGTAGGATGTTTTGTCATGCCCGGGATATGGTGCAAAAGATCGCGGTCACCTTGGCTCGCAAAACCGTAGCGGACCTCGACCGGTGGGTCCGCATTGTGCGGTACGTGACGTGGCGCGGGCACTCTCGTGCCTGCCGCGTCGGCACTGCCGGCGCGCCCATGCTTGCCGGCGGCCACAAGCGCCGAGAGAGTCTCGGCGCGGCCGGCACGAGTGCCGGCGCCACGGCTGCATCTGCACAGTTATTGTTGCGGCGTTGCTAAGCGCCTTTTCAGGCCGGCGGTCCAGCCTTTTTGGAAGGCGGGCTCGACGGTGGTGGCGAGGGTCAGGGCTTTCTCGTAGTAGGGGCGGGCTTCGGCACGCTGGCCGGCGGCGTCGAGTGCGCGGGCCAGCGCGGCCAGGACCCTGACCGAATCTGGCGCGAGCGCCAGAGCTTCACGCGCTTCGTCCAGCGCCTCGGGGACCTTCTTCTGCTGGAGCAGGAAGCCGGCCTTCTGCGAGTGGCTCAGCGCGGCGGCCATTGGAACCGCGAAGTGCCCGTTGAAGACGAAGACGCCATAATCGATGTGATCGTCCGGCTTTATGGTGCGGAACTGCTCGTAGGGATTCAACGGACCGGGGCCGAACTCGGCGCCGGAGAGTACGCCCGCGCTGATCAGCACCGGGCCATCGATGGCGGGCGGCGCGTTGGCGGGCTCGCCGATCCATAGCGAATCGGCGGTGGGCAGCGGCTTGCAAGGGACTCCATAGTAGGTATAGTCGAGCACGCCTTCTCCAAAATAGGCGAACCAGCAGTCCCGAACCCCGCGCGCATCCAGGTAGCGCTTGACCGACTTCATCTGCTGCGCCCAGTCGGAGCTGGAATCGGTCATGTACTCGTGGACCATGATCGGTCCGCCCACGGCTTCGTTGGCGTAGGAGACATAGGCCGGATAGACGAGCGAAACCGAAATGGCCTGGAAGACAAGCAGCGCGATCACCACCAACAACGCCTTGCGGCTATTCTCCACGACACTCCATACGGCGCCGCCGATCAGGACAAAGAGGAAGACATACACCGGCAGCATGTGACGGATGCCAATGTTCATACCGCCGGCGATGGAAAAGGCCATGTAGACCGCCGGAGGGATCGTCAGATAGAGAATCTCGCGCCATTTATGGAATCGCCGCGTGGCCATCGCCCACACCACGACGCCGCAGAGAATCAGGAAAGTCAACGAAGACTTGATCAGCATGCCGACCGGGAAGTAATACCAGAGGCCCGTCGGATAGCTCTTGCCAAAAAGGAAGCTGTGATATCCCACCGATTTGGCAAGTACGTCGCTGAGCCCGAAAAGATACGACTCGGGGAGCAGCCGCAAGCTGGCCACTTCCCGGACCACGGCGGCTTGGGTCTTGTTCGGAATGGCCGCGAGGTTGGCCGCGAGCGACGGGGTCATTCTCCGGCCCTCTGCCCGGGCGGCGTAGCGGAAGCCGTAGAACGCCCACAGAATGCCGATGGCGATCAGGCTCATCGCCGCCAGTGCGCCCGCCGCACGCAGCGCGCGTTTACCGGCCGGCATGGAGGCACGAGGGCTGCCCGCCGAGGGGCGGCGCACGAGTTCCAGTAGCGCAAGCAGACCGATCATCGGCACCAGCAGAATCGTGCTGTGTTTGGAAGCAAAGGCAAGGCCCGCGGCGGCACCGACCGCGGAAAGCCGCCACAGGGTGGGCGAATTCCAGTAGCGGTAGAAGGCGTAGACCGTTGCCAGGATGAAACAGGACTGCGCGGAGTCTGTGGTCACCACAGCGCCATGGGCGAGTACGGTGGGGTCGAAAGCCATCAAACCGAGCGCCAGGAATCCGGCGCCGGTTCCGAAAAGCTCGCGAGCCATCAGGAAGACAACCGCCGCCAGCAGAAGAGTGAACAACATGGCCGCCATGCGGGCGCGGAACGCGATGGTGTTGGCGTCGTTCCGGTAGACAAAATCCTTGCCGCCAAGGAACGCTTCCATTTCATAGCGCCGGTCGCGTAGCGGGGGCATCTTGAATTGCATGTCGAGCAGAGGCAGGGCGGCCACCAGCTTGACCAGCGGCGGATGCTCGGGATTCAATCCGAAATCCTTGTGCATCCACGACATGTACCCGGCGTAGATGTGATCGCCTTCATCCCAGGTAAGTGAATTGGCATCGGCGATGTGAATGTATTGAAAAACGAAAAGGGCCAAAAAGCAGGCCAGGCCGCATATCGTTAACCGGCGGCGGGGGAATTCGTCAGGTTTCATTGCCTTGAGTGTTACGGGAGGTCACGAAATGACCGCCGTAGGCAGAGCGGTCACCTGGCGAGATGACGCCGCACTCGCCGCAGTGCGACAGCAAATGATATCAACCGGCGCATGGATTTGCCTCCAAACCTGGCATTGCGCTATCCTGGAAGCTCTATCACTCAGTAAGGACAAGATTTAGCAGAGATGGCAAATACCTATTCCGCCTTGAAGCGGGCGCGGCAGCAGGAGCGCCGCACACAGTACAATCAGCAAGCCAAATCGCGGCTGCGTCACTCAATTCGAGCGATCCGCCGCGCCTTGACCTCGAAAGAGCCGCAATCGGCCGTAGCGCTGCTGCCCAAGACCTTTTCGCTCATCGACCGTTCCGCCAAGAACGGCATCATCAAGAAAAACACCGCGGCGCGATACAAGTCGGTGCTGCACGCCAAGGTGAAGGCGCTTTCCGCGCCGCAGAAGGCGTAGGGCGGTCCGCTCTCACGGGAGCAGTGTTTCGGCAGACGACGCCAAGCGATCGTCCGCCGCTACGTCACGCGGTAATCTTCATCACGAACTGTTCCATCACCACGCGATCGTCCGGGCGCGCGTCGCGAAGGCCTTTGTCCGCCTCGAAGATCAGCTTCATGGCGCGCTCGAGCTGCGGTTTGGCGAATTTCGAGACGGTTTGATACACCTGGTCGGCGCGCGACCCCCACATGGGAATTCCCATTCGCTGGAAATGCGTTTGAATCTGCTGCGCGCTCTTGAGTCCGCTTTCGCGCGCCACCAGCGCCATCCGGAATTGGGTTGAGAGGAAAGCCAGAGCCAGCGGCAGGTACTCGCCTTCACGTGTCAGCAGGTCGAGAATTCCGAGCGCGCGAGTGCGGTCGCGGCGCGCCAGGGCATTGACCAGCGCGAAAATCGTGCTCGACCGGGCATCGGGAACCAGCTCGGCGATATCGCCGGCGGCAACCGCGCGCTGGCCGCAGTACAACGACAATTTCTCGATTTCGATCGCGATCCGGGCGACATCGGCATTGAGCGCTTCCACCAGCAGGTCGAGCGCGGCGGAATCGGCCCGCAGGCCCGCGGCTTTGGCCAGCGACTCGGCTTCGCGGCGCGCCTCGTGGGGCGCGAAGCGCTGCAACTCGACGACATCGGAGATGGATCCGTAGAACTTGCGCACGCGATCCTGCTTGCGTTTGTCGTCGCCTTCAAAATCGTAGCGAATGGCTTCGAAGACCAGCGTCACTCCCGGCGACGGGTCCCTCAGGTAAGCCGGCAGAGGCGATTCGCCCGCCGCGCCGGCCGGACCCGGCGCCTCGCCTTCGTCGTCTTCCGCGGCCGCGGCCCGGCCCCTGGGAAGCGCCGCTTCCGAGTTCACCACCCAGATGAGACGTTCGCTGGCGAAGAGCGACAGCGCGCGCGCATCGTCGATGACCTGGGCCAGCGACAGCTCGGACAGATCGTGCTGCGCCACGGCATCGGCGGGAACGGCGGCGGCCAGCGCCTCTTTCACGCGGCGGCGCTGGTAGGCTTCCGGCCCGAGCAGCAGAATCGCCGGCGGGAGGGTTCCTTTTTTGATGCGTGCCAACAGTTGCGCAGGGGTCATCAGAAATTCTCGAGGATGGCCGTCACGATGCTCCGCGCCGCATCCTGCGCGACGCGCTCGACGGCGGTGCTGCTTTCATCGAAATACGTGGTGACGTTTTCCGAAATCTCGTAGCGCTCGCGAAATTCGTAGCCGGTGCGCTGGAAGAGCACTTTGCCGGTTTTGCGATCGGTGAGATAGACGTTGAGATGCATGATCACCTGGGCGCCGGTCGAGCGGCCGGTGACGGGATCGGCGGTGGTGGAGAAGGAGACGAAATCGCTGATGGCGCCGGCCAGAACGGCGTCCGCCTGCTTGGGATCTTGAATGACCTGGTAGCGGCTGCGCGAAATGAACTCGCGCCCCAGGTCCTGCGGAAGCAGGCGCGCCAGGTCGTTGCGCTGCGTGTTGTTGTGGAACGGTTCGATGCCGATGGTGTGGATGGTCTTGGGCATCAGGTCGGCTTTACCGGCGATGTGATATCCGCAGCCGCCGAGCAGAACCGCGCCGAGCGCGGCGAGGATGCCGGTTCTCATAAGAACTCCCGCGCCAGGGCGATGGCGTTTTCGGCGGCCAGGCGGTAATTGTCGGCCGCCATCCAGAACCAGATGGCTTCGGCATGATTGCGATCGGGCGCGATGGCGCCCACGGCGATGCCGCTCTGTCCGGCCTGGCCGACATTGTTGGGCGGATCGAACTCTCCGCTGCGGACTTCGATATTGGCGGCGGCCAGGCTGCTTTCCACGGCTTCGACCTCGGGCGCGTTTTCGAACTCCAGCCAGATGCTGAAGGTGTAGCCGTGGAACACCGGGGCCTGCAGCAGCCGCACCGAGGGCATGGGCGCGCCTTCGCCCTCACCCGGGAGATTGAGCAGCGTGGCCAGGTGCCGCTCGATGCGCAGCTCGGACTCCTCGAGCCTGGCGGGCGCTTCCTCGCCGTAGCGGGCCAGCATATTGAAGCTGAGCTGGCCGTCGAAAACCGCGCGCGGCAGCGGTTTGAAGGACAGCAGGCTGATGGTTTGCTGTTGCAACTCTTCCACGCCCGCGACGCCCTGCTCGCTGGCGGGCGCGAAAACCTGAACCACGGCGCGGCGTATGGGATCGTTGGCGTGCAGCCGGCGCAGCAGCAGCGCCAGGGCGATAGCGGCGGGGTGCGCGACCACCTGGATGCGCGCCGCTTCCAAGTCGTCGTTTGCGCCATCGTCCGCCTGCGCCTCCACCATGGGCGAGCGCAGACGGGCATCGGAGCGCTCATCGGCGGAAAAAGTAAGGTCGATGACGGCCGCCGAATCGGCATCGGCCAGTTTGAGGGCTTTCTCGCTCGAGGCCGCCGACCCGGCCAGGAAGATGGCGCGCGCGCCGGACAGATTGTCCGCCGTCAATTCCTGCAGCGCCACCGGCTCGTCTCCGACCCGCGTCAGCCGGCCGGGCTCTTCGGCATCGGCGGCGATCAAATGCAGGTTCACTCCCGGCGTCAAGGTCGACGCGAGGTCGCGGATCTCGCGCCCCAACAGCGATTCACTGCCCACCAGGACCGCGAAATGAGAGTCAGCCAACCCCGTGCTCCTGCGGCGGAGATACACGGCGCGGCGGCACTTTGAGGATCCGCCGCCGTACGATGCCGCCGATCCGGATGACGATTCCGCTGGCGACGTACGCCGCGGCCAGCGCCAGCAGAACCGGCCGGCCATAATTCCAGATGGCGTAAATCAGCGCGCCCAGCAGAATGATGAGCAGCGGCGAGTAGGCTTTGTTGAGGTTGAGTCCCTTAAAGCTGTGATAGCGCCAGGTGCTGACCATCAGGAAGCCGAGCAGGGTCAGCAGCGCCAGCCAGACCGCCGCGAAAGGCCAATAGGCCAGCGGTTGTCCGCCCCAGGCGTACACCACCGCCGCCACCATTCCGGCGGCCGCCGGGATCGGCATGCCGACGAAGTACTTCCGGTCGGGTTTGCCGGGGTTCTTGGGGACCGGGTTCTTCTGGACGTTGAAGCGCGCCAGGCGGGCCGCGCCGCACAGCAGGAAGAGGAAGCAAACGAACGCGCCGATATCCCGCAGATGACGAACGCCTTCGCCGATGGAGGAATCCACGAAATAAACGCCCCAGGCGAACGCCAGGATGGCGGGGGCGATGCCGAAGCTGATGACATCGGCCAGCGAGTCCATCTCGCGCCCGAAATCGCTGGTGGTGTTGGTCATGCGCGCGATGCGGCCATCCAGGCCGTCGAGCACGAAGGCCGCGCCGATGGCCTGGGCGGCGATGACGAACTGCTGCGCGGCCTGCGCCGAACCGGCGGGGATGGCGAATTCGAGCGCGCCGCGAAACGACCGCAAAATGGCGATATATCCGAGAAAAATGTTGCCCGCCGTAAACAGCGTGGGCAGGGCATAGGCCGCGCGCCGGGGACGGCGGTCGGGGGAATTCGGATCGGCCAGCCGTTCCCTAAGCCCCATGCGACTCCTCTGCGCGCCGCCGCGCGATGACGGAAGAACCGGCCGAGACGCGCATTCCGGGGCGGACCGTGATCTCCCACTCCGGCCCGAACAGCACATCCACCCGGGAGCCGAACTTGATGAGCCCCACGCGTTCGCCGATGGCGACCTGGTCGCCGGCTTTCTTATTGAAGACGATGCGCCGCGCGATCAGCCCGGCGATCTGTTTGAACACGACGGTGGTGCCGGCGCCCTCGACGGTTACGACGTTCTGCTCGTTCTGGCCGGAGGCTTCCGACTTGCTGGCCACCAGAAAGCGGCCCTCCTGATACTGGACCTTGGAAATGGCCCCGGCGATGGGGGTGCGGTTCACGTGCACGTCGAAGATATTGAGGAAGATGCTGAGGCGCTGGCGGGCGGGAGTTTCGCTGACCACCGCAACCACCTTGCCATCGGCGGGAGAAACCGCCACCGGTCCCGGCGGAACCTTACGCTCCGGATCGCGGAAGAAGTAGAGACAGAACAGCGCCAGAATCCATAGCGGACTGGACAGCGCCCAGCCGCCCAGGTAGGCGATCAGCACTCCGGCCACGGCCAGGCCGAGTGCGTAATAGATGCCGTCGCGTACAATCACTCGATTTCATTCTACCGTGGCGGCTATGTCGCAGAACGACGGCCTCGCGGCCATGGCGGGAGGCGGCGCCGGCGTCAGGGCTGTGCGCAGCGCTGCGCCAATGCCTCGATCAGTTTGAGCCTCTCCTGGAGAGAGTCGCGATACACGCGGCGGTCGGAGTGGCGGATCTGAATCAGAAGCCGGTTCCGTTCTGATTCGAGTAGTTCCGCAACCATTGCTTGCTCCCTGCTCGTGAGAGCAAGGGGCTCTCGAGCGGGCGTCATAAGAGCCTCCTGTATTCTTATGGTCCCGCCGGCGGTGAGACGCGTCAATACCGTGATCGTAGTAGCCGCGCTTACACGGGCGCCGCGCTGGCCACATCCACGTGGTCGGGCTTAATTTCGTAACCTTCGTCGCGGGCGGTCGCGACGGCCAGTTCCTTCAAGGCGGCTTCTCCGGTATCGGCAGCGTGCGGGCCGAGCGGCCGCTTGATGACCTCGGCCCCCACCAAAATGCGGATCTCCCAGCGTTTTTTGCCGGAATTCCACTCTACCTTGGCGCGGTCTGCTTGCAACATCGCTGGACTCCTCTCCGCTTACAGTGTACGTCGGGTCGGGCGGAAAACAAATCGGGATAACCAACGTTAGCGCTTCTTATTGATTCGATTGATGTTACAGTCAAATTGGCGATAGACGCAACACCATGGTGCCTTTGCCTGCCGGGCGTACTGTTCTGCGCTCGTTATTCCTGGTGGTGAGCGCTCTCGTGCTCTTTTGCCCTGAACTGGTGCTGAATTCAGTCCTTCGGGCCGAGCACTGGGCGCGCCTCATCTCACGCCACGACCCTGCCCGCTATATCCCTTTTCTGGCGGCGGCCCACTACTACCTGGTGCCGGTGGGATTGCTCTGCCTGGCGGCGGCATACGGGCTCATCGGCGGCAAGCCCTGGGCGCGGCGGGCGGCGTGTGCGGCGTCATGTTTCCTGCTCCCGGGTTTTCCGGTGTTCACGGCCCTGGGCGCAATCGCACTTTACTTATTGTTCGCGAAGCCGCGCCGGGCCGCGGCGCCTAAGCCGGCGGCGGCGCGCCGGGATCCCGAGCCATCGAAAGGCGAGGCGAGGAATATCGAGGCTTTCAAAGCCAGACCCTTCATCGCCGGGTTGAGCGCATTCTGCGCCTTCGAGGCGTTCGCGCTGCTGTGCATACACGCACAACGGGCCGGTTTTCCGGCCTGGAATCCGGGCTGGAAAGGCTGGATCTATTTCGCCGTATTTGTGGCGCTGCACGTCGCGCTGCATGAACTGGGACATGCGGGCATGGCGTGGACGCTCTTCTTCCGCGTGCGCGTGATCTCGATCGGCCCGCTGTGTTTCTGGCACGACGGCTACAGCATCCGCGTCCAACTGGATTGGCGGAGTTTGCGCGAGGGCACGGGCTACGTGCGCGCCGCCCCGGTGACGGAAGACAATCTCCAGTTGAGATGCCTTGCAGTCACGGCGGCCGGTCCGATGATCTCACTGGTCACGGGCCTGCTGCTGCTGCTGGCGTTCTTCGCGCTGCCGGGAAGCGGCTGGGAACGCTGGTGGTGGATGGTGGCGGCCAACGCCGTGCTCGGACTTTGGGATGCGCTGACCAGCCTCATGCCGATCGGCAACTCCGACGGGTCCATGCTTCGCCACCTGTTTCTCGGCACTCCCGAGGGCGAGCGGATCCTCGGCCGGGTGAAGCTGGCGATGTTGTGCGAGCAGGCGGCGCGCTGCCATTCCAACGCCGAGTTTGCCAGGGAAGTCGAACTTCGCGAACAGGTGCTGCATCCGGCCGGGAACAGCGGCGAGCCGAGCCGAATGGCGCGCGCCCGCGCTTACCAGGCGCTGGGGTATGCGCGGCTAGCCTGTGAAGACTGGACGGGGGCCGCCGGAGATTTCCGGAAATCTCTGGAGCTGGCCGCCGGCGCGGAAGACGGTTCGGCACTCGAAGCCGTCGCGTGGGCGGGCCTGGAGGAGGCCTGCATCGAGCAGTTTCAGGCGCGGGAAGCGGCGGACTGCGCGGCGGCCGCCATCGAGCGATTGCGGCGCGAACGCCATCGCATGGGACCCGCGGTGAGCCACTTGCTCGAGGCACGGGCGCACCTTCGCGCCGGCGCCTTCGACGCAGCCTTGGAAGCGGCGAGCCTGTCGATCGGCTGCCTGCGGAACGGCAAGGGGCCCGCAATGCTGCGCGCCGTGGCGCATTCGGTTCTGGCGCAGGCGCACTTTGCGCTGGGCTCCGTGGAGCAGGGAAGAGCCGAGGCGCGGGAAGCCGCCGCTCTGCTCGGTTCGCTGGCGATCCCGTCCGCGGATCGCAACCTCGCCCTGATCGAGCTGGGAGAATTGGGCGAAGCGCTGTGGAAGTGGGGCGAAACCGGCATGGCGATCGACCTGATGCGCGACGCGGCCAACTCCCTGGAAGACCGCCGGGCGCGGGAGGCGGCGGCCCGCTGCCGCATCAGCCTGGCGCGAGCCCTGCGGCCGCTCGGCCGCGCCACCGAAGCCGTATGCGCGCTGCCTGATGAAGAGGGGCTGCCGGCCGGGCTGCGCCGCGCGTTGAAAGCGGAGCGAGGGGAACTGCACCTGGCCTCCGGGAACAGCGCCGAAGCGATCGAGGAGTTCCGGCAACTGGTCGCGATGTGGCAGGCGGAGCCCGATCCGCCGGCCGCGGAGATGGCGGTGGCGGAAGGGCTGCTGGCGCGGGCGCTGCTGGAAGCCGCCGATGAACCTGGAAACCGCGAGGAAGCCGCGGCGCTCGCCCGCCGCGCCTCCGAGGTGTTGGAGGCGTCAGGACATCCCGACGCTGCCGGCTGCCGCATCACGCTGGCGATCGCGACGCGGGAACGGTCGTGCGCGGTTTTCGCGGCCGCCATCGATTCGATCGAATCGCACCCGCTGCTGGGCCGCGGCGAGAAAGCGGTGCGGGTGGCGTTCGAAAGGGCGCGGGTCGAGAGGATGGGGCCGGTGGAGGGGTCGGCGGTGTGGGAAGAGGCGGTGGTCGCGGGGGAGGGGTAGCGCGGCCTTCGAGATCGTTCAGCCGCTACTCGTGGATGCGGGCGGTGTTTTCGAGGTCCTTGATGGAGTGCAGCGTGTCACGCGCGATGGCGGCGAGTTGACGGATGTGTTCGCCATCCTGCGGGGCGGCTATCTTGAGGTCCTGGATGTCGCGGCTGGCGAGTTCCAGGTTCATCGTGAGGGCTTCGATTCGCTCGTCGATTGTCATGGCCAGGTGGTTGGTCTTTCCTCAGTATCGCGCTGTGGCGCCATCAGCCGCCGCGCACGGAGTTCCCGGAGGTCCGGTGGGTGATGCGCGTCTACTGGGCAGCCGGACGAGGCGCGACGCGTCAGCTTTGCCGCTGACGGTCAAATGCCGTTACGTAAACCTCGTGCGCAGTGGCTTTCCGCGCTATGTCTGCCATTCGTCCACGGACTCAACGGTTGGACCTGGCGACTATCGATCGGATGCGGTGTGGCCGAAGTGGCGGCATACGGCGCTCATGAATGTCTGGGCTGCCGCAAAATGACGCGGGCTTTCGCGTAGATGGTCGAGGGCGCTTCTTATCCACTCCTGTTTGTCAGGGGGGCCGTCTCGCCACCATCCCTCGAGTTCCCCTTCGGGAACGAGGAACAGTCCGACCCGGCCGGATATGTCGAGTAGTTCCTGGGCTTTCTGCCGCGCTTCGCCCCTCGCGGCGTTTAGTCCGTGTTTTTTGGCCTCGCTCCAGTCGGCTGCGTTCTCCAGAAGGTGCAACGCCCTTCGTCTCTTTTCGGCTGCCAATTTGTTCTCGGCTTTCATCTCGCTGAGTAGCGTGGTGAACTGCGAGATGAAATCAGGGAACTTCAGTGCCGCCCCGAGGTCGGCTAAGCCGTTGACAGCGGTCATGAACAGGCGTTCGGTCGACTCGGGCTCTCCGCCCAGGACGGAGAACAGCGCCGCGAAATCCGATTGGCTCTTCAATAGATCGAGGTCGGCGATGACGGCGGTGGGTATTCCCAATCGTCTGTAGGCTTCAACGAGGGAGCGCAAAGCACCTTTGCCGCCTCCGTGCACAAAGTAGGGATCGAACGGCGGTGAGCAGGGGTTCAAGGAGGAGAGTATCTGCTCGTAGAATCGAACATCAGCATCGGACTCGCAAACGATTACGGCCTCATGGAACATTCCATTGATCGCCTGTGACGAGTGCAGGAGGGGGCTGGCCCAGAATTTGCGCAGGTCCTCCGGCGTGAGGAGTCTGGCATGGTTGACGCTTCCGAGCCGTTCGACGCGGCAGATCGCCGTCTTTTGCGAGGCTGAGAGCACGCCCCGCAGGAAGTCTGCGCTGTGGGTTGCAATTACCGCTTGGCGGTTCTGTTCGGTCAACGACGCCGTGACTGCCTTGCCGAGGCGCGCGGCCTGGGGAGGGTACAGAAAGGCCTCGGGTTCGTCGATCAGGAGCAATGGGTGCGACCCCGCGATTGCGGCGATGAGGGTGGTTACAAAACACCTGATCCCGTCGCCTGACTCTCTAAGTGGTACCGTATGGTTCTTTAGTTCCTCTTGGTATCTCGGTGAGACCCGGTCTTCCTCTGCCGTGATTGCGGGCTCGTGCCCGACGCGAAATTCTATTGTGGAGGCCCCTCCGAAGTCGATAACGAGGTCGAGACCGAAGAACTCCTTCATGGCCGACTTCGCTTCTTTGTAGGCGTGCGGGTCCTTTTGGAGCCGGTGAATGTCGGATGTCGGCGCTTGAGATACGGGATCAATGCGCTGAACTGGGTTCGTTGACGATAAACGCGTCTCCGTGTCGAGCTTCCGTTGGAGGACCGACGATGCGGCCATTCTTTGGTGGGGATCGTGATGCATGGGGAGCGGGTGCCAGCGGTTCAGGTGCAGTTGAATTCCGTTTTGGAGGGTGACTTGGACGAGCCCCTGGCCCAGATCAACATGTGGGTGGTCTGCTATCAATGCTTCGGAGAGCTCGGTGTCGTTCGGGTAGTTGAACTGGACTTCCTTGAGGACTTTTGTTTCTGGGAGTTGTGCGACAAGCGTCCCAGATGCGATCTCGCGGATGGCAAGGCTCTTCCCGCTGTTATTCGGCCCGACCAGGATTAGCACGCTTCCCGGTTCCACTGTGATGGTCTCTCCTCCGCTGAAGCGCAGTGAGGTAATCCGAAAATCGGTCAGTGGCATCTTCTCCCCCTACACGGTCTGCGGAGCGGCGGCCGATGTTGGCGACCCTCACCTGGCCGCGGTTTGCGCTGGGGGCGACCCAGCGAGCAAACATGATAGCTCCCAGCTGTGCGCTGTGCGGACGCAACGGTTTGGAGCCTCAGCGGGGTGCGCATTCAGCTTCAATCAGGCCTTTTTGATGGTGCCTGACTGGAAACTTGCGGACAGCTTCTGCCTGTGGTC
>Ga0335078_10011239_pt1 | contig 13279 bp, 9 predicted proteins | sample Lox_Sample_32_FD_206711 | JGI IMG/M metagenome (GOLD analysis project Ga0335078, IMG submission 206711) | Soil microbial communities from Loxahatchee National Wildlife Refuge, Florida, United States - Lox_Sample_3.2 | ecosystem: Environmental > Terrestrial > Soil > Wetlands | place: USA: Florida... | reverse complement strand
ACGACACGGCGCTGACCGCCGCGGTGGACGAGGCCATCGAGGCCCACCCGGACGTGGCCGAGAAGATCCGGGGCGGCAAGGTCGCCGCGGCGGGCGCGCTGGTCGGCGCGGTGATGAAGGCCACCCAGGGCAAGGCCGACGCCAGCCGGGTCAAGCAGCTCATCCTGGACCGGCTCGGCCAGGCATGACCCGGATCTGGGTGCCGACGGCGGAGATCGCCGCCGGGCTTGACGGGCTGCCTGGGGCCGAGGTGGAGGTGGTGACCCCGGATGGCGGGGCGCTGCCGGCCAGCGCCGGCCAGGTCGAGTTCTACGTGCCGCCGTTCTTCCCGGCCCCGCCGGCCGTCGCCGCCATCGGCCAGCTGCCCAAGCTGGCCGTGGTCCAGGCGCTGACCGCGGGCGTGGACCGGCTGCGGCCGGCCATCCCGGCCGGAGTCACCTTGTGCAACGCCCGTGGGGTGCACGACGCCAGCACGGCGGAGTGGGTGGTCGGGGCGATGCTGGCCGGGCTGCGCGAGTTCCCGTTCTTCGCCCGGGAGCAGGCGGCCCAGCGGTGGAGCTACCACTTCACTGACTGCCTGGCCGGGAAGACCGTGCTCATCGTGGGGTACGGCTCGATCGGCGCGGCGGTGGAGCGACGGCTGGCCGGCTTCGAGGTGAGCGTGCTGCGTGTCGCCCGGGCGGCCCGCCCGGACGCGGGCGTGGCCCCGGTCGGCGAACTGCCCGGGCTGCTGCCCGCGGCCGACGTGGTCGTGCTGCTCGCGCCGGTCACGGCGGAGACCATCGGCATGGTGGACGCGGCCTTCCTGGCCCGGATGAAGGACGGCGCGCTGCTGGTCAACGCGGCCCGTGGCTCGCTGGCGGTGACCGACGCGCTGGTCGCGGAGGCGCGCTCGGGCCGGCTGCGGCTGGCTCTGGACGTGACCGAGCCGGAGCCGCTGCCGCCCGGTCATCCGCTGTGGGATCTGCCCGGCGTGTTCATCACCCCGCACGAGGGGGCGTCCACCCCGGTATCGCTGGCCCGGATGGCCGATTACGTGCGGGATCAGGCGGGCCGGTTCCTCACCGGCCAGCCGCTGCGGAATGTCATCGCAGGCAGTTACTGATCGCGCGCGATTCAGAACTAGATGACGCCCGCTGGACGCTCTTCCTCAATCGAAGTGTGACCTAAGGGCCCTAAAGTGAGCAGCATCGAGAAGTGACGATGACCGCGACTAGCCCATTCGCGGCTCCTGCAGCGCACTCTGCGGGCGTCCAGTTTTGCCCTGGTAGCCGACCGCCGTAGCTCGGTTGCCCAGGATCGCCAGCCCCGGGCTCACAAGGCTCCGCTGGCCCAGTCATCGGCGGCGGACGCGGTGGAAGGAGACTCGGTGCCCCCGCAAGCATCGGGTGGCCTGCTATGAGCCTGTTCGCACAGGCGGTTACCGCGGCGGTAGCGCTAGCAGCTACGGCCAGCGCGGTCAGCCTGTGGCGGGGGGCCGACCGGCACACCGGCTCCGTCCGGCATGGCTACTGGCTGCTCGCCCTGGCCGCGCTGCTGGCCGGCCTCGGCGCGGTTGGCCAGCAGGCGCTGGCCAGCGCGACCGCGGGCGCGGCCATCCCGCTCACGGTGGCCGACCTGCCCGGGCTGCTCGCGCTGCCCACCCTGGTCGCGGGTGTGGTCAGCCTGCGCTCGCGGCGTGAGCCCGCCCGGCACCCGCTGGCCCAGCGCCGGGGACGGCTCGGCGCCGCGCTGGCTCTGGCCGCCGACGCCTACGTGCTGGGCTGCGCGCTGTTCATCATCGGCTGGATCACCGTGTTCAGCGCGGCGTACACGCACTCGGGCGACGACCCGGCCATGTTCGCCGGTGAACTGGTCCACCCGCTGGCCGACCTGCTGGTACTCGGCGGTCTGCTGCCGCTGGCGGTGGCGGCCGGGCGGCGTGGCGTGGCCCCACTGGCCGCGCTGCTGCTGATCACAGTGAGCGACGCGCTGGCGGTGAGTGCCCGGGTCAGCAACGGGCACCCGGGCACCGCGGCCCAGGTGCTGCTGATCGCCGGGCTGTGCGTGCTCGGCAGCGCGCCGTGGCTGGACCCCGCGGCGGCGGGGCATACGGAAGCCCGCCAGTTCCCCGCGGCCGGGCTGCACGCCACCACCGCCATCGCCGCGCTGGTCGCGGCGCTGGCCGCGCTGGTGGTGATCGGCGCGGGCCTGGCTGGGGGCCCGGTGGCCCGCCCGGTGCTGGCCGTGGCCGGCGGCACCGCGCTGCTCGCGCTCACCGGCCGGATCATAATCCTGGTCCACCGGGACAGCGTGCGGTCCCGGCTGTGGCAGGAGTCTGGGCAGCAGTTCCGTGAGCTGGCCGACCGGACCAGCGATGCCGTGCTGGTCTGCGACTATTCCGGGCTGATCGGCTACGCCAGTCCCGCGGTGCGGGCGTTCGGCTACCCACCGGAGGCCCTCGAGGGCATGACGCTGGCCGACCTGGTGCACCCGGAGGACCAGCCGGGCGGGCTGCGTGCGGTGCGCGAAGCAGCGGGCGAGCCTGCCACCCAGATCCGGTACTCCTGCCGGGTCCGGGCCGCCGACGGCACCTGGCGGTACGTGGAAGCGACCATGTCCAGGCACCGCAGCCAGGGTGCGCCAGACCGGCTGCTGGTCACGGCGCGGGACGTCAGCGACCTGGTCGCGCTGCGCCGTCAGATCGCCCAGCTCACCTACCATGACGGGCTGACCGGGCTGCCCAACCGGGCCTACCTGGAGGACCGCGCACGGGAAGCGCTCAGCCTGGGCCGCCTCGGGGCGCTGCCCGCGACCGGGGCGGAGCCAGCCGCTGAGGAGGAAGCGGCGGCGGCCGAGCCGGGGCTCGCCGGGGTCATCCTGATCGATCTGGACGGCTTCACCGGGGTGAACGACATGGCCGGGCCGAGCGCGGGCGACCTGGTGCTGGCGCAAGTGGCCCGCAGGCTGCGCGCGGTCGTGCCGCCGCGAGCCACGGTCGCCCGGTGGGGTGGCGACGAGTTCGCGGTCCTGGTCACCGGGGCGGCCAGCGCACAGGAAATCACCGAGCTGGCCGAGCGCATCCTGGCCAGCGTGGCCGCCGAGCCGTACCGGGCCGCCGACCGGGCGGTCTCGCTGTCGGCTAGCGTCGGCCTGGCCCTGGCCGACGGCAGCCCGGCCGGCTACGTCTGGCGCAACGCCGACGCCGCGGTGTCCAAGGCCAAAGAGGCTGGCGGCGGACGGCTGGAGATCTACGCCGCGCTGCCGCCCGCCGGCCCGCGCCTGCGCCTGCAGCTCGCGGAGCAGCTGAGCCGGGCCCTGGCCGACGGCCAGCTGGAGCTGGAGTACCAGCCCCTGGCCGACCTGGCCAGCTCGCGCGTCATCGGGGTGACCGCGGTGCCGCGCTGGCGCCGTGACGGGACCCCAGAATCCGGAGTGCCAGAATCCGGAGTGCCAGAATCCGGAGTGCCGGAATCCGGGGTGCCACAATCCGGAGTGCCAGAATCCGGAGTGGAGGTGCCGCGGGCCGAGTTCCTCGACGTCGCGGAGACCACCGGGTTGATCGTCGAGCTGGGCGACTGGATGCTGCGCGAGTCGTGCGATCGCGCGGCGGGCTGGTGGCGGAACGGCTGGGAGGCCAGCGTCTGGCTGCGCTGCTCACCGCGCCAGGTCCGGGCGCCCCGGTTCGCCGAATCCGTGCTGGAGGCGCTGTCCGCCAGCGGCCTCTCCCCGCAGGCGCTGATCCTGGAGGTCGGCTGGCCGGTGCTGGCCGCGGGTGGTGAGGTGACGGCGCGCGGGCTGAGCGAGCTGCGTGAGCGCGGCGTCCGGCTGGCCATGGACGCGGGCAGTGCCGATGCCGCCGCGCTGGCCCGGCTCGGCCGGCTGCCGGTGGACCTGCTCAGGATCGGCCCGTCCCTGGTGGCTGGCCTGGGCGTGCGCGCCGCGGCCGAGACGCTGATCCGGGCCATCGTCCGGGTCGGCCGGGACCTAGACATCGAGGTGGCCGCGGACGGGATCGAGCGGGCCGAGCAGCGCGACCTGCTCACCGCGCTGGGCTGTTCGATCGGCATGGGCGCTTTCCTGGCCGGGCCGCTGCCCCCGGGCCGCGTGTGGAGCCTGGCCACGGGCGGCGACCGGACCGGCAGGGAGCCCCCTTTCGGCGGCGCGATCTCGCCAGCTGAGACGAACGTGCTCTCAAGTTGACGTGAGCCCGGGTCTGGGCCAGAGTGATACCCGTGTCAAGAACCACCATTCTCGTACTCGCCAGGCGCGCGAGCAGCTGACCTAGCCGGCTGCCAGCGCGCTACCCTCGTCCGCCCTACGGCGTCGAGGGTTTTTTGTTGCCCGGCACCTACCCACCGCAGACGAGGAAGCTTGCGATGACCGACCAGACGACCGCGGCTACCCACGGTCCCGGGGCAGGCCCATCCCGGAAAGGCAGTGGACCGTCACCCCGCGACCTAGCCAACCGGGCTGCTGGCGCGCCCAGCGCGCCATCTTCGGCACCGTCACGTCCGGCTGCGCCGGACTCGGCGCCAAGCGCCGATCGGGGGGCTCCGGGGGGTCGCCCCCCCGGGCAGACAGAACCGGCACAGACCAAGATGAGCGGGGCCGCTGCCCTGGTCGCGGCCCTGGAACGGCTGGGCGTGGACGTCGTGTTCGGCATCCCGGGCGGCGCCATCCTGCCGCTGTATGACCCGCTGTTCGACTCGCCCTCGGTCCGGCACATCCTGGTCCGGCACGAGCAGGGGGCCGGGCACGCGGCGGCCGGCTACGCGCAGGTCACCGGGCGGCCCGGGGTGTGCATGGCCACCTCAGGCCCGGGCGCGACCAACCTGGTCACCCCGCTGGCCGACGCGTACATGGACTCGGTGCCCGTGGTCGCGATCACCGGCCAGGTGTCGAGCAGCCTGATCGGCACGGACGGCTTCCAGGAAGCCGACATCTCCGGCATCACGCTGCCCGTCACCAAGCACAACTTCCTGGTCACCAACCCGGCCGACATCGCCCGCACGGTGGCCGAGGCGTTCCACGTGGCGTCCACCGGCCGGCCCGGCCCGGTGCTGGTGGATGTGGCCAAGGATGCCCTGCAGGGTAGTACCGAGTTCCGCTGGCCGCCCACCTTCGACCTGCCCGGCTACCACCCGGTGACCAGGCCGCACTCGCGGCAGGTCCGGGAGGCGGCCCGGCTCATCGCCGGAGCCAGCCGCCCGGTGCTGTATGTGGGCGGCGGCGTGCTCAAGGCGGGCGCCAGCCAGGAACTGCTGGAACTGGCCGAGCTGACCGGGATCCCGGTGGTGACCACGCTGATGGCCCGGGGCGGCTTCCCCAGCAGCCACCGGCAGAACCTGGGCATGCCCGGCATGCACGGCACGGTGGCCGCGGTCGGCGCGCTGCAGAAGTCGGACCTGATTGTCGCGCTCGGTGCCCGGTTCGATGACCGGGTGACCGGGAAGCTGGACAGCTTCGCTCCCGGCGCCGCGGTGGTGCACGCGGACATCGACCCGGCGGAGATCTCCAAGAACCGGCGCGCGGACGTGCCCATCGTGGGTGACTGCCGCGAGGTCATCACCGAGCTGATTGCCGCGGTCGGCGCCGAGTATCAGGGCGGCCACCGCCCCGACCTGGGCACCTGGTGGTCCCAGCTGGACGCCTGGCGCAGCACCTACCCGCTCGGCTACGACCAGCCTGCGGACGGCTCGCTGGCCCCGCAGTACGTGATCGAGCGGATCGGCGAGATAGCCGGGCCCGACGCCATCTATGTGGCCGGGGTGGGCCAGCACCAGATGTGGGCGGCCCAGTTCATCGGGCACGAGCGGCCGGGCCACTGGCTCAACTCCGGTGGTCTCGGCACGATGGGCTACGCCGTGCCCGCGGCCATGGGCGCCAAAGTGGGCAGCCCGGCCTCGTGCGTCTGGGCCGTCGACGGTGACGGCTGCTTCCAGATGACCAACCAGGAGCTGGCCACCTGCGCGGTGGAGGGCATCCCGGTCAAGGTGGCCATCATCAACAACGGCAACCTCGGCATGGTCCGGCAGTGGCAGACGCTGTTCTACAACGAGCGGTACTCCAACACCGACCTGGACAAAGTGGCGCAGACCTATGACGAGGCGCTGAGCCGGGAGCACCCTCCGCGCCGGGACCCGGCGGCGAGCGGCGGGACGCGCATCCCCGACTTTGTCAAGCTGGCCGAGGCGTACGGCTGCGCCGGCCTGCGCTGCGAGGACGCCGCCAGCGTGGACTCCGTGATCGAGGAAGCTATGAAGATCAACGACCGGCCGGTCGTGGTCGACTTCGTCGTGCACCGTGACGCCATGGTGTGGCCCATGGTGGCCGCCGGCACCAGCAACGACGACATCGTCGTGGCCAGGAACATGGCACCGGACTGGGACGTGACCGAATGAGCCAGGGACTGGCCCGGCTACGCGATCAGGAGCCGACTATGAACAGGCACACGCTGTCCGTGCTGGTGGAGAACAAGCCGGGCGTGCTCGTCCGGATCGCCGGCTTGTTCTCGCGGCGTGGGTTCAACATTGACTCGCTCGCGGTCGGGCCCACCGAGCACCCCGAGATCTCCCGGATGACGATCGTGGTGGACTGCGCGGATCACCCGCTGGAGCAGGTGACCAAGCAGCTGAACAAGCTCATCAACGTACTAAAGATCGTTGAGCTGGAGCCGACGGCGTCGGTGCAGCGCGAGCTACTGCTCATCAAGGTGCGCGCTGACCTGGAAAGCAGGTCTCGCGTGCTGGAGACCGTGACGCTGTTCCGTGCCAAGGTGGTCGACGTGGCGCAGGACGCGGTCACCGTCGAGGCCACCGGCAACCGGGACAAGCTGGACGCCCTGATCCGGGTGCTCGAGCCGTTCGGGATCAAGGAACTGGTCCAGTCCGGGATGGTCGCGCTCGGCCGCGGCGGCCGGTCGATCACCGACCGGGCGCTGCGCCCGGTGGACCGCGCGGCCCAGTAAGCCAATAAAGCGAACAGAAGGCAGGCAATGGCAGACATCTTCTACGACGACGGCGCCGACCTCAGCGTCATCCAGGGCAGGCACGTCGCCATCCTGGGTTACGGCAGCCAGGGCCATGCGCACGCGCTGTCGCTGCGCGACTCGGGGGTGGACGTGCGGGTCGGGCTTCCCGACGGCTCCCGCAGCCGGGAGAGCGCGGCCAGCGAAGGGCTGCGGGTGCTCACCCCGCAGGACGCATGCGAAGAGGCTGACCTGATCATGGTCCTGGCCCCGGATCACGTGCAGCGTGCGCTGTACGCGGAGGCCATCGAGCCCAGCCTGGTGGACGGCGACGCGCTGTTCTTCGCGCATGGGCTGAACATCCGCTACCAGCTCATCCGGCCGCCTGCCGGGGTGGATGTGTGCATGGTCGCCCCGAAGGGACCTGGCCACCTGGTGCGCCGCCAGTTCGCCGAGGGCCGCGGGGTGCCGGTCCTGGTGGCGGTGGAGCAGGACGCTACCGGGAATGCGTGGCCGCTGACCCTGGCCTACGCCAAGGCCATCGGCGGCACCCGGGCTGGCGCGCTGGTCACCACGTTCGCCGAGGAGACCGAGACGGATCTGTTCGGTGAGCAGGCGGTGCTCTGCGGCGGCGTCTCCGAGCTCATCAAGGCCGGGTTCGACACCCTGGTCGAGGCGGGCTACCAGCCGGAGATCGCCTACTTCGAATGCCTGCACGAGATGAAGCTGATCGTGGACCTGATGTACGAGGGCGGCATCTCCAAGATGTACTGGTCGGTGTCGGACACCGCCGAGTTCGGCGGCTACACGCGGGGCCCGCGGCTGGTGGACGAGCGCAGCCGGGAGGAGATGCGGCGGATTCTCGCCGAAGTTCGCGACGGCACGTTCACCCGTGAGCTCATCGAGGAGTTCGACGCGGGCCGGCCGAACTTCCTCAAGCGCCGCGAGGCGTCCCGCGCCGACCAGATCGAGCAGGTCGGGGCCAAGCTGCGGCCGCTGATGAGCTGGCTCGACTCGGCCGACGACGCGGGCGGTTCCTGACCGTCGGCGGGGGCGCTGGCGCCAGCTTGGGACTTGCTGCCCGGGCTGGCGCCAGCCCGTATTTAAACTGAGCGTGAAGCTGACCGACACGAGGGGCTACCGCCGTGCCAGCACCTGTCGTACTCATCGCTGAGGAACTCTCGCCGGCCGCCGTCACCCAGCTCGAAGCGGCCTTCGACGTCCGGCACGTGGACGGCACGGATCGCGCCGCGCTGCTCGCCGCGCTGGCCACCGCCGACGCGGTCATCGTGCGCAGCGCCACCATGATCGACGCCGAAGCGCTGAGCCGCGCCGCCCGGCTACGGGTAGTGGCCCGGGCGGGCGTCGGCCTGGACAACGTGGACGTCGAGGCGGCGACGCGGGCCGGTGTGATGGTGGTGAACGCGCCGACCTCGAATATCGTCAGCGCGGCCGAGCATGCGGTTGGCCTGCTGCTCGCGGTGGCACGGAACGTGCCCCAGGCGGCGGCATCGCTGCGGGACGGCCAGTGGCGCCGGTCCGCATTTACCGGCGTGGAGCTAAACGGCAAGGTGGCCGGCATCCTCGGGCTGGGCCGCATTGGCCTGCTGGTCGCGGAGCGGCTGACCGCGTTCGGCATGCGGGTGATCGCCTACGACCCGTACGTGCCCGCGGCCCGGGCCGCGCAGGCCGGCGTGCGGCTGGCCAGCCTGGACGAGTTGCTGGCCGAGGCCGATTTCATCACCGTCCACCTGCCCAAGAACGCGGAGACGGTTGGCCTGCTCGGGGACCGGGAACTGCATCTGGTCAAGCCCACTGTGCGCATCGTGAACGCGGCCCGCGGCGGGATTGTGGACGAGCACGCGCTAGCACTGGCGCTGAAGGAAGGCCGGGTGGCCGGGGCCGGCATCGACGTGTTCACGGCTGAGCCCGCCACCGGCCATCCGCTGCTCGAGTTCCCGTCCGTGGTCGGCACCCCGCACCTTGGCGCTAGCACGTCCGAGGCGCAGGAGAAGGCGGGCACCCAGGTAGCCCGGTCAGTGCGGCTCGCGCTGGCCGGCGAGTTCGTCCCGGACGCGGTCAACGTGCAAGGCGGCACGGTCCATGAGGACGTCAAGCCGGGCCTGCCGCTGGCCGAGAAGCTGGGCCGGATCTTCACCGCGCTGGCCGGCGGGATGGCCGCGCGGATCGACATCGAGGTGCGCGGCGAGATCGCCGCCCACGACGTCCGGGTCCTGCAGCTGGCCGCGCTCAAGGGCGTGTTCGGCGACGTGGTAGAAGACCCGGTCACCTACGTGAACGCGCCCCTGCTGGCAGTGGACCGCGGGGTCGAGGTCAGCCTGGTCACCGAGGCGGACAGCCCGGATTGGCGCAACCTGGTCACGCTGCGCGGCATCATGCCCGACGGCCAGGTGGTCTCGGTCGGGGGCACACTCAGCGGGCGGCGCCAGCTGGAGAAGCTGGTCGAGGTCAACGGGTTCGACATGGAGATCGCGCCCACCGTGCACATGGCCTTTCTCACCTACACCGACCGGCCCGGCGTGGTCGGCACGGTCGGCCAGATCCTGGGCAGCGAGGGCATCAACATCGCCGGGATGCAGGTGTGCCGGGACGCCCGCGGCGGGCATGCGCTCATCGTGCTGACCGTCGATTCGGCCATCCCGCCCATCGTGCTTGATGACATCGCATCCACGATCGGCGCCGTGGTGGGCCGGACCGTGGACCTCGACGAGCGCTAGCTGCCGAGCGGGTCAGTCTCAGCATGCGAGACAGATCCGGGGGCGCAGGCGACAACGGCGCGGGCAGGTACTAGGATGTCCTACAACATGCGGCGCTTCGTATCGATCTTTAGCGGCCGTAGCGGGGCCTGACAGGGCAGGCCGGCCAACCCGCTGCGGGTTGTGGTGCTGGCCGTAAGCCCGCCCAGCGAATCTCATCCTGTGCACCGGCCGCGTGGCCATCCGGGGTGAGCAGCAGCCTCGTCAGGAGTCCAGCCGTGTATGACATGTACCCGTGGAATCAGCCTGCGCCGCCACCCCGCCCGCCCACGGCAGGACCAGCCGTCCAGGCCCTGCAGGAGGCACTGGACCGGCGGGATAACGGAGGAGCGTCACCGGCCGTGGACGACCAGTAAGGTACGCGCATGGCATCTTCTGCGATCAAGCTCGCGGTGATCGGCGGTGACGGCATCGGCCCGGAGGTCGTGGCCGAGGCGCTCAAAGTCCTCCAGGCCGCCAGCGTCTCCGTCGACACGACCAGCTACGACCTCGGCGCCCAGCGCTGGCACCAGACCGGGGAGACCCTGCCCGATTCGGTGCTGGCCGAGATCAGGGGCCAGGACGCGATCCTGCTCGGCGCCGTCGGCGACCCTTCCGTGCCGAGCGGCGTGCTCGAGCGTGGGCTCCTGCTCCGGCTCCGCTTCGAACTGGACCACTACGTGAACCTGCGCCCAGTCCGGCTCTACCCCGGGGTGGCGACCCCGCTGGCCGGTGTCCGGCCCGAGGCGGTCAACATGCTGGTCGTCCGGGAGGGCACCGAGGGGCCCTACGCGGGCGCGGGCGGGGTGCTGCGCAAGGGCACCCCGGATGAGGTCGCCACCCAGGAGAGCCTGAACACCGCGTTCGGCGTACATCGGGTGGTCCGGTACGCGTTCGAGCGGGCCGCTGAGCGGCCCCGGCAGCAGCTCACCCTGGTGCACAAGACCAATGTGCTGGCCTATGCCGGGGACCTGTGGCAGCGCACGGTAGACGCGCTGGCCAAGGACTTCTCCGCGATGGCAGTGGACTATTGCCACGTCGACGCGGCGTCGATGTTCTTCGTGACCCAGCCGGAGCGGTTCGACGTGGTGGTGACCGACAACCTGTTCGGTGACATCCTGACCGACCTGGGCGCCGCGGTGGCCGGCGGCATCGGGATGGCGGCCAGCGGGAATATCAATCCCGAGCGGACCGCGCCGAGCATGTTCGAGCCAGTGCACGGCAGCGCGCCGGACATCGCGGGCAAGCAGAAGGCCGACCCTACAGCGGCCATCCTGTCCGCGGCCATGCTCTGCGAGCACCTCGGGCTGACGGCCGAGGCGGCCCGCATCGAGCAAGCCGTGGCCGACGACCTGGTCGAGCGGGAGGGTGCCTGGGGCGGCCGGGTCACCCCCCAGATCGGCGACGACATTGCCGCCCGGGTAGCCGGGTAGGCGCATTCAACGGCCGGGCCATGGTGCCCGGCCGGGGCCGCCCGGCCAGGCCGGGCCAGAGGGAGGACCAGTGATGACGGAAAGCCCGAACCCTGAGATCGCGTTTGCGACCCGCGCCAGCACCGATCCCGTTCCCGCGGCGGAACGCGACCGGATCCTGGCCAGCCCGGGGTTCGGCGAGGTATTCACCGATCACATGGTCACCCTGCGCTGGACGGCGGGCCGGGGCTGGCACGACGGCGCCGTGCAGTCATACGGGCCGCTCATGCTGGAGCCGGCCACCGCCGTGTTCCACTACGCCCAGGAGATCTTCGAGGGGCTGAAGGCCTACCGGCAGGGCGGTGGGCCGATTGTCGCCTTCCGGCCGCAGGCCAACGCGGCCCGGTTCAACCGGTCGGCCGCCCGGCTGGCCATGCCGGAGCTGCCCGAGGCGGCGTTCCTGCGGTCCATCGAGCTACTGGTCAGCCAGGACCGCGACTGGGTCCCCTCGGCCGAAGGACACAGCCTGTACCTGCGCCCGTTCATGATCGCGACACAGCGCGGGCTGGGCGTTAACCGGCCGTCCCAGGAGTACCAGTACACCGTCATCGCGTCACCGGCCGCCGCCTACTTCACCGGCGGCATCCGGCCGGTCTCGGTATGGCTGTCCCACGAGTACACCCGTGCGGCGCCCGGCGGTACCGGCGAGGCCAAGTGCGGCGGCAACTACGCCGCCGCGTTCGCCGGGCAGCTCCAGGCCACCGCGTCCGGCTGCGACCAGGTGGTCTGGCTGGACGCGGTGGAGCACCGCTGGGTCGAGGAGATGGGCGGGATGAACCTGTTCTTCGTGTACGGCTCCGGTGCCCAGGCGCGGATCATGACACCCGCGCTGACCGGGACCATGCTGCCCGGTATCACCCGGGACTCGCTGCTCACCCTCGGGCCAGATCTCGGCATCCGCGCCGAGGAGGGGAAGATCTCGGCTGACCAGTGGGAAGCCGAGTGCGCCTCGGGTGAACTGACCGAGGTGTTCGCCTGCGGCACCGCCGCGGTGATCACCCCGGTCGGCCAGGTCAAGAGCGCCAACGGCGAGTGGACCATCGGTGACGGCACCCCCGGGCCGGTGACCATGCGGCTGCGCGAGGAACTGGTCGGCATCCAGTACGGCCAGCGTCCCGACCCGCACGGCTGGGTCTACAAGATCTGCTAGCCACGCATGGCGGCCCGGCGCCGTTATGTGGAGCCGAGCTGGTGGAAGCCGCTGGCGTGGAAGACCAGCGGCGCGATGTCACCGTTGACGTTGTGCCGTCGCACCTTCATCAGCACGAGTTCGTGGTCGCCCGCCAGCGAGACGCTGTACGTCGCGCATTCCAGCCATGCCGTCGCCCCCTCGATGAGGACGGCGCCGTTTGCGGTGGCGGACCAGCCAGCGCCGATGAACTTGTCGAAGACGCCCCTGGCCGCGAGCTGCTTGCATAGCTGGTCCTGGCCGACCGACAGCACCGAGAGCCCGATGCTGGGACTGGCCGATACCAGCGACCAGCTGGCGGAGGCGCGCTGCACGCACACGGCGACCAGCGGCGGCTCGGCGGAGACCGCGACGAACGAACTGGCCGCGAAGCCTGCCGGGTCGCCGTCATGCATCGCGCAGACCGCCATCACCCCGGTCGGGAAGCGGCTGTAGACCCGGCGCAACGCGTCGGTGTCGGTCCGGCCAGGGTGCTGGTCGGCGTTCTGCAGCGCGATCATGCTGGGTTCGATCAGTCTGGGGGAATGCGCAGGACCAGGGCGGCGGTCACGTCGAGGGCGAGGTGTTTCTCCTCGTCTGTCAGGTATGGCGATTCGCTGATGTACTTGATCGCCGGCAGCGAGCTGACGCCCGGGCGGGCGTAGTCGGAGCCGAGCATGAGCCGGTCGGCGCCGTAGGTCTCCACCGCGGCGCGCAGCGCGGTGGGCTCCTCGATGACGCTGGTGTCGTACCAGAAGCGCTTGAGGTAGGGCAGCACACTGCCGCCCAGCTCGGCGCGTACCTCAGGGTTGTCCTGCTGCAGGCCGCGGTCGAAACGACGGGCCAGGAACGGGATACACCCGCCGAGGGTCGCCAGGATGATCCGTACCGATGGGTACCGGTTCAGGTGCCCGGTCGCGATGTACCGGCAGCC
>Ga0335078_10011238_pt1 | contig 13279 bp, 15 predicted proteins | sample Lox_Sample_32_FD_206711 | JGI IMG/M metagenome (GOLD analysis project Ga0335078, IMG submission 206711) | Soil microbial communities from Loxahatchee National Wildlife Refuge, Florida, United States - Lox_Sample_3.2 | ecosystem: Environmental > Terrestrial > Soil > Wetlands | place: USA... | reverse complement strand
GCTGAGCGTGTGCGGCGCCGCGCAGCAGCCGTGGCAGCACTTGCAGAACCTGACGGCGGCGCAGGTGGCGGCGCGATGGAAGAATCCTCCGCCGGAGTATGGGCCTGAGCCTTACTACGGGTTGAATGGCCCGGTGAGCATCGAGCAGGTGCGGCGCGATCTTGACACTCTGCGCGACCTCGGATTCCAGGCGGTGACGGTGCAGGCGGGATTCAACATGCCGTTTGCGTATTTGTCGCCGGAGTACTTTCAATTCTTCAAACAGTTTGTTCAAGAAGCGAAGACGCGCAACATGCGCGTGTGGATTGTGGACGACGCGGGTTATCCGAGCGGGTTTGCGGGAGGAAAATTCACGACGGAAAAGCCTAAGTTGCGCATGCAGGCGCTGGAAGTAGTGGAGAAGATTCCGGTGGCAGGTGGGGCGCCGCTGCACAGGGAATTGCTGCCGGATGTGGTGAGCGCGGCGGCGGTGGATGAGAACGGAGCGGCGATCGCGGTGCCACTACACGGCCAAAGGCTGGACTGGACGGCCCCGGCGGGCAAGTGGACCGTGCTGCTTGTGGATCACGAGTTTCGCACGTCTCCAACGCGGTCTGACACGAATCCGAAACGAGTGAAAGATACCGAGCAGTCGCTTGAAGACTACATGGATCCGGCTGCGACCCGGCAGTACCTGGAGTTTACGCACGAGCAGTACAAGAAGTATGCCGGCGCAGAGTTCGGCCGGACGATCATGGGATTCCGTGGAGACGAGCCGGATTATTCGATTGCCGGGCTGCCGTGGACGCCGAAGTTTTTTGAGCGGTTCAGGGAGATCAAGGGATACGATGTGCGGCCGTACGCGGCGCTGTTTGCGCAGACGCCGACGCGGCGGGATGCTGGAGTGACGATCCATTTGACGCCGGAACAATTGAGGATCAAAGGCGACTACTACGATGTGTTTTCGCAGATGTTTGCTGCGGGCTTCTTCAAGCCGCAGGGCGAATGGTGCGCAGCCAATCATCTGGAATACCAGGTGCATCTGAATCACGAAGAGATGGAGATGGAGCTGACGCACAGCGAGGGAACGTTTTTCCGCGATATGCGAGCGGTAGAGGTGCCCGGGATCGATGCGATCTGGCATCAGATATGGAAGGACACGATCAGCGATTATCCGCGGCTGGCAAGCTCAGTGGCGCATGTGGATGGAAAGCCGCGCGCGTTCACGGAGAGCTTTGCCGCGTACCGGCCGGCGCCGGATGTGGAGATGGCGCGCTACATTCTGAACGAGCAGTTTGTGCGCGGCGTGAACCTTGTGGAGATGATGTATTTTCCCGCGACGTCTGCGGGGCCGCGGCCGCCGCCTTCGTACATGGGGCAGCCGGGATTTCCGGCGCTGGCAAAATATGTGCAGCGGATGAGCTACCTGATGGCGATGGGACGGCCGGATGCGGCGGTGGCGCTCTATCTGCCTTCGTTCTCGATGTGGATGGGCAGCGAAGTGTCGGACGAACAGTTTGTTTCGACGGAACGGCTGCTGAGCGAGCATCAGATTGATTTCGACATCGTGGACGAGGATGCGCTGGCGAGCGGTCTAAAAGCGATGCCGGGAGTTTTGGAGTCGCTCAGCGGCAATCGCTACCGCACGGTGATTCTGCCGGCGCCGATGATGATTTCGACGGCGATGCTGGAGAGGCTAAAGACGTTTGCGGGCGGAGGAGGGAAGGTTGTGTTTCTGGGCGAAACGCCGCAGTGGATCTCGACGCGGACGTTTCGCAAAGCGCGGGCAGCGACGCCACGGGATTTTGCATGGGCGTACACGGTCAATTTGAAGCTGCCGCCGACGCCGACGCCACCGGCCGAAGCGCCTGCCGCGCCGCCGTCCGCGGAGGTGGTTCCAGCCGAAGTGGAAGCAGCGCTGCGCGCGGCGGTGACTGCACCGACGGTGAAGATGGACAAGCCGGACACGGCGTTGCGCGTGATGAAGCGTCGATGGGCGGACGCGGATGTCTATCTCTTCTTCAATGAGGGGGCACAGGCGAGCGAGCACGCGGTCACTCTGCCATCGCATGGAAGGACGGCGGAAACCTGGGACGCGCAGACGGGGGCGGTGACTGCGACAAAGGCGAAGATGGTGGGTGGGCAACTGGTGGTGGAGCTCGACTTAAAGCCTTATGAGACCACCGTGCTCGTGGTGCGGTAACGGCGGAATGAGAATCTGAGGTCCGGCGAGCGGGAGCGGATTTGTTTGGTTCGAATCGAGAGAGAAGCTTGCGGAGACCGGGCCGGAAGTATGGGCGCAGGAATTGGGGTAAAATCGAAGAAGAGTCGAGATTTGCGGATCGGCTGGTGGGGTGTTTGGGCTCGCGCCGATTGGATCCTGATGAGGATCGGACGGAAATCTCGCATTCTGCTTGCAGCGCGTTGATTGTCCCGAGGCTGCGAGAACAATTCTTCGCTTTATCGTTCGGGGAGTGGCTCAGCCTGGTAGAGCACCTGGTTCGGGACCAGGGGGTCGGAGGTTCAAATCCTCTCTCCCCGACCATTCAAAATAAAAAACTTATATAAAACTCCACCATCTTGTAACTGACCATTTGTACACGTTTTGTACACCTATCGGGCCGCAGACTATTGAATCTGCCCATTGTGCCCACACGTTGCAAATGTTCGTTGCGGCTATGATGGCCTAATGGCGGATTCAATTTTTAAATTGAAGGCAGACGGGAATCCTGTCTATCTAAAGATCACGTCCGCCATTTTCAAACGATTCGTTGGTTCCTCTACTCAACTTGACGTTGTGAATGCTGTCAACCGCATGACTGGCGATTCCTGCTGTGTCGTTGTCGATACGGTGTTAAAGAACGTACTGCGAGATGCCTACCAGAACGATGAATATGTGGGCCGAACATTCCAAATCACAAAGTTCGCGCCGGTAGGCGGTAAGAGATACGCAACGTTCGATGTGAAGGAGATTCAAGTAAGAGGGGATGAGGTTCCACGCGACCCGCTAGATGAGTTGCGGGCGGCGCTGTCGAACGGAACCGAAACCCGAACGGATAACCGGCCTTCACCGCCCCAAAGCGCCCCGTCTGGCGAACGTGGCGGGCTGGACAGGGTTCAGGCCGCAGACTACGCGGAATATCTGAAATCACCGCTCTGGCGAAAAATCAAACAGCGCGTCCTTAAACGCGACGGGAAGACGTGTAGGCGTTGTGGCGGTAAAGCTACGCGAGTCCACCATCGCAGCTACACAGATGAAGTGCTGGCGGGAAACGATGATGAGCAGCTTGCTTCAATTTGCGAAGGTTGCCACAACTTCATCCATTTTGATGACAACCGCTACAAGCGCACCCCGGAAGAGACAGACCGTTTTCTAATGACGCGAGATGAAAGCAAGACATTTCCAGCCCCACAAGTTGATTTGCGGCTACGTCAGATAAAACACCCTCCTGAGTGGGACAGAATGAGTGCAATGCTAAGGCAGGCGTGGCACAGTGAATACGTCCGGCTTCAATGGCTTCACTGGCTACGCTTAGGAAAGTCGCCGGAAACTTGTCGCTATCAGTTGAAAACGCATCATGGAATGACTGACGAACAGATTGACTCAGAAGTCACTGCGCTTCGCAAACAAAAAGGGCAGCGCCGGAATCGCACTGCCCACATGAATTGAATCATCGGCACAGCCAACAGCAACGCTCACTGAACCCAACTGACGTTATCGAACACCGCAACAGCCTGTTTTCTCGCCTCATCACGAACGTGACTGTACCGCTTAATCATCTCTGGACTCATCCAACCAAAAATGTCTTGCATCGTTTGGTCTGTAGCTCCCCCGGCTGCAACCAACGATGCTGCTGTGTGGCGTAGATCGTGCCAGCGACACTCAACACCAGCAACCCGCTTTGCGGTAGTCCATGCCTTTTTGAACGAGCCTATCGGCTTGGTTGGGTCAGTTGAGTACGGAACGACAGTACCCCCGAATGTGCCTTTCTTGCCTTTCAGAGCGTACCGTTCGCTTGGGAATACATAGTGCTCCGGTTGGGCTTCGGGAAACTCTCTACGCCAATTTGTGAGCGTTTGCAGCGCCGCTTTCGACAACGGCACTATGCGGCCTTCCCCGCCTTCCGTCTTGGACTTGCCAACCTGAATCTCAGCCCCATCGAAGTTGATTTGCTTCCACTGCAACAGGCGCAACTCTTCATTGCGCAGTCCGGTGTGAATGCTGACCATGACAGCCGGATACAACGTGCGACTGACTGACGACTTGACACAATTAAACAGCCGCTCCAATTCGTCATCGGTCAGTTCGCGGCCTTTGTCCTTGCTCACTTTCAGCATCTTCACTTCATCGCTGATGTTTGCCCACAGTTTGTGTTTGCGCAGCACAAGCCGGACTGTTTCAAGTTCAATGTTGATGGTTTTGTTACTGGCGTTCTCAGCTTGGCGTAACGATTGATATTTGCTGATGAGCGTGGGAGTGATTTCTGTCAGCGACTTTTTTCCAAATACAGGCTCAAGATGCAACAGCGAGTTTTCGTGCATCTCAATTGTTCTGTCTGCCCAATGTGGTCTACGAAAGTCAATGTACTCTTTCACTGCAACAGAGAACGTTTTTGGCTTCCTGATTTCAGACAACCCCTGCTGACCCAATTCCAACTTGCGGCGGTGTTCGCGCTCTAGCCGCCCGGCAACATCCTTGCTGCTGCTCTTGCTGCTTTCCGCTACAACCAATCCACGGAACTTGAACCTGTACCACCACGTTTCACCACGTTTGTACACTGGCATACTTGACTTTCTCCCGAAGGGTGAATTTTGAATGCAAGTGTACAATACGAGTACAAATTTGGCTGTGACAAGACGCACATTATTGATTTTAACTAACTTACATGCCAGAAAGACTATGGTCCGATACCAGTGGATCTCTGGATTTGAAGGATTTGCGGCCCGAACAGCCCTTCCCCTCAGTCAACGTCTTCTAGCTCGTCTACCGGCGCTGTAGTGCCAGCAAGCCGGGCTTTACGATTCGCCCAACCCCGCCGCGTTGCTGCTGACCGCTCTAGCCGCTCCATTGCAGCTTGGTCAGCTAACCACGCTGCATGAGCCTGTTGCTGTGCTAATCGCAGATTCGCTACAGCCTCACTGATGAACTGTCTTGCAAGAATCTTTGGGTCAAGGATCAATTCGCCAGTCTGTTCAACTTCTATGGTCATGCTTGCTAGTCCTGTCTGTATTCACGCTATAAATTGCAGCCGGATATTGAACATTGGCGTTCCATGCGAATTTTCCGTTGCGCTGCCGTGCCGGTGTCGTTTCTTTTTCTCGCTCCCGGCGAATCCTGTTTCTTCCCATTGAAGGATTGCGTTGAACCTTCGCCAGTCTCCGAAGGGGGTACTGCCTGAAAAAGAGAGATAGAGAATAAGTAATCTAGTCTTTGTTTTTATTTTGAGAGTGGGTCTCCCCGCAATACTGAGGAATTTTCAATCAAATACACGTTTTGCCATTTCAATTCGTACTTTGACTGTCGCTCTGCGGCAAAGACGATACCCACGGCTTGCCAAGTCCATCGGGCAAAGAACGAACGTGTAACTCTTTCTTCGCTTTGTTGTATGCCGTGGCACTGATACCAGCGGCAAGAGCGCGTTCTGACAGTTCGTTAGTATTGACCTTTGCGCCGTTGGCAAGTTGCATCTTCAACCAATCTTTCGCTAGGTCAATTTTTCCTTGTGGGTTTTCATCCTTGAATTTGTCAACGCTCTCAATCCTGTTGAATATCTCTTGCGCAGTTCCCGGCAACAATCCGCCCCAAACAATTTCTGAACAGTCTTGCTCGGAGAATTCAATTCCATCAATCGTGATTGCTTTGCCTTGAATTGAATAGGCAATGGTATTCAGGGATTCGGAACCGATGTTGCCTTTAATGACGGCAAGAACGCGCTCGTTACCGTCTTCCGATTTGACAGCGCCAAGAACCACACGCGGCAACTGAGTGAACGCACCAGAACCTAGTACCCGGTCGGGCGGATACTGACCGGCACTGTTCTTTTTGAAATGGGTAATGCCAATGACACAAGCGCCGGACTTCTGAGCTAGGTCAACAAGAGACTGCAAACCCGAACGTGTGATGTTGGCCTGATTCAAGTCGCCATTGATGGTTGAAATCAGGGGGTCAATGATTACCAGCACAACACCCGATTGGGCATCGAGCATGTTGGTAATGGTTGGAATGTCTGTAGCGGGATTGAACGGCACCCTGTTGTCGTGCTCATCAATAGCGGCCCTGATTATGTCTACCTTGCTCAAGTCTGCGCCCATTGCAGCGAGTCTTGGAATCACGGTTTCTTCAATCAAGTCCTCTGCCGTCCAAATGAGAATGCGCCCTTGCTTGCTGAATGTGTTGTCCGGCCATGCTCCACCAGTCGATACGGTAGCGGCCATTTTCAACGTCAGAGATGATTTGCCCGCACTGCCGTTGCCTGCTAATACCGCAAGCCGTTTCAACGGTAGAAACTTGTACCAAAGCCATTCTGTCTTTTGCGCTTTGATTCCATTTGCAACCACAATTTCCGCTCCTTTCCTTACGCTGGTGTTCGCCTTTGACGTTGCTGCTTTCACTGGCAACGGAACAGCGTCAATCTTGTGCGTGAATGTGTTTGGGTCTACAGCCAGGGGAGCATCCACAATCGGCGGGCGAGGGGTTTTCATCCCCGCATTCACACCTGATTGCAGAGTGTTCCATGCTTCTGCTTTTCCATCCTGCAATATGTATCCGTTCCGTTGGGCAGCATCCATGAGCGCAGCTTCAACAGCAGCGCGGTCAACCCAACCCGCCGCAACAATCTCTCCCATGTGCAATGCAGCGGTGTTCAGAGCAGCATTCCGGCCCTGCCCTTTGCGCATAGCGGCCAGCTTTTCAACTTCGGATGCCAGCGCCTTCACTGCATAGGCGCGTTCGTGTTCTGTAGGCTCACGGCGCTCCCCAATGGGTTGAGGCAGGGGAATGGATGCCTCTTGCTTCACAACGCGCTGTAGCAGCCAATCCGGGGCGCTGGCAATCGGGTTCACAGGGTCTAGCGAAGCCCGGAACAAGTACGATCTACCGGACTGATGGATAGACGGCGGAACGAGTACATAGCCCCCGTCACCGCGTATGTCCAAACCCGCGCCAAGGCTGCTGACGGAATTTTGAATATGAGTTGCGGCGGGAACCGCAAAGTACACATGCCAGCCTTTGCCAGTCTCAACCGTGAGGGTATCCGGCAACGTGCAGCCCTGTGCTGCCAGCGCCTCAATAGAGGCTTTGCCAGCATCACCGTCAATGTCCAAGACAAACACAGCAGACACAGCGCCAGTAGCAACACCCCAATTGCAGCCGGGGAATTCAACGGCCCATTGTTCAAGCTGTCGAACATCGCACGATGCGAATTGCGGCCATTGCTTCAACAGCGGTTTCTTCCCGCGCTGTTCAACGGGAAGCAAGCGCCAGCCGATTGAAGCCAAGTAACGCAATGCACTGTGAAGTTGAATGGGAGATGTGTTTGTAAAGGACGACTCAGACGTGCTCATAAGTAACCTTCCCCAAAGTAAGGCGGCGGGGAGCGCGTCTTTGGGCCGTGCTCCCCGCACTTCCTTTGACCCGGAACGCGACTCCGGGCCGGTCACCTACTGGCGTAGCGGGCCGCTTGCCTGAGTGACTGGCGGTGACCTTAGCATGTCCATCGAACTTGTCAACCACACCCGTTCTTAGCTTGTGCCGTTGCCTATACAGCGTCGATTCGCGGGCGCATGTAGACGCGGTGTTGACATATCGCGCCGTTTCTCGCATGTTAGTTGCGCTCGGATGCCACACCGGGCTGATGTGCATGGGGCCGGTCAATGTTGCCCTTAACCTTTCAGCAGCATTGACCGGCGATAAGGAGTGAACATGCCAGACGTTATCGAGAAACAGTTTCAACTTGAACAACAGATTTCAGCGTTGACGGATGAGCGATTTGTTGAGGCAATTCAATTCGCCGAAAGGTGCGTTAGAAAATACGTGCCGAACGCGAAACTATTGTTCACCGCGAATAGACGCGGGGATGTTGTCAGCGTTGGAATCTACGATGCGGCGTTGCTCTTGAATGAGCGCGGGCAGTTTCAACCCATCGAACAGCCCGCGCCTCAACTTCTCAGCGAACGTCTGGAATATCGGGAAGGCTATTTGGAACGGGCAAAACTGCGTCAGCAATTCAATGCGTGGTCGAGCGCTTACGCCAAGTTGGTTGCACTGAACGGAATCAAGTAACAAGGAGCGGTTATGACGGGTAGTGAGAAGCGGGACATTCTTGAACTGAAAAGGCTGGTTAAGAATGCTGCCAGTAGCGTTGCGATGGATACAGCTACCGCTGGAATCAGCTTGACGTTTGCGGAACAGCAAAGCCTCAAATACGGACAACCACTCAAATACGAAAAGAGAACTGTAGCGATGGATTCTGGCCCTTCCAAGGGAGCGCGTTTCGTAACGCAGAGACATGACAAGCGCCTCACCGTGGGTCCGGTATCGGCCCTTGAATACCGGCATCCCGGTCAACCGGCGCTTGACGGTTCTGACACTCGTAGCGGACAGGAACGGGAACAGGCCGCTCTCACAGGTAACATCAACGACCCTGAACAAGTTGAAGAGGTTTACGGCAACGATTCTTTGACTGAGGATGAGCGCCGCGAACTTGAACAGTCATTGACAGCATTTGAAGCTACTGAGCGCAGCAGTAGCGGAGCAAAGCGTGTTGGCCTTTCGGCTACAAATGCTGATTACGCCCGCCGTCATGGACGCCCTGTAACGGAAGTGAGCTAATCCCCACACCAGCACATCAGCAGGGGCAGGATAGAGCTACAGCGGCCCGGCAATGGGCAGGAAATGCAGAGACCAATGACCGAACAGCAGATTGAATACGAGCCGATTAGTCTTGAGCGCCAGCGGGCGGGCTGGCAAGAGTTTGCCGCGTTTATAAATCGTCAGTCCGGTATTGAGGCTGGCATTCCTGTTGCTGTCAGCGACTCACAGCCCGCAAAGCGCAGTGATGATGGCTGGACAACGGTATTTCCCGTTTCCGCTGCTGACATAGATGATGACACTGACGATTCCGATGATGATACTGAGGAAGTTGACGGCGCTCACAAGCGCAAATGGTTGAAGGCAATTTTTGCGTTGCTTGGCGGTGCTTCCCATTCAATCGCAGCAAGAGAGGCTGGCGTCAGCAGCCGCCAATTGAGCCGGTGGAAGAAAGACGCTGAGTTTGTTGCCTTGTATCAGAAAACCAAGGCTGATGTTTTCGCACAATCGGTCAACGGAATGAAAGGAGTGCTGACCGCTGCCGGAATTGTAGGCGCAAAAGCACTTCAAGAAATCGCAGAGGATAAAAAGGCCACTGATACGGCGCGTGTTGCAGCCGCCCGCGCGTTGACGCAACTTGCGCTAGAAATCAACGACCTTGAACAAATAGCTGCTGATATTGCTGCGTTAAAGGCCGCAAAGGAATAGCAATGCGGTATCACCTATCAACTCTGAAACGTGAGGTCCAGCGACTCAAGGGCAGCGTTGAAGCCGGTAATGCGCCAATCGTGCTCATTCTTGGCAATGGGGAGACGTACTCGATTCGCAGCAAGGATATTTGCAAGTTCGGGGCTGCTGCTCTGTTCGATGAGGGCAGTTCGGAGTGCAGAGCAGTACAACAGGCAGTTGAACCCGCAAACAAAATGATTCAACTGCTAAAGATGGTTCTCGATGAGCCTACCAACTAACTAAAGCAGGAAAGGAAATGTCATGCAGATTATTTTGAGGGTCAAGACTCAGTTTTTCCAGCGCGAAAAGACAACGGACAAAGACGGCAACGAAACGTTGGTGGTCAAGAACACCGTTACGCTGAATCCATCAGGTTTACCGCAGAATGCTCCCGACTGGATTACCAATGATCCATTGTTCAGCCTGCTTGTGAAGGATGGCAGTTTGGTTCAGATTCCAACTGTCGAACAAGCTGAAAAGCCCGCTACAGTTCAGGCCACTGTCGCCAATGCTGAGACGGCAACGGAAGACAGCGGCAAGAAAAAGAGCAAGTAGCAAGCAACGCCGATTGCAAAAGAGAACTGAAAGGGAAAGGTTATGGGCAATAGTGTTGAGTTTGTGACTACGGATCACAACGCCAGTATGGGCGGAAATCCGTTGATTGTGGCGCTGGATTTGACAGCGATAGCGGGAGCATCGAAAGACGAAACGGATTTGAGCGGTCCTTACCATTCGCTGCTCTCGCGGGCATACTCGCTCCAAGCCGCAATTGACGCGGCTACCGCAGAGATAAAGACTAGCGATTTGGCGTTTTGGGAAGCTGAATACGAAACAGCAAGGGCCGCTGCTCGTTCCGCGCTCGATGCCTACAACACGGCGAACAATCAAGAATTGCGCTACAGGAACGCACTGCAAAGGGCTATTGACGAGCGCACAAATTCTATCGCGCATCTGAACGCGGTTAAAGGTTCAAAGCCAAGCCCGGCGCTGTTCCCCTCTGCTGATGAAATCGCAAGGTGGGAATCTGCTGTAGGCGCCGCTCAGAAAACGGTTGACGAAAAGATTGCAGAGTTTGACCGCGCCAGCAGAACAATTCAGATGTACTATTCGGACTTGAACGAGATGGGCGCTGTTCTGAATGCTGCGAGTGAAAAGGAAATGCAGCTACGGGTGAAAGTGAACGCACTCAAAGGAGTTGCCAACACCGCTCCCGATTCAAAGACGGGCTTGAAACAGCGCGTTGCTTGACTCCCACCATGCCGCACACACAGCAAACGGGGCAGCGCCAATGCTGCCCCGTTTCATTTGTTGCGAATGCTGCTCAGGCCGCGTGTATCGCTGTTTCTTCCAACTCGCTCGCCTCTTCATACGAGAGCTTATTGAAGTCGCCTAACGTCTGCTGATGACGTTTGGTTCTGCCTCCGTCACCAAACCATCTTGCTACCCACAGTGTTCGGCCATCAGGCAGCAAGTCAACATACAGAAAACCACGGTCGTCAATGTGAAATTGCTGGCGGTGTGCTGGTGTGGGCTGCTGTTTCACCAACGCTATTCGCTGCTCCGAGTATGCAGGTATTGGCATAATTGCTGCTGTCATGTTCTACCCATCCTTTCAAGGTTGAAAACAAACAACAGGCCACCATAGCAACAGAGACAGGGAGCAGCAACGTGTACGAAACGAAAACAAATTGAAGGTTGTAGTTGCAGAACCACGGTCGCTGTTGCACTTCGGGAACTGAGTGCATCTGCTGTTGCGGCAGATACGCCACAAATAAAGTTGTGGAAATTACTGTCTCCAAAACATTAAACGCTGCCATGTAGTCTTTGGCACTGAACGATTCGCTGCTGCAACAATTCTGTCCTTGATTCGCTCGTATTCTTTGTCAAAGTCCTCGTTAGGTTTGGCTTTCAAGCTGATGTCCCATCCGTCTGTTGTGTATGTGTATTTGTTCATGGCTTCACGCCATGAATCCGCCAGTTCAACTAGCGGCAAGTCGTTTGTGATAGAAATACGGTCGCTGAATATGCGTATTGAATCATTCTGCTTCATGCCAATGCTGTCATACGGCGTTCGGTCCTCTTTGTTGCCAAAACCTGCACTGACGCTTGCAGTGCTCATATACGAATCAGACAGCGCATCCAGCAATTCTCGATATTCCTGTTTCTTGCTATCAAGAATCCACTTTTCACGTTCCCGCGATTGGGTAAGCAAATGAACACCGAAAGCGCCGATGAAGCCCGCAACAATTGGACTCCACCAGACAGCGGTGTTTCGCGCAACGGTCCAGAAATCAGGGTTTGGCATATTCAGTGATGAGGATGCTACCGGCATGTTCATTGAACACCGCTCTTGGTGTCAATTACTGCTTTAGCTGCTACCATTTATGCCAACAGAAAGAGGAACGACCCATGATCCGATATAAAGAGACGAAATCACGGCACAGCGTCACAAAGGATTTTGGCGGCAAGGTGACGGTTGCAACGAAGATTCCGGCGAACACTTGTCACCCCGGAGAGGGTGTCCAGTTCCGTTCGCTCGACACACCCCCAACATGGAACTGTGCCAAATGTGGGAAGGTGATTCGGGTTGAGAAGCCCGTCAATGAGGCGTTCATTCAGGATTTTGAAGAGGGCAAATCAAAGGGCTGAGTGGCAGTATGGGCACAGTTGACGATACGGCCTTGACAGTGAAGGTCCAAACCGCATTTTCTACTGCGTCAGGGTTGTACACGTTTTGTACACCCCTCTTTGGAAAATGGTAGTAAATGAGCATAAAAGCCCCAACTGTCCGGCAATCAATAAGCCTCTAAATAACAACAAGATAATAAGCGATTAGCCCTTGATAGTAAGTCGCCATAGAGCGCAGGATGACAGTTCGGGACCAGGGGGTCGGAGGTTCAAATCCTCTCTCCCCGACCATTAAAATCAATAACTTACAGTAGAATTTCGCCGACCAAGATCCCCAACCGTGTTGAATCCGAGAGGCAATGGCAGCGACATTTTTATCTGCACCTAGCTGAAATTTGCTTGCCAGCCTGAGGCGCTCAGAAAATACAAGATTTATGAGATGGCCGAACGACCGATCACATGTGCTTGCACCAGGGGTCTTGATACTGACCAAAGGATCGTAAGGTTTGGAGGCACTGATGAAACGCTGTGGGCCAGGATATATCGAAAATGCACCGTGCGAAGAAGACCTACTTTCACCTGGATAGCGGTTCTTGGGCTTCGATACAGTCGAACTGAATGGCCTAAGGACCACCGCTTAGCTGCGGATCTTATTCTTGCGGACGACAGCCCTACCTAGCAGGGTGATGAAAAGGTCACGCCATTTGCACAGCGGTTTGTGTCAAGTGGAAAACATGCGAGGAATCGATCATCAACGGCCAAATAGCTATCTTCGAGAAAACACATTGAGTTCTGTCACGATAGAATTTTGGCGAAAGATCGGCTTGCTTCGTTACAATCCGTTACAAAATTTTTCTTTTTCGACTGTAATCCCCGTGTGATACTTACGTCGAAAGCAAATACTCCCCAAAGCACCATACCAGATTGAGTCCGGAGTCTCCTCGTCTGAGCTCCGTACCGACTTGAACACCACGACTGCCATCTCAGTCCCATTCATTCCGATTTAGGGGTCGCCTGCTCCTTTTCGCACGTCAGATGTTTTTCTTCAGTTTCGATGCCAAATCGGATTTGGCGCTCATTGAGTTGGTGTGTTAGGGCCGTCCCACGTCGGACCGATCAAAGCTCATCCTTGTT
>Ga0335078_10011236_pt1 | contig 13279 bp, 17 predicted proteins | sample Lox_Sample_32_FD_206711 | JGI IMG/M metagenome (GOLD analysis project Ga0335078, IMG submission 206711) | Soil microbial communities from Loxahatchee National Wildlife Refuge, Florida, United States - Lox_Sample_3.2 | ecosystem: Environmental > Terrestrial > Soil > Wetlands | place: USA... | reverse complement strand
GACAGCACCGGGCGCTGGCTCGATGCCCTGCGCGCGGTCTGCGGCGACATCACGGGGGGAGCGGCCGATGCCAGCCTGGGTCTGCTGGTTCTCGCCCAGGCGCTGCTGAGATCCCTAAGCGCGGGCATCGGTCTGTCCTCCCGCGAGGTCATCGACGCGGCCCAGGCGATCGCCGATGAGCGTGGCCTGGGGATCATGCAGGTGCATGTCCTTGGCGGCATGTCCGCTCTCAGCCGCGGCTTCCTCACCGACCAGGTGGAGTCGCTGCTCGGCCTGCTGGCGGAGTTCGGCGCCGTGACCGCGGGGAAGAAGCCAGCGGTCACGCCGCTGGGGGCGTGGGCCATGGTCCGCGCGACCGGCCACCCGGAAGCAGAGGCAGTCGCCGTTGCGGTGGCCGAGTTCGCGGAGCCGGGCGCTGCGCTGACCGCCGCCTAGGTGGTGGACCTGAAGGTAACGCTCTGGCGGTCAAGTCCCTCGCTGTGGCGCACTGTCCGCATGCCGCTGGCGGCGACCCTCGGCGACCTGCACCGGGCGATCCAGGTTCTGTTCGGCTGGGACGGCGATCACCTGCACGCCTTCACCGTGGCCGGCCTCCGCTACAGCGACCCGCTATTCGACCTGGAGGAGACCGCCGACGAGGAAGCGGTCCGCCTCCGTGACGCCTTCCCGGCCACCGCCCGCAAGCCAGTCCGGTACGAGTACGACTTCGGTGCCAGCTGGGTCCACGAGATCACCCGCACGGGCTCATCCTCCGTTACCCTGGGCGAAGCCGTCCCCCGCTGCCTGTCCTTCAGCGGAGATAACCCCGTCGAGTACTGGAACGAGGACGAACCCGCCGACCCGGAGCCTTTCGACATGGCCAAGGTCAACGCCACGCTCGTAAACTAACCCGCGTGCTTCTAAGTGCTTCTAGAGTGCTTCGGGGAGGAGCCTGAACGCGGAGACATGCTTGGGGCGGACGATGCTGAAATGCTTGCGGTCCACCGTCGCGACTTCCGTGAGGTTCAAGCGCTCAGCGATCGCGATCACTGCCGCGTCGACGATGCCGAGGGGAAGGCTCAGGTACTGCTCAACGAGTTCCGCGATGCGCGAGATGTCGCCTTCCTCGATTTCGGCAACGTGGAAGCCATTGCCGCCGAATGATTTCAGGAAGGTGACCTCCGCGTGCGGCCCGACGCGTGACTGGAGTAGGTAGCCGATCTCGCCCAAGACCGGCGACGGAACGAGGAGCGGCTCCTCGGCGGTGCGCATCAGTGCGAGGCACGCGGCGTGATGATGGTCCTTCACGTTCCCAGCGGCGAGCAGGACACCGGTATCGCACAGCAACATGTCAGCGGCCGAGTTCGGCCCGCAGGATCTCCTCTGACTTCTCCGCCAGATCCGGATCAGACTCGAAGGACGCGAAGAACGGCAGGTCCCGTACGCCGTGAGCTGCGTCAGCCCGGCTCCGGATCAGCTCAAGAACCGGGCGAACCTCCGCTTCGGGAAGCTCGTCCACTAGGTGATGCAGTTCTTCACGCATCGCACTCATGCAGCCAGTATAGGAGCACCGGCCAGAGAACGCAGTTCTCCTAGCCGGGATGGGACTCCCATGTTCTTGGGCGGAATCTGCGTCCGCAGCTAATCACGTGACGCCTGGACGACTGGAGGCACCGCTGCGGCGCTGGGGGTGTAGGAGAGCTTGCGGGGGTCGGGGAAGCCGAGGCTGGTGTACCCGGCTGCGCGCTTGGCCAGCGATGAGGCGAGCACGCCGACTAGCTCGTCGTGGTAGTCGTGGACTTCGGCCGTGGTCTTGCCGTCGTAGGGGCGCAGGATCCGCCCCGCGTACTGCAGGAGGCGTCCCTTGCTGGCGACGGGCGCGGCGAGGAACAGGGTGTCCAGCGGCGGGCAGTCGAACCCTTCTTCGGCGTAGGGTCCGGTAGCCACGGCGAGCAGCGCAGGGCCGCCCCGTTGCGGGGTCAGGCGGGCCAGGGCAGCGGCCCGGTCCTTGGCGCCCATGCCGCCTTTGAGGATGACCGGGTCGCGGCCCAGTGCGCGCAGCGCGCCGGCGATCGTCTCCAGGTGGCCGGTCCAGTTAGTGAGGACGAGGCAGTTCCGGCCCTGGCTCAGGGCGGCTGCGACGTCGGCGGTAACTTGCTGGTTGCGCTCGTCGCTGGCGATGAGGTCCTTGTAGATGACGGCCATGCCGCCGGGAGCGGACGGGCTGGCACCTCCGGTGTAGCGGTAGGCGGTCGGGTGGACGTGCAGCACAGGCGTGGGGCGTCCGCCTGGTGCGCTGCCGGGCAGCATGCCCATGGTGCCGGTGGCCTGCCGGGGGAGGGTGATGGTGTGGCGGACCGGGCCGACTTGCATGCCGATCAGGTCGTCGAGCTTGTCGCGGCGGTAAGGGGTGGCGGTCAGCCCGAGCCATCGCCGGGCAGGGATCTGGCGGGCGGCGTCCTCGAACGCGGCGGCCGGGATGTGGTGGCACTCATCAGCGACGATCAGCCCGTACCCGGCCGTCAGTTCCGGGATGTCGCTGCGGCGGGCCAGGGTCTGCAAGGTGATGACGTCGACGGTGCCGCGCAGCTTGGCGCGGCCGCCGAGCTGGCCGGCCTTGATGCCGAGGAACTCGGCGATCCGGGCCCGCCACTGGTCGGCCAGGGCCTTGCGGTCGACCAGGACGAGCGTGGAGACCTGGTGGGCGGCGATGACCGCGCAGGCCATCACGGTCTACCCGGCTCCTGGTGGCGCGACCAGCACCCCGAGGTCGTACGGGTGAGTTGGGCGACCGCGTCTCGCTGGGCGGGTGTCAAGACAGCGGAGCAGGTGATCTCCCGGGCGGTGCCGGGGGAGCGGCGGTCTGTGACGTCCAGGCGGCTTCCGGCCTGCGCGGCCAGCGAGGTGATGGTGTCGAGCATGCCTCGTGGCAGGAGCAGGCCGCCGTCGATGGTCTCCTGGTAGCAGTGCAGGAACCGCGGGATGTTGTAGGTGGAGGCGCGCATCCGCTGCCGCTCGTAGAACTCCGGGTTGTGCATCGATGCCGCGTGCCGCAGCGTCGCCGCCAGCCCCGGCGTCAGCTGCGCTTGCTCTAGCCGGATCCCGGCGCCGAGCCGCACGCTGAGGACCGGCGGGGCCGGGGGCCGGGTCGCGGTGGATGAGGGCACCGAGAGCCGGGTGACCTCGGTAGCGACCGTGACCTTCCCGGCGCGGTCAGCGGCGCGCCTGAGTTCCTGCGGGGTCATCCGGCCCAGGGTGGACAGGTAGGCCCACTGGTCGTGAGTGCCGTTCCAGCGTCTCCAGGTCCACGAAAACCGTGGCGCCGTTGTCCCGCGCGGGCTTGAACAGCGGCGCCGCGATCAGGTTCCCGATCCCGCCGACGGGCAGCAGGTCCTGGGAAGGGAACAGCCGGTCGTAACTGGCCAAGGTCATCCGGCCGCGCAGCGCCATCGCCTCGCGGAGCAGCCCGGTGCCCAGGCGGCGGGCCATCTCGGCCGGGACCGGGGAGGTGAAGAACACCCAGGCATGCGCCCCGACTCCCGACCGGGAGACCTCCAGGGCCACCGGGACCTGCAGGGCACGGCCGGCCTTGACGTACATCAGGGCGTCGAACATCGCCTCCGGCCCGTCGAGGTCAGCAGCTAGCCACCAGCACTTATCGCCGTCGAGCAGCGGGTACAGCCCGATGTGAACCTCGCCCTTCAGGTGCGCGGCCAGCACGGCCGCCGTCAGCGGCAGGTAGCCCCGGTCCTCGTGCCGGACTCCCTTCTGCCAGCCGCCGCGCACCGCCGGGACCCACCCCGATTTCCCGGTCCGCTGGTTGTCATACCGGACCGCGTACACGTCAGCCCGCGCAGCGAACAGCGCGCCGAAGAACGCCACCTTCGCCTCCTGCGGCGAACGATGATGCACCACTCCCGGCGATGCCTCGAAGAAGGCGGCCTGCCCTGGTACCGGCGGGGCAGCCTGCTGCGGTGACAGCACGCCGGGCAGCTCACCAGCGCCCAGCAGGCCCGCATCGCCCAGCTCGTCACCGACCTGCCCGCCATCTGGAACGACCCCGCCACCCCCGCCCGCGAGCGCAAGCGCATCGCCCGGCTCCTGCTCACCGACGTCACCGCGACCAGGACCACCGACACCATCACCGCGCACGTCCGCCTGGCCGGCGGACAGCACCGCACCCTCGCCATCCCGGCGCCCATGCCCGTCGGGGACCAGCGCCGCACCCCCGCCGGCGTCCTCGCCGCCATCGACGAGCTCCTCGACCACCACACCGCCGGCGAGATCGCCGGCATCCTCAACCAGCGAGGCATGGCCAGCGGCACCGGCGAGCCCTTCCACCGGCTCATCATCGACCACATCATCCGCACCTACCGGCTACGCAGCCGCCGCAGCCGGCTCCGCGCCACCGGGATGCTCACCCTCGCCGAGACCGCCGCCGCCCACCACGTCCACCCGCACACGATCAAGGCCTGGCGACGAGCCGGAATTGTCAGCGCCGAGCGGTACAACGACAAAGGCGAACACCTCTACTACCCGCCCGACCCCGCCAACCCGCCAACCCGCCCAACCGCCCCAAGACCGGCCGCCGGCCCAAGGCTCCTGACCAGCCCCAACGCTAACTCCTCGCGAACTATCCCGAAGAGGTGCAGTATGCAACCCGAGGTTTGTCGGTGGCCTGGTAAACCCTGGCCGGCTGGACGGAGATGCCCAGCCGGGCGCGGGCGCTCATCAGGTGCTCCGACAGGTAGATCTTGCCGTGGTCGACCAGGATGGTTTCCGCCGCGACCGACGGCAGCAGCGGCTCCCCGTCCTTGGTGGCGAGCCGGGCGGCGTCGATGATCACCTGGCTCGGCATGCCGTGGTAGGGCGGGCGGTCATCGGCGTGCCCGGCGGCGGGCTCGGGCAGCGGCCGGATGGACTCGAACAGGACCGCTGCCGCGTCCACCGCCTTGGTGGAGACCGGGGTCAGCCGCAGCCCGGTGACGCACCGGTCGTAAAGGTCCATCGCGATCGTCAGCTCGGCCTGCACCCAGCGCAGCGTTACCGGGTCCATCGCGAATACGTCCAGCCGGGTGGTGTCCAGCAGCAGGTACTCGCCCGGCCGCGTCGCCCGCAGCCGCCCGTAGGGCGCCGCCGGGCGGCCGGCGATCTCCCGCTTGGCCTTGGTCCCGCCGAACGCGGACGTGCCCCTGGTGATCTCCCGCAGCAGCGCGCGGGCTCGGGTTGGCTTCGGGACCGGGACCGCCCCGTCACCGTGCTCGGCGTCCAGCCGGGCGGCGATCTCGGCCAGGACGAGGTCCTGGGTGGGCTTGCTGGCCTGGGCGTGCTCGGCCAGCACCTGCCGGGCCATGTCCAGCCAGCGGGGATCCGCCCCGGCCAGCGGGTCCTTGCGCCGCTGCCCGCGCCGGTCAATCAGCCCTTCCGGGCCGCCGGCCTCGAACCGCCAGATCATCCGGCGCACGGTCATCACCGAGACGCCCAGCTCGGCGGCCTTCGCCTCGCAGCGCCGCAGCTTCGGGGACCCGGGCGCGTATTCCGGCTTTGGCTCCCCGGGCAGTGCCAGCGCCTCGCTGCCGCGCTGGTAGCCGGTCAGCACCTCCAGCACGTGCCCGGCTAGCGCCTTCAGGTCTTCCGTCTCCGTCGCAGTCAGCCCGCTGGTGCCCGGCGGGGACAGGGCGGCCTGCCTGGCCGGGACGTCCAGCAGGCGGGTCGAGGGGTCTGCGAGCAGGTGGCTGGTGCCGGCCTGCCGCAGGCCGCCCAGGGCGTCGCGCAGCACCACCCCCGTGGCGGTAATTTCCGCCACTTCCCAGATGCCGCCGTCGGAGCACAGCCGGGTCCCGATGGTGATGATGCCGGCCGGGACGTCGTTCATGCCGTCACCTCCAGTGCGCTGTCCTCGTCAAGATGGCCGTGCAGGTCGGTTGCCAGGCGCTGCTGCCATAGCAGCCTCAGCACGGCTGCCTTGACCTCCTCCGGCGTGCGGGCACCGGACACCCGGCCGGTCACGCCGCCGATCGTGTCGCCGGGCCTGACCGCGGCGAGAACCTCATCCAGCAGTTCCTCCGGCAGCAGGCCCGGCCGCCGGTAGCCGGCGAGGAAACGCAGGTTGGCCAGCAGCACCGGGTCAGCTCCGCTCCAGATCTCGTGTTCCCACCCGTGCGACCGGAACAGCCGCCCCGGCCACGCCAGCGCCTCGGCGATCCGCGGGTCAGCCAGCCTTTCGGCAGGCTTCACGTTGACCACGTGCACGGACTTGTCCGCGTGCACCAGCAGGAAGTCCGGCACGTGGCGTCGGGCATGCCCGCTCACGCGTGCCTGCAGCAGGAAGGGCTGCGCCGCGATCGCCACGACGTGGCGGTCGAAGTCGGCCAGCAGCAGGCGGGCCAGCTCCAGGCGGCTCTCGTAGATCACGTGCGCGCTCATCGTCGCCGACCAGAAATAACCCGGGTAGTGCAGCTGTCCGCGGGCACTGCGCGTCTTCCGCCAGGGCACCGCCGCAGTGACCTGGCGGGCCTGCACTCCGCGCAGCGCCAGGCTGGCCTCGCTGCCGTCACCCATGCGCAGCGACACCGTCGCATCCGCGGGCAGCCCTTCAGCCGCCGGGACGCCAGCCACGGGACGTAACCCCGCGAACCAGGACGCCATGATGCGACCCTACGGTCGCGGAACGCCCTTGCCCGGCAGCGACACGCCAGGCGACTGCGGTACCTCGTGCCCAGGCCGCTCTCACCGGGCTGCCGTGAAATTCAGGTGCGGCATCGTCACCATCGTGGGACGCTGGCCAGCGTGGGAGACCCGCTGCTGACTGCCGACGGCTCCCGGCTCACCAGACGCCTGCTGCTCCAGCCGGCCGGCCCCGCGAACGCCCGGGACCTGTGGCTCGTGCATAACGACGACGGCGTGTGGCCGTGGTACGGCAGCGAGAAGCCGGGCATCGAGCAGGCACGCCAGCAGGCGGCGTTCATGGGCGAGTCGTGGAACTTGCACGGCGTCCACAAGTGGATCGCGTACGACCGCGTGAGCGGCGAGGTAGTAGGCCGCGGCGGGTTGTCGCGCACGCCGGCCGATGACGACTGGGGCCAGCTTTATGCGTTCCTCCCGGCGGAGCCGTGGGTGCGCGTCCCGCATGAGGCCGTCCGCCCGTTCCCGGCGCACGCGAACTGGCTGGAGATCGGCTGGGCGCTGCGCCGCAGGTTCTGGGGGCAGGGCTACGCGTCCGAGATCGGACGCGCAGGGCTGGAATTCGCATTCAGCGCCCTCGGGGCGCGGGCCGTGGTGTCGTGCACCGTCCGGCACAACGCGCGTTCGCGAGCCGTCATGGAGCGCATCGGCATGCGGTACGCGGGTGAGATCCGCAGCCGCGGCATGGTCGAAGGAATGGAAGGCGAGCAAGACGACGCACCGTACGCTGCGTGCGTGCTGCTGCGAAAACACTGGAGCGGCCGCGAAGACTTGCCGGGCAGGTAGCCAGCGGACTCGCCCGCCGTTCCAGACCACGAGACTGGACCACAGCCCGCCAGGTCCCACAAAATGGGGCGAGCCCCGGCCACGGCCGTTCTTCTCATGACCGGCCAGGGCACCGAGGCGTGCCGGACCGTCGGGTTCACGGAACATGATCGTGCAGGGGCAGTGTTCAGATACGACCGCCGTTGTTCAGGTAGATCTGATCCCTACAAACCGATGCCATGGCCGTCCGGATGCAGCGCAAGCGCCTCTTGCAGTCGGGCAGCCACCGCTATATCGCCATCCTCGAAGAGGCCGTGCTGCGGCAGGCCGTCGGCGACGCGGAGGTAATGGCCGGGCAACTCGGCTACCTGCTGGAGGCGACAGCCTTCCCCGGGCTGTCACTCGGGGTGATCCCCTTTGCGGTCGCCGGGCGGCCCGTGTGGCCGCTGGAGGCTTTCACCGTCTTCGACGACGCTCGCGTCTACGTCGAGCTGTTGTCGGCCCAGGTCACCGTGACGGCGCCGAGCGAGATCGTGCTGTACGCGCGGGCGTTCGAGAAGCTGTCCGGGCTTGCCGTCTACGGCGACGAGGCACGGGCGCAGATCTCGGACGCCCTGAGCGCTCTCTAAAACGCGCGCAAGTTCCCGCAAGTTCCTTCCCTGTCCGGGCGCCGATCGGGCAGCCTCGAACTACGTTCCCGCCCGGTTGCGGATTGCCGGGCGGGGCGGCTAGCCAGTCGCGCCGCAACCGAGAGGTCAGGACCATGCGCGCCCCCATCGAGGTAAGACCAGAAGAGCTACAAGAGGCCCACGACGCGGCGGACATGCTGATCAATGAGAGGTTTCCGCAGCTACCTGCCGGGGCGGATGCTGCCGATGCTGCTCGGGAAGTTCCGCGACGACGTTGCCGAGTCCCTGGGGATGGAGTTGCCGCCGCTGCCCCAGCGCTCGGGGCCGGTCAAGGTGGCCAAGCTGGACGACCTCACCAGCAACGAACTCGACACGGTGACAGGTGCTGTCCTCGTCCTCCTGACGCGGTTCGCCGCCCTCATGGGCGACCCGCTCTTGCCGAGGCTGCTGCGCGAGTTCCGGGACGCGCTCGTAATCGAGAAGGCCGACCGGACTCGGATCGCGGACGAGCTCAGGGGTAAGGCCAGGGCGTCGTGATCATCAGGCTTGAGCCGGGAAGCCGGTGGCTGGCGGCCAGGATCGGCGATTTCGAGAAGTGGCAGGCGGGGCTGCTCGAAGAGTCCGCGAGCCGCCTGGGCGCTGTCCTTGACCCCGGCGGCCGTGTCCACCGCTACGGCTTCGTCGGCTCGCCGGTCACGTTCTGCGGGCAGCGGGCGTGGCTGCGGGTCAGTCCGTTCCTCGAGCATGAGATGAGCCGCAAGGCGTGGCACGGCACCGCTGAGGCCGCAGTCATCTCGGGGGTGAGCAAGCCGGCGCTGCTGCACCGGATCGAGTGGCACGCCGACGGACCCGAGCCGGTCCCGGTCAGCGCGGAAGTCCTCAAGGACCCAGGAACCCGTGGTCCACGGACGCATAGCGGACCACGGCGGCCCGCAATCGTGCCTCGAACCGCGTATGCGCTGTTCAGCGGCACCAGCCTCGGCCAGGAGGAGCGTGTTGTAACCGTCGGCTCAGCCTACGTTGGTTCGAACCCAACACCTGCCACCACCTGCGAAAACGCCCCGCTAGCTGCGAATTCTCGTGCTGGCGGGGCGTTTCTTCTCTGTCCCTTCATGTGTCACCTTGTAGCGCTGTAGGGCGTTGTGTTGCGGTGTCCACGGACGCATGGCGGACGGGAATCGGGGCCAGGGAGCGGTGTGGGTAGCCGCTTGACGGGGTTTCGGTGCCCGTTCCGGGGGCCTGCCCTGGCTTGGCGTTTGCCGCCGAGTCGGGCGTCCATCCCGGTGTGTCCGCCGCCGGCCCGCGTGATTCCCCGGGGACGAGGGCGGCAGGGAAGGCGGTGCGTTCATGGCTGGGCGGGTGGTCCGGGAGACCGTGATGCTTGCGGGGCGGGCGGAGCGGGCGCGGCTGGCCCGCGCGTTCGTGGAGGGCGTGCTCGGCCCGGGGCATCCGTGCGGGGACGTGGCAGCGTTGCTGGTGGACGAGCTTTTCGTCAACAGTATCCGGCATAGCTGATACCGCCCCGGCGATGTACCTGGCTTGTATGCCTTGCGCGTGCCGGGGCGCCGGGTGCCTGCCCGCTTCGACGGCGTGTCTCGGCTTGACCTATGGCGGGGCTGGCCGGGTCGGCAGGCTGCCGTACTTTGAGGGAACTGGCAATTAGGGGCTTGCCTCCGGATCGGCGTGGCTGGCATGTGCAGGGCACAGGCCGGTTAGCTCGACTGCGTGCCCGGTGAGGGTGAATCCTGCACGGGCGGCGACCTGCTGGGCCCAGCTCCAGATCTCCCGTCCGTCGACCTCGGTGCTGTGCTCGCATTCACGGCAGGTGAGGTGGTGGGTGAAGGTGCCGCGGCGCAGCCGGTAGCGGGTTTCGCCCCCCGGGCCGCGGATGGTATCCACGCTGCCTTGCTCGGCGAGCACCCGCAGGTGCCGGTACACCGTCGCGACGCCGACCTGGACGCCGGCGCGGCTTGCCGCGTCGCGGATCTCCCGCGCCCCCTGGAAGGCCGGCATCGCGGTCATGGCCTGGACGACGACGGCGGCCTGCCGGGTGGAACGGACCCTGGTCGCGTGCGGCGGCATCCGGGCTCCTCACTGTTCCGCGATCTCCTTGCGCCCTTTTAATGAAAATGATTACCATAACGGTATTCGTTTTCAAGTCCGTCGCCGCTTCGCGGCGCTTCCCACCCTGGGAGTACAAGGTCATGCGAACCCGCTCAGGCATCCTCGCCGTTACCCTGCCGCTGGCAGCGGCGCTGCTGGCGACCGCGTGCTCGTCCTCGCCGGGCACTGCCGGCGGCGGCACGGCTGCCGTCGCGTCAGCTGCCAAGATCACGGCCATCGGGGCCGAGAACGAGTACGCCGACGTCATCGCGCAGGTCGGCGGGAAGTACGTGCAGGCCATGTCGATCATGAGCAACCCGAACACCGACCCGCACACCTTCGAGGCCAGCCCGGCCGTCGCCCGGGAGATCAGCAGCGCCAGGCTGGTCGTGCAGAACGGCGTCGGCTACGACGACTGGGCGACCACGATCGAGAACGCCGCGCCGGGCGACGGCCGCCAGGTCATCAACGTCCAGCAGCTGCTCGGCCTGCCCGACAGCACCCCCAACCCGCACCTGTGGTACAAGCCGACCACGATGCCCGCCGTGGCCAGCGCGATCGCCGCCTGCCTCGGGCAGATCGACCCCGCGCACGCCTCCTACTACAAGGCCAACGCCGCCAAGTTCACCGCCAGCCTGAGCGCGTGGACCAAGGCCCTGGCGGCGTTCAAGGCGGCACACCCGGGCACCCCGGTCGCCACCACCGAGCCGGTCGCCGACTACATGCTCCAGGCCGCCGGCGCCGATAACCTGACCCCGTGGGCGTTCCAGGCCGACATCATGAACGGCACCGACCCCTCGCCGCAGGACACGGCGCTCCAGAATTCCCTGTTCACCCAGCACAAGGTCAAGGTGTTCCTGTACAACCAGCAGGTCACCGACTCCCTCACCGAGTCGTTCATCAAGCTGGCGAACGAGAACGGCATCCCGGTCGTCGGCGTCTACGAGACCATGCCGACCCCCGGCTACACCTACCAGTCATGGATGCTCGCCGAGGTCAACGCGCTGAACAAGGCCGTGACCGCCAAGGTCTCGACGGAGCACCTGTGACGGCCGGGGAGCCTGGGCACGAGTTGCTGCGGCTGGAGGGGATCGGCGTCCGGCTCGGCGGCAGGGAAATCCTGCGCGACGTCTCCTTCACCGTCCGGGCCGGGGAGTTCACCGGGCTGATCGGCCCGAACGGGGCGGGCAAGACCACGCTGCTGAAGGTCATCCTCGGCCTGCAGGCCCCCACCGCGGGCCGGGTCCTGTTGGACGGCAGGCCCCGGCCCCGCCGGGGCGGCGGCCGGCTGGTCGGCTACGTGCCGCAGAAGCTGGCCATCGACCCGGACATGCCGCTGCGCGCCCGCGACGTGGTCGCGCTGGGCATCGACGGGAACCGGCCCGGCTTCCCGCTGCCCTCGGCGGCCCGCCGGGAACAGGTCGACGAGGCGCTGCGCGCGGTGGGCGCCGAGGCGTACGCCGGTGCCCGGGTCGGGGAGCTGTCGGGCGGCGAGCAGCAGCGGGTGATGATCGCGCACGCGGTGATCAGCTGCCCCCGGCTGCTGCTGCTGGACGAGCCGCTGGCCAACCTGGACCTGCGCAGCGAGCAGGGCATCGTCGCGGTCCTGGCCCGGCTCGCCCGCGAGCAGCAGATCGCCGTGCTGGTCTCCGCGCACGACATGAACCCGCTGATGCGGGAAACCGATACGGTCGTCTACGTCGCGGCGGGGCGGGCCGCCGCCGGCACGACCGGTGACGTGATCCGCACCGAGGTGCTCAGCGCCCTGTACGGCAGCCACGTCGATGTGCTGCACGTGCACGGCCGGGTCCTGGTGGTCGCGGGCGACGAGCCGCAGCAGCCGCACGGCTCGCTGGACGCCGGCGTGGCAGCAGCGGAGAGCCGGAGCTGATCACCGTGCACTACATCTTCGAGCCGGGCCTGCTGAGCAGCGGCCCGGTGCGCACTGCGGTCCTGGTTGGCACCGTCGTCGCCGTCACCTCCGGCGTGGTCGGGGTGCTCACCGTCATCCGCGGCCAGTCGTTCGCCGGGCACTCGCTCGCCGACGTCGCCACCGGGGTCGTGCTCGGTGCCGCGCTCGGCGTCGCCGCCCTGTTCCTCTACCTGGGCACGCTGACCAGCAGCACCACCGGGGCGTCGTTCACGATCTTGTTCGGCTCGATGTTCGTGATCAGCCTCGGCACCGTCCCGGCGCTAATCGCATCGGGGGTGCTCGCGCTGGCGGTGGTGGCGGTGCTGGCCCGGGTCCTGCTGCTGACCGCGCTGAGCCCGGACCTGGCCGCCGCCCGCGGCGTGCCGGTGCGGGCCGTCGGCGTCGCCTACCTGGCCGCGCTGCGCGTCACCAGGACCCCGGTCCGGGCGATGACGGCCGCGGCGCTGGCAGGCACCGCCGCCACCTGGCTCGGCATTCTCCTGGCCTACGACAGCTACTACTGGCCGCCCCGGCGGCGTCGGCCTGGGCGCGGAGACGCCGCGCCCGCCTCAGACAGCGAGGAGGCGCGGGCATGTTCACCGGCCTGATGACGGACACCTGGATCGCGGCGACCATCGTGGCCGTGATCGCCGGGGTGACCGGGTTCTTCGCGGTGCTGCGCGGCCAGTCGTTCGCCGCGCACGCCATCCCGAACGGCGCCTTCGCCGGCGCGGCCGGCGCGGGGCTGCTCGGCCTCAACGTCATCTGGGGCCTGGCCGTCTTCTCCATCGCCGGCGCGCTCGGCATCGGGGCGCTGGGCAGGCGCGCCAGGCAGGACGTGGTCACCGCGCTCGTTCTGGTGCTCATGCTCGGCACCGGAGCGCTGTTCCTCAGCCTCAGCACCCAGTACGCGCAGGTGACCTACTCACTGCTGTTCGGCGAGGTATTCGGGGTCAGCTCTAACGTGCTGCTGCCCATCGCGGCTCTAGGCGCCGTCTCCGTCGCGGCGGTCGCAGTGCTCTACCGGCCGCTCCTGCTCGCCTCCGCGCTGCCGGAGGTCGCCGATGCCCGCGGCGTCAGCACCCGCCGGATGGAGCTGTGCTTCCTGGTCGTGATGGCCCTGGCCACCAGCATGACGGTGCCCGTCGTGGGTGCCCTGCTCATGTTCGCGCTGATGATCGGCCCGGCCGCTGCGGCACGCTCGTTC
>Ga0335078_10011235_pt1 | contig 13280 bp, 12 predicted proteins | sample Lox_Sample_32_FD_206711 | JGI IMG/M metagenome (GOLD analysis project Ga0335078, IMG submission 206711) | Soil microbial communities from Loxahatchee National Wildlife Refuge, Florida, United States - Lox_Sample_3.2 | ecosystem: Environmental > Terrestrial > Soil > Wetlands | place: USA... | reverse complement strand
CCTCGATTATTGTGCTGACCAATATCCACGCGCGCGGGTATGGCTGAACCCAGTGGTAGTGGGCGAGGGCGCGCTCAGGACCAGCATGCCGGTAAAAACGAAACCCGACTACTTGCGCGATTGCCATTCTCCCACGCTCCTTTCTGCAAGGTTCTATTCCGCAGCCGCCGAACAGCAATATTGCAAAGAGACGTTCAATTGGGGCTGCCTGGCGGGCGAACAATTCTTCGATGTCAAGCCGAATGGGGATTTCTGGCTCTGCCAGGACATGCCGAGCCAGACCACCCTGAATGTCCTGGAGCCGGATTTCCTGAAAAAAAGGAAGCGCCAGAACACAGCCGCGCGCCGGCACTGTTCCGGGTGTGTGTACTCCTGTTACTACGTGGTGCAGCACAGCTTCCATCCGGTGAATTGGCGGGATGTCGCGCTGCTATGGTGGAACACCCACACCGAGCCTGGCAGCGCGGAGCGCCGGGCGGCTGCTCGATACGGATGGCTGGTAGGACTGTCTTCCCTCCTGTTCCCACGCCTGGCGCAGCTTGCCGCGGCGGCGCTGGTCCTGGTCCCGCTTCTGATACTTGCCTTGGCCATGCGTGGGGCCACGCCGGTAGGGGAACTGGCTCCCGCAACGGTGCTCGATCGTATGGAGGAGGCCGGCCGGTGGCAGCAGGCAAACCTGGAGAGGTGGACCTGCCTCCGGGTCTACAGGGCCGGCAATAGTCGGCTCCACAAGAGGGCCGACGTGAAAATCCAACTCGACTACACCGCACCAGGCCGGAAGACCTACTCGATTCTCGAGCGCTCCGGCTCACGATTGATTGCGAAGCACGTCATTTACCCGATCGTCGAAGCGGAGCGTCAGACCGCCCACCCGCAAGCTCGTGCTGTCACCGACATCAACCGGAGGAATTACGAATTCCAACTCACCGCGTTTGACGCGGCGGAGAACGCGTATGTCTTTAGCGCGGTTCCGAAATCTCCTAAGCGCTATCAATTTCGTGGCCGCATTTGGGTAGATGCCGGGACGTTCGGTATCACGCGAGTGACAGGTGCTCCAGCGATCTCGCCGTCGTTCTGGGTGAAACGGACCGATTTCACTCACGAATACCGGAGGTTCGGCCCATTCTGGCTGCCGGTCGAGCACCGCAGCCGCGCTGAGCTTCGCCTCTTCGGAAGTTCCACACTGGAAATTCACTATCAGGATTACCGGTGGTCGGCACGGCAGTTCCCTGCCGCCGAAGAGCTGTCGCGTTTTTGTCCCGCTGAGGCGGCATTGAGACGGCTATGGCCGATTCCGTTGTGTCCCTCGCCAGCGGCACACAAGTTGGACACCTCCAGCGTGATGGAGGCGCACGAATGAGAATCAAACTGATTGCTCTGCACAGATTTCGTGTTGTTTCCTGTTTCACCGGTAAATAGCGGCATTATGTCAAAGCAGTCTTAGGAGGTTTCTATGCTTCGCAAGTTAGCGACTATTGTATTTCTCGTCCTCGCTCTCCTCGGTTGGACAGCCGCCGCCAGCGCCAGTTCGACCATAAAGATTATGACCCAAAATGTGGATCAAGGTACAGGCGAGGGCTACATTGTGGCGGCCCTGTTCGGCGAGATGCCTCTGCCGGACGCGGTGGATCTGACGTATGCCGAGCTGCACGCAAGCCACCTGCAACAGCGCGCCAGCCTCATTGCCGGGCAGATCGCCGCACAAAAGCCGGACATCGTGGCTCTGCAGGAGGTGACGCTCTGGCGCATCGGACCCGATACCCAACACGCGTTTACTCCCGTCTACGACCAACTCACGTATCTTCTTTGGGATCTCCTCAAGCTCGGAGTCCCTTATGTTGTCGCTGGTGTAAACACGGTGGACGACCTCGCGTTGGCCGGCAACAGAGTTGGCGCACTCCGTCTTACGGACCGGAACGTTTTGCTGGTCCGTGCCGAGTTGCGTCGGCCTCCCGTCTATGTGTCCGGTATGCAATCGCACATCTTCAGCTCGGTCCTGGAGATTGGTGGATTGCAGGTTCCCTCGGGCTGGATTTCGGCCACCGTGCACGTGGGGAATGACCAGTTCTTCTTAGCCGCGGTTCACCTGGAGAGTACGATTCCGGGCTATCAGCAGGCGACCGACGTGCAGGTGCAGCAGACCGATGAGTTGATTCAGACGTTGAGCGGCGTCACAATGCCGGTGGTTATATGCGGCGACTTCAACTCCGACGCGAACGACAATCCCAGCGCGCCGGACTTTACTCCGACGGCCGATATTATCCAGGAGGCCGGATACACAGAGGCGTGGAAGTTGGTGCACGATGGCGACACTGGGAACACCTGGCCGCTATACCTGGACGATCTGATTCCGATATCTTTCCCGGCGCAGACTCCAGTCGAGCGCATCGACCTTTTCTTTACACGGGGCATGTCCGCGCTCACGGTGGAGCAGGCGATCTCGCCGGCACCGGCAGGGTTCGCACCTCCGTTTGGGTCCGACCATGTGGGCGTGGTGGCTAGTTTTGCGCCGTGAGGTTCACAGAAGTGTTCACCCGAGTGTGATCACGGCCCGCGGTGCGTACGCCACCAGAGATATCCGGGTTCTATTATCTGTATATTAGGGCTACAATCTACGATGGTGGGACTGGCTATGTTTCCCACAACATCGTGGACGCTGGTTCTTCAGGCGGCAGGCCCGGATGCCCGCCGTTCGGCGCTGGAGGATCTGTGCTCCATCTACTGGGCACCGGTTTACGCCTTCGTGAAGAGTCGTGTGGGAAACTCGGAGGAGGCCAAGGACCTGACCCAGGGGTTCTTTACCCGGCTGCTGGAGAAACACGACCTTCGGCCATCCCAGCCCGAACAGGGCCGTTTCCGGTATTTTTTGCTGGCTTCGGTAAAGCATTTCCTGAGCAATGAAAGAGACCGGGCCCGCGCGCAGAAGCGAGGCGGGTGCCATCCGCCCCTTCCCCTGGGGTTCGCCGACGCGGGTGACCGGCTTATGTGGGAACCGATCGACACGCTTACGCCTGAAAAGGTATTCGAGAAGCACTGGGCGACGCTGGTGCTCGACCGGGCGCTGCATACGCTGCGGCAAGAGTTCGCAGCGGCTGGAAAAACCCCTCAGTTCGACAGCTTGAAAACATGCCTCACCGGGAACGGCCCGGAGGAGCACTACCGCGAACTCGGCGCCGGGCTCGGCATGAGCGCGGCTGCGGTGAAGTCGGCCGTCCACCGGATGCGCCATCGTTTTGGCGAAGCGCTTCGCGCCGAAGTCGCGCAGACTGTAGCCGATCCCGCCGAGGTGGATGATGAACTCCGCTACCTGTTCTCGGTGGTTTCCTCCTGATCCGGCCGTGGAGGAGCCATGCCCGTGACCGGCGCCGAGCGGTGCCCGCAATGCGGATCTGAACTCCCCAACCTGCCGCCCGAGGGTCTGTGCCCGGCATGCCTGCTGAAAGAAGTGCTGGCGGGCGAGGTGGAGCCCGCTGCGGAGGAGAGTCCCGAAGAAGATGGCCAGCGCTACGGCCCGTACACCACCGTCAGGATACTGGGCGAAGACGGGATGGGAATCGTCTACCTGGCTCGCCAGGGGCAGCCCCTCCACCGGACCGTCGCGCTCAAAGTGATCAAGCCCGGCATGGATTCCCGCCAGGTGATCGCCCGCTTCGAGTCCGAACGCCAGGCGCTGGCGCTCATGGACCACTCCAACATCGCGCGGGTCTTCGATGCGGGCGCCGCCGAGGATGGCCGGCCGTATTTCGCCATGGAATACGTGGCGGGGATTCCCCTGCTGGAATACTGCGATGCGAACCGGTTGAGCAACGCGCAGCGGCTGGAGTTGTTTCGCGAGATCTGTCTGGCCATCCACCACGCGCACCAAAAAGGGATCATCCACCGCGATCTCAAGCCGTCCAACGTGCTGGTCGAGGTGCAGGACGGCAAGGCGGTTCCGAAGGTGATCGATTTCGGAATCGCGAAGGCAGTCCATCAGCCGGCTCACCGAGCGCACCATGTTCACGGAGGCAGGCGTGCTGATCGGCACGCCGGAGTACATGAGCCCCGAGCAGGCCTCGTTGACGGAGCACGACGTGGACGCCTCCACGGACATCTACTCGCTGGGCGTGCTGCTCTACGAACTGATGGTGGGGGTGCTGCCGTTCGATGTGCGCGCACTGCGGGGCGGCGGGTACTTCGCGATCCAGCGCGCGATTTGCGAGCAGGAGCCACCCACCCCGGCGGCCCGGCTGAGGGCGTTGGGGCCGGCCGCGGAGGAGACTTCAAAACGGCGCCGGACAGACGCGCGTTCGCTCGAGCGCCAGGTGCACGGCGACCTGGAATGGATCGTAATGCGGACGCTCGAAAAGGACCGGAGGCGGCGGTACGCATCGGCATCGGAGCTCGCCGCAGACATCGCGCGCCATCTCAATGACGAGGCGGTCCTGGCCTGTCCTCCAACCCGTGCCTACCGGGTGTTCAAATTCGCGCGCAGGCACCGACCGGGCGTGAGCGCGTCGGTGGCCGTCCTGGTCTGCCTCCTCGCCGGCATCACGGCTAGCACGGTTCTGTACTTGCGTGCTCAACGGCAGCGGGACATTGCCGAGCGCGAGAGCTATGAGGCAAATCTGGCCAACGCCGATGCCCTGATTGAAGGCGAGGAGGAGAAAACCGCCCGAGAGCGGCTGTTCCAGTGTCCGGCACATCTGCGTGGCTGGGCATGGCGGCTCTTGTATGCTCTCTCCGATACCAGCCTGGCCACGCTGCGCGACACGGGCTTTCCGGCACCAGCGGCGCAGATAGGCGCCCCGAGCTTTGGCTGGAGCTCAGACAACAGGCGCCTGTATTTCTCAATGTACAGGTCTGTCCACGTCTGGGGCGTCCCCGCCTGGAAACCGGTGGCAGAACTATGGCGTTTTCGGCCCGGTCCTGGGCATGTCGCACGACGGATCCAGAATCGTGACGCGCGCGCTGCGCAAGGACGACGCAAAACTCCTCATTCTGGAGACCTCGTCGGGCATGCGGATCACAACTCTGCGAGGTCACCCCGCGGCTATCGCGGCGGCCTTCAGCACCCGGCTGGATCGGGTCGCGACCGTTTCCTTCGATGGCAGCGTGCGGATCTGGGATGCGGGAGCAGGCTGCTCGCCTCCGCCGGCCCGGCCAAACAGCCCCACACCTACCCGAGAATCTCTTTCAGCCCCGACGGCCGGTATGTCGCCGCGACTGCTGAGGGCCGTCTATTGCGGCTTCTCGATGCACGCGATGGCAAACTGCTCCACAGTATGAGGTGCCAAGACTTCATTTACGGATTGCCGTTCAGCCCCGACGGCAAGCACATCGCGACGGCGGACGCAGCCGGGGCCATTCGCATCTGGAGTGTTCCGTCCGGGAAACCCGAACTCGCCTGGACCGAAGTGAACATGCTGTTGGCTGCTGCTTACAGTCCGGACGGCGCCACGATCCTCACCGCCACGCAGCACGGCGAATTGCGCGTCTGGGACGCTGCGAACGGAGTAGGTGGGAGCCGACCCCGCGAGCGCTTGGCGCGCCCAGCGCATATACGGCGGCACGCGGACGATATAGCCCGCAGATGTCGACGGGAAGACCAGAACCAGCGTCAGCCGAGCCTGGCGCGTTTCCCGGTCCTAATCCATGAAGACCAACGGAACTGTGATGCCATGTAACCATCCTTGGGCGCAGAGCGAGAATCGAAAGCCGCGGCTTGTCATCCAGGGTGGCCCAGTCGGTCAGGGTCGCTGCCGGCGAATCATCGAAACCCCTCCACTAGCATCAACTGCGCGCCGCAACGGTCGTACTGCGGCCACACCACAAACGCATCGTCGAGCGAAACGGCGAGATCCATCGCGGCAACTCTCGACGGCTTCAGGACCGTGCTTATCCTGCCGCTCGAGAATTCCAACCGTTGAATCGTGTCCGGGATATCGGGCGCGTTGTCGTGATACCAGAAGTAGACTGCCTTGGCGGTGACCTCAAAACTCAATGGGCCCGCTACAAGAGGTACGACCTGGACCGCCTCGCCTCCGGCGGCGGGCATGCGGAATAACGGACCGGCGTCAAGGCTCTTCAGGAAATAGAGGTACTTGCCGTCGACAGATTCGAATGCCGGGCTACCTCCGCCGTGTGTCACTTGCACGGCCGCCCCGCCCACAGCCGGCATTTTCCAGGTTTCGAACCGGCCGCTGCGGTTGGACGCGAAATAGATCCAGCGCCCGTCGCGGGACCAGCTTGGCGTGATGTTGTCGGCGGGATCGTAGGTTATACGGCGCCGGCCGCCGCCATCCGCCTGGATCACATAGATCTCCGCTTGACCTTCCGCGCGCGAGTCGAACGCAATCCACCGGCTGTCCGGCGACCATCGTGGCGTGCCACCCACCGTCTTGCCCAGGGCGGTCAGTCGCGCACAATTGTAGCCGTCCCCGTCACACGTCCACAGATCGTCTTCTCCAGAGCGGTTGGACTGAAACACGAGCTTGTGGCCATCCGGCGAGTACTGCGGGAGTCGATTCACGAAGTTGCCCGATCCCACCAGCACCTTGCGTTCGCCTGTACGGATATCCTGGCGCCACAGGTTTGCGACGTTCAGAGACCACTGGTAGGCCAGACGAGGGCGTGCCAGGGCCACGGCCGGAAAGCTTACGTCGCCGGCAGCATAAGGCAGCAGGGCGGGTGAACCGCGGCCGGAAACCGGCAGCCTGAAGAGGTGATCTCCCGCGTAGATAATCGAGCGGCCATCGGCAGTCCAGGCAATGCCCCAAATACCGGAGTAACGTTCTTTGGTGAGCTCGCGCGGCTCGCCCTTCGGCTGGTAGTCGCGAGATAGCGCGAGAGCATACGGCGCCTGGGCGTATTCGCGTAGCCCGCGGCTAAACGCGAGCATGCGGCCATCGGGAGAGAGGGCCGGGCAGCGGTCGCCGCCGGCGCGTGGATTAGTCAGCCGGCGCCGTTCTCCCGTGGTCACCGAAAACAGCCAGATCGCGTAGGGGCTCTTCGGTGATTCCTGCAGCGCTGCCGCGAGCCACTTGGAGTCCGGCGTCCAGGTGACTGGCGCGCCGACACCGCCTGCGGGAAGAGCGGCGACCGTGCGTTCAGGCCCGCCCAGCGGCGGCACCAGAAGCAGGGTGGAAGCGGCCTGCGTCGTGCGCACAAAGGCGATGTATTGATCGTTTGGAGACCACGCCGGCGCTGCATCGAAACCCGGGTCCGTGGTGAGCCGCAACGGGCGTGTGCCGGAGCCGATCTGCTTCACGTAGATGTCGTAGTTGTCTCCCTTGTCGCCGTTCCAGGTGAGAGCCACCTTGTCGCCATCCGGCGAGAACGAGGGGCAGTATTCTTCGTCTGGAAGGGAGGTCAGCGGCACCGGGCGGAGATCCATAGGATACGTTTCCGGCCGCAGCCACCAATAGCCTGCACCAGCGGCCGCCAGCACGATTCCCGCGACAGCCCCGGCAATGACCGGCCGCCGGACGCGCTTGCGATGCCCATCGACGCGCGGGCGGCCCGCGCCGGCCGCACGCAGCGCGAATCCCAGATCCGCCGCCGACTGAAACCGGCGCTCCGGCTGCTTCTCCAGGCAGCGCTGCACAATCCCGGCAATCGCCTGCGGCACTTCCGCCGGCAGATCTTCCGGCTCCTGGTTGACGATCGCGTGCATGACCGCCACGTTCGTATCCCCGGTGAACGGTCGCCGGCCGGAGAGCATCTCGTAGAGCAGCACGCCCAGGCTGAATATGTCGGAGCGGTGATCGACCTGCCTTCCCAGAGCCTGCTCCGGCGACATGCTGGCGGCGGTACCTACCACTTCCCCAGCTTTCGTAAAAGTGCCGCTCAGGGTCTCCGAAGTGCCCGGCGCCCACACCTGCCACTTGGCGATGCCGAAATCCAGGATCTTCACCAGGTCGCCGGACGCCAGCATCACGTTCTCCGCCTTCAGATCGCGATGCACCAGCCCGGCGGCGTGTGCAGCGGCTAGGCCATCGGCAATCTGAGCGGCGATCTCCACCGCTTTGCGCGGCGGCATGGCGCCCTTGGCGAGCACCTCCCGAAGCGAACGGCCTTCCACCAGTTCCGTCACCATCCAACTGATGCCGTCCGTGCGGCCCACATCATGCACGGCGACGATGTTGGGATGATTCAGCGCGCTGGCCGCCCGGGCTTCGTGCTCGAAGCGCCGCAGCCGCTCGGTATCCTGGGCGAAGTCCGGCGGCAACACCTTGATGGCCACGTCGCGCTTCAGGCGCGGGTCATGCGCGCGATACACCTCGCCCATGCCGCCCCGGCCGATGCGCTCAATAATCTCGTAGGCACCCAATTTGTCGCCCGCCTTGAGCGCGGGTTGGTCAGGTAGCGGGGCCGGCGGATGCTCCAGAAAGGACTTGTCCGCATTGGCGGCCTTCAGCAGCGACTCAAGTTCCGCCCGCAACGCCTGATCGCCCCCACAGGCGCGATCGAGGAACGCGGCCCGCTGATCCGTGGGCTGCGCGTGCGCGGCGGCGAACAACTCATCGATCTTCTTCCAGAGTTCCGCATTCATCGCGGGCGCTCCTTTCCAGCTCGCGCTTGAGCCACGCCTTTGCGAGGCTCCAGTCGTGAATCACGGTATTGGGGTGAACGCCGAGCGCTTCGGCGGCTTCCTCGACAGTCATTCCCGCGAAGTACCGCAATTCTACAACCCGCGCCTTGCGCGCGTCGAACTCCGCCAGGCGCGATAGCGCCTCATCCACCACCAGCAATGATTCGGACATCGCGGGCGAGTAGACCAACCCCTCGTCCAGCGGCAGGTGTTGCACGCCACCGCCACGCTTGGCGCGACACACGCGGCGCGCGTGGTCCACCAAGATCTGGCGCATCAGCCCAGCGGCCACGCCCAGGAAGTGTGCCCGGTTCTGCCAGTTCACGCGGGATTGATCCACCAGCCGCAGATAGGCTTCATTCACCAGGGCAGTGGTTTGCAGGGTATGGCCGGGCCGCTCGCTGCGCATGGCGCGGTGGGCGATGCGCCTGAGTTCGTGATCGACGAGGGGGACCGCCTGGTCCAAACCCTGCCGGTCGCCAGCCTTCCAGCGAAGGAGCAACTCGGTTACCGGCCTAGGCCCCGTAGGTTGCATGGAGCCTTCCAAGAGATAGTGAGTCTCGCGCCGCTTCCGTTTCAGGCGGCGAGCCCGCAGGTTCCATAAGTCGCCCGCCTGTGTCTACAAGGGCAGTTTAGCGCTTTCGAGGACAGAGCGGACAAACCGCTCCCGAAATTCCGCAAAAGGAGCTTCCCCAATGTCCTCGAAAGCGCTGGTGTGCGTAGTGTGCTCGACGATGACGGTCTTCGCGGCCGAACGCATGAGTATCGCGGTTTGTAACCAGGGTGACGTGCCGGAAAAGACTGTGGCGGGCGCCGAAAGCGTGGTGGAGGCGATCTTCAATCCGTTGCGGATCGATGTTGCGTGGAACGGCTGTGAAGAATCGGGGTCCGGGCTGAATATCATCCTAAGGCTGCGGCGCGATGGACCCGCAGGCTCCGAGCGAGCCGACTCCCTGGACGTGATGGGGATGGCTTTCACGGCCGCCGGGGTCGCAGGCAGCCGCGCCGACGCGTATTTCGGCGCAATCGAAGGATTCGCCCGGCGGCACCAGGCTGATCCGGCGGAAGTGCTGGGATACGTGGTGGCCCATGAACTCGGCCATCTGCTGCTGGGTCCGGGTCATTCCGCCGGCAGCATCATGTCCGCTTCCTGGAATGACAAGACGCTGGAGGCCGCGCGCCAACGCTGGCTCACCTTCAACCAGTCACAACGCGCTGCTATTCATCGCGAATTGCAGGTAAGGACACTGCAGGCGGCAAGGTGGACCGCAGGACAAAGCTATGGCCACAGACCGGCCAGCCGCACGACACAGCCGAAGATCAAAATCAACCTGCGAGTCATCAACGAGGCAAACTTGGAGCAGAAGACGCTGCAGAAGGCGCAGAAGGAGGCCACGGCAATCCTCGGCCTAGCCGGCTTGGAGGTCAACTGGCTGGCCTGCGAGGATGGTCGCGCGGATTGGTCGAGCCACAGCCCCTGTCAGCAACTCCCCGGCCCAGCCGACTTCTGGCTGCGGATCAGGCCGCACAAACCGGCCGGTTCTGACAGCGAGACCCTAGGTTACACGGTGCTCGATTCGATTCAGAACCTCGGTTCGGCAGGGATATGCTATCCGGCGGTGGAGGCGGTCGCTCGGCGGCATCGCGCCGCAATCCACCAGATCCTGGCGGCCGCGATCGTCCACGAAGTCGGACACTTGCTTCTCGGCGGCACCCATGCTCATTCGCCCCAGGGGATCATGGTCGCCAGGTGGGGCGCCAGAGAATTTGAGCTGTTGAGCATCGGCGAGTTGAGGTTCACCGCCAAGCAGGCGGAGCAGTTGCGGAGCGTGCTCGGCAACGGACAGAAGTCAGAATAGCCGTACGTCAGACGAACGTTAGAGGGGAAAGTCAGGGACGAAGGTGCGTAATCGATGTGCGCCGCGGGGCGCCCGGATCACGAACGCTGGCCGCGCGCAGTGGCGCCATGAACTTCTCCGGGCTTCCCCCGCGTCTGCAGGATCAGTGTCATGGAACCGGCCTAGTCCTGCGCCAGCGGCTGGTAGACGAACGGCTCCGGCGGCTCGTCCAGCGTTGCATACTTCGCCTCGCGCGCCACGCCGACCACCTCCGCCACCGTGCGCGGCTTCTTTCCATCGCAGCCCAGCCACATCGATTGGCCGATCGTGTCCTGCCGCGGCCAGTAGCGCCGCGCAAACGTCTCGTTCACCACCGCTACCTGCTGCGCGCCCTGCCGGTCCCGCGCCTCAAACCCGCGGCCGCTCAGAATCGGAATCCCCAGCGTGTCGGAATACCCCGCCGCAACGATGTCCGACCCAGCCCGTGGCCCTCCTGTTTTTTCGCGCGCGATTTGACAGAAAACAACGACGCGCGCGACGCGCTGGTGCTGTCGGCCGACGAGCGCGTCGAGATCGGCCTGGCGGCGCTGCTTTTCAACGTCGCGCTGCTCGGTGGCGCGTCGTGCGATGGCGGGCGTGCGGCCGCAGGCGGACGGACGCGGGGGTGCGGGGGCTGGCTGGCGGGGGATCGGGCGAAGCTGGCGATGGTGGCGCGGTCGGCTCTGCGAGCATCGGCCAACGGACGCCCGCCGTCATTTCCTGCTGCTCGCCGGCTGCATGCAGGACGAAATCTACCGCCCCGGATAACCAAAGCTAACAGCTCGCAATTGTCGGTGCGCGGAGTGGCTCCACCATCTACAATTGTGTTTACATGAACAACAGGCCCGAGGACGGCGGATGCGGTGTAACAGTTATGGCCTCGCCACTGGCGAATCTATGCATGTGATCACCTCGTTTCGTGCCTTGATGGAGACCTTAAATGACCAGTCAGTTGACGCCAGAGGCACGAGCCGTATCTCGGAATCTCGCTCGCGGCTCTAAGCTGACCGAGTATCATTTACTCTTCTTTGTCTCCGGAATTCCTGCTCTTCTCTACCAGATTGTCTGGCAACGCGCGCTTTTCACCATATACGGAGTAAACATCGAGTCCGTCACGGTAATTGTTACGGTGTTCATGCTAGGGCTGGGGTTGGAAGTCTAGGAGGAGGATGGCTCTCGAAGAGGGCGAATATCCCCCTGCTTGCGGTTTTCGGCGCCATCGAGCTGGGCATCGCGATCTTCGGCTCAATATCCTTGAAGATCTTTCACGAAGTGGCTCTCTCCACTGCAGGAGTCTCGGCCTGGAAGACCGGCGGGATCACTTTTGGCCTACTACTCGTTCCTACGCTTCTGATGGGCAGCACGTTGCCTTTGCTCGTAGCTCATCTTGTCGCGCAGAGCGGCAATGTCGGGGAGACGGTCGGTTCGCTCTATTCCGTGAATACCTTTGGCTCGGCGGTGGCTTGCTTTCTGGCGGCGTACGTGCTGATGCGCGCACTGGGTGAATCGGGGTCCGTGCGGGTGGCCACTGGACGCACTGTTAACCGGTGCAACTGTTTTCCCATACGCGTTGCGCGTCTCGAATTTTCTGGCCGTCAGCGATTCTCCAATACGTTTCGACAAAAAACGGTGGAGGGTGGCTCTCGAGCAATTCAAAATTGAGGGCAACGCCGTGTTCAAGCTTCAAGACAGCCACCAGGAGGCACGGCTAGATGAGGTTCTTCACTTGGCCGACACGGTGCGTTCTCCCGATGTGCCTGACTGGCTGCGGATCGAAACGGGAGAAGGCATCAAAGCGAGGTTGACGGGTGCACGCATCGTCACCGACGATAATCTGGCGACAGAGTGGCATTAGGTCCGGGATTGCGTAAAACCAAGGTTCGATTGAATTGAAGTGGACCGAGGGAAACGGAAGGTTCGGGTCGCCGGGTACTTCCCTGCAGGCCACCGCGCGGGACTCGGCGCTGATGACGACTTCCGCGGCGAGATCGAGATGCTCGGCCGCAAAATGAGTCGCGGTGTGTTCATCGTGAACCTGGTGCTGTGCGCCCACGCGGCTTATCGCACGCAACTGTTCCTTTATCTCAAAGCCTGTAGCCGCCATGAACTCAATACGATGAACCTCTGGGGCGGCGTGGACGCCCCGAAGCCCGGCTAAGACCCTCTCTTGTCTGGGCCTTAAGCGGCCGGTTATCCGCGCCGTCAAGTCATGTTCATAAGTTCTGGTCCGCCCGCCGCTACAAAGCTGGCGTGTGTGCGGGCCCGCTGATGATCCGCCTTCATCACCAGCGTCGAGTAACCCGGGGGACGATGATTTCTGATTCGGAATCCTGCCGATACGCGATATTTTGAAGTTCGGGCTGGCCCGCAGTTACATCAACGGCAGCCAGCCGAGTGCGAGGGCCATGAACAGGAACGACGAAACAAATGGGATGCGCCATTTGCGTCCCGATTCCTTAGGGCAGCGGCTACTTATCCAGCACTCCGCCGTCCCCTGTTAACCAGCAGAACTGTTAGCCGCATTCTCGGCTTGACGCGGACGACGGCGCCGCGTCTCGATCCGCGGACCCGGCGTTGAAGACCGCCTAGGCGCCCCCTGCCGTACAGCGGCCAGCCGTTCCAAAGCCAAAATAGCCTCGCAGATATGCTGGTGCTCTTCACGCAATTCGGTTATCGCCTTGGCCAGCACATCCATGCCATGATTCTTAGGGTTTCCCTCGCGAAAAACCGGAGTGGGATGCTCGACCGGCCCGACAGCGCTGTCGGCGAACCGGTCGCGCTTGCGGCGGAGACGCCGGGCGGAGCGGAAACCAATACTCCGCCAGCTTCAC